>Ga0182021_10005366_pt1 | contig 15173 bp, 15 predicted proteins | sample 612E3MmetaG_FD_120493 | JGI IMG/M metagenome (GOLD analysis project Ga0182021, IMG submission 120493) | Permafrost microbial communities from Stordalen Mire, Sweden - 612E3M metaG (Illumina Assembly) | ecosystem: Environmental > Terrestrial > Soil > Wetlands > Permafrost | place: Sweden... | reverse complement strand
GACGCCGCGGCCGGTCGCCGCGAGGCAGAAACCGACCGACCGGGGCCAAACCCGCAAAGATGGGACAGGACGGGACGGGCACTGGCCCGTCCCGTCCTGTCCCTCGAAACGTCTCTCGAGAAGAAGACCGCGCGAGGCAGCCCCGGCTCAGGTGCCGAGCGGCCGGATCTCCAGAGTGGCCTCCGCAGTCATGCTCTTGCCGTCGCGCAGGAAAGCGATGGACACCTTGTCGCCTCGCTTGTGGCCGCCGATCAGGCTGACCAGCTGCTTCATCGACGTCACCTGGGTCCCGTCGAACGACGTGATGATGTCGCCACCGGTGACGATCGTCTGGCCCTGCACCGTCACCTGGTTGTTGCCCGCCTGCAAACCGGCACGCGAGGCCGGACTATTGGGGACCACGTCCTCGACGAGCACTCCCTGGGCCTGCTTCAGGTTCAGCGCTTTGGCCACGTCGCTGGTGAGGCTGAGGCCCTGGATGCCGAGCCACGTGATGCCGCCGTTGTCCCTGATCTGCTGCAGCGACACCATGGCCGTATTGACGGGCACGGCGAACCCGACGCCCTGGTTGGCATTGGTGCCCGAGCTGGTGGCGATCTGGTCGTTGATGCCGATGACGGCGCCTTGCGAGTCGATGAGCGGGCCGCCCGAGTTGCCGGGGTTGATGGCCGCATCTGTCTGTATGGCGTCGCTGATCGAGCTGCCGTTCGGCGAATCGATGGTGCGCCCAACGGCGGAGATGACCCCGGCGGAGAGCGAGAAGTCGTAGCCGAGGGGGTTGCCGATGGCCACCACGGGGTCGCCGACGGAGACCTGACTGGGGTCGCCGATCTGGATCGGCGTAAGAGCAGGCACCTTCGCGGGGTCGATCTTGAGGACGGCTACGTCGTTGGACGTGTCCGTCCCGATGATCTTCGCCGGGACCGTGACAGTCGACTTTCCGGCCGACTTGAACGCGACCGTCACGCTCTGGGCGACCGTGCCCGTCGTGCTGCTCCCAAGCGTGCTGTCGAAGTTCACCACCACGTGGGCATTGGTGAGAATGTAGCCGTCCGTGCTTACCACGAACCCGGACCCGATGCCCTGCTGTGAACCGGTGTCGCCGAAGAACGTCTGCTGGGCCGGGAAGGTAGAGACGATTTCCACCACGCTCTTGGCGTCTTTCTGATAGATCTCGGCCGGGCTAAGGCCGCCGTTGCTGACGCTGGTGACGGAGGTCGACGGGCTGGTCGTTACCTGCTGAATGACCGTTTTCTCGGGCTTGATGTCCAAAGCCCCGATCGCCAGGAGTACGACGACCACGAGCACAGTGCCGATGATGCCGCCGCCCAGACCGAAGAGGAAACCCCTCAACCTCATAGTTCACGTCCTTCTGGTACGAGTGTGACTTGGCAGCCGCCGTGTCCTCCCCGGCCACGCTGGGCTTCGCGCAATGCATTCTGACGCAGCCCGTTTAAGCATCCTGGAGTGCAGCTTAAGCACAAAGGTGCCTCACGTTAAGGATTCCTAATCCGCCGGCGCCGGAGCAGTGGGCGCCGCCGCCGGTGCCTCCTGGGCTGCGGGTGGCCGGGTGGGGGTCTGGTCGCCGTCGCCGTCCGGTGGGACGTCCAGGGGCAGGCGGATGGTGAAGCGCGACCCTTGCCCTACGCGGGAGGCGGCGGTGATGGTGCCGCCCATGAGGGCGGTGAGGTCGCGCGCGATCGACAGGCCGAGACCGGTGCCGGTCTTGGTGCCGCGCATCATGGCGCCGCGGTAGAAGCGGTCGAAGACCCGCGGCAGCTCGGACTTGGGGATCCCCTCGCCGGTGTCCGAAACGGAGATGGTCGCTTCCTTGCCGTTGCGGCCGACGGCGACGCTGATGTCGCCGCCATCGGCCGAGAACTTGAACGCGTTGTCGAGGAGCGCCCGCAGGACCTGGGCCAGGCGCTCCTCGTCGGCGACGATCACGAGGTCTTTTTCGGGAACGTCCAGAAAGAGAGTGAGGTCGTGCTCGATCGCCCGCGGGTTGAACTCGGCCGCGACCGAGTGCGCCAGGGCGCCGAGGTCGACCGGCTGGAAACGGATACGCACGGCGCCCGAGTCGACCTGCGAGAGGTCGAGCAGGCTGAGCGACAGACTCTGCAGCCGCTCGACCTGCTCCTTCATCATGGTGAGGTACTCTTCCCGCTCGGCCGGCTCAACGTCCTCTTCGTCGAGCAGCTCCAGGAAGCCGGAGAGCGAGAAGAGCGGCGTCTTGAACTCGTGCGAGGCGTTGGCGACGAAGTCGCGCCGCGCACGTTCCACGCGGGCCTGCTGGGTGACGTCGCGCAGGACGGCGATGGCTTCTATGTCCGTGCCGGTGCCGACGGGATAGGCCAGGGCCTCCAGCGTGCGGCCGCGATGTTCAAAGACGACGGGCTCGTCGACGACACCGTCGCGTAAGTCCGACCAGATGCCGGCGAGCTCCTCCGGGAAGGCCTCGGCCGCCGCCGCGCCTGTGTGCAGTCTGTCCCCCAGGAAACGCGCGGCCGCCGGGTTGTGCAGCAGGACGGTGCCGTCCGCACTCACGCCGATGACACCCTCGCTGAGAGTGTTGAGCATGGTCTCGGCGCTCTTCTTCTCGTACTCGATGGCGGAGAAGGCCTCCGACAAGCGGCCGCCCATGACGTTGAAGGTGACCGCCAGCTGGCCGATCTCGTCCTGTGTGCCCACCGGCAGCGTGATGTTGAGGTCACCTGCGGCGATGGCTTCGGCGCCGTGCTCGATGCGCTTGAGGCGGCGGGCGATGAGGAACGACGCCAGCAGGCCGATGACCAGTGTGACGCCCACGGCCAGCGTGGTCGCCAGCAGGATCTGCTGCTTCACGAGCGAGACGGACTGGTAGACGTCCTGCAGCGAGGAGTACACGAGGACCGCGTAGACGACGCGGACCGGGAAGCCGTACAGGTCGCCCACGACCGGCAGGGCGACGGCGGCGAACGTGGAGTCTCCGACTTTGGCCGTGCCGTTGACGATGCTGTTCTCCGAGATCGCCTGACGGACCATCGGGAAGTCCTTCAGGTCCAGGGCCAGGCCGGGGCGAGAGTCGTCGACGTTGGCCAGGCTGTCCGACCGCAGGATGACGACGCGGGCGTTGATCTGGGCGTCGATCGTCGACGGCGCCACCTTGGGGACGAGCAGAAAGTCGAAGAAGATGTCGTCGCTGAGATTGGTCTGGACCCCGGCTATGTTGGTGTTGAACGAGCTGGCCGTCGCCGCTCTGAGGCTGTCGAACTTCTGCTGGACGAGGCGATCCTTGAGGGGCGGCACCACGTAGAGCCAGCTGACGATGCTGGCGATGCCGATCAGCACCAGGAACAGGAGGGTGAGCCAGTAGGTGACGGAGCGGAAGATGAACACGGCGGCGACCCTGCGGGTCAGAGCTCGCGGAACTTGTAGCCGATGTTCCTCACGGTGAACACGTATTCGGGGTTCTTGGGGTCGTCCTCGATCTTCTCGCGCAGATGGCGGATGTGCACGTCGATGGTGCGCTCGTCCCGGTAGTCTGAGTCGCCCCAGGCGAGCTGGAGGAGAAGCTGGCGGCTGTAGACGCGGCCCGGGTGGGAGATGAGCACACGCAGCAGCTCGAACTCGATGTACGTGAGTGAGACACGCTCGCCGCGAACGGTGACGGCCCGCTTGGGCAGGTCCACCTCCAGATCGCCGGCCAAGAGGACGTCGTGGGTGGGTTCGGCCGGGTGCTTGGCCATCTCGACCCGGCGAAGCTGGGCGCGCACGCGGCTGCGGAACTCGCGCAGGCTGAGCCGGTCTTTGGTGATGTAGTCGTCGGCGCCGATCTCCAGGCCGAGCACCTTGTCGAACTCCTCGGCGCGGGCGGTGAGCATGATGATGGGCACAGTGCTCACCGCGCGCATGCGGCGGCAGACCTCCATGCCGTCTACACGCGGCATCATGATGTCCAGAACGACCAGGTCGAAGTGCTCCTTGCCGAACACGTCCAGAGCGTCCTGGCCGTCGCGCGCCACCACCACCTCGTAGCCCTCCTTCTGCAGCGGGATACTCAGCAGCTTCTGGATGGCCTCTTCGTCATCGGCGACGAGGATGCGGGCGCGGCCTTCCGGCATTGTCAGCCTCCTTTTGGTGGCGACGGGCAGGCCGGGCCGTCGGCGGCGGTCGCGGCTTGGGTGACGGGCGGGCGACGGCGCACGGCGCGGCCGCGGACACGGAAGGCCGCGCCCAGGCCGTCCGCCAGGGCGGCGCACGCCTCCACGTCTACATCCGGGTGGTCGACGACCGTCATGGTGGTGGCAAGGCCGGCCGCGACGCAGTCTCGCGTGAAGGCGAGCACGGCGCGGAACGCCTTCGCGTAAATAGGACGGCAGAGCCGGTCGTAGGTCTCGGGGTCGGCGGCGTTGAGGCTCACGGACACGCCGCCGAGGCCCGCCTCTACGAGAGCGGGCACCACCTCCACGCCCGGGTTTGCCAGCTGCCCGAGGCCGTTGGTGTTGAGGCGGGCGGGGATGCGGCGCAGTCGCAGCCAGTCGGTCACGGCAAGTACTTCGGGGAGGCGCAACGTGGGCTCGCCGAGGCCGCAGAACACGACCTCGTCGGCCGGCCCCTCGAGGAACTCGAGTTCCAGGGCCTGCGTGATCTGTTCCACGGACGGCTCGTGATCCAGTAGCAAGGGATATCCATAGACCTCGTCGGTGAACTCGCGCAAGCAGAACGTGCAGGCACACGTGCACCGGTTGGTGACGTTGAGGTAGATATTGCCCTTGCCGTGATACGCGATGACGCCTGTCTCGTTCATAGGTGCCACCTGCGATCGCCGACGGTCAGCCAAGCCGATTATAGCGGGTACAATGAGGCGCCTTGGTTGAGCTTTCGGAAGAACTCGTTAACCTCACCGCGCGCCTCCGGCACGCCGTGCTGCCGTTTCTCGGTCTACATGCCGCCCGGGCGCACGCCGGCTCGGCCGTGGGCGGCGACGTCACCTTCGACATCGACGACGTGGCCGAGCGTGTGCTGGCGGACTACATGACCGCCCAGCAGCCGCGCTGGGCGTACTACTCCGAAGACCGCGGCCTGCAGGGCGCCGCCGACCCGGAGCTCATCCTCATCGTCGATCCCATCGACGGCACCCGCCCCGCAGCCGCGGGGCTGGAGGGCGCCTGCGTCAGTGTCGCGGCCGTGCCGCCGTCGAACGAGCCGACCATGGGCGACGTGGTGACCGCCGTGATCCAGGAGATCAAGAGCGGCGACCTGTTCGTGGCCGAGAAGGGCGCCGGCCTGCGGCTCACCAGTGCCGCCGGCGCTCCCATCGCTTTTCAGCCGACGCCACAGGTCGACCTGGAGACCCTGTTCTGGACGATCGGCTTTCGGGGGCGCCCGGCGGTGACGCTTGCCACTGTGCTGGAGGAGCTGATCGACGGCTCCAGCGTCGGCGGAGGGCTGTTCGACATCGGCTCGGCGACGTTCTGCATCACCCGTGTGTTCACCGGCCAGCTGGACGCCTACGTGGACATTGGCCCGGCGATCATCGCCGCCCATCCGGACACTGAGGTCGACTTTCGCCGCGTGGGCCGCGGCGCCGTGCTCAACAACTCGCCCTACGACCTGGCGGCCGCGTACCTGATGTGCACGGAGGCGGGCCTGCCGATCACCGACGCGGCCGGCCTTCCCCTGGCCGGGCGGCGACTGCTCGGGTCCGGCCACGACTACCAGATGGACAGCATCGTGGCCGGCAACGACGAGCTGCAGCGCCGGCTCATCGACGCCGTGCAGCGCGGCATCGCGTCCTACCGGCCGCGCCCCGCCGGCGCGGCAGGAGGCCGATCATGACCGACGTGTGGCACGAGGCGATGCTGTACAGCCGCAACGACGACGGCTCCGCGGATTGCCGCGTCTGTCCCCGCCTGTGCCACATCCGGCCCGGCAAGGCTGGGACCTGCCGGGCGCGCGTGAACCGTGACGGCGTCCTGGACGCCGTCACCTACGCCCGTTCCTGCAGCGTGGCCGCCGACCCTATCGAGAAGAAGCCGTTGTTCCACTTCTTCCCGGCCTCCACCGTGCTCTCGCTGGGCTCGTTGGGCTGCAACTTCACCTGCGGCCACTGTCAGAACTGGCAGATCGCCCACGCCGACGCCACGGCGTCGGCGCGCGAGCTGCGCGAACTGCCGGTGGCCAACCTGCCGGTGCTGGCCGATCACAACGACTGCCAGGGCGTGGCCTGGACCTACAACGAGCCGACCATCTGGCTGGAGTACGTTCTCGACGGCGCCAAGGAGGCCCACGCCCACGGCCTCTACACGGTGATGGTCACCAACGGCTTCATCACCGAAGAGGCGCTCGACGTCCTGGGGCCGCACATAGACGCCTACCGGGTGGACGTCAAGGCGTTCAGCGACGACGTGTACAGGCGGCTGTGCCGCATCCCGTCGTTCGCCCCGGTGCTGGCCGCCGCCAAGCGGGCCCAGGACGTGCACGGCTGCCATGTGGAGATCGTGACCAACGTGATCCCCACGCTCAACGACGACGACGCGAGCTTGCGCGCCATCGCCGCCTGGATCGCCTCCGAGCTGGGGCCCAAGACCCCGTGGCACGTCACCCGCTTTGTACCGTACCTGGAGTTCGCCCATCTGCCCTCCACGCCGATCGCCACCCTGGAACACGCCGTGGCGATCGGCCGCCAGGAGGGCCTGGAGTTCGTCTACGTGGGCAATGTGCCAGGGCACGAAGGGCAGAACACCTTCTGCCCGCACTGCCGCCGCCTGGTGGTACGGCGCACCGGCTCCGAGGTTGAGGACGTGGCATTGCGGGGAACGTTCTGCGATATGTGCGGGGAGGATCTGAATGTGCGTTCGGTGATCAAGCCTTGACGGGCTGGAGCGCGCGGGTCCGGTCAAGATAGGATGAACGCGATGGAGCAGCTCATCTCACTGGACATACCGGCGCGTGGAGAGTACGTGGTGCTCTGCCGGCTCGCTCTCACAGGCTTGCTGCGCGACCGCGGCTTCAGCGAAGACGCGGTCGCCGACCTCAAGCTGGCCATCACCGAGGCCTGTACTAATTCCATCCGTCACGCCTACTCAGACGACAAAGGCGAGGTAGGCCAGGTCCACGTCAGCTACCAGGTCCAGGACGACCGCGTCGTGTTGATCGTCCAGGACAAAGGCATCGGCTTCGACGACAATCGCACGGAGCCGGCGCGGCCTGCCAACGACCCTTTGCCGACCGAGGGCGGCATGGGTATCGCCATCATCCAGGCGGTCGTAGACGAATTCCGCATCGAGCGGCCGCAGCAAGGCGGCACCCGCCTGGTGCTCACCAAGCTCTGCGACTCATGACGCGGCCGCGGCCCGCCGTCGCGCGGCCGCTCCGTCCGTAAGCCGCCACACGTGGAAGCCCTGCAGCGGCTCTCCGCCGTCTTCGATCTCGATCCCGCCTGCGCTGCCGCGCTCTCCGACTACCTCGACCTGCTGCTCGGCTGGCGCGCCGGCAACGTGACGGGAGTGCACGATCGCGAGCAGGCGACTCGCAGCCTCATCGGCGACGCGCTGGCACTGCTGGACGTCGCCGAAGCGCGCGCCGGTTTGCAGTCGCAGACCCCGGCGGTCGATCTGGGCGCCGGGGCCGGCGTGCCTGGGCTGCCACTGGCGATAGCGGTGCCGGCAGCCCGGCTGGTCGCTCTGGAGTCCGTCGGCAAGAAGTGCGCCTTTCTGCGTGCCGTGGTGACAAAGCTTGGGCTCGGCGAGCGCGTCCACGTGGTCTGCGCCCGCAGCGAGGAGCACGCGGCGGCGGGCGCTCCCGGACGCGAGGCGTACGGGCTGGCGCTGGCGCGGGCCGTCGGCCCGCTGCCGACGGTCGTGGAGCTGGCGGCGCCGCTGCTGGCGGACGGCGCCGCCCTGCTTGTACCGACCACGGCACAGCGTGCCGAAGCGGATTGGCAGGCCGCCGAGGCCGCCGGTGGCAGCTGCGGCCTCGCCCTGGACAGGATCGAGCCTTTGGCGCGCTCACCCCTGACGCACTCTGTCTGTGTGGTGGCGCACAAGGTCGGGCCTACGCCGGACTGGCTGCCGCGTCGTGCCGGCCGGGCGCGCACGCACCCGCTGACGGCGAGTCGATAAGTGGCGGGCGCGGCTCTGCGAAGCCATGCCGGCCGCGCCCGTCAGGCGACCACAGCACGGCCCAAAGCACGTGCCGGCCCCACGCCGCAGGCGCGGCGCACAACGTCGAGCGCGCGCCCGGCGACCGCGCGATGGGCGCGGCCCACGCCGCCGCGGCAAGCGCCCCGCGCAACGTCACCCGGGCCCTGCCGGAACACCCGCGGTCATCGGTTGTTGGCCCTCTGGGGCGCCGATATCATGGCCGCCATGAGAGGCCCGGCATGACGCGCATTATCGCCCTCGCCAACCAGAAGGGCGGCGTGGGCAAGACGACCACCGCCGTCAATGTGGCTGCCATTCTGGCCGAGGCCGACCAGCGGGTGCTGCTCCTGGACCTGGACCCGCAGTGCAACGCCTCCAGCGGCCTGGGCGTAAGGGCTGCCGACCGCACCCACTCCACATACGGATTGCTCGCTGGGGAGGCAACGTTCGCGGAGGTCACCTCGCAGACCATGATGGAGGGGCTGTTCCTCGTCCCTTCGAGCCCAGACCTGGCCGCCGCCGACATCGAGCTGGCCGGCGCCAAGGGGCGCGAACACCTGCTCGCACGCGTGCTGAAGTCCGTGGACCCTGCCTACGACTTCCTCTTCATAGACTGCCCGCCGTCTCTGGGCATCCTCACCATCAACGCGCTGGTCGCCTCTCGGGAGGTCCTGGTGCCGGTCCAGGCCGAGTACTATGCGCTCGAGGGCCTCACGCAACTGCTTGACACTATCGGTCTGGTGCAGCAGCGGCTCAATCCTGGGCTCAGGGTGCTGGGCGTGCTGCTCACCATGATCGACGGGCGCACCAACCTGAGCCGCGAAGTGGTCGCCGAGGTGCGGGCTCACCTCGGGCCGGCGGTCTTCTCTGCCGTGGTGCCGCGCAACGTGCGCCTCAGCGAGGCCCCGAGCCACTCGTTGCCGATCTGTCGATACGACGCCGGCTGTGCCGGCTGCGACGCCTATTTCGAAGTCGCCAAGGAGGTCGTTTCCCGTGGCATCTAACAAGGCGCTTGGCAAAGGCCTTTCGGCCCTCTTCGGGGAGCGTCTGGAAGGCCATCTTGGTGAGATCCCAGTGGCCGAGATCACCGTCTCCTCGCGTCAGCCGCGGCGCTCCTTCGACGAGGCAGAGCTGGCAGAGCTGGCCGAGTCCATCCGCCACCTGGGTGTCGTGCAGCCGATCGTCGTGCGGCCCCTGGAGGCCGAGAAGGGGCCGCACTACGAGCTGATAGCCGGCGAACGGCGGCTGCGGGCGGCACGCATGGCCGGCGTTACCAGCATCCCGGCGGTAGTCCGCCAGGCGGACGACGTGGCCTCGCTGCAGATCGCCCTGGCCGAGAACGTCGCCCGCCAGGACCTGAACGGGATAGAGGAAGCGCACGCCTTTGCGGCCCTGGCCGACGAGTTCGGCCTCACGCACGAGCGCATCGGCGAGCTGGTCGGCAAGAGCCGGGTGGCAGTCACCAACACCCTGCGCCTGCTGGAGCTACCGGACGATGTACAGGACATGGTCGAGCATGGTGACATCTCCGAAGGACACGCGCGGGCGCTCCTGGGGCTCGCGGCCCAGGACGAGCGCCGGCGCGTGGCTCGGGTCGTAGTGCGCGAGGGACTGACGGTGCGGCAAACGGAAGAACTGGTGCGCACGCTGGGCCAGGCCGCCCCGCCGAAGCAGACGGCGGCCGTGGACCCAGACGCAGAGGCCTACTTCGCCGATCTCACCGACGAGCTCTACGGCGTGCTGGAAGCGCCGGTCCGCATCCGCACGGCCAATCGCGGCGGCCGGCTGGAGATCGGTTTCAAGGACCGGGCGGAGCTGGAGCGCATCGTGGCCGTACTGCGCTCGCTGAAGCCGTAGGAGCCCGCAGGCCGGCCGCTGCGCCCTGTGGGCCGCAGCCTCGCGCCGCGCCGCATGGCGAAAGCGTCGGTGTCGGCCTCAGGCCACCCAGGCGAATATGGCGAACTGCACAGTCAGTGCCACCAGCACAAGCGACGACACCACCACCACGGCGAGGTGCGCCCGCGGCCGCTTGTCGGTGAACAGCGCCAGGGCGATGAAGATCGGAAAAGCGGCCAGCACGAAGCGCGGCATGGAGTAGAGCGGCTGGTACGTGTTCGGGAACAGGAGCGGGAACCCGATGGCCAGCAGGCTCCATGCGGTGTACGCGGGCGGCAGGCGGCGGGCGCCGTAGAGCAGCAACACGCAGGCCGCCGCCGTGATCAGGAACGCCGTGATGTTCACGTTGGCAAGGGCGAACGGCGAGCCGTTCCCATCTACCGGCCAGTAGAGACGCGCCGACTGGCCGGAAAACAGCTGTCGCAGCCCTTGCACCACGCTCTCCAGGCCGCGCCACAGGGCGTAGTTGGGGGTGGCCAGGCCGCGATGCCACTGGCCCTGCGAGCTCAGGAACAGCAGCGGATTGCCGAACGCGAGCGCCAGATAGGCCATCCACAGCAGGATCCCCTCCGGCGCCAGCAGCAGCGAAGCGGCTCGCGTGTCCAGGCGCCGCCAGCGCCAGTCGATGCTCTGCAGATACATCACGGCCATGGGCACTATGAGCAGGACCCCGATGCTGCGGGTCAGCGCGGCCAGTAAGGCGGCCAGGCCGGCGAGCCGCCAGTGGTCGGTGCGACACCAGTAGATGCAGAGCAGCGCCATGAGCAGGAAGAGCGACTCGCCGTAGACGGCCTGGAAGAAGAAGGCGGTCGGGAAGATCGAGAGATACAGCGTGGCCCGGAAGGCGGTGTGCCGGCCGAAGTCGAGGGCGACCAGCCGGTAGAGCACTACGACGACGCCGGCGTAGCAGGCGAGCGAGATGACTATGCCGGCGACCTCCAGGTTGCCGCCGAAGACGTAGCCGACGCCGCGCAGCAGCAGCGGATAGAGCGGGAAGAAGGCGGCCGTGCCGTCGGCGTTGCTGTAGCCGTACTGGGCGATCTTGATGTACCAGGAGCCGTCCCAGTGCGCCCACGGGTTGAAGAGCCAGGCGAGAGCGCCGTGGAAGACCTCCGCGCCGGCTGGGAAGCGCCGCGTCCAGGGGACGTTGGAAACGCCGATGAGCGCCGCCGACGCAAAGGCGACGGCGAACAGCACAAGGCGCGAGCCTGCCGCGACGATCAGCGCGCGGCGCAGAGAGCCGGAGCCGGCCGAGGCGGCCGTGCCCGCAGAAGCCGTCGCACTGCCGTGCGAGTCGTTGGAGGCGCGAAGGCCGGCCGCGGCGGCCGGCTCGCCACCGCCGGCTGGACTGCCGGCGGCGGAGGTCACGTGCCGGCCGCCTCTGTGCCGGCCGCCTCTGCGCCGCCGAGCAGGCCGGCCGCCTGCAGCCGCTCGGCCACCTCGTGCTGCGCCCGGGCGGCCATGTCGGTCGCGGCCGTCCAGTCTTGCGCCCACAGCGTGGCGCGCAGATGCACGGCGCCCACCGTGACGGCCGTGACCTCCAGGCTCGGCTCGCGGCCGGCAAGGCCGCCCTCCGTACCGCGCAGCACGTCGAGGACGGCGTCGGCGACCTGCGGCAGCGGCGCCGTCACGGGCACCTCGAAGTCGAACCCGGCTGAACTGGTCTCGTCGATCAGAGAGTAGTTGTGGATGATCTTGCTGGTCAGCTGCTCGTTGGGGATGAGCACGCGGCGGTTGTCTGCCGTGCGGATGTACGTGTAGACGGGCCGGATCTCCTCCACCGTGCCGGTGACGTCGTCGATCGTCACCAGGTCGCCGATGCGGATCGGTTGCGCGAACGCGATGATCATGCCGCTGACGAAGTTGGCGATGGGGGAGCGCGCCGCCAGGCCCACCACGAGCGCCGTGATGCCGGCGGAGGCGATCATGCCCTTGGCCAGAGAGCCCACCTGGGGGATCTGGATGAGCGTCAGCGTGAGGCCGACGAACAGCGCTACCGCGACAATGAGCCGGCGCATGGCGCGCCAGCGCGACGACTCGGATAGGTTCAGCGGCCTGCCCAGAACGCGGGGCAGCGAGCGCGCGTGCCGGCCGAGGAGCCAGTCGAGCAGGCGCACGACGACGATGGTGATGACCAGGTAGGCGCCGGCCCTGGCCCATGGCTGCCAGTCGAAAGCCGCGAGGACGGTGGTCACGGAGCACCCGCCAGGGCGAGTGGGCCCGTGCTGCCCGGTGACGGACTGGACGGCACGCCGGGCAGGTCGCTGGTGATGTCGTAGAGCACGGCGCCGCTGCGATAGTCCAGCATCATGACGATCAGCACAGGGCTGCCGGCCAGGGCGTGCACGGTGCCGTCGACCTGCCACACGAAGCGGTAGGGCGGAGTGATGCGCGTGCTGACCGTCCGTGAGCCTAGCTTCTGCGAGAACGAGTAAGGGACGCGGGCCGGCAGGAACAGCAGGCGTACTTGCACCACGCCCACCTGCGATTTGTCGAAGAGCTCTTCAGCCTTACGCTCGGCGGCGCCCGACGTCTTGAGGTGCGAATCGCTGGGCACGGTCAGCGCCGTGGCCAAGAACTCCCAGCTCCTCCACGGGTGCGTGAGGAAACCGCTGCTCTGGGCGGCGGCCGTGTAGCGGTAGGCCAGCAGGGACGGGAAGTAGAAGACCACGATGGCCGCCACCAGTGCCACGGTGGCCCAGAATCGTTTGCTGTGTTTGTTGAACACGAGCCGGATTATCGCCTATCGGCGAGAGGGACGCACCGCTGCCGTCCGCCGCCGGTCAGGTGCGGAACCCGCGCACTAGCAGGTCGGATGGCACGGTGGTCGCTGGGAAGATCGTCTGGGCGCTGCGCTGCATGGCCGCGTAGTAGTCCTCGCCGAACAGCGGGTTGAGGTGGATGAGGTAGAGCTCGTCGACGCCCGCCTCGGCAGCGATCGCAGCCGCCTGACGCGCGGAGGTGTGCGACCTGTAGGTGTTGCGGACCAGCTCCTGGTGCGCGGGCTCCGCCTCCTCGGCGCCGTCTATCCACGCCTCGTGCAGGAGCACCTGAGAACCGCGGGCGAAGTCGGCGCTGGCGGGGTCGGCTACCGTGTCGGTGACGAACGTGAAGAGATCCTCCACGCGGTACCCCACGCTGGTGTCCGGGTGGCGCTGAGGCCTGACGCGCACGGTGATGCCCGCGACGCGGTTGTCGCCGGCCGTCAGCGTCTGCAACGAGTAGCCGGCGTGATCGGCAAAAGCAACCGGATGGAAGGGACGGCGAACCAGCGCCGGCACGCCGTCGGGGACGCCGACGCCGTTCAGCTCCGGTCCGGGGATGTGGACCGTGAGCGGCCTCTCGCCGAACAGACCACTGAGGTACGCGAGCCCGGCGGAATGGTCCAGGTGGTAGTGGGTGAGGAACAGGTGTAGCTCCGTTGCACGACGGGCGGCGCCGGCGAGCGGCTCCTGCAGCATCCGTGCAAGGCCGGTGCCGGCGTCGAACAGAAAGAGAACGTCTTCGATCTCGAAAGCAAGGGACGTGGTAGAGCGCCGCGGGGTCGGGATCCAGCCCTGCGTGCCCAGGAACGTGAGCCTCGGCGTTTCGGGATAGGCCATGCTGGTATCATCTTACCCAACCGCGCTGTGGATACGGGAAGCGCGGCATCGTGGGGGGTGGGCATAGACCACCAGGCGGCATTGCACGAGACCCTACAGTCTCTGCTGCGCGACGAGCGGCTGGCACCCACGTGGGCGCCCCTTGTCGCGCCGCTCAGAAGGATCATGGACGGCAACGAAGAGGACTTCTCGGACGCCGTCCACGAGATCGGCCGCGCCGCCGCTCTGCGCGGCGAGCCGCACATCTCTGATCTTCTCTCGGTCCTCGAGGCCGGTTTTGCGCGTCTTACGGAGCCGCCCCATGCGGAGAGCGAGACGGCCGGGCGTCTGGCAGACCTTTCGGTCATGTCGGTACGGTGCGTCGCTCTTGGCTACGCGGCAGGGCTGGAGGAGAAGCTGGCAGTGCTGCGGGAGGTGATCGCCGAAGGCTCGCCGCTGGACCCGGAGACCGGCGTGTTGCGTCCACGGGACTTCAGGGAGCATCTCTCGACGGAGATCAATCGGTGCCAGAGGATGCAGTTGCCGATGGGTGTGGCAGTGGTCTTCAGCCGCGGGACCGACGCCGGCGAGGCGGCCGAGACGCCGGCGCTGGCGGTGGGCCGCGTGCTGCGCGAGAGCCTCCGTCGTTACGACGAGCTGGGTCGCCTGGAGACCGGCGAGTACGTAGCCGTGCTGCCGGATGTCTCGCGCACGGGCCTGGGCGCCGCCGCAGAGCGGCTGCACAGCCAGCTAGCGGAAGATCCGCGCACCGTCGCTGCGCCGCGCTGCATGGCGCTCACGCACCTCGACTGTGTGGACGTAACGGTCGGCGATCTGATCGAGCAAGTCGGCGAGGCTCTGCAGCACGCCCGCTCCGGCGACGATTACATCTGCTGGGCCTGAGTCCGCCGCCGACTGGTCTACGTGCGGCCCGTGGGGCCGTGCGCATCTGAGCTGCCGGTGCGGCCCTGCCCGCCCCGGCCGGTGGCGGGAGGCCGGGGCGCCGGCGCGGCAAGAGCACGTCGTCCGCAGAGGCCACGGCGCCTCGCCGGCTGAGCCTCAGAGCGCCTCGCCCGTGCGCTCCCACTGCTCGTAGAGCTGCCAGTAACGTCCCTCGGCCGCCATCAGCTCCGGGTGGCGGCCGCGCTCCACCACCCGGCCGTCGTCGATCACCAGGATCTCGTCGGCGTCGCGAACGGTGCTCAACCGATGAGCGACGATGATGGACGTGCGGCCGCTGAACAGCACCCGCATGGCCCGCTCTATGCGCTGCTCGCTCTCCGCATCCACGCTGCTGGTGGCCTCGTCCAGGATGAGGATGCGGGGGTCGGCGAGCAGCGCCCGGGCAAAGCTGATCAGCTGCCGCTGGCCGGTGGAGAGGCCCGAGCCGCCTTCTTTGACGTCCGTGTCGTAGCCGTCTTGCTGGGCCTCTATGAAGTCGTGGGCGCCGACGATGCGCGCCACCCGGCGCACCTCGTCGGCGCCAGCCTCCGGCCGTCCGAAACGGATGTTGTCCATGATCGAGCCGCTGAACAGGAACGCCTCCTGCGGCACGATCGCCATCTGCTCT
>Ga0182021_10005365_pt1 | contig 15173 bp, 16 predicted proteins | sample 612E3MmetaG_FD_120493 | JGI IMG/M metagenome (GOLD analysis project Ga0182021, IMG submission 120493) | Permafrost microbial communities from Stordalen Mire, Sweden - 612E3M metaG (Illumina Assembly) | ecosystem: Environmental > Terrestrial > Soil > Wetlands > Permafrost | place: Sweden... | reverse complement strand
TGCAAAGCACGGTCGGAGCTTGCGGGAGATTAAGTTGCCGGCGGGCAGAATCTGGATTAGGAAGATCGCGATAGCGTTCGATATCCACCCCGTCAGGGGCAAGGACAGTCTGTTCCTCTGGCAGGCGCAAAGCCCGGCGCAAAGCATCGGTAATAGGCAGACAGCGTTTTCTTCCGGGTAAAATCAGGAAAAAGCGCAGCCAGAGCCTGCCAAAGCGTCCGGCGGGAAAGTCATGCAGTTCCAGCATGGACGGCTTGCCAGACAGCAGCCCGAGCGCTGCCGATTGTAATGGCCAGCAATACAGCACGTCAGGGTCCAGGCGACGCGCCCGCCATACGGCTATCCATGGAAAAAGGCGACGATTGCCGACCGCCAGCCACTGAATGGGAAAATCCGTCCTAAGTCCATAATGGCTTTGTAATTGCGGACGGTTGAGACCGGATGGTTGTGTTCCCGGCACGAACAACGAAACATCCTGTCCCAATTGCGCGAAGGACTGGCAAACCTTCATTGCCTGAATGCTATTGGCCGTGTCCGAGGGGATTTGTGCGGCAGAGATAAAGATGATTCTCATGTTCAGCCTGTCACTGTCAATTGCCGGTGGCGTATTTCCAACACGCCCCGCAGGCTGATGAAACCATTCGAGATGATGAAATAACCGGAAAGGATGGCACCCATCATCAGATATCCGTATTGGGGGACAAGGGAGAAAATCAGTGCCAATTCGATTATGCCTGTAAGAACCATTATCAGCACTGGATAACCCGCTTTGCCCAGGGACAACATCAGCGAGCGGTTCCATTGAAAGATGCCGGCAAATCCATACCCCAGGAGTAGTATCAGCAACAGCGGGTAGGCGGGGAGCGTGGCGGGTTTATAAACAAAGGGTATCAACCACCAGCCAGTCACCGCCCAAAAACCGCCGATTGCCAGTACAATCGCGCTGGAGAGGACGGTAACCCGCCGGAGCAATCGCAGGGTTGTATCCCATTGCAGCTTGGCAATTGTGCGGGAAATCTCGCTGTAAATCGGCGCAATAAGAGGATTTAGGGCCAGGGTAATCGTGGAGATTAATGTAAAAGCTATTGAAAAATAACCAACCTGGATGGTGGTGAGCAAGGTACCCAGGTAGAGCGGAATGTTATCTCTGAAAATCAGGTTGACCGTGCCGTTCAGGTTCGTGTTCAGGGCAAACAATGCCATGGCCCGCTTGCCGGTCAATTTTTCCAGAGAACTGCGCCACCAAGCTTTCCCAAAGGTTGTATTAATTTCCCGCATGGCAAGGCTCACCAGTGAAATGTTGTAATAGGCCTTCCCAACCACATAGGCCAGCAGCACTGCCGGGACCAGGTAAGGTGCCAGGAATTGCGTGGCCACCCACCGGTACAGAATATAAGTCACCACGACGATCGAAAAAGTGATCATAGCCTGTATGACGGTAAAACGGGCCAGCTTGTTGAAACGATGCATTGCCTGCAGGATCCCGGTGGATGTTTCGTACACCAGGTTGATTAACAGTATCAAACCGTAGAAAATAAACCAGGGCGTACTGGCAGCATCGTGGCCGATAACCCTGGCTGCCCACGGGCTGAGCAGGACGAGTACGACACATGCCAGCAGGGATACTGCCGCCTCGGTCAGGCCGGCTGCCTTAACCAGCGCGGCTGCCTCTGTCTTATTGTCATCCGCCAGGACCGGACCGAGGTGCTTCACCACCACTTCACTCATGCGAAAGGACAATAAAATATTGATATTCGAGGCAAAGGTCTGGATGATGACAACCATGCCCAGGTTAGCCACACCGATCAGGCGGATAATAACAATCCCCTGTAAAAAACTCAATCCGGAGGAAAAAACATTACTACCGAACAGATAACTGCTGTTCCGGATAACCCGGCGCAACAGGTTATCTTCCGACCAGATCGCAGAAAGCTTTTGGAATATGGTCACAATTCCACCCTCTTGCATACCCAGAATCGCTCAGTAACGAAGCCCTCCGCACTGGTGACGAGGTATTGTGCCATATGGAAAGTTCTATAGGCTAAGAAAAGCGTTTAGAGCCTGACCACTTTCGGGCTATCCTTACCCATTTTCCCAAGAGCATTGCGGCTGTCGAAAATGAACTTTGCCGCATCCAGGATGGGCTTGTAATCGTACGTTTTGTGGTTCGTAGTTATGACAACACAATCGGAAGTGCGTACCGCTGCCATCAGGTCCGGGACGGAGTGCATTTCCTCTTCCTCATGGGTCTTTAAATTGGGGATGTAAGGATCATGGTAGGTGACCGTTGCGCCTTTCTTCTGGAGCAGGCCGATCACATCCAGGGCCGGAGACTCGCGGATATCGTCAATATCTGGTTTATAGGCCACTCCCAAAACCAGGCACTTGCTCCCTTTCAACGTTTTCCCGCGGTCGTTCATGGCCTCAAGGATGCGGCTCACCACATACCGAGGCATGTTCGTGTTAATATCCGAGGCCAATTCGATAAAACGCGCAGTATACTGGTAGGCTTTCATTTTCCAGGACAGGTAGAGCGGGTCGATCGGGATGCAATGCCCGCCCAGGCCCGGCCCGGGGGTGAACTTCATGAAGCCGAACGGTTTGGTGGCGGCTGCGTCGATCACTTCCCAGACATCCACGCCCATGCGCTCGCACATAATCGCCAATTCGTTAACCAAGCCGATGTTGATCATGCGGAAGGTGTTCTCAAGCAGTTTTGTCATCTCAGCCGCTTCCGCAGACGAAACCAGATGAATGTTCTGGATGGCACCTCCGTACCAGGCTGCTGCAACTTCCGCACAGGCCGGAGTGATACCTCCAACTACTTTGGGGGTGTTGAAAGTTGTGAAATCCTCCCGGCCCGGGTCCACCCGTTCCGGCGAAAATGCCAGGAACCAGTCCACGCCTACAGTCAGACCATTGGCCTCTCCCAGCTTTGGCAACAAGATCTCGCGCGTTGTGCCTGGATACGTGCTGGATTCCAAAACAACGATCATACCTGCATGTATATACTTTGCCAGTTGCTCGGTGGCGGACAGGATAAAGGACATGTCCGGGTCGCCGGTTTTGCGAAGCGGCGTCGGAACACAGATACTGGCGGCGTCCATTTCCTTTAAGATCGAGAAATCGGTACTGGCTGACAGCCGCCCGGATTTGATCAGCGCGGCCAGCCGTTCTGTTGAAATATCCGGGATATAACTGACACCCTTCTTAACGGAATCGGCCTTGCGCTCATCCGGGTCAATTCCCATGACAGTGAACCCTGCCTCAGCAAATACCACTGCCAGCGGCAGTCCAACATAACCTAACCCAAGAATGGCTATTCGGGCCGTTTTATTATTCATTTTATTTATTAGGGTTTCTTGCGCACTCATGCTCATGCCAATCCTTTCAGCTTTTCCAACGGAATTGTCCGTCCAATTAGATATAAGAAATACGGCTGACCAGTTAAAAAAGGCTTAATTGCTTCGGGTCTTCTTTTGGTTCTTCTACATGTACCGGGTTGGCACGGAGCTGGGCCGCCCGCGCCTGTTTAAGTAATTCAGGTAATTGTCCAAAATCCTTCATGATAGCAGGTTTGAGGGCAGCTTGATGCAATGCCGCAGCCGGATGGAACATGGCAATCACAAAACGGGTTTCCACCCGCCGCATCTGTCCATGTACCGAACTAATCTTGACCCCTGGCATGAATTTGCCCATGGAATAACGCCCCAGGGTGATGATGATCTTCGGATTGATGGCAGTTATCTGCCGCTCCAGGTATTCATTGCAAGCCGCCAATTCTTCGGGCAAGGGATCCCGGTTGTTGGGTGGACGGCATTTTACCACGTTGCCGATCCACACATCCAAACGTTTCAAGCCAGCCTCGGCCAGCAATTCATTCAGGAAATTACCAGCCGCACCGACGAAGGGGCGCCCCTGTTCGTTTTCGTGGAACCCCGGACCCTCTCCGATGAACATGATTTCCGCATCTGCCGGTCCCTCGCCGGGGACAGCCTTCTTGCGTGAATGATATAGTGCGCATTTTTGGCAGGCAGACACTTCCCTGGCCACTTGAGCAAGTACTTCTTCAGTACTCATACGGCCTCCAGACAATCGAATTTCTCAAGGTTCATCAAGAAGGCATCCTCGTTATTGTCCTTGTAATATCCGAGTCGGACACCTGCCAATTCAAAGCCATATTTCCTGTACATGGCCTGGGCGGCAATATTTCCGGCGCGCACTTCCAGGAAAGCCCGTTGCGCTCCTTCATTATGAGCTGCCCGCAAAGCATGTAATAAAATCTGTTCACCAATGCCCTGCCGGCGGAAATCCGGGTGAACAGCAATGGTGGCAATATGGGCTTCATCGACGACAAACCAAATTAATAACATGGCTGCAATTCTTCCATCCGCATCAGCCACCCAACCGCGCGAGACTTGGTTCTTGGTCAACTCGAAAAGAAACGAGCGCTCCGGCCAAGGTAAACTAAACGAGAGAACATCAATCTCGTGGACGGCCGGAATATCTTCCAAGATCATCCGGCGGATCAGAACAGTCACGCTGGCAATCCTCCAGCGACATGGATGTAAATGGGTGCGAGAGATGCAGCCGGGTCGGTTTTACCGGCCTGCCATTTTTGCCATGCCAGCTCCGCCAGGATAGCTGGTCTACGAACGCATTGTGAAGGTGGTGCCAGACTCACATTTTTAAACTTTCGCACCAGCCGATGGCGTTCATCGGCAGACATTTCACCGCAGATAATGACCGGTTTATGAATTTGATCTGCCAGTTCGTCGGCGGTCGTCAGCATAACCGGACCATCTGCCTGCCACCCGCTTTCACCCGCCATGTACCAGCCCAGAGCCAAACGACCACGCCCGGCCGGAAGCACTGCAGCCAGACGCGGGCGGTGGCTGGCCTGAGTGAGTACCTCAGTTTCAGGTGGGACAACCAAAGGGCCGGGGAGGGGCACCGCCCCGGCAACTATATCCAACGTGGGTATTCCAACAATTGGAATATGGCAAGCCAGAACCAGTCCTTTTACAAACGCCAATCCAACCCGCAGACTGGTAAACGAACCCGGACCGAGAGCCACACCCAAAGCAGCGACGTCATCCATTTTGATTCCCACGCGTCTCAGCAGTTCGACCAGCGCAGGAGCAAGTTCCTCGGTATGGTGCAAGCCGCTACGCCAGATACATTCGCCTGGCACACTCATCCCGTCATAAAGAGCCAGTCCAATCTGGGAGGTGGAAGTGTCAATTGCCAGGAGCATTAATTTCCTCCATAGATATTCTGGCGGAGGTGGTCGAGCAAAGTCTCATAGCGTATTCCGCAGGCTGAAAAACGCATGGCGCGGTGTTCTTCAGAATCGTAATCCAACCAGGCCCATAACCGTTCGGCAGGCAGGACCGGTTCCACCCGTTCGGGCCATTCGACTACCAGCGGTCCCTGGGAAAGCAAATTATCCATATCCAATTCTTCAGCCTCAGCGAGTGACTCGACGCGGTACGCATCAAAATGAAAGAGCTGGCTGGAATCTGGCCGCCGGTAGACATTCACGAGCACGAAGGTCGGGCTGGAAACGGCATCCAGTGTTCCCCAGCCCTGCGCCACACCCTGAACCAATGTAGTCTTACCTGCCCCGAGGTCCCCTTGCAAACAGATTAAATCACCCTGCTGGAGTAATGCGCCCAGACGCATTCCCAGGCGGCGGGTTTGCTCCGGGGAACGGCTGAAGAATTCAAATGTGTGCGCGTCCAGTATGGGCATGGCGAAAAGATTATACTACAGGGATTTTGGATACATCTCGGCCATAGGGAAAGCGTTAATTAATCCATTGGAGGAATTTGTTCCTGTGGAGTGGGCGTAAACTGTTGCACAGGTCAGAATGTTGTGACTTCCCTCGGTTTGTCTGTTAATCCTATCTGTGCACCCACAATCAGGGCGATCTGCCGCGCCGCATCCGGACGGGCCGTCCGACGACAGGCGGAAATCACCTTCTGCCGCTCGTTCGGGCGGCAAACCCAGCGTGTAAGTGCGCGGACTAGTGTCTGCGATTCCGGGGCCCATACACCTACTCCTTCGGATACCACAAAATCCACATTCCCATCTTCCTGCCCGGGCAATTTGGCATACAAAATGATTGGTAATTCCGCATTGAGCGCTTCCGCGATGGTACCCGGCCCGGCTTTGGTGACAATGACATCGGCTGCCCGCATGAAATCAGGCATGTCATGGGTAAAACCGTAAATAAACGCCGGATTCTCCCAGGTCTGCTCTCTAAGCTCTGCTTCAAGTTTGCTGTTTCGGCCTGCCACGATCACCAGGACCACATCCAGCCCCGATTTGTCAATAGCCAACGCTGTCTCTGCCAGCGGTCCCATTCCATCCCCACCGCCTACGATCAGCACCGTGAACTTACCCTGCGGCCAACCCAACCGCTCGCGAAGAAGAGATCGGTCACCGATTGGAGCGCTGTAACGGTGTGAGGTTGGCTGCCCCACCACGCGAACTTTTTCAGGTAACATATGATATTGAATAGCGTTCTGGCGAGCCTGTTCCGTTGGGACAAGGATCAGGTCGGCGCGCGTGTCAAACCACAGGGCATGTGTGGAGACCAGATCAGTTACCACGGTAACAAACGGCGGGTGGGCCTTCTTGCCAAGCGCTTTTAGGGCAAAGGAATTTGCCAGGGGGTGAAGGCAGACCAGCATATCGCTGTGATGATCACGTACCAATCGGTGAATGGCACGCCTGACGTAAGGCCAGAATGTCGAGGTCACAAAGCGCGCCTGCGGCCTGCCGTCACTGATGTCGAACAAGGCGCCCCACAACTCAGGCGCACGCATTATATCCGGGTAGATTTCCGGTAAAAGGTTGAAAGGCGGCGGGGCATAATCCTTGAGGAAGTCCACCATCTCCGTCACCACCGCCTCACCAAATTCATTGTGAAGCGACTCAATGATGGCCTCACTGGCTGCGCGGTGCCCGCCACCTGTATCCGAAAAAAGAAAGGTTATATTAGGCTTATTCGTCGCTAGATTGGACATGCAATTTCTCCGGTAAAATAACTTTTATTCGCCGTGCCAATTCCCGGCGCGTCAACATCACCCGCCGTCCGCAACCTTTGCATTCCAGACCAATATCTGCGCCGAGGCGGACCACATTCCATTCGTAGGAACCGCATGGGTGAGGTTTACGCATGCGCAAGGAATCATTTAGTTGCAAATCGGGAAGCATATTTGATTTCAGATGGCTGAACGATAATAAAAGTGGCAGGAAAATTATACCGTAAGAGTCCATCTCCGCAAAACCTCAGCTCGCCAGGAATCGCCTTATTTCCGGGAAGGAAATTGCGAAATTGGGTGGGTCGTGCAGTAGAGCGGAGCATCCCATTGGGATATTCAAAGGGTGCAAAGCTCAATTCAAACCCCCATTTTCCACCTCAACATGGCAATCCCCAATGAACAAAAATCTGTGATAAACTATCGCCGAAAACTGTTCAGGAGAAGGATAATGACAACTCACGAGACCTACGATATCGAAATTGCCGGCCTAAAACGCAGGCTGCGGTTATTTCAAATAAAACCTGGACTGAAGATCGCCATATTGAACATTCTGGGTGATACCGAACTGGTTCAGGCCTGCGCCAAGGCCCTGGATGAGAAGCTTAAGGGCGTGGAGTTTGATGTGATCGTAACGGCCGAGGCCAAGTCCATCCCACTGGCATACGCTCTCTCGGTTGAGACAAAAAAACCATATATCATCCTGCGCAAATCCTACAAAGCCTACATGGGCGCAGCCCTCATTGCTGAAACACTCTCCATTACCACCGGCGAGCCGCAAACCCTGATCATGGATGAAAAAGACCAGGTAGAGGTCAAGGGCAAGTTTGCATTGCTTGTAGATGATGTTATCAGCACCGGCTCAACCCTGCAGGGGATGCGGATGATAATGGAAAAAGCCGGTGCCAAGATCACCGCAGAGGCTGCCATTTTGACAGAAGGTGAGCGTGCCAAGTGGGAGAAGATTATCTCCCTCGGGCATTTACCCTTATTTACCAGCTAATTTTAATTTTTTGGGGCGGGAGAGAGCCTTAATGGCTCTTTCTCGTTTTAGAGCCGCCTTTTTGTCCGGCAACTCCTCCTGATACACCAATTGGACGGGACGCCGGCTGCGCGTATAACGCGCTCCACTGCCGCTGTTATGCTCCTTCAGGCGCCGCTGCGGGTCTGTGCTCCAGCCAGTGTAATAGGTGCCATCGGAGCATTCCAGTATATAACAAAAGAAAGCCATATGTGTATTCAGAAAATGGCAGATTCCGGGTTAATCGTTATCCGGCTTTTTTTTATGCAGGCCTAACAGCTTTCCCAAACCTAGTTGCCCCCTCCAATTGTCACTGAACGTACGCATCTCTTGTTTAAGCAATTCATTTGATGACGCGCCGTCAATTTTGCGCTGTTCCTGCCATCGGGCGAGTCCATTGTAAATAAGTTTTAATCTCCCTTGCAGGCTGGTTTCTTCTTCCTTTTCAATCTCATCCCGCAAAGAAAGCAAAGCTGAAATATACTCGTTCAGAACCCGCACGGTATTCACCCGATTCCTTTGAGCGGCCTCAGCCAAAGCTGGAGCGCTTTCCCCATCGAGCGGACGGAGGCCGGCTGTAAAGGGGCGTCCGGTCAATTTAGCAATATCGGTCCAACCCGGCTGCCCAATTACGGTTTCCGCCAATGCCACAGCTGCGAGCGCCGGCAGGGTATGGACGGTTGCCATGATGCCATCCAGCTCGGCCAGGTCGGCAAAATAGGGACGTGCCCCCAGCATGGTGACAAAATTGGCCGCCAGATCGATGGTCTGGCCGACTGTTCCGGATGGGGCAGCGATGGCAGCCAGTCCGTTTTGAAAGAGGTCGGCGCGTGCCGAATCAAGACCTGTGCCGGTCTCATCCAGAAGAAGTGGATTGAGTGCCATGGTCAGGCCCACATAATACCGCTTGGGAGGCAGGCATTCAATCGCCCAAGCTGCCACCGCCTGTTTGACCGGAGCAGTATCGATCACAACTGCTTCCTCGCGGACATCTTGTGCGATGGATTGCATAGTCTCATAAATCTGGTCTAGCGGCAATGCCAGAATTATGATGCCGGCTTCTTTGACGGAACTTTTCAGATCATGCCCGGCCTTCTGGACGGCTCCCATTTTCATCGCTTTACGGTTTACTTCCCCGTCCGCATCATACCCGATCGTTGTGACCTGGTCTTGATGATTCGCCAGTGCCAGCCCAATCGAGGCTCCGATCTGTCCCAGCCCAATTATGGCAATTTTGACTAGCATTCTTTTCTCTCTTTTTTCCTAACTTTCACCATCTGCCGCTTGCAGAATCGCCAACAGGTTTTCTGCGGGCGAATTCGGATTCTGCACAGGGCGGTCATGATGGCGGCGGATCAGCTCCACGGTCAAGGGCGAAGCGCCGGTCTGGATTACCAGGTCCGCGCCCCAACCGGCATGCTGTTCAGCCACAACGAATGGCAGGCGCCATCCGTGCGGAGTCCCATGCGCCCAGCGCCGTGCAGCCTTTCGGAAAAGAAAATTTCCCAGCACAATTATGGTCCGATCGAAGATGGAAATGGGCACCAGGATTTTACCCACATCGTGCAAAAGTGCGGCTGTCAAAAGGTCCGGTGCTGTCTGCCCGGCAGTTTCCAACAGCTTGAAAAGCTGATAAGCATGCAGCTGTTCCGCAGGTTGCATGCGCCGGAAAAGAACCAATTGTGCAGATGTAAGGTGGGGGAGCAGCGCTTCGCTCGTTACGCGCTTTCCTGGACTGAGCAGGGCGTTCCAGAATTGGCGGGAGCGGTAAGTAAGGCGGGATATATTCACGGAAGGATTATAACATTGTGATAGAATCGTGAGAGCCGGGGACGCCGACCCCGGCTCTCGTGAAAGGAGGAGAAGAGAAATCGCCTTACGTGTATATAATACCATCCCGGTCCAATAAGTACATGACGGCTTCCCTACGCTTACCCTACTATTGTTTGACAATTTTGTAAGGGTTTTTTAAGGAAAAAGGACTTATTTTCGTCCTGATCGACCGAAAGAGGCGCTCATGCAAGCGAAGTCTGGATTATATATTGGGGAAACAGGTCAGACACCGATCGGCAAACTATGGCTGGCTGTATCTGACCTTGGGCTGGTGGCAGTCGAAGGGGGTCTGACCCGGGATAAATTCGAAGCTTACCTGGTCAAACGTTTCAAACGGCCCGTGGAGTATGCTCCGCCACGCGTGCTCGAGACTGCCAGGCAGATTGATAGCTATCTCTCCGGCCTCCAACAACCTTTCAGCCTGGTAATAGACTGGACAGTGCTACGGCCATTCCAGCAGGCCGTCCTGCAAGCCACTTATAAAATTCCCCACGGAGAAACCCGCACATACAAGGAGATTGCCGAGCGCATCGGCCGACCACGCGCCGCCCGTGCTGTCGGCAGGGCCGAAGCCACCAACCCGATGCCGCTGGTGATTCCATGCCACCGCGTCATCGGTGCGGACGGGAAACTGCATGGATATGGATTGGCGGAAGGGGTCAAAACGAAGGAATGGTTGCTAAAAATGGAAGGCGCGGTAATTGCATGAATTAATCCCTGCGATGGATGAACCATCGCAGGTTTGTTTTTCATGATAGACTCTCTTCATGACGTTAATCCATTTTTCCCCTTTGATTCCATCCCGGTAAAGCATGCCTGACTTCCGTTCCGGTTTCATTGCCATTCTTGGCAAACCCAACGTGGGCAAATCCACGCTGGTAAATGCCATCCTCGGCCAGAAGATCGCCGCAGTTTCCCCGCGTCCGCAGACCACCCGCCGCCGCCAGTTGGGCATCCTGACCCTGCCGGATGCCCAACTCGTATTTGTGGATACGCCCGGTGTCCATGTGCCCAAGCACAAGCTCGGCCAGTTTTTCAACCAGGAGGCTGCGGAAGCCCTGGATGGCGTGGATGTGGTGCTGTTCCTGGTGGATGCCAGCCTCGCGCCGGACGATGAAGACCGCCAGGCCGCCGGCCTGCTCTGGGGGTTGCACCGCCGACCCGACATTATCCTAGGTCTGAACAAAATTGACAAAGTTCCGGCCCCGGCATTGGAACGAGTGCGGGCCGAATACCAGGCACTGGTCCCGGACACCCCGGCGCTGGCCTTTTCGGCCGCCTCCCACCAGGGGCTGAAAGAACTTCTGGAAGCCATCACCGCCCGCCTGCCAGTACGGCCAGCCGAGTATCCCGAAGACCAGATCACCGATTTATATGAAAAGGAAATCGCGGCAGAATTGATCCGCGAAGCCGCGCTGGTCTTCCTGCGTGACGAAGTTCCGCACGCGCTGGCCGTCCGCATGGACGAATTCAGTGAACGCGAGAACGGCAACGCCTTCATTTCCGCCACCTTGCTGGTGGAGCACGAATCGCAGAAAGGCATTGTTATTGGCGAAAAAGCCGCCATGCTGAAAAAGATCGGTTCGGCCGCGCGCATGGAAATCGAAGCCATGAGCGGGAGAAAAGTCTTCCTCGAACTGCGCGTCAAGGTGGATAAGGACTGGCGCGACGATGAAAACGCCCTGCGCCGCCTGGGGTATAAGGTCAAAGGCAAAAAATGATTCCCGGCTTCAGCCTGTTTTTCCTGGTCGCCGTGATCGACTGGGCAGCGGTTGCAAAAAATTGGAAGAGGATCGAATATATCGCCAAGCCGGCTGCCATGCTGATCCTGCTTGGGCTGCTGGCAATGGTGGGCAAATTCGGTTCCCTGTCATTGATATGCTTTGGCCTGGGAATCTTCTTCTCACTGGTTGGGGATGTGTTCCTGATGGTCTCTTATGCCCGCTTCTCCGAGCGCTGGTTCCTGCCAGGACTGGCAGCCTTTTTATTCGCCCACCTATCCTATATCGTCGGGCTGAATACCCCATTGCCGAACATCTCGCCAATATGGTCACTGGGAATGGCCTTCGTCCTGGCATTGGCCGCCGGACGCATCCTGCGACTTATCACGGATGGAGTCCGAAAGAAAGGCCTGCCGCGGATGGTGCGACCGGTCAATTTATATGGGATGGTCATAACGCTGATGCTGCTCTCCGCGTTGTTGACACTCAGTAACACGAATTGGAAAATTTCCGCCGGAGGGTTGGTAACGGTGGGGGCAATCCTTTTTTATTCTTCAGACGTCGTGCTGGCCTGGAACAAGTTTGTCAATCCGATCAAGAACGGCCGCCTGGCAAACATGATCCTTTACCACCTGGGACAGGCAGCACTGGTGGCAGGAGTATTAATTCAATTTGCGAAATGAATGTGGGGGGTTGTTTCTAATGTCTCGGATGTCTCAGGGGAAATCCCCTCAGAGACATTTTATTACTCAGAAACCTCAGAAACTTTATTAACTTCAGTCACCGGTTTTCTTGAAGGCCTGGAATCCTTCCCCGAGCGCCTCGTGAGCCTGGCCGATCACCATGAATGCTTTTGGATCAGACTCACGGACGATCGTCTTCAATTGCTGCACTTCCGGGCGGCTTACCACGCAATATAAAACGCATCGCTCTGCGCCGGTAAACCCGCCTGTCCCGCTCAGGGTGGTCACGCCCCGTTCCATCTCCGAAAGGATACGCCGGGTAACTAGCTCTGCCTGACCGGTTATGATCATGGCTGTCCGGACGGTGCCCGCGCCTTCCAGCGTGCTATCCACCACCAGGCCGCTGACATACAGGACGATCAGCGCATAAAGAGCCCTTTGCCAGCCAAAAACGAATCCGGCAGCCAGCACCACCAGGGTGTCCGTCATCAGGTAACTCTGCGTCATCGGGATGCCGCGCCAGCGATTCAGGATACGCGCCAGGATATCGGTGCCACCGCTGGTTCCCTGGGCCCGGTAGACCAGGCCATAGCCGACACCCATTACCACCGCCCCGTAGAGCGAGTCCAAAACCAGGTCGCCAGTGATGCCTTTTTTGGGGAAGAAGGGCACCAACACAATCAGGTCGGTAAAGGCGGCGTATGCCGCCACCGCCACAACGGTCCGCATCAAAAAGCGCCGTCCGCCCAAGTAACGCCAACCAAGCAGGAACAGCGGCAGATTAAAGACGAAAACCATCACGCCGATCGGCCAGCCGGTGTAGTGGTTGATCAGTTGCGATATGCCGGTGATTCCACCCGAGGCCAAATTGGCCGGAACCAAGAACAGGCGCAAGCCAGTCGCTTCGACCAGCGCTCCAGCCAGCACCAGTGCGTAATCGCGGACACTCGCCCAAGTAACATGCATCCTGTTCATTTTCTTCCAACCTTTCTACCACAAAGGAAATCCAAATCTTTCACGTCCTTTAGCATTGTGCGCCTGGTTATCCGTTGCGTTAAACGATTTTTAATTTCACTCCAGCCAATTGCTCGATCATTCCAATAACCGCCGAGTTATCCAGTTCCCCCATGCCATTTTGCAGCATGGCGTTGTAAAGCTGCGCGTCCACGGCCGCGGAGGGGAGCGGGATGCCGTACTCGCGGGCGGTTTCCAGGATGATATTCAGATCCTTGGCTTGCATAAGCGCCTTGAAACCGGGAGTGCGGTTGCCGGCAAAAAGCCGCGCCGGCTTGACGTCCAACGTCCAGCACTGCGCCGCGCCGCCCTTGATCGCTTCCACCACTTTCTGCGGGTCCACCCCGGCTTTCTGTGAAAACATCAGCAGCTCCCCCATCGCCACCATCTGCGCGGCCACCATGATCTGGTTGGCGGCCTTGGCCACCTGTCCGGCGCCCGCCTCGCCGACATGCGTAACGGTTTTGCCCATGGCCTGAAAAACCGGCCGGACCTTTTCGAGCGCTTCCAGAGGACCGCCCACCATGATGGCCAGCGTGCCGTTGCGCGCCCCGATGTCGCCGCCGGAAACCGGGGCATCCAGACTCATTACGGCGCGGGCTGCCAGCCGGACGGCCAGGTTGCGGGCAGCCGCCGGTTTAATGGTCGAGTTATCGACAAAAATCAAGCCTGCCCGTGCGCCCTCCAGGATGCCCTGCTCACCCAGCACGACCTGCTCCACATCAGGCGTATCCGGCAGGTTGGTAAATACGACATCCACCTGCGCGGCGACCTCCGCAGGTGAACCAGCCGCGCTGGCGCCCTCTGCAACCAATTCATTCACCGTCGCCCGCGAACGATTGTGCACCACCAACGGGAATCCGGCTTTGTGGATATTCCGGGCAATCGACTTGCCCATCAAGCCAAGACCAATATAACCGACTGTCAGCATGGAGAAACTCCTCTGGAAATAGTTTTTGGAAATTATAAACCTCCCACGCTTTGCCGCGTGGGAGGTTTCGTTTTTAGATCCGGAATCCGAAGTCAGAGACTTCGGACTCCACAAAGATCGGTTATTTCAATGCCTAGACGATGATTACCGCAGATCCGGAATCCGAAGCCAGAGACTTCGGACTCCCCAAAGGTAGGTTATTTCAATCCATAGACGATGGTTACCGTGGTGTAAATCTGCATCGAACCGGCCTGGACCGGCACACTGGCAGCAACAGGGGCAGCCAGATCGGCGCGGGCGTATTGAACCGTGACAGGGGCGGTGGTATCGTAGTAAGAGATGCTCTGCACCACATCCAGCTTGACTCCAGTGGCCTGGGTCAATTCATCGGCCTGCTTTTTCGCATCCGCAACGGCGGCCTGGCGGGCCTGGCTAAGGGCGGCGGTCTTGTCGGCTACGTCAAACTGGATGCTGTTGATGTTATTCGCCCCGGCAGTGACGGTTGAGTCGAGCAGGTCACCCAGCTTGGTCAGGTCACGCACGGTCACATAGACGGTGTTATCGACTACATAGAGGATGCCGGTGACTTTGCCGTTCGCATCGGTCTGCTGCTGCGGATTGATGCTGAAATCGGTGGTCTGGATATCCTTATCGGCCACGCCAAAGCCCTTGATGGCGGCGATGACGGCCTGGGCCTGGGTGTTGTTCCCCGAGACGGCCTGGGTGGCGCTGGGATTCTCGGTATGAACGCCGATCGAGATATAGGCGATATCGGGGGTGAGGGTCACTTTACCGGTGCCGGTAACAGTGATGGTGCGCTGGGCCGGCGGGGTTTGTACCGTGACGGGGACTGGACTGCAGGCACTCAGTATCGTGCCAAGCACCAATATGGCGAACAGGAAGAGGGTTTTGGTTTTCATA
>Ga0182021_10005363_pt1 | contig 15174 bp, 13 predicted proteins | sample 612E3MmetaG_FD_120493 | JGI IMG/M metagenome (GOLD analysis project Ga0182021, IMG submission 120493) | Permafrost microbial communities from Stordalen Mire, Sweden - 612E3M metaG (Illumina Assembly) | ecosystem: Environmental > Terrestrial > Soil > Wetlands > Permafrost | place: Sweden... | reverse complement strand
GCACCCAGGATTTCAGCCGAAAGATGTTGGTAGCGTTCCTCCCGCTTGCGCTCCGTGATGTCCCGGCAAATCGTCGCCATGGCGATCCGGCGGTTGGTCCCCTGCTCTGTAATGAAGAATATGGATTGCCACATGGGGATGGGAGCGCCGGTCTTTCGATGCTTGAATCGCGTTTCTCCTTCCCACCTGCCGTCCCGCGCGACAACTGGCAGCACCCGCTCCCGGAACCCCTCCCGGTCTTCATCCATGACGTGCTCGACCACACTGGCGCCTGTCAGCGGCTCATCCAGATCGATGCCCAACATCTGCCGCCCGGCGGGGTTGAGAAACAGTTCTACGCCTTCGATCGAACCGAAGCCGACCAGGTCGGTGCTGCTTTCCACCACCGAAGCGATCATCCGGAGATCCTTCTCCAGGCGCTTGCGCTCCGTGATGTCGCGGGCCACGCCCAGCACCATCCGCTGGCCGCCTAGCAGGAATGCCTTCGCGTTAATCTCGGTCGGTATCCTCCGGCCATCCCGGGTAACGTGCTCCGTCTCATAGAGCGACTGACCCCCGGCGAGCAAACGTTGCATGATCGGGGCCAACTCCAACGTCCCGGGCGCGCGAATATCGCGAAGCGACCGCGCCAGCAACTCCTCCCGGCTGTAGCCCAGGCGTTGACAAGCCACGTCGTTCACTTGGACGAAGTTGGTGGGCACCCCGTCTTTCCCCAGCCCAAATACAACCACTCCGTCGTTGCTGTTGTTGAATAGAATGCGATACTGCTCCTGCGCCCTTTTGGCCCAAACGTAGCGCTGGTAGGCGAAGAACCAACCACCCAGCGCCACCACAGACAGCCCGGCGCCCACTGCTCCCGCCCACGCGTCATGGCGAAAGCCGGCCCATGCCCCGGCCACCACCACCGTCCCGGCTAGGAAAGCCAGGATGGGTCTCCAGGTCGAACGTCGGGCATGAATCCGGCTGGTCATGAAGCTTGCGGCAATCGCGGCCGTTGTCCTACTATCGGCGGATCTCAAACTTCCTTTAGAGGGAAAACCGGCCCCACCCCACCCCGGCTTATACTTGTAATTCACCATGCCCCTCTCGCGCCGCCATTTCTTCTTCGGCAGCCTCGCCCTGCCCGCCCTCGCCGCCCCGAAAACGCTCGGCGAGCGGCCCCATGTCCTGCTCATTCTGGCGGATCGCCTGCCCTCCTGGATGCTGGGCTGTTACGGCAATAGCGAGGTCCGCACTCCCCACCTCGACGGGCTCGCCCGGGTTGGCCTGCGCTTCCTCAATCACTTCGCTTGCGCGCCGGCCCCCGCGCCAGGCCGCGCTACCCTGCTCGCCGGCCGCACTCCCATGCAGCTAGGCGACGCGGAGGCCGCCGCCCCTGGCGAATCCCCTCTCTCCAAGCTGTTCGAGGGCCTGGGGTACGCGTGTGCCACCGCCGATAGCGCCGCCGCCGCCAACTCCCTCGACCAGCAACCTGCCGGCAAGCCCTTCTTCCTGACCGTCGACTGTGCCCACCTGCGCCCGCCCTACGACGGCGTGCCGCGCCAGTACCGCGACCTCTATGCCCAGGTGAAGTTTGCCACCTTCAGCCAGGAGGCGCCCGCCAAAAATGCCGCCCGCGATAAGGAAATGCTCGGCGACCTCGCCCTCAACCAGCGCCTGGCCGCCGCCGCCGTCACGGCGCTCGACGACGATGTGGCGGCGCTGCTCTCCAAGCTCTCCGGGAAGGGCCTGCTCGACCGAACCCTGATCGTCTTCACTTCCACCTGTGGTTCGCTGTTGGGCCGCCACGGCCTGTGGGATTCCGCGCCGGCTTCCGATCCCGCCAACATGTATGAGGAAGTAATCTCCACGCCGCTCATATGGAGTTGGCAGGGCCACGTGCCTCCGCAGTTGACGCGCCCGGAGCTGGTAAGCGCCTACGATTTGCTGCCCACCCTCTGCGATCTCACCGGCGCCGACCGCCCCGCCGGCAATCTCTGCGGCCGCAGCTATCTGCCGCTCGCCACCGGGAAACCCCTGCCCAGGAAGCAGCCCTGGCGTACCACCGTCTTCGCCCACTACCAGGACACCGATATGGCTAGGGACAAGCGGTACAAACTGGTTCTGCGCGACCAGGGCAAGGGGGTGGGCGAGCTGTACGACATAGGGGTGGACGCCCGCGAAAGGGTCAATCAGTACGAAAACCCGCAGTTTGCGACCGTCCGCACGTCGCTCGCCGCCGCGCTTGCCAGTTGGAAGCAGGCGTATTCGGCGTAGCCGCTACCGCTTCCCGCTGAACAGCTTCAGGTCGACCGCGTCCGCCATGGCCTGGTAGCCCGCATCGCTCAGATGCAGGTGGTCGCCCGGGTCGAACTCCGCCCGCAGCCGCTTGGGGTCGCCTGTATCGCGCGTGGCGGCTTCAAAATCGATGACGGCGTCGTACGCCCCGCTGGTCCGGATCCAGTTGTTGACCGCTTCGCGAACCGCCTCCCCGCTCTCCCGGTAGGAGTTGGCCCCCCCGTACGGCGGCAATGTGCCTCCGATCGCCTTGAGTCCAAACGTGTGCGCCCGCTCGATGAGCTGCTTGTAACCGCCAATCAGATCCTCCGCGGTGGGGGCCTCGGCGGGGATTGTGCCCACTCTCCCGATATCGTTGATGCCTTCCAGCACAATCACCCACTTCACTCCCGGCTGGCTCAGCACATCGTGATCGAATCTGGCCAACATGCTCGCTCCAGTGTTATCGCGCAGCACCCGGTTGCCGCCCATTCCCATGTTGCCTACCGCCACGTTTGCCGTGCCCTTGTTCGCCCCCAGCCGGGCGCTCAACACCGACGGCCAACTGCGATTGGTGTCGGGCGTCGAGCGGAAGCTCTCCGTGATGGAGTCGCCCAGAGCCACTACCAGCGCTACCTCCGGCGGCGCCAGCACATCGATTCCGCAGAGCCAGTAGTACATCCCCGTGGTGGTCGCATCCGGTATCGAGGCTTGGCCGCTGAAATCGCCTTCCTTCGAGAGGTAGCTCGTGCGCAAACCGCCGTGCGAGGTCGGAGGACCGGTCGGTCCTGGAAAGTAAAGGCTCACCGCGATATCGCCGAGCTTGGGAATCGCCAGGTCCACCGGATCGCTCAGAAGCACCATTCCGGGCCCCACCGTACAACCCGGTTTGCCGCTGAAAGTGAGCGTCCGGTCCGATCCCGAGACGATTTCGGACTCTTTACCGCGGATGGCGATATGCGCGGCGCCCACCGCCACCGGCTGGCTGTCGAACGCGTTGGAGAGCCTGATGCGCACCCTGCCCCCCCCAATGCTCGTGCGCACGATCATGCGAACCGTTTGATTGTCGAATCCCTGGGCCGCGATGGCCTGCTGCGCCGCGAAACCCTGCCGCCCGGCCGCGGCGGACTGGGCGGGTGCCGCGGCAGCCGGCGGCGCCGCCGGGGTCGATCGCCCACCCGCGGGCGGGCCGCCGCCCCGCACGTGCAGACTGCGGGCCATCGGCTGCGACGTTGTCCAGGTCGCTACCCAATGCTCCTTTCCTTGACCCCACAACGGCCCGCAACACAGCAGGATCGGAATCAGGGTGAATCGCAGCTTCACGGCACAACCTCCGCAAAAGGTACTAGCCACGGATGAACACCGCGCCGTAGGCCTGTTGGGATGAGCCTTCGGCCCGCGAAACTCCATGAAACAGCGCAATTTGTGGGGCAGGCAATCTTGCCTGCGAACTCGCTTTCAGCGAGTCCAGCCGCCTGAAGGGCGGCCTGCTTTTTCAAACCTGCCAGCCCGCCCCGCGTTCATCCGTGGCTAAATAAGTTCTTTACTTCTTCTCCGGCGCCTTGCACTTGGCCAGCGAATGATCCCCATCTTTGTAGCACTTGCCGGTGTCGTTCAGGTCCTTCGACCCCATCTTCACGTGGCAGTACGTGCACGAGGCCACCTTCTCCTTCTTCATGTACTCGGGCTTGCCGTAGGTGGCCGAGGTGCATAGCAGGAAGCCGGCCGTCAGGATCGCCGCCGGAAGCGTTACTTTCAAAGCGCGCATGGTATCTCTCCTAAGTTTCACGCCTCAGGCGAAACCCTCCCTGAGGTCTCAATATCCTGAACGCATTATAAACCACCGCGTTACAAAATCCTTCACAGGTTCGCGTTGGGTTCCAAACTCCGCCACAGGTACCAGCTCGCCACCGTGCAGTAGGGCCGCCACCGCGCCGCCAGAGCCTCCATCTCGCCCGCCTCCGGCAACTCCGGGAAACCATAGGCCTTGCGGATGGCCGCGCGAATCCCCAGGTCCCCCAGCGGCAGCACATCCGTGCGCCGCAGCGCGAAGATCAGAAACATGTGCGCCGTCCACACGCCCACGCCCTTCACCTCCGTCAGCCGCTCGATCACGGTCTCGTCCGGCAGGTCCAACAGCTCCGCGAAGTTCACGCTGCCGTCGCGCGTATGCCGCGCCAGGTCGCGAATATACGCCGTCTTCTGCCCCGAAAGGCCCAGCGCCCGCATACGCGCCGGGCGCAGCTTGAGAATGCTCTCGGGCGTCAGTTTCCCGCCCGCCGCCTTCACCACCCGGCCGAAGATCACGCTGGCCACGCGCCCGCTGAGCTGTTGGTAAACGATCGACTTCACCAGCGTTTCGAAATCCGGGTCGCGAAATTGGATACCATAGTCCCCGACGCGGTCGATAATCTCGGCCAGTACCGGGTCGGACCGTTTGAGGTGCTGAATGGCTTCCTTCATGATGAAACGATTGTGCGAGGAGGTGCGTCACTCCTATTGTATCCGGATGCGATTCCCCTTCCTGTTCGCGCTCGGCGCCGCCCTTCTGGCGCAGACGCCGCCCCAGACCAAACCGCCCGACGAGCTGCCTTCCATCACCGTGGACGTCGATGTGGTGAGCATTCTCGCCTCCGTCCGCGATAAGCGCGGCGCCCTCGTCCCCAACCTCCGGCAGGAGGATTTCACCATTCTCGAGGAGGGCAAAGCTCAGCCTATCAAGTATTTCACCCGCGAAACCGACCTCCCGCTCACCATCGGCCTCCTGGTGGACGTCAGCGGCAGCCAGCGCAACCTCATCGGTATCGAGCGCAATGCCGCCTCCCAGTTCTTCTCCCAGGTCCTGCGCCAGAAGGACGAGGCTTTCCTCATTAGCTTCGGCGAAGAGACCGAATAGCTGCAGGACTACACCGGCTCCGCCCGGCTGCTCAGCCGCGGCCTCGATCAGTTGCGCGTCAGCTCCGGCGTCGGCGGCGTTACTCCGGGGCCCGTGCCCACCATCGGCGATCCCCGCGGCACGGTGCTCTACGACGCCATCTACCTGGCCGCCAGCGAGAAGCTGAAAACCGAAGTCGGCCGCAAAGTCGTCGTCGTGATCACCGATGGCGTGGACGAGGGCAGCCGCATGACCCGCAACCAGGCCATCGAAGCCGCCCAGAAGGCCGACGCCGTCATTTACAGCATCGACTACTACGATCCCGGCGCCTACGGCCGGTTCGGCATCGCTTTGGGCGGCGGAGGCGGAGAGGGCGAGCTGCGCAAGATGTCCGACGAAACCGGCGGCCACATGTTCCGAGTGGACCGCTCCCACCCGCTCGACCAGGTCTTTCGCGAGCTACAGGAAGAAATGCGCAGCCAGTATTCCATTGGCTACACCCCCACCAACGGCCTGAAGGACGGCTCCTACCGGCATCTCGAAGTCAAGCTGGCCAATAAGGACCTCAAGGCCCAGACGCGCAAGGGATACTACGCCGTCAAGCCGGAATCCCGCTGACCGGCCGGCTCCGCCCGGCGAAATACCCCTCCAGCATCTGGCGCACGGGTGGCATGGGCGCGATTCCGAACCGTTCCATCTTGGCGTTCGAGAGCGCCGAGTACTTGGGGCGCCGCGCCCGCGTGCGGTATTCCCGATCGCTGGTCGCGAGCAGCATCGGGTTCAGTCCGGCCACCTCGAAGATCGCCCGCGCAAACTGAAACCACGAGACCGGCGCCCCGCCCCCGATATGGAACAGGCCACCGCCACCCAGGTCCGCCAGATCGATGGTCCGCGCCGCCAGCAGCGGAGCGAAGGTCGGCGACGCCACGTGGTCTTCCACCACCCGTATGGGTTGCCCCGAGGCCGCCAGCCGCAGCATCACCTCCACAAAATTGCCCCGCGCCGTAGCCAGGCCCCCGGGACCGAACAGCCCCGATGTGCGCACAATCAGCACCCGGTCCAGGTACGCCTGCGCGTACAACTCCCCCGCCAGCTTCGATACCGCGTAAGCCCCCAGCGGGTGCGTGGGATCGTCTTCCGCGTAGGGGTGGCGCGCAAAACCGTCGAAGACGTAATCCGTCGAGAAGTGCACCAGCCGCGCATCCATCTGCCGGCAGGCCAGCGCGATGTTCCGCACCGCCAGCGCATTCACCTCGAAGGCCGCTCGCGGCTCCTCTTCCGCCACGTCCACCTGGTTGTAGGCGGCCGCGTTGAATACCAGCTCGGCGTCGAACCCGGCGATCGCGTTCTCCACCGCCGCGGCGTCCGTGATGTCCACTTCGTCGCGGTCCCAACCCATGGCCGAGTAGCCCCGCGCCCGGAGCTCCCGGACCAGTTCGACCCCCAATTGCCCCGCGGATCCAAACACCACCGCTCTTCGCTTCATAACCTCTCCGCCGTCATTGCCAGTGGTGGGTGAACACCCACGCCACCAGAGCCAGGGCCAACAGCACCACCACCGCCGCCATCGCGCGCTTCCGGCCGCCGGTCAGCCACTCCGCCGCGGATGTCCCTTCCCGGGCGCCCAGAATCGTCTTCACCCACTGCCCTCGGGCGGCATTCGGGATCTTCCCCATGGTCTTGGCGATCTCTTCCCGTCCCCGCCGGTCGGCGATCAGGATGGTCCCGGAATTCCCTCCGCTGGTCGATTTCAGCAGCCGCGTCCGCAGGCCCGTCGGAATCTCCTCCACCGAGCGGTATACCAGGTCGGCACCGCCCGAGGAGATCAAGACCGTGGATGTCTGGAACAGCCCCGAGGCGTCGGCCTTGGGCGCGCCGCAATGCGGACACCGGGCTTCTTCCCGGTCGAACTCTTTCCCGCAACCGCTGCACTTCATCGCCCTGCCGAAACTTCCTCTCCTACATGTTCCAACACTACCTGGATGAATCCCAGCGCGGCCTTCGATAAGGCTTTGTCCTTACGATAGATTAGACCCAGCCGCCGCACCATTCGTTCCGGCGCCAGCGAAATCGCCCGCAACTTCCCCGCCGCCAGCTCCTCGCCGCAGTTCGACACCGCCAGGAACGTCGCACCCATGCCCGCCATCACGAACCGCTTCATCATCTCCGTGGAGTCCAGTTCCATGGAGATCCGGATGTCGTCTTCCACCGGTTCCAGCCATTCGTTCAGACGCGTCCGCGTCTTGCCGTGCTTGGGGAGAATCAGAAAGTGCTCCACCAGGTCCTGCGGCAAGACCGATTTCTTCTCCGCCAGAGGATGCCGCGCCGGAACAATCAGCCGGATCTCGTCGTGGTATATGTTCACCACCTGTATGCGCTTCTCTTCCACCGGGAGTTGCGTCAGGCCGAAATCCGCGGCGTTCTCCATCACCGCTTCCACCACCCGCCCGCCGTAGGAACGCAGCACATCGAGCTGCACCGCCGGGAAAAGCTGGCGATACTCCGAAAAGACCTTGGGCAGGACGTAGATACAGGTGGCTTCGTTGGCTGCGATCGAGAGTTCCCCGCGCGGGCTGCTTTCCAGCTCCGCCACGGCGTTTTGCGCCTGCTTCCGCATCTCCAGCATCTGTTCCGCATATTCCGCGAAAACCTTCCCCGCGGTGGTCAGCGAAATCCGGCTCCCGAAGCGCTCGAACAGGTCGGCGCGCAGTTCCTGCTCCAGTTGGCGCACCTGCGCGCTGATCGCCGGCTGAGTGCGGTAGCACGTCAGAGCGGCCTTGGAGAAACTCTTTAGCCGGACGATCTCCAGAAATGTATGTAGCTGGTCGAAATCCATGAGGCGCCCTTTGGGCGCGTTTGCTTACGTATTGTACCAGGATATGGTCCCCCGGCCACGCATAGGGGCCAGCATAGGGGCCAGACACGCGCGTCCCAAGGCGCCGGGGTGCCCCCCTTGGGGCCGCGCGCCGCGCGGACGCTGGCGACTCTCCCCGAATTCGCACGGGTCCGCACCCACCCTCCCTTCCGGCGCCCTTGCGCTCCCCCTCCCATCGCGGATACCATCGAATACAGATCGGTTCCGAGGTCGCGCCACCTAAGCCTATGGTCCTGCTCCTCTTTGTCTTCGCTTTGGTTCCCGGCCTTCGGGCTCAGACCGGAGAGAATGTCCTGCTGGTGGTGAACCGCAACGACGCCGTCTCCCGCGCCATCGCCGATTACTACCGCCCTCGCCGTTCCATCCCCGTCGGCAACGTCTGCTACCTCGCCACCACTTCCGACGAGGAGATTTCCTGGGATACCTACGTGGAACAGATCGAGCGCCCCGTCGGCGACTGCCTCCGCCAAGCCGGGCTTCAGGAAAAGGTGCTCTACATCGTGACCACCATGGGCGTGCCGCTCAAGGTGGATGGCTCGGGCGGGTCGCTCTTCACCTCCGAGCACTGCTCCGTCGATTCCGAGCTGGCACTGCTCTATTCCAAGCTGCACGGCGTCCAGCTCGCGCGCGGCGGCGGCATTCCCAACCCCTTCTTCATGAAGCGCGACGAAGAGTTCCGCCATCCCCGCTTTCCCATCTACCTGGTCACCCGCCTGGCGGCCTGGGATCTGGCCGACGTCAAGCGAATGATCGACCGCGCCCTGGCCGCCCGTAACCGCGGCAAATTCGTCGTCGATCTCAGTTCCGCCGACGACAAGCCGGGCAACAACTGGCTGCGCACCGCCGCCATTCTGCTGCCAGCCGATCGCGTCGTCATGGATGAATCCCCCAGCGTCCTCTACGACCAGAAAGACGTGATCGGCTACGCCTCCTGGGGGTCCAACGATGGCAACCGCAAGAAGCGCTGGCTCAATTTCCAGTGGTTGCCGGGAGCCATCGTCACGGAGTTCGTTTCCACCAATGCCCGCACCCTGAAACGTCCGCCCGACGACTGGATATTCGGCCGCGACAGGCAGCACTATTTCGGCGGCTACAATCAGAACCTGTCCACCGACTATCTCCACGAAGGCGCCACCGGCGCTTCCGGCAACGTATACGAGCCGTATCTCCAGGGATGCGCGCGCCCCGAGTACCTCCTCCCCGCTTATTTCCAGGGCCGCAACCTGGCCGAGAGTTACTATCTCGCCCTCCCCTACCTGAGCTGGCAAGGCGTAGTCCTGGGCGACCCGTTGAGCTCGTTAGGGAAACCGTAGCTCCCCTTCCTCCAATTCGGGTTCCCGCACCATCGCCGCAGCCATCAAAGACGAGGCTCCCACAAGGCAGTCGATTCCCGTGCATGCCCAAAGCGCAATTGCAGCCGGATGCATATGCGCGAAGGCCGATGCGGCGCCCGACAGAACCAAGCCCAGGAGCAGCCCGAAAACCCCTGCCACAACCGGCAGTTTACCGCCGCGAGTTCTCCAGAGCATGAAAGCCCCAAGAAACCCATGCAGAACCACGGAGACGATGAACGCCTTGACCGCCCGACCTGGCGTGGCATGCGGTGAGGTATCCCTCGCGACGGCTGGGATTACGACCACGACCAGGGTTGCGGCCACAACCAGGAACAGGCCCGCGCCGGCGCGCAGAATGACCTGCCAGACAGCTCTACGATTCGGCGCGGTGCGTGTTCCCCGGTGTCCGGCCACTGATCCGGCGAGGCATCCGATGCAGCCGGCAAGCAACATGGGAACGCCCTGCGTCAACACCGCATCGCGCTCGAAAATGAAGAGGACCACGGCCAGCGGCGGCACGACCATGGCGGCCAGAATGGGCCAGTCATCGCGGAGCCGGCTGCTGCTGTTTCGCACAGCCAGAAACTGGCAAACCGCAAGGTACAGAGCCACGGCTATACAGCCGGCCAGGACTTCCTGGATAGAGGTCTCCCCGCGAGCCTCAAAAGGCTCCGCTCCCAGGATAAACACCAGAGGCGAAAGCAAACCCAGTACAACGCAAAGTACGATTTTTCCCATACGTCCCGAGATTACCAGCCGCCTCCTTCGAAAGTCCTTCCGAAATCCTTACAAATCTCCGACAGAATCCCCGCCGCCTGCCGGTGGGGCAGACCCCCTGGTCTGCGCGGGTCCCCCTGGACCCGCTCTTCGCTCGAAGAATCAAGTGCTTGCCACCGACGGAAAGCCGGCCAGTGGGCCGGCCGCGGACGAGGGCGTCCGCCCCACAGTTTATGCAGGTGTCCGACGGGAGAAACGAGTGGCATTGGGTTGTCAACCCGCCGGCTCGACCAGCGGCCCCGCCCGGAACAACGGGTCGGCGCGTACCGCGTCGAGGGCGGGGTCGAACCTGTAGTAGATGAGATATTCCGACCGTTCTTCCCGCGCTTTCGCTAACCAGGATGAAAAGCCCTGGCTGTCCCTGAGTCCCAGACAAACTTGGGCCATGTAGATGGCTGGAACATAGCGGCCGCGAGAGAGTTCCACCAGCCGCGCCAGTTGCGCCCTGGCATCCGCCATCGATCCCGCCAGCCCGTAGGCATATCCGAGGGACGCTATGGCGCTCGCGCCTCCGGAGAGCGTCAGCGCGGTTTGAAACTCCGCAATGGCCTTCGGATAATCGTGTTTCTGCGCCAGCGCCATGCCCAGGGTCTGGTGAGTGAGGGCGAAGTTCGGTTCCAGTTCCAGCGTCTTCCGGTACTGGGCGATGGCATCGTCATAGCGCCGGGCGAAGTAGGAGCACCACCCCACTCCCACGTTGACCGGCAGCGAGAGAGGGTCCAGATTCTGCGCCTGGCGCATCTCGGCCGCGGCTTCATCCAATTTCCCGGCGGCGAGCAGGCAGTGGGCATGCCACTGGCGGGCCGTGGCATACCCGGGATTCGATCGATTGGCTTGTTGGAACTCCCGCTCGGCTCGCTCCAGGTCCCAGTCGTAAGCCATCGTCACGTACGCCAGCGACGTGTGCGCCTCAGCCAGCCCGCCGTCCAGTTCCAACGCCCGTAGGGCGGCGGCTTTGGCAAGTGGCATGCCCTCGCGAGGGGGAACTGCATCGTACGAGTTGGAAGCCAGCAGCGACCAGGAATCGGCCAGCCCCGCATAGGCCGGAGCGTACTTCCCGTCCTTCGCAATCGCTTCGTTGAAGTATTCGACGGCCTTTCGCAACGCCGGCTCGGTGCGCTTGTTCCAGAAGAATCGTCCCCGCAAGTACGCCTGGTACGCGTCGGGGACAACCGCCTGTAGCCGTGTGGGCCCCGGCCGCTCGCCCGCGGCGGCTTGGGAACTGGTCTGGCGCGCGATCGCGCCCGCCACTTCGGCCTGCAATCGAAGCACATCGCGCAGATCGCGCTGATAGCTGTCGGCCCACAGCAATCGCCCCGTGCCGATGTCGACCAGTTGCGCGTTGATCCGCACCCGGTCGCCCGACTGCAAGACCGTTCCCTGAATCACTGCTTCCACCTTGAGCTGCCTGCCAACCTCCTCCAGCGGCGCACCGGGACGCAAGCTGCGGACCGACGCCGGCGCAATCACCGGCAAACCGGTCTTGGACAACTCGGTTGCGATTACCTCCGTCATGCCTTCCGCGAAATAGTCCTGAGCGGCATCGCCGGAAATGTTCTTAAGAGGGAGAACCGCAATCGACTTCACCCGCGGCGCCGTATGATCGTGCCGCGTCATGAACGAGACCAGATAGCCAGTCGCAACCAGCAACAGCGCCGCCCCAACCAGAATCGCTGCGAGGGTGAAGCGGACACCGGGACGGCGTGGGGCCGCGCCCGCTTCCGCATCAGCCGGTGTTCTCCCGAGCGGGGCCACGAACCGGTACCCGCGTTTGGGAATGGTCTCGATGCAGCCCGAACCCTCGGCGTCATCGCCCAGGGCCTTCCGCAACGCCGATATGTTCCGCGCGAGTCCCCCTTCCTCTACGAACGTATCGGGCCAGACGAGCTGAATGAGTTCGTTCTTTTCGACCACGCGGCCGTGATGCGTGAGCAGAACGAGAAGGGTATCGGCTACCTTCGGGGACAGCGGAACCCGTTCCGAGCCCCGATAGAGCACCCGTTCCGCCGGGTCGAATCGGAAGGCGCCGAACTCGAAAGCATCTCCACCTTGTGGTTCCATGGCAGCCGCGCTGCCCCCGATGGTATCAGACCTCCGTCGGTGGGGCACGCCGTAGCCTGCCCAGCTATTGCTTTCCTCCAGCTTCTCGTGCTATACATCGCGCTTCCACCATGCCCCTATCGTCTTCCCTCCTCCGATTTGGCTTTGCCGCCATGCTGCCCGTCCTGGCGCTCGCCCAGCCCGTTGCTTTGAACTGGCTCGATAAGACGCCTCCACCTTCCCAACAAGGAGTCAGTTGGGGCGTTCCGTGGGCCAAAGGAAAGATCCCCAAGGGCACGGCCTTCTCCCTCACCTCCGCGGGCCAACCCGTGCCCGTCCAGTCCTGGCCTCTGGCTTATTGGCCGGACGGTTCGCTCATGTGGACCGGCCACGCCATCAGCGCCGCCCCCGAGATCGCCGGACCGCTGCAACTGGCGCCAGGAACCGCCGCCACGCCCGCAACCGCCCTCAAGACCACCTCCGATGCCTCCGCCATCGAGATCGATACCGGAGCCTTGCGCTGCCGCATCCTCAAGCAAGGGACCAACCTCTTCGAGTCGCTGACCGTCGGCGGCCGGCAAATCGCCCGGAACGGCAAGCTCATCGCCATCCTCGAAGACCGTTCGGAGTACGCCGCCCGGAAGGTGCTCCGCGAGGAGGATTTCGTCAGCCAGGTCAAGTCCGTCACGCTCGAGCAAAGCGGCCCGGTCCGCGCCGTGGTCAAGATCGAAGGCGTCCACAAGTCCACCACTTCGGCCCGGGCATGGCTGCCGTTCACCGTCCGCTTCTACTTTTACGCGGGCCAGGAAGCCATCCGCGTGGTTCACTCTTTTGTCTGGGATGGCGACGCGCAAAAGGACTTTCTCAAAGGTCTGGGCATGTCGTTCTTCGTGCCGCTGCGGGAAGAGGTGCAGAACCGCCACGTCCGCTTCGGCGGCGATGTGGGCATGTGGGCCGAGCCCGTTAAACCGCTCACCGGCCGGCGCGTGGTGGCCTTTGGCCAGCGCGGCGATGTCTTCCCCGACCAGATGGCCGGCAAGCGCGTGCCCAACTTCTCCGAATTCGCCGCGCGCGAGCAGGCCTACGTCAGGGATGCCGCCGATTGGAACGCTTACCGGCTGACGCAGTTGACCGCCAACGGATTCACCATCGAGAAGCGCACCAACGAGCGGAGTTCCTGGCTCCACGCCACCGATGGCAAACGCGCGCTCGGCTTGGCGTTTCTCGGCGATATCACCGGCGGCGTCGCCGTGTCGGTCAAGAAGTTCTGGCAGAAATACCCTGCCGCGCTCGAGATCCAAGGCGCCAAGACCGCGTCCGGCGAGATCAAGGTCTGGTTCTGGTCGCCCCAGGCCCCCGCCATGGACCTGCGGCACTACGACACCATCGGCCACGGGCTGGAGATGGCCTACGAAGACTGGAAGCCCGGTTGGGACGACCCGCTGGGCGCCGCCAACACGTCCGAGCTGACCCTCTGGGCGCTGGCGGGCGTCCCCACCAACGCCCAGTTAGTCGGCATGGAAAAGACCGCCGCCGAGCCTGCTCTGCTGGTGGCCACGCCCGAGTACTACCATGCCAATCGCGCCTTCGGTTTCTGGAGCCTGCCGAACCGTTCCACGCCCGCCCGGGGCGCGCTCGAAGACCAGTTGGAGAACGCCTTCGATTTCTATAACCACGAGGTGGACCAGCGCGGCTGGTATGGATTCTGGGACTACGGCGACATGATGCGCCAGTACGACGAGCCGCGCCATCAGTACAAATACGACATCGGCGGCTGGGCCTGGAACAACACCGAGCTGTTGCCCGATTACTGGCTCTGGTACAACTTCCTGCGCACCGGCCGCGCCGACGCCTTCCGCCTGGCCGAAGCCATGACCCGCCACACCAGCGAGGTGGACGTGCATCACATCGGCCGGTTCGCCCCCCTCGGCTCCCGCCACAATGTGAATCACCTGGGTGATGGCGCCAAGCAGCCCCGCATCAGCCAGGCCGGCCTGAAGCGCTTCTACTACTTCCTCACCGCCGACGACCGCACCGGCGACCTCATGCGCGAGCAGCTCACCGCCGACGCCACCTACGCCGCGGTCAAGAAGATGGACCCGCGCATGCCCGAGCGCGGCCCCTACGCCAGCGCCAGTTTCGGCACCGACTGGGCGGCTTATTGCATGAACTGGGCCACCGAATACCAGCGCACAGGCGACACCAGATGGCTCGACAAGATCAAGGCCGGGATGCAGACGCAGCTCGATCTGGCGGCCAAACCCGGCCAGTTGCTGGGCGCCGGCCCCTACGATCCCTCCACCGGCAAGTTCATGTCCGCGGGCCGCGGTGGAGGCCCCACCGGCTTCGATCTGCTATTCGGCACGGTCGAAATCATGTCCGAACTCGAGTTGTCGATCGACTATCCCAAATACTGGGAGGCCTGGCACGCCTACGCCGCCACGGGCGACGGCCGTCCGCTGGCATACGCCGCCTGGGTCATGAAAAACGCGGAGCTCGGCAAGCGCGTCTGGCAAACCCGCCTGCAAGGCGGCCGCGGCGGAGGGCCGGGCTTCATGACCGAGTTCCACCAGATCAACCCACCCGACGTGCCCTTCCCTCTGCGGGAAGCATCCGGCCAACCTTCAGCCGGCCCCGACGGCAACCGTCTCGGCGCCCTGATTCAGATGCTGGACTGGGCCGGCCAATACCTGCCCTGAGGCAGGGTACGCTTTAGCTTACCCCGGTCGCGCGCCCGGCGAGAACTCGGTTACAACTTTTTTCTCCCCCATTTTCATCCACTTACAGCCAATCGCTTGGACCACGCCTGTTATCCTGTAATTAGAAGGAGTTGCTCACCACGATTCCTTCCACGGTTTTCTTCGTGGCCACGAAGCGTTGCAACTGAGGTGGTGATGAACTCCCGGAGCCCCTTGAAAGGCTTTGCGTCGGCGAGCGGCGACGGGAGACATTGGAACTGGTTCCATAATGCCGCGGGATCGGCCTAACGGCTCCCCGTAGGTCTTCAGAGGGCCAAG
>Ga0182021_10005362_pt1 | contig 15174 bp, 11 predicted proteins | sample 612E3MmetaG_FD_120493 | JGI IMG/M metagenome (GOLD analysis project Ga0182021, IMG submission 120493) | Permafrost microbial communities from Stordalen Mire, Sweden - 612E3M metaG (Illumina Assembly) | ecosystem: Environmental > Terrestrial > Soil > Wetlands > Permafrost | place: Sweden... | reverse complement strand
ATAAATTCCGAACTTCGGTTGCTAACTAACTGAATTGGGATTTCGTTTTGCGAAAAAATCGTGGTTTTCGCGCCAGGCTCTTCATCAGAAGAACAACCCGTGAGGCGGCCCTCGCCGTGGAGGGCCATAACCTCATTACTGTTAGCGTTCATATCAGATGATAATTTTCACCTTTGATTTAATTGTCTTTAATAATTAATTAATCAGTTTAAATTTTGACGAAAATATTAAAACTATAAATACATTGTATCTGATTGATACCGGAAATATTAACATATATTTCATTTTATTAACAATTGATAATTTAGAAGTTTAATATTTTTAATATATATCATTATTATTCAATTAGATATAATCTTTATTGATATTCATTCTGAATTAATGTGATAACAAAATATTTTTCTAAAATATTTAATTAAAATTGATTTTGTCCTAACCCTATTATTGTCGAATAGTAATTTCAATGTTTTATTAATTTATTCATTGATTATAATGTCAAATCTAATTTAACCTGTTTAACAATTCAGATTAACTTTTGTTCTTGACCATAACGATTTAGTAATTCAGAAATTTCTTATAAATTAGTTTTGAAGATTAGATAATTTCTTTTGCAAATTAAATTTATTCTATATATTTGAAGACAAATTAATTGCAGCCCGATGAAACGCTTTATTCTAACCCCGTTTACAATTCCTGTGCAATCGTAATGCTGTGCTAAGGGCTGTTTGTCTTGTATTTTTATCAATTTTCATTTTAGATCAAACAACACTTGCAGGATGCAATATCATGAGGTCTGTTAACTTCATGATGCTCTGAAAATTTTGTATTGAGATAGTTAAGACAAAAGACAAAAGTAAAAAGATAAAAGAAAAAAGCTTATAAACAGATTATTCTGAATAATAATGACTTACAAGATTCAAAATAGTTCATATAGGACAGATCGGAAATTCCTTAAAAACCTGAAAGGATTTATCGCGAATGTTGCTGAATCAGTTTCAGGAACAGAACAGGATTTCACTGAAGGAAAACTCAGCCGTGCAATTCTATTGCTATCAATTCCTGCTGTTCTTGAAATGATAATGGAGTCTGTATTTGTTGTTGTCGATATTTATTTTGTATCCAGACTTGGAGCAAATGCTGTAGCAACAGTGGGTATTACAGAATCGATGATTACCATAGTATATGCAATTTCAATTGGTTTGGCAACTGCTACAACATCTATGGTCTCAAGAAGAATAGGAGAGAAGAATCCTGATGCAGCTTCAAAGGTTGCATTCCAGGCTATCCTGACCGGAATAGCCGTGTCATTAATAATAGGTATTACCGGTGCCTTGAATTCACAGAGATTGCTTGGAATGATGGGTGCATCTGACACTATTGTGACAAAAATGGCAGGCTATACTACTATAATGCTGGCCGGTAATATTGTCATAATGCTTCTGTTCATAATTAATGCAATATTCCGTAGCGCCGGAGATGCAGCTATAGCTATGCGGGTCCTTTGGGTCGGAAATATAATTAATATCGTTCTTGATCCATGCCTTATTTTTGGACTTGGTCCGTTTCCTCATCTTGGAGTTACTGGTGCAGCTGTAGCTACAACAACAGGCCGGGGAATTGCTGTTTTGTATCAATTTTATCTGCTTTTCTTTGGGAAGAAACGCATCCAATTATCATTCAGCCATTTAGGTGTTAACTTCAAAATCATAGGCAAGATACTAAAACTCTCTTTTGGAAGTATTGGGCAGAACCTTATAGGGACGACCAGCTGGATCACTCTGGTAAGAATAATCTCTGTCTTTGGAAGTGAGGTTGTTGCCGGGTATACCATTGCAATCAGGATAATCAGTTTTATTCTGCTGCCATCCTGGGGAATAAGTAATGCAGCAGCAACACTGGTAGGTCAGAATCTGGGAGCAAAAAAGCCTGACCGTGCAGAACGGGCGGTAATAATAACCGGCTGGGCAAACATGATACTTTTAGGAACAATTGGCGCTGTTCTTGTAATAATACCTACACCATTTATCAGGTTGTTTATAAACGAACCCGGAGTACTAAATGCCGGAGTAGAATGCCTGCGGATAGTAAGCATGGGCTTTATTGCCTACGGTTTTGGAATGGTGCTGGTAAACTCCTTTAATGGAGCAGGGGATACTTCAACACCTCTCAAAATAAATGTTTTTGCTTTCTGGTGCATTGAGATACCATTGGCATGGTTACTTGCCATAAAATCAGGCATGAATGAAAAAGGTGTGTTCGTCGCGATTGTTATTGCTGAATCGATTATGACCTTTACGGCATGGATGGTTTTCAGAAGAGGTAAATGGAAACTTAAACAGGTGTAAAAAAAAGGGTACAAAGGTATTAAGGTATATTAGTGCAAAGGTTTAGAGATATTGTTTAGCTATCATCAGAAGATCTGCCGGAATCTTTTCGCAATTTCTTTATAATACCGCGATTCTTTTTTTCATCAAGTCGTTGACGGGTTGATTTTGCTGTTGGTTTAGTTACTCTCCGTTTTACTGGTCTGGTAAGTGCCTTAGAAACAAGTTCGTAAAACCTATTGGTCACGGCTTTTTTATTTAAAAGTTGTGTCCGCTCTGACTGGGAAACTAGTAACAACTCCCCTTCATTATTGATCCTGTTTTTCAGTTTTACAAAGATTAGCTCCTTTTCCGATTCAGAGAAAAGGGAAGTAGTGTTTAAACTGAACCGCAATTCAACTTTAGTACTAACCTTATTGACATTTTGTCCACCCGGCCCACCACTTCTTGATGTTGAATAGACAAACTCATTTTCAAAATTACGATATCTCAATTCTCCCGGGTTCATAAATCCAATTCACTTTAACTAAAGGAAGAATACTGCAACTCCACCGACACTGATAATGGCTCCAATTAGTTCAGCAATAGTTACTTTCTGTTTATAAAGGATAACTGCCGGAGCGATAATAATCACAGGAACCAGTGCCATAATAGTAGCAGCAATACCTGCTTCAGTATATTTGACAGCAATCAAAGAAAATGATACACCTAGAAAAGGACCAAAAAATGCGCCAAGAGTTATAGAAGACATACCTGATCTGTCTTTTGTTGCAATTAATATTTGCTTCCATCTTGATAGAATGGTTGTCAGAAAGGCAAATCCTGCTATTCCGGCAATTATTCTGATTTGAGTGGCTGCAAACGGATCATAATCACGAAGACCAAGCTTGCTCAGTACCATTCCAAGTGCCTGACCTACAGCACCTCCAAAAGCGAATAAAATTCCTTTTGGAGCAAGTTTAATTGATAATTTCTCACCTTTACCTTTTCGGCTGAAAATTGCCATTGCAATTCCTGTGAAGGTCAGAGTCATTCCAAAGAGTTGAATCAATTTCAGCTTTTCTCCAAGAATGATCCAACCGAAAAAAGTGGTCATTGGAGGAACAAGGGTCATAATCAGCATTGAGAACCTTGAACCGATGATGGTGAACGATTTGAAGAGAAATAGATCACCAAAAACAAAACCAACAATACCAGAAAGCGAAAGCCATATCCAGTTTTCTGTATTTGCATCTGTAGGCAGAATCATTCCTCTTCTCACAATATTGAAAACGCTCAGAAATACAAAGCCAATTATCAATCTTATGATATTCACTGAAAGCGACCCTACTTTTTTGCTGGCCGATTCAAATGAAAAGGCCGTAATTGTCCAGAAAAAAGCTGTTGCCAGAGCCGCAAATTCACCCAGATGCGCGTTGATAAAACTCATTACTTTTCAATTCTTATCTTTAAACTTAGAAATAATTGAAGCCGGTAAAATTAATATTATTTGTCTTTAATTGCCAGAAATTTGGAAAAGGCTTATAACATTAAGATAATTAATAGATTACATTATTAAATGTAAAAAATACATCTATTCCTGGAATGAAAAAAATAGGAGACTTCGATAATCAACAATTAGATAAAATGTTTGTTACTCTATGACTAAAATTGTGAGATTCTTCGCTTTGCTCAGAATGACAAGTATTTGGTAAGGTAAGTAGTAGAAAAGGGGGTGGTTGGAGGCATGGCCTCCAACCACCCCCTTCATCAAGAACACAAGTGTCTGTCATTCTGAGCGAAACGGAGTGGAGCGAAGAATCTCTTATTTATTTCAAACTATTGTCCGTTAAATAGTGATAAAATGTTGGTAATTTTAACTTGATATAAAAAACATATTATGAACCCTGAAATCAGAGATCATTTCATCAGACAATGGAAAAAGTATTTCAATAATGCTTCTCTTCCTGTCACATTCTATTACACAGATAATCCTGTGAATGCGTCACTAGTACCTTCTTCCGGTAAGTGGAACTGCCTGATCTGCCAGCTGAAAAAAGTGGTTTCAGGTGAATCTCTTGCATTCAGCAAGGAGGCATTAAAATGTGGTGGAGCTCAGCGTTATCTGGGATTTACTGACAAAATGCGACCAAATTTTGAGTACTTCCTTTCATGTGGAATCGAAAATAAAATGGAAGGGGAGAGGTATAAACAAACTCCGGAAATTGTTAAAGCAATGATGAAGAATCAGAAGAAACTCAATATTGGAGGTAAATATATTGTTTTTAAAAGATGGGACAAACTCGATGAATCTGATAATCCTGATGTCGTAATTTTCTTTGCAACACCCGATACTATTTCAGGTTTGTTTACCCTCGCGACCTATGATCAGGTTGAACCAAACAGTACAATTGCACCATTTGGGGCCGGTTGCGGATCAATTGTACACTATCCTTATCTCGAAAAAGATTCTGAACAGCCAAGAGCAGTAATCGGCATGTTTGATGTATCTGCCCGGCCATGTGTACCAAAAGATGTTCTGACCTTTTCTATCCCGATGCGCAAATTCACAAAAATGATCGGCTATATGGATGAAAGTTTCCTGATCACCGAATCATGGAAAAAAGTTCAGGAAAGAATAAAATAGTAACATTTCTTATTCTGAAATTTCAAAAACATATTCTCCCGAACCTGCTTCGAACATGATTTTATTATCTGCAGTTTTAAGATTAGTGAAATCATTATTCCCTGAAATTGCTTTTCCGCTTTCAGTAACTTTTGAAGCATCATTTCCAGGCAAAACAACTGTTGCAGAAGTGTTAGCCGGAATTCTTATCCTGAAAGTTACTTTTCCGTCTTTCCGTTCCCAACCTGATAGAATTGTTCCATAAGAGCTTTCAAATGACGCTTTTACATAATTCAATCTTTTTGAAGGATGAGGCTGAATTATAATATGCTTATAGCCTGCGCCCATAGATTCAATGCCAGAAGATACCCTATACATCCAGTCTCCAATTGCACCGTAAGCATAATGATTGAATGAATTCATACCGGGATCCTGGAAAGTGCTGTCAGTCTTCTGGCCATCCCAGCGCTCCCATATTGTTGTGGCGCCCATTTTTACTGGATAAAGCCAGGAAGGGTAGGTTTCCTGAAGCAAAAGATCATAGGCTACATTTGAGTAGCCATTATCAGAGAGTACATGGCAAAGGTAAGGAGTCCCCAGAAATCCGGTGGAAAGATGATTTCTTCTGCTCTTTATATCATCAACAAGAAACCTGACAGCTTTATCACGAAGGTTTTCCGGTAGAAGATTGAATTTCAGAGCAAGTACATAGGATGTCTGTGAATTGGTTCCTACTCTTCCTGCATTTGTAACATATTCATTTATAAAGACATCTTTTATCTTTTTGAAAAGATCGGAATAGGTTTTTTCATCTTCAGTTTTGCCGAGCACTTTTGCTGTTGAAGCAAGGATACTAGTCGAATAAGCATAAAATGCCGTAGCAATAAAATCATGTTCCGTGTAGCCATCCGGCTCAGTGTGGTTATTTATAGGCGGATGATAAAACAACCAGTCGCCATATTTACTGCCACCTTTCCAGATATAACTGTCGCCGGCTTTTTTCCTTATGTATTCCACCCATGCTTTCATACTTGCGTACTGATTTTCCAGTATTCGTTTGTCACCATAAACAAGATACATGGTCCAGGGTGCAATAACAGACACATCTCCCCAGCCCGCTGAAGGCTCAGCTGTTAAAGCGTCCTGTTTGTTAAGTATATCAGGAATAACGTCAGGAACCTCTCCACCGGGTTTCTGATCTGTCGCAACATCCTTCAACCATTTTGTAAAGAACGATGATACATCCAGATTAAATGCAGCTGTCCGGCAGAAAGCCTGTGCATCGCCCGTCCATCCAAGACGTTCATCTCTCTGCGGACAATCAGTCGGCACATCAACAAAGTTTCCATATTGTCCCCATTGAATATTATGCTGCAGCTGATTGATTAGAGTATTGGAACATTCAAAACTTCCTGTCTGCTTCATATCGGAATGAACGACAATTCCAGTAATGTTATCAAGTTTCAGCTCACCAGGAAAACCATTAACCTCAACATACCTGAAACCCATGAAAGTAAACCGAGGTTCATATATTTCATCACCAGTTCCTGCAAGTGTATATGTGAGTTGGCATTTCGCAACTCGCAGGTTTTCAGTATAAAACTCTCCGAATTTATCCAATACCTCAGCATGCCGAAGTGTAACGACAGTTCCTTTTTCACCTTTAACTTTCAGTCTAACCCATCCCACCATATTTTGACCCATGTCGACAACAAGACTTCCTTTTGGAGTTCTGATTATCTTGACTGGTTTAATTTCCTGGATTTTTCTGACGGGAGAGCCTTCAGAGGCTATCAGATTGTCATTCTTATAAAATCCAATACTAACCTTTAGCCAGTTGTTGTCTCCAAATCCTGCCATATCCCAGCCTGTTATTTTTTTGCGAGCGTCATAGGTTTCACCATTATATATATCATTCATCCTTATTGCACCATCATTGAATCCTTTCCAGGTCTCATCTGTAACAACAAGTGATTCAGTTCCATCAGCATAGGTTATTTTCAATTGCAGAAGCAGTCCCAGACGTTTTCCGTAAATTGCCCAGTTATTTCCCCAAGCCAGCGTGCCTCTGTACCATCCATCACCGAGTACAGCTCCTACAGCATTATTGCCATTAATTACCTGACTTGTAATATCATAAACCTGGTACTGAAGCCTCTTGGCATAGTCAGTCCAGCCTGGTGTCAGCACCTGGTCTCCGACTTTCTTGCCATTCAGATGGAGTTCATAATAACCATGTGATGTGACATATACTCTAGCTTTCAAGACTGGTTTATTAATTGAAAATTCTTTTCGGAAATGTGGTGATGGAGAATATCTTAAAGTATCGCGTTCAAGTTCTATCCATTTACCTTTCCATTCTGATGCTGAAAGCAATCCCATTTCCCAGAATGCCGTTTCACTCCATTTCGATTCATTTTTTATATTATCGGAGATCCTGACCTGCCAATAATAACGTTGTCCGGACTTTAATTCAGGACCATTATAAGGAACAAGAATTGACTGGTCAGACTGTATTTTTCCAGATTGCCAGATAATCTTTCCGGAGGAAAACTTTTCATCCGTCGCAACCCTTATAGAATATGCAGTTTGCATAAGATTCCGCATTGACCCATCGATCTTCCATGAGAATCTAGGCTGTAATACATCAATACCGACAGGATTTTTCTTATGTTCGATAGTCATATCCTTTACGGTAAGAATTTGTGAATGACCAATTGTACAAATGACAAACAAGATTAAATAAAGAATTACTGTTCTCATAATTAGTTTATTAAAAGTAAAATATTTCTGAATACTGGTTTTCGGTCAACGTTGTTTTACAAAGTTGATAAAATTGTCTATTTTTCGGTTACTTAAACAATAAAATAATTATTTTTAGTTTTTCAATTCTCTGGATGTTTATACAAATAATTTTAAAATTTTAGCATGAATCCAATTGCAGGTATATTTTTAATTGCGCTGGGAAGTATTGGCGCAGCAAGTTTTTATGTTCCTTTTAAAAAGGTCAAAACATGGGCATGGGCATCTTATTGGCTGAGTCAGGGATTAGCTGCCTGGATAATAGCTCCGCTGGTGTTTGCCATGATTTTTGTCCCCAACCTTTTTACAATAATTAAGGAAGCTCCACTAAATGCAAAATTGATGGCAATGTTTTTTGGAGCATTATGGGGATTTGGAGGTCTGACATTCGGTCTTAGTATTCGGTATCTTGGAATTGCATTGGGTCAAAGTATTGCTCTAGGACTATGCGCAGCTTTTGGAACTCTCATTCCGGTTTTAATCAAAAGCGATGAGTCTACCAATAAAACTCTTATAATTACTGGTGTGGCTATAACCATTGCCGGAATTTCTATAATCGGGTATGCAGGTTCTCTTAAAGGTAAGGAGATGTCTGAAGAAGAAAAGAAAGCTGCCGTGAAAGAGTTTGCACTTAAAAAAGGACTCTTTATAGCCGTTTTTGCCGGTATAATGAGTGCCTGTTTTAATTTTGGATTCACATCAGCCAAACCAATTGAGGATGTTGCTAAAGCCCATGGAACAGATCCGTTATTTCTCAAAAACCCTTCACTGATATTTATTTTGCTTGGAGGATTTATTACAAATCTTGTTTATTGCGGTTATCTGAATATTAAAAACAAAACTTACAAAGATTATTTTTCGGTGCCCGGAAGTGTTCTTCTTAATAATATATTTTTTACATTTCTTGCAGGATTACTTTGGTTTCTCCAATTCCATTTCTTCGGTATGGGTTCAAGCAAACTTCCACCATCAATGGCTGTTTTCGGATGGAGTATTCTGATGGCACTTAATATAGCAATTAGCAATATCTGGGGAATATTCCTCAACGAATGGAAAGGAGTACAGAAGAAAACATTTATTGTCCTTATTATAGGCATTGTTGTACTAATTCTTTCTACTTTTATTGTAAAACTTGGTTAAGATGAAAAATATAAAAAGATTTGGCTTTAAGATGAAGATGCTTCCGGGTTTTAAGGAAGAGTACAGAAAAAGGCACAGCGAAATCTGGCCCGAACTTGTCAGATTATTGAAAAATGAGGGAATAGGCAATTATTCCATATTTCTTGACGAAGAAACAAATACACTTTTTGCTTACCAGGAACAATCCGGAGAAAGTTCCTCGCAGGATCTTGGAAGCACCGAGATAGTCAAAAAATGGTGGAAATACATGGCTGATGTGATGGAGACCAATCCTGATAATTCTCCCGTCACAATACCCCTTGAGCAGATGTTTTTTATGGAATGATATTGATTGCGGATTTCGGAATGTGGATTTCGGATTTAAAATTGTGAAAAAAACGAATAATTTAATAAAATAATAAAATGAAAAAAGCATTTATTGAAAAGTCATATCAGCTAGCTAAAGAGCAATATGCAGCATTTGGTATTGATACCGATAATGTGTTAAAGCAACTGGATAATATAAATATTAGCTTACACTGTTGGCAAACAGATGATGTCGGTGGCTTTGAAAAAGCAGGGGCTGTACTTGGTGGCGGAGGGATCCAGGCAACAGGTAATTTTCCGGGTAAGGCAAAAACTATCGAGCAGATGCGGGCAGATCTCGACAAAGCAATGTCCCTGCTTCCGGGGAAACAAAGACTAAATCTTCACGCTATTTACGGGGAGTTTGGTGGAAAGTTGGTTGATCGCGACAAGATCGAAACTAAACATTTCCAGGGATGGATTAACTGGGCAAAGGAGAGGGGTATGGGTCTTGATTTCAACTGCACCTGTTTCTCCCATCCAAATGCGGATGATGGTTTCACACTTTCAAGTAAAAACTCTAAAATCAGAAAATTCTGGGTTGAACATACAAAAAGATGCCGCGATATAGGGGCGGAGATGGGTAAACAGTTGGGCACTCCAACTGTTCACAACATATGGGTTCCTGATGGATCAAAGGACACTCCTGTTGACAGAAGTACACTAAGAAAACTTTTAAAGAAATCGCTTGATGAAATCTTTGCAGTTGAATATCCGAAGAAATACCTGAAAGATTCAATAGAAAGCAAATTATTTGGCATAGGTTCCGAATCGATGGTAGTTGGTTCTTACGATTTCTACCTTGGATACGCCATCAAGAACAATAAGCTTATAACTCTCGATAACGGACATTACCACCCAACTGAACAGGTTGGAGACAAAATATCTTCAATTCTTCTCTATGTAGATGAAATACTGTTACATTTAACCAGAGGGGTTCGCTGGGACAGCGACCATGTTCTGACTTTAAATGATGAACTTATGCTGATTGCTCAGGAAATTATCCGCGCAAATGCTCTTAAACGTGTTAATGTCGGGCTCGATTTCTTTGATGCCAGTCTAAACAGGATAGGTGCATATGTAATTGGCACACGATCTGCACAGATGGCATTCATGTATGCAATGCTCGAACCCCTTGATACACTTGTCAGGTTCGAGAACGAAGGCAATAACTTCGAAAGACTTGCATTTCTGGAGCTTCAGAAATCTATGCCTTTTGGAGCAGTTTATGATTATTATTGTATGACCAATAATGTTCCAACCGGACAGGATTATGTCAATGAAATAATGAAATATGAAAAGTACGTTCTTTCGAAGAGATAATTTAATCCTAATAAAGGGTTAATGAGCTTACTATCTAAATATTATCTGCCACCCGACCCCCCTCAAGGAGGACTAATTTACTTATCGCATTAAAGTCTTTTTTTCGGGGATTTAGGGGCAAATACAGGAAATATTTAAATCCCCTAGGGAAAGGAGCGTAAACCTAATAGAATGAAAGAAAAAATTATAGCAGTTTTCGATATCGGAAAAACCAATAAAAAGATATTGCTTTTTAATTATAATCTTAAGCTGGTTTCAGAGATCGAGGAGAAATTTGCACAGATAAGGGACGATGACGGATTCGAATGTGATGATATCGAACTGATTGAAAAGTGGATTAAAAAATCAATTCTGAAACTGATCAGATCGGAGGAATATGACCTGACTGCTGTTAATTTTGCCACCTATGGAGCGACACTTGTTTATCTTGATTCAAATGGCAAAAGGCTGACGCCGGTTTACAATTATCTCAAGCCTATAGACGAAAATATTCCTCAGGAGCTCTATGAAAAATATGGCGGGAAAGATGAGTTTTGCCGCAGAACAGCATCACCTGCATTGGGTATGCTTAATTCGGGGTTGCAGACGCTTTGGCTTAAGAACGACAAGCCTGAAATTTTTTCAAAGGCAAGATATATACTTCATTTTCCTCAATATTTGTCGTATCTGCTAACAGGAAAAATTTATTCAGAACATACTTCAATCGGTTGTCATACAGCTCTTTGGGATTTTGATAAGATGAAATACCATCAATGGGTGATTGATGAATCTCTGCAATTACCTGAACCTGTTTCAGTCGGCACTCTGGATGAAATCGATCTAGAAGGGAAGAAGGTAAAAATTGGAGTTGGAATACATGACAGCTCTGCATCACTTGCACCATATTTTGCTTTAGACAACGATACATTCCTGCTTGTATCTACTGGTACATGGTGCATTAACATGAATCCATTCAATACCGAAAAACTTACAGCTGAACAACTTTCAAACGATTGCCTCTGCTATATGAGCATTAACATGAAACCTGTTAAATCTTCAAGGCTTTTTCTGGGGCATTTTCATGAAACTGCACTTCGTGAAATAAGCAAATACTATAAAATACAGGAAGATAGTTTTAAACTTATTAAACCCGAACTGAAATTATTCAATAAGTTAAGTTCGAAATTCCGGGACAGGAAAGTATTCTTTAAGGAAGGAGAACAATCCAGAGAATTGAATGAAGATCCGGACCTTTTTGAATTTGATAATTTTGTCGAAGCATATCACCAGCTGATGATAGAATTGTGTGATCTGACGGTGGAAGCTATTGGTATGGTAATACCGGTAAAAGATAATACAAAGAGTCTATATATAACTGGAGGGTTTTCAAAAAACGAACTCTTTCGTAAATTTATTGCCAGTTCGTTTCCACATCTTAAAGTTTACACTTCGGAAGTTAGCAATGCTACCGCTCTGGGTGCAGCCCTGGTCATTCTTCAGTCCCTGGAACCAGGGATAACGCCTGTTCTGGATCTTGGGTTAAATGAATGTCTGATTTCAAAATAGAATCCGCAATCAATAAAGCCTTTCACCCAGTGCTGATTTAAGTATATAAATACTTGCTGTATAGTCAATTTTGGCTTTAAGCAGCATTAATTCACTTTCTGAAACTGAAGTGCTGGCATCAAGCAAATCGAGATTTGTAATAACCCCCGATTTAAAACTGGTCTCTGCAAGGGAATAAGCTTTTAATGCCTGTTTAAGTTGAAGTGCAAACTGACCTATCTTTTTACTGGCTGCAGACATATATGCCTCTGCTGTATAAAGTTCGCTTGAAATACCTCGTTTTGTCAACTCTGACTCGTATGATATTGAGGTTATCGCAGAGCGGGCCTGAGAAAGATTGTATTTGTTTTTCATTCCATCGAAAATCGGGATTCTGATCCCCAGGCCGACAACATAATTTGGGGTAAACGTAGCCAGATCCGGCAAATATCCGTTCTTTGCTCCGGCGGAAGCCTGCAGGTTTATAACAGGCATATTCTGAAGTTTTACCACGCCATATCTTAATTCTGCAAGTGCCGTTTTTTTCTCATTAAGAAGTACTTCATCCCTGTTATGATAGGCAAAAGACAATAATGAATCTGACTGGATAACCGGTGGTTCAACCTGAAGTTCACTTTTTACGACAGGATTGGAGTACTGATTATTTCCGAGCAGAGAGTTCATGGATGCCTGCTGAGCAGCAAGTGCAGCAGTAAGGTCAACTTTTTGTCCCTCCACTACAGATATCTTGACTTTGGTTGCCAGCACCTGGTATTCTGTTGCTGAACCGGTAGAAAACATTTTTTCAACGTATGCTAGATGCTCCCTGAGCGCAGTAAGTTCTTCGTCTTTTATTTTAATAGCAGCCTGCAGATAAACCAGTGTGTAAAAGTTATTTATTGCATATAATGATAATTTTTGTTTTGTCTGCTCAAGCGCCTGTTCACCAATTACTTTGTTCTCGTTTTCGAGGTCTATGTTTTTACGTGTCCTTCCAAAATCGTAAACCAGCTGGCTGTAATTAATTTGTGCAGAATAATTATTTCCAGGGTAAAGCTGAAAAGTTCCAAGACCGGGAAACGTAAGTTTTGTTACCGGGCCAAGATTTGCAAAACTTGCTGTTGCATCTGCTATGGGGTAATAGCCAGTCTTTGCCAAGCCTATTCTTGCATCTGCATTATTTATGGCTTCTTCAGCAGCTTTTACTGATGGATGACCGGCAATTATCTTTTCAATTATCGATTTAAGCGATAAAGAATCAGCATCCGATTTCACCTTATTATCTATTGTGGCCTGTCCATAAATTATGTTACTTATAAAAATGGACAAAAATATAATTGGAAAAATTGATCTGTAGGTTTTGCGATTATTCATTTGGTGGAAGATTTTGAATTTTTGTTTTTTTTGTATGAAGAAAGATTATTGGTATTCCTCCGATAAGAGTTATAATTCCGGCGATAAGGAAATCATCATTAATACCCTGAATATAAGCTTGTTTGTTAAGATTTGCGAGTAATAATGTCTGGCTTAGTTTGGTCGCTCCTGAAGGTGAACTGCCAGCTTCATATTGAAGATGATATTTCATCTTACTCACAGTTTGCTGATATACTTCAGAATTAGGTTTAACAGCGCCACCAAATACTTGTGTATGATAACTGACTCTTGAAGATAACAGAGTAGCTAATAGGGCAACACCCAGACTTCCCCCAAGCTGCCTGATAGAATTTGTTATGGCAGATGCCTGCGCCATTTTTTCACGTGGTATTTCCATTAGCGAAACCGTTGAAAGTGCAGTGAACATCAGTCCCATCGCAAATCCTCGTATATAAAGAGACAACATTACATATTTAAGTTCTGTCAACCATGAAAGATTTGAATTAAGATAGAAACTAAAGGAAAACAGAATTACTCCGATAAAAAGTGGCAGTTTTGGGTTTAGTTTATCCGAGATCCTGCCTGAAATGGGAGCCATCGTTCCCTGGATTATCCCCACCGGCAAAAAAACTGATCCAGCCTGAAGCGCAGTGTAACCCATAGAATTCTGAAGATAGATGGGCAATAAAAATGTACTTCCGAACATCCCGAGACTGAAAATAACTAGGATTATGTTAGCAATCCCGAAGTTATGATTCAGAAGAAGCCTCAGGTCCAGGAGCGGTTCATGGACGGTCAATTCTGCGGTTATAAAAACCGCCAAAGCAATCAAGGCAATTGCGGCAAATCCAAGTATGAACGGAGCATGCCATCCTTCCGAGTTAGTAGCTGCATTTCCCTGAGATAATGTATACAGTGTCAGCGGCAGAAATATAGTCACTGAAATGAAACCCACTACATCAAATTTTCTTGCCTTCAGGTTTTTGTATTCACTTTGTATAATAATAGTGAAAATCATGGCTAATATCCCAATCGGTATATTTACATCAAAAATCAATGGCCAGCTGAAACGGTCTATCAGAAAACCACCTATAAGCGGTCCGAATGAAACAGATGCTGCAGCAGAAATACCCCAGAAGCCAAGCGCAATGCCTCTTTGATTAGGCGGAAATTCACGCGTAATTATAGCCATACCAAGTGGTTGGATCGTACCAGCACCTAATCCCTGGATTACCCTTGATACAATCAGCATGTTTTCATCCGATGACCTTCCACATAGCATTGACCCTAATGTAAAGAGAAACAATCCTATAAAATACAACCTTTTATAGCCAAATTTGTCAGCTAGCCATCCTGAAGTAGGAAGAGCCACCGCCATTGCCAGCATATAAGCAGTTATAACCCACTCAATTTTATCAAGACCCACTCCAAATGATGCCATAATTTTTGGCAATCCCACATTCACGATGGTAGCATCAAGAACTGCCATAAAGGTTCCCAGCATGACATTTGCAAGCAAAAACCATTTATAAGACAGATGCTTAGGATGAAAAGCTGAATTACTGTTCCTTACAAGGCTTCTGATCCGGTGAGATGGTGTTATCCGTCTATCCATCGTTATTTCTTAATAATCTTGACAATTGCCGACATTCCTGACAAAATATTTAATGTGGAGATTTCTTTCTTGTTATCGGAACTATCAATGGAAATCCTGATCGGAATACGCTGCGTAACTTT
>Ga0182021_10005361_pt1 | contig 15179 bp, 15 predicted proteins | sample 612E3MmetaG_FD_120493 | JGI IMG/M metagenome (GOLD analysis project Ga0182021, IMG submission 120493) | Permafrost microbial communities from Stordalen Mire, Sweden - 612E3M metaG (Illumina Assembly) | ecosystem: Environmental > Terrestrial > Soil > Wetlands > Permafrost | place: Sweden... | reverse complement strand
TTACTTGGAGGCATCAAAATTTTGGGGTGCAGTTCAGTGTGAGTCTTGGCGGTATCGATGGGAGTTATCCCGGTTGATAGGTGAGCTCAGCTACACCCAAAGCATGGATGCGGCTGCATACCAGTTTGAGATCAGCGCGCCGTTCCAGACCGGCAGGCTCAATTTTTGCCATAATTGAGCATCCAATATTAAATTAATTTATCAATCATGCGGCACTAGTACCCCATCCAACGTTATTCTTATAGATCGATTGCCAAAATGGAAAGTGGAAACACGATATTGAATTCATACTTTCATATTGGCCGGAGTACTTGAGTGGATACGAAATTAAGTTTGTTTTGAACAAGTGAATTTTCCATCCTGTAAATTAAATATGGCGGAAAATTGCCTAAAATAACAAATATCCTAGTGGGTTTTTAGTTCAGATAGCGCTTCCAATCCAGGAACACGTCCATTACCTTCAGATTGATGGCAAGATCGGTATCCGTATGCGTCCTCAGCTCCAGATCGACTGCCGCGATTCCCTGGGCGGAGGCCCAATCGATCATTTGGCCGGTGTACTGGCAGTCGCTGTTAACGGGTGGGTATGAATACGGGCTGACCAGGGAGAGCTGATAAGCTAATTGGCCGGACTGCTTTTGTGCTAACCCGCTTCCAGCAAAGAGCCCCAGGGCGGCGCTGTGATAATCGATCAGGGCTTGGACCTTGTTCGTCAACAGAAAATCTGCCAGGGCTTTTGTTTCGGGCTCGGAAAAAGGGCTTTTCCCAGCAGTGATAAAACGCAAGCTCCAGCATTGTGTTCCCGACCATTTTGCCTGCCAGTTGGCATCCCAGTTACGGTTGAGATCAACATTATCGGCGTTGGCACGGCCATCGGGGCCGAGTTGTTTGGCATAACCATCCGGATTCAGGTTGCGCAGCACGTACAGGGTGACGTCAGCCGGTCCCGAAATCTCTTTATCCTTAAGACGGGCGATCAGTTCGTCGACCAGCGCGACCGTATTCGCTTCGTATCCGCCGTGGATGCCGGCCAGGATCATCAAGTGATGTTCACCCGTGCCGAATTGATATACCTCCAAGGGCCGGTTTTGCACTGAATAACCGATAATTATCAGGCTGCCATTGATCTCGGGGGTGGCAGTGGGCAGGGGTGTTTCGGTAGGCAGAGGCGTAACCGTGCTGGTGGGGGAGGGGGTTGGGGTTGCCGTTGCAGTGTTGGTCGCGAGGGCTAAACTGGTGGTTACCGGTTGGGGAGCCGAAGCCAGGCTCGCAAAGCGCAGCACATTTAAAACGATCAATAAAAGAACAATGATCCCTATCAGGCTGATGAAGAATAACGGCCATTTCTTTTTATTCATCACGATGCTTTGTTTGCATTGACATAAAAATGACGGGCTTTCTACCGCTCAATGGGCAGGTCAGATGCTGTGGCACTGACCCGATGTCCATAAATCGTTGGTTCCGGCGGCTGCGTGAATGGGATTAATTCACAAGAATGATTTTAGCATAATTGAAGGGCAGGCATACAACTCCACACTGCTGAAATTCTCACCTGCTGGCAAAGAGAATCCGAAACAGAGTAAATTAAATTAAAAACCCCGCCGTTAAGGGCGGGGCTGCAATGCGAAATCAGGTCTAGTAGCGGTTATTTCCGCCGCTGTGACCACCGCTGCGGCTTTTCGATCCGTAATTGGAGCGATTATTGCCACCGGGGCGTTCTTCACGTGGTTTGGCAGTGTTGACTGTGAGGGGGCGTCCATTTACTTCTTTGGCATTGAACATGCTGGTCGCTTTGACGGCGTCAGCCTGGTTGCCCATGGTTACAAAAGCAAAACCCTTCGAATTTCCGGTGTCACGGTCTTTGATTACTTCCACGGCAGTTACTTCGCCAGCTTCTGCGAACATTTCTCGCAGTTGGCTTTCGGTAGTATCAAAGCTCATATTGCCTACATACAATTTTACTTCCAAGATTATCCTCTTCTTTCAATATTACTGACTCGTAAAAAATTGCCGCTCACTTTACAATAAAGGGCGGCGGCAAACAGTACACACAACTCTAATCATAAAACAATATCAATATAACACATAACGGCATTCACCGATAGTGACCCAAGTGGGGTTATGGTTGTGTTACTGCAGGCCGAAAGATTGCTGTCGTTCCCCTCGGAACACAAAGTGCGGAGCGGGCGCTGATCTTTTCACCTTATGCGAAGGAGAATGATCCCGCAGCTATTTCCTTTTCTGTGCTTTGATCGAGAAGATCAGCGGGAACTGCGGCATCCCTTCCGGCTGCACCCAGCAGTGGTTCTCCTTTTTTACCAGATAGGGGAACTGCTGAAAGACTGTGAACGGATGTTCATGCAGGTATTCAGGTACCAGGCCGGCTTGCAGCAGAGCGTTGATCACGCCGCCGAGAGTGTAGGGCCAGTTGTATTCCTCTTTGACCGCACATTCAGCAGTGGGGTCGGCATATGATCCGCTAACGGAAAACCTTTCCACTTCCCGGTTGAAATAAGAGTAACGCAGCCGCACTTCACTGGCCTCATCATCGAAGATCATGGCAAAGGGATGCATTTCGGCAATATAGAAGAAGCCATCCGGCTTTAGATAGCGTGCAACCAGCCTGGCCCAGGCATTCAGATCGGCAAGCCAAGACAGCACACCGTAGCTGGTGTAGACGATATCGAACTGCCGGTCCAGGTGCTGCGGCAGCTCGTAAATGTCGCTCTGGATGAACTCGGCGGGAACGTTAAGCTCGCTGCTCAAGCTTCTGGCCAGTTTGATAGCTTCGTCAGAGAAATCGATGCCAGTGACCCTGGCTCCCAGGCGCGCCCACGAAAGAGTATCCATGCCAAAATGACACTGCAAGTGCAGCAGGCTGCGTTCGCTCACGTCGCCGACTTCCGTCAGTTCCAAAGGTGCAAGGGAGTTTTCCCCGGCCTTGAATTGCTGCAGCCGATATTCGCTGGAGGCCGCATTGATCCTTGTCCATTCATTCCAAAGTGCCAGGTTGTTTTGCCTGTATTCGTCCATATTTTCTCTCGATCTTTCTGTTTACTCTCGTCATTTGATTATATAAGTTCTGTGAAAAAATTATTTTCAGTTTCACGGTCAAGAGAGGGTAGAATTATTCTAGATCTTGGTGACAAGGAGAGTTTCGATGGTGATTAAAAATAAACGCAGTATTACCGCTGAAGATCTATATGAATTCAAAACAGTTACCTATACGCGGATTTCCCCGGATGGGAAGAATATCGTTTTTCCATCACAATTCGTTGACCGAAAAACCGAGAAGAAATATACCAATCTGTGGATGCAGCCAACGGATGCCGTGGGGAATGCACACCCGTTTACTTATGGCAATCAGAGCGATACTGATCCGGTCTGGTCGCCCGATGGCAGCCAGATCGCCTTCCTTTCCAACCGCGGTGACCCTGAGAAACCGGCCCAGATCTATTTGATCCCTACCGGCGGCGGAGAAGCCCGTCAGCTCAGCCACATCAAGGGAAGTATATTTTCGACCGCCTGGTCTCCGGATGGAAAGCAGCTTTTATGCGTGGTGATGAAGACCGATCAGGAAGTTCTAGACCGCGACGGGGATGAGCAGAAACGCAAACTGGGAGTGGTGGCGCGTCATTACACGCGCGTTTTTTATAAACTGGACGGAATGGGTTACCTGCCCCAGGAACGGATCCACCTTTGGTTAGTGGATGCCGCCACAGGCAAAGCGCGGCAGTTGACCGATCATCCAGTCTACGATGAGACTAATGCATCCTGGTCGCCCGATGGAAAATGGATCGCTTTCCTCTCCAATCACAGCAGCGACCCGGATTTCAAACCCGAACATGTAGATCTGTTCGTCATGCCGGCCAAAGGGGGAGAACCCCGCAAGATCGAGACAAATCTGGGTGAAAAACAATTGCCCGCCTTCTCACCGGATGGAAAATGGATCGCTTATTACGGCGGTCTGGGAGAAAATGAAGGCTGGCGCAACAATTCCCTCTGGATCGTGCCTGCTGACGGTTCGAGCCGGCCGCTTAATCTGACCGGCAAATACGATCTGCACGTCTCGCCCTGGACGATCAACGATTTGGGGGAGCCAGAAATGATCGCTCCGACCTGGAGCAAAGACGGCCAAAAGCTCTATTTTCCCGTTACCTATCACGGCAGTTCCATCCTCGACCGCATCGATTTAAGCGGCAAAAACCTTGAGACCGTCATCGGAGAAGGCGGAGTGGTGGGCAGTTTCTCTTTTGACAAAGAACAGCAGAAGTTGGCCTATTTATATGGCACCATGGACGACCCGGCGCAAATTTGCCTACTGGATATGCAGACCAAGAAATCCATAATGTTACACAGCCATAACCATGCCTTGCTCGAAAAACTGGATCTGGGTTCCATCGAAGAAGTCTGGTTTAAAGGTCCTGCCGGCAACGATCTGCAGGGGTGGATCTTGAAACCGCCAGCGTTCGACCCCAAAAAGAAATATCCTTCCATCCTTGAGATCCACGGCGGGCCGCAGGTGGAATACGGCAACTTCTTTATGCACGAGTTTTACTATTTTGCCTCCAAGGGTTATGTGGTCTATTTCTGTAATCCGCGCGGGGGACGCGGCTACGGCGAAGAGGCCACTAAGGCCATCTGGGGCAGTTGGGGGCAGGCCGATTATGTTGACCTGATGGCCTGGACGGATTACGTGGAGAAGATGCCTTATATCGATCCCAAACGCATGGGGGTCACCGGCGGCAGCTACGGCGGCTACATGACGGTTTGGATCATCGGCCACACCCAGCGTTATGCCGCGGCCGTAGCGCAGCGCTGCGTGAGCAACTTCTTGAGCATGTGGGGTTCCAGTGATTTCAACTGGGCTTTCCAGCAGGAGTTATGTGCACGCCAGCCCTTCTTTGATTTTGAAAAATACTGGAAGATGTCGCCCATCGCCTATATCGGCAATGCCAAAACTCCGACCAAAGTGATCCACAACGAATTTGACCTGCGCTGCCCTATCGAGCAGGGTGAACAGGTGTTCGTTGCCCTCAAGAGTCTGGGAGTCGATTCCGAAATGGTGCGCTTCCCGGATGAGTTCCACGGTCTCTCACGTACCGGCCGTACCGACCGCCGCATTTCCCGGCTGAATCATATCATCGGCTGGTTCGACAAATATTTGAAGTAAAGAAATGAAGCTAATTAGCAAATGCCCCGAGAACCGGGGCATTTTGATATGAACTCATTTGCAATTGAATGGGAAAATCATTGGATTAATTTTAATTAATCATTGTATACTAACAGAGTGAAATTTATCTAATTTATTTATCTAAGGAGAAAGATGACCACACCAGTTGAAATTCCCCCCGTACCTGTAACCCCAGAAGTTTCCAGTGAAGATCGTTTATGGGTGCTTTTATGCTTCTTGCTTGCACCACTGCTTCCTTTAATCACTTTATTTTTGGATGATAAAAAGAATAAAACCTTTATCAAGTATCACACTGTTCCCACTTTGATTCTGGGAATCGTCGAAGTAGTTGTCGTGGGAATTCTCTCACTTATCCCAATAGTAAATTGTTTTGTTCCCCTCATTTACATCATCAATGTTGTCTATGGCATCAAAGCCTATAACGGTACTAATACGGATATTCCGGTGATCACTGATTTTTCCAAACAGCAAAACTGGTCGTAGTCTGTTAAGTTACTCCAAAGTATAAAAAAATAATGGCCTCCAATTTTGGAGGCCATTATTATACCTATTTGTTCAGGATACATTTATTTCTGAAAATCTTCTTTTCCTTGGCTTTGAATTTTAACACTGCATTTATTTGAGCCTGGTTCCATAAAAGAAAATCCGCCCGCAATCACTGCACAGGTAGGAATCTACCGTACCATTTGCTTTGAACATTCCCAAAAAATCATTTCTTTCGGAATTATCCTCTGTGTAAAAACCAAATTCAGCGTCGATGGCTAGTTTACTGATCGGGTTTTCCCATCCGCGGCCAAACACTTTTACTTTGACCAATTCACCGCTGCAATCAGGACATTTCTGGTCAGCCATAACCCTCCATAAAAAGAAGAACAAATTTTAATTGCAAAAACGACCTACTTGGCAATATGAAGGAACGAACCATAAAAGCAATCTTTGTTACTATTACTATACTGGTCAATGGATTGTAGGTCAACGATATACAGATTTTTAGTTTATTTTTGATCTGCAGGGTGAAAGATAAAATTCGATCAAACAGGTTTGTTATAATACGTTCAGGTTGAGTTCAAATTCCGTATGGTTGATTGACCTGCTGCCCCCCAAGGTGAAAAGAAAAGGGATTAATGGAAACGTTGCCGCGAAGTTACCGTAAAGATGCACTGATCGTATTTATTCTCCTAACTTTTTTCTTTGCCTTCTTTTATCAGGATGGAGAATCAAATGGAAATTCGCGTTTTGGTTTGATCTTTGCCAGCCTTCAAGAGGGCAGTCTTTCCATTGACCATTATTACAACCAGGTACCCACCAAAACTGTGGATCACTCCTTTTATAACGGCCACTATTATTCCGATAAGGCCATTGGCCCAATGATCATCGGGGCGATCCTTTACGCGCCTCTTTCCCTGGCTCAGCAGCTCTTTCATCACCCCAGCCAGGAGACGGTTAAGGTGATCCTCACCTTTCTGGAGATCGGACTGCCTTCGGCGATCGCGGGGAGCCTGATGTACATTTTGTGCCTGTATCTATCGCGAAGCCGACTGCGTTCGTACCTGGTCACCCTGGCCATCACCCTGGGTACGCTGTACCTGCCTTACAGCGTTACCTTCTTCAGCCACCAATTAACTTCTTCATTACTCTTTAGCGCGTTTTTCCTGATCTTTTTTCTCAAGGAAAATCGCGAGAAAACAAAAAACGGATATCTTTTCCTCATTGGTTTGCTTTTGGGGTTGGCGTTCATCTGTGAGTACCCGTCGGCGGTGATCATTCTGGCTTTGGTGATCTACTACATTTTTTCGATGTGGAAAAACACGAGCAGCCGGAATTTTCGCTCTGTCATTTTCCCTTTGCTCGGCGGGTTGATTCCGCTGTGTTTGCAGCTTGCCTATAACAGGATTTGTTTTGGTAGTTTTTTCTCTGTTGGATATTCAAACCTGGACAATCAATATTTCGGTTCTTCGATGAGCCAGGGCGTGATGGGCATCCAATGGCCCAGCCTGAGCGTACTTTATTACATGACCCTGCATCCGGCTATGGGCATTTTTTGGGAGTCACCGGTTTTGCTCCTGGCGGTATTTGGCGCTATCCAGATATTTCGCCAAAAACGTTATCAAGCCGAAGCCATTCTGGCAATTGGCATCATTGTTTCATATTTGATTTTGATCTCTGGTTACTTTATGTGGTGGGGCGGATATGCCCTGGGGCCGCGCCACTTGATCCCGATAATGCCATTTTTTTGTATTCTGCTGGTTTTTGTACCGCGGCGCTGCAACTGGCCGTTGGTGGGTTTGGGCTTGCTCTCAATGGGTCAAATGCTGATCGGAGCGGCCAGTACCGTACAGGTTCCCGACACAATGGTCTCGCAATTCGGCCAGATGGGGTATTTTGCGTATTCGAACGTGTATAGCTTCTGCCTGCCGCAGCTCATCAAGGGCAATTTCACGCAGAACCTCGGCCACCGCCTCCTGCACCTCAATTCGTGGAGCAGTCTTCTCCCCCTGTTCGTGTTTTTCGCATTGGTAACCATGATCTTCTTCTGGAATGAAATCAAGTCCGCGCGCGGAACTAATGTTGTTCGCGCGAAATAAATTGAATTAATAGATAAAGAGTTAAAATGGATAATCCTGAAATTCAGAACATGATGAACCGCAAATCGGTTCGAAAATATACTGTCCGTCAGCCAAGCGATGAAGTCATCGAAACAGTCGTGCGTGCCGGACAGCAGGCACCTTTTTCGGGTCAACTTTACAGCATTCTGCTCAACCGCAAAAAGGTGAATCCTTTTGGCGCACCGCTGTTATTCACCATTTGCGTTGATCTGCACAAGCTGGAGTTGATCATGGCGCGCAGGGGTTGGAAGACAGTCTCCAACAACCTGTCGCTATTGTTCTTCGGAATCCAGGATGCTGCTTACGCTGCTGAAAATATGGTTATCGCCGCAGAAAGCCTGGGCATGGGCAGTTGTTTTCTGGGAGGGACACCCTATAAAGCTGCTAAGATCCAAAAAGCCTATTGCCTGCCGCAGCGGGTTTTCCCATTGGTGGAACTGGTGATGGGCTACCCTGCCGAGGAATTTTCACCACGCCCGCGCTACCCGTTGGAATACACCCTATTTGAAGACCGTTACCCTGAAATGACCGATACAATGGTGGATGCTGCCATGCAGTCGATGGATGACGGATACCTGGCGCAGGGATATTATCTCAAGCAAAAGGCCAAAATTGACATTGAAGTAGAGAACAAAGAAGACACTTTTTCTTATAAAGAATACTCGTGGACGGAACACATCTCACGCAAGTGGGGGCAGTGGCTGGAAGACCCGGCTGAACTGCTTAACCAGTTAGCAGCATGTGGTTTCCCAATCGACTCGACTGGGAAGAATGGCGATAAGGAATAGTTGGCCTGGCGATAAATTGCAAAGAGTTGTAAACGAATAGACTTAATTACCCCCCCTTTTCTGTAATGGAAAAAAGGGGGTAATGTTTTTTGATCCTAAGTAATATTCTGATAATTTTAGTTCAAATGGATTAACTTTTTTTTGGTGCTTTATTTTCTTTCATCATGTGAACAAAAAGCTTCTCGACCTTGGGTTCAAAATGCGTGCCGGATAATGATTTGATATATTCCAGGACCCTTGCTTTGCTCCAGGCTTTTCGGTACGGGCGATCTGACCGCAGGGCATCCCATACATCCACGACCGCAAAAAGGCGCGCTGCAATCGGGATTTGTTCACCTTTTAATCTCCTTGGATATCCTGTTCCATCCCATTTTTCGTGATGGCAATAGGGAATATCCAGTGCCGGGCGTAAAAATTCGATCGGTGAAAGCATGTCAAAGGCCATGCGGGGATGTTGACGCATGATTTCCCATTCTTCATCGGTAAGCGGACCGGGTTTAAGCAGGATCGCATCCGGGATCCCCATTTTCCCCATGTCGTGCAGCAAGGCACCACGTCTTATTTGCGCGATTTCTTCGTCCTTGAGACCAAACTCTCGCGCCAACCGGGTGGTGAGCTCGGTGACACGCTGGGTGTGGCCTTCAGTCTCGTGGTCGCGTAAGTCCATGGCATGTGACCAACCTTCAATAGTCTTATCATAAGCTTGTAAAAGCTCATTGTTGGAATGCTGCAGATCATCAAACAAGGTAGCACTCCCAATTGCGATGGCTGCCTGGCTGGCGAGTGCTTCCATGAAATTAAGCCAGGCCTGGTCTGGATTAAGGGAAGTGCAATTGAAAATATCCAGTATACCAATTACTTTGTTCTTGGTAATGAGCGGAACGCCATAGTATGCCACAAAGTCCTCACCCGCCAGTAGATCTTTACGTTTATACTCTGGCCCCGCAAGTTTCAGGTCAGCAATGTGAAGCGTTTGATGCTTCTGAGCTGCCTGCCCTGCGTAACCTTCACCAAGCTGTAATCGTGAATTCGTAATGGCATTCGAACGGAATCCCTTACCGGCAGAGTATTCAAGTGTCAAAGTGTAGGGATTGAATAAAAGAAAATCTGCAGCACTTACTTTGAGCAGATCAATTACCTTATCCAGTAAAATATTGAGGGTAACATTCAGGTCATCGTTTGTGTTGATCGATACATCAATGGCGTGTAAAGCCGCGAGCTGCCGGGCATCGTTTAATGTTTTTTCATGCGTCCGCATGCGATTGATCGTGTTACCGGCGATCTCACTCACAGTGGTTAAAAGGCTTACTTCGCCGGGAGTGATTTTACGAGGTAAAAAAGTATTAACGTTGATAGTACCGATTACCTCATGCCCGATCCGGATGGGTACAGTTATGCTGCCAACATCGGGAGGAGCCCACCGACGAATCGCTTTGGGCAACCGTGTATCCAGACGAATTTCCCTGGAAATGTAGGGTTCGCCTTTCGACAGAACGAACCCGTTAATTCCTTCATTGGGTTTCTCAGGGGGTATGGGATGTTTTCCGTCTTCATTCCACCCACGCGAGGCGGCAATTTTTATTTCATTCACAACCGGGTCATATAACCAGATCGCCCCAACAGTTAATTGCATTACTTCCAATGTTTTATCCAATAAGAGCGGCAGCATCTCTTCGAGTGAACTAGCCACGCGCAAAGCTGCACTCACTGCAATAATGGCTTCCATTTCACGTTGGCGCTGTTTCCGTTCTGTGATATCATGCGATATAATGCCTGCAAAAAACCCCGACTCGGTAGTAAACTGGAAGATAGCGATTTGAATCTCGCGAGATTTTCCATCGGAATGAATAATCATTGTTTCCAAATATTTGTTTGATTGAACGATCTTTTTGGGCACCAAATAACTGCAGATATCCTTCTTGAATTTCGTCAACAGAGCTTTGGTTTTAATCTCATTCGGTGCCAGTTGATATTGAATATCCCACAAAAAAAAGCCAAGGACTTTATCTTTGCTCAGGCCGGTGATTTCTTCTTCGCCGTGGTTCCATTCAATGATCTCCCCCTTTTCGTTAATGACGACAATTCCTTCGGATGATTGCTCAACCAGGCTGTGAAATTTCCCTTCGCTCTGTAATTGAGCTTTTTCCGCCTGTTTACGCAGAGTGATATCGCGAATGTTGCACTGGATCACCTCAGTATGGTCAACCTTATAGGAATTGCTGACAAACTCGACGTCTCTGCGGTGGCCATCTTTGGTCTTGAGGGGTAGATCTTCGTAACGGATATAATTATTTCGTTTTAATTCCTCAAAGGCAATCCTGCTTGCCTCTATATCTCTAAACAGGCCGATCTCCCAAAGTTGTTTTCCTAAAAATTCTTTATGAGAGTAACCCAGCATATTTAACAAAAATGGGTTCACATCATTTATTACTCCGGTTTGGCCGTCCAGAATGAGAATCCCATCCTGGGCGGTTTCAAATAAGCGCCGGTAGCGTATTTCCGATTCTTTCAGGCTCTGATCAGTTTGTATTTTTAATTGGGTCAAATTGCCTTCTTCAGATAATAATTCATCTTTATGAAGACCGATCCACTATTATTGTCAACGATGTTATTTTTTTGCTAGGGGACGGGTGAACTTGCCTGGAGTTTCTTAGAACTTACAGTGAAAATGCTCACTCATTTAACATTATATCGCAACTGAGTTCATATTTTATTCATCAATTTCCGCTGTTCTGATCGCTCAACAGGATTCCAACGCCCGTAAAATATAATATACCGTCTGATTCACCGGGGTGGGTATACCCAGCTCTTTCCCCAGTGTGATGACCTTGCCAGCGAACATTTCCACTTCGGTCTTGCGTCCCGCTTCAACATCTTGCAGCATCGAGGTTTTGCCTTCAGCGGCCATCGAGTTTAAGATTGAATAACTATCCAAGATATCCTGCCGGGTGAGTGCCACGCCTTTTACTTGTGCCAACAAGACAACTTCCTCCATCAATGCTTCCATCAGGGCTTGTGCATCGCGATTCGTTTGGAAGACTGCATACGGTGCGCGTAAAATAGCTGATGCCTGGTTGATCCCCACGTTGATGAGGAATTTCCACCACAGCATACGCTCCATGTCTGGCGGAGTTTGAAACTGGATCCCCGCACGTTCATAAGCTTCTTGCACCCGCAGCACTTTTGGAGAGAGGACATCGTTCTTCAGCTCACCAAAATACTGCTTACCGGGGTGCACCACCGTGATGCGGTTCCCCTCACGCACGGCATCGATACCCAGTGAAATGGCATAGAGCACATGCTCCATTCCATAGACCGCACCGATGGTTTCTTCGCTTTCCAGACCGTTCATCAATGTTGTAAAGACGGTATCCGCGCCCACCAGCTTATCTAGAGTGGGCACCATTGGCTTTAATTGAGTATGTTTCAACCCCACCATAATCAAATCCATCGGGGTTTTCACGTCTTCGGGTTGCACAGCGGGGATGAAATAGGTCTTGCCGTTAACGATCAGTCCATCGCGATTGAGTTTCTCACAGTGGGCCGCGTCGGCCACCAGGATCGTGTTGAAGTCGGGTGCGTCAAAGAACTGCGCGGCAAAATATCCGCCCATTGCGCCGGCACCTAAAATTGCGACATTGTGAATTTTCTGCATTGTGGACACCTTCTCAAGAAATGAATCCAATAATTTTGCCACAGAATTGAGAAAGCGTCAGGGGAGATTTCCTCTGCTGACGTATTTGTGATCTTTGATTATTATATTTACTTGCTCTTGGTTTTCACCCCGGCCAAATTCTCTTGGACGCGGAAAGCCACGATCTTGCGCACAATTTCGAATGGGATCGGTTTATCGATGGGGAACTGCACCGCCCCTTTCGATTGCTTATAGCCGGCCAATTCAGCCTGAAAATTGGCGATCCCGCTTGCGGTGGGGTAAAAGCCGATATGCTGCTTGAAGGCCGCAAAATAAACCAGATTTCCGTTCAGGGTAAATGCCGGCATCTGGTAGCTGATTTTTTCTACTGCTCCCGGCGCACATTCATTGATGACAGCCCGCAATTCCGTCAATTTTTTCTGAACATCCGCAGGGAATTGAGCAATATAGCCGTCAATTGTGGTAAAGGATGGTTTTCCGCTCTCCATGAGCACTCCTTAAAGGGGCTTTATTTCAATTATACGGCCTTTTATGGTCTTATTACACTTGTTTATTACGAACAGAAGTTTTTATTCGTTGATGCCAAAATTTTTCACGAACAACTCTTTCGAGAGCTGTGCGCCTTCTTCACTCAAGATCACTGTCGGAGCCTTGCCGATCGGGTTGCTGATGTAACCCTTTTCAAATAATCGGTTCATCACTTCCCAATCCAGACCCTTCCAGGCTCTTGTTTCAGACCCACTGGAAGAACTGGTGAGAAAAAGCAGCGCCAATACAATTTCGTCAACTTTTTCTTTATCATATTCCATGCGAATTCTCTCTTTCACCTGTGAAAAAGGTGCTCTTCTATTTTAACTGAATATTCCTATGCTATAATTTTTTTGATGTTAGCCAAGAAGATAAAAGGAATGATCCGTTTATTCAGACCCGAACTGCCCCTGGCAGCCGGGGTTTGTGTGCTGGCCGGCCAGGTGTTGACGACGGGCACCCTGCCGCCACTGCGCACAGGTCTGCTGGGGTTCATTTGCATCTTTGCCATATCTGGGTCAGCATTGGTGTTGAACGACTACTTTGACTTTGAGGTGGATAAGATCAATGCCCCGCAGCGGCCGCTGCCTTCTGGTGCTGTCAGCCGCGTTGAAGCACTTGGGTTGACAGTGCTGGCCACAATCATTGGCCTGGCAAGCGCATTTGCGCTTGGCCTCAATGCGCTGTTGATCAGCGTATTCCTGTGGATCATTGGTTTTCTTTACAACTGGCGCTTCAAACAATCGGGTCTGCCCGGTAACCTGATGGTCAGTACGTCGGTGGCTCTCTCCTTCATCTTCGGCGCAGCTACCATGAACGAACCCTGGAACAAGATTGTCTGGGTCTTCAGCCTGATGGCATTCTTGCTTGATCTGGGTGAAGAGATCGCCGGCGACGCCATGGATATGGCAGGGGATAAAAAGCGCAATTCGCGCTCCATTGCCCTGCTCAAGGGCAAGGCCTTTGCGCTGCACATCTCGCTGATCCTTTGGGGGGTAATGATCTGTCTGAGCTTTTTGCCTGTGATCATGGGTTGGCTGGGGATCAACTACCTGATCATCATCCTGCTGACCGATGCGTTGTTCGTCTTCTTCTCGGTGAGGCTGGTTAAGGCGCAAACCCCGGAAGCAGGCCGTAAGGCCATGCGGGGCATCTATCTGGGGGCGACGGTGTTCGTGATCGCTTTTTTGGTTGGCCAATTGATTAAATAAAAAACAGTGCCTGTAAAAGAGCAGACACTGTTATGGTCGAAAACTTCTTTAGAAAATTGTTATTTCTGAATAAGGATAAACCGCGGTTTATCCTTATTCCCATTCCATCACGACCTTCACCACATCGCCGCGCCGGCTGCGGGTGAGCTCCATCCCTTCAGCAAAATGTTCGATGGGGATTCGTTGGGTCACCAGTTTTTCCAGAGGCAGGCGTCCCTCTACAGACAGGCGTACTGCTTCGGGCCAGGCTCCGGCGCTGGCATTACTGCCGATGATGTCTAATTCACGGTGCAGCAGGTGGTTCCATTCAAAATCTGCACGGGCGCTGCCGTAATCGCCCAGCACCAGAATTTGCCCACAGGCATTTGCCAGTTCCAGGCTAGCCTGCATGGCTGTTTCTGAACCACTGGCTTCCACCACAATGGGGAAATCCTTGCCGGCACTTTTTATGATGCCTGCGGCCAAATCGCCTTCGATCTTATGATAATCTATGATCTGGCTGGCTCCTGATTCCTGCGCGATGGTCAAGCGCGGAGCACGGCCGCCAACCACGACGACCTCATTCACGCCAGCGCGGCGCAGCAGCATGAGGGTTAACAAGCCAATCGGTCCATCGCCGATCACCAGGGCACGGGATTTATCTTTTAGATGCAGTTTGCTGACCCCATGCACGGAAACAGCCAACGGCTCCGTCAGAGCAGCAATTGTCAGGGGGAAATCATCCGGCAGCGGGCAAATATTGGCCGCTTCGGTGATGAAATATTCGCCGTAGCCGCCAGGAAATTCAAAGCCCACTTCTCCGCCGTTGGAGAGGACGTTCTCAGCCACGCAGCGCTTTCCGGCCAGGGCTTTGTCTACACCTTCGCCGAGGGCATCCACAGTTCCGGCCCATTCGTGGCCGGGGATTGCGGGGAAGGGAGTGCGATCCCAACCGGCGATCATATGCAGATCAGTGGCACAGATGCCGCAGGCCGCGGTGCGAATACGCACCTGCCCGACTCCGGGCTGGGGAGTGGGCAGCTCTTGAAGTTCTAGATGATTGGGGGAAGTATTGACGACGGCTCTCATGGGTGAATGATTACCTTATTATGATTTGGGCTGCCCATCACCGCCACCGCCTCGTGAATTTGGCTGAGCGGGAAGCGGTGGGAGACCACCTGTTCGATGGGGATCAGGTCGGTTTCCATCAGGCGAATG
>Ga0182021_10005360_pt1 | contig 15180 bp, 10 predicted proteins | sample 612E3MmetaG_FD_120493 | JGI IMG/M metagenome (GOLD analysis project Ga0182021, IMG submission 120493) | Permafrost microbial communities from Stordalen Mire, Sweden - 612E3M metaG (Illumina Assembly) | ecosystem: Environmental > Terrestrial > Soil > Wetlands > Permafrost | place: Sweden... | reverse complement strand
TGCACTTCTACCAGCGCTTCCTCGCCTGGCGGAAGGAGTCCGAGGCCCTCTGCCGGGGCTCGATCCACTTCTACCAAACCCCCGAACCGGTCCTGGCCCTTCGCCGGAAGGAGGCATCGGACCACCTCCTCGCAGTCTTCAACCTCAGCCCCAAACCCATCCAGTACACCCTCCCAGTTCAAGCCCGGAGCCTCGAGGGACATGGCCTCCAGTCCGGCAGCCTGGATGGACGAAATCTCCACCTTCCCCCCTGGGGAGGTTTCTTCGGCCGCCTGGTCTGACCCCACGCGACTGCGTTTTCTTCCACCACCTACCCACCCCCCACCCTCGCCGCTCCGCGGCATCTCTTACTGGAGGCAGTTCTATGAAGCGTCTCTCCCTCATCAACGCAGCGCTCCCTCTGGCGCTGATCTGCGGCCCTCTTCTCGCCGATGACGTGGTCGAACTCCACGGTTATGCGCGCGCCGGTGTCGGGCGCTCCTCGAACGGCGGCGAGTTGGGAAGCTTCTATCTTCCCGGCACCGTCAATAACCCTTCCGGCGGCCCGGGCTACCGCCTCGGCAACGAAGAAGACAACTACTTCGAACTGGCCGTGGATGTGAAGGCCTACGAGAAGGGAACCACCAACTTCAAGCTTCACTTCCGCGAGGCTTTCCGTGAGTACTACGATGCCCGGGATGCCAGTGCGGACGCCGGCGGCAATGTCGACAACTCCCACTCCGCCGGACAGAACCAGATGCTCTACGTGAGGGAGGCCTGGGGTGAGGCCAACGGCGTTCTCGGCGATTCCATCCCCCTGAAGGATGCCACCCTTTGGATGGGCCGCCGGTTCTACCAGCGCCATGACATCCACATGCTGGACTTCTACTACTGGAACAACAGTGGTGATGGCGTGGGCCTGGAGAATATCGATGTCGGCATCGGCAAGTTCAGTTACGCCTATATTCAGGCCGACCGTAACAACGTCGATGGCGGGTGGGGTGCAGGTCACTTTCCGGGTGCAGTCCTGACGGACGTCTTCAACTACAACGGGAAGGTGTTGGTGGCAGCCCATGATCTCCGATGGACAGGCATCGCCCCCTGGCAGGGCGCTTCCGTCACCCTGGGCTTCCAATACAACGAACCCAGCGTCCGCAAGGACACTGGCAACGATATCTACAATCACCTCGGACGGCAGTGGCGCCTTGAGTACATCCAGTCAGGGATTCTCGGGGGTGACAACAAGGTTTACTACACCAAGGGTGATGGCTCCACCTTCTGGAACTGGTACAACCCCGAATTGAACACCAAGAACAACTGGTGGATGCTGATGGACAACCTCTTCATCCAGCCGGTCAAAAGTCTGGGAATCGGTGCTGTCTTGCTTCGCCGGGCCCAACACGAGGATCCCACTCAGCCAGGCCACCGCGACATGATCTGGGATTCCGCGGGCATCCGTCCGGTATGGTTCTTCACGAAGAACATCAGCCTGGCGGCTGAACTCGGCGAGGACCACTTCAAGGTGAGCGGCGATGGTTCCTTCGCCGATGGCAAGACCCGTAACATGACCAAGAAGACCCTGGCTCTGCAGTTCAGCCCCCAGGCGAGCTGGTGGTCCCGCCCCGTCCTACGCCTCTTTGTCACCAAGGCGAACTGGAATCACGAGGCCACAGCCTGGGGCACGCCCAGCGGCATGGGCGTGTTCGGGAACACCAACCAGGGAACCACCTTCGGCGCCCAGTTCGAAGCTTGGTGGTGATGGCTGCCTGATGAAACGGCCCGTCGCACAGACGGGCCGTTTCTCGGCTGGCAATTCAAAAGGACATGATGTGAGGATCGGCTCCGTTCTGCCTGCCACTGCTTTTCATGGGGACCTTCCCTAGGCTTGCATTCCCGGCTCATCGGACCCATTAATCTGGCTCCACCCTTCTTGCCTTTCTCCGGATTTCCGCCATGGCCAACCTTCAATTCAAAGCCCTGTGCAAGTCCTTCGGCGATGTGGAGATCCTCCACGGGATCGACCTTGAGATCCTGGACGGTGAATTCATCGTGTTCGTGGGGCCCTCGGGCTGCGGAAAATCCACGCTGCTGCGCTGCATCGCTGGCCTGGAAGATATCACCAGTGGGGAGTTGTTCATCGGTGGCAAGCCCATGAATGACGTGCCGCCCTCCAAGCGCGGCATCGCCATGGTCTTTCAGAGCTATGCCCTCTATCCGCACATGACCGTGGCCGAGAACATGGCCTTCGGCCTCAAGCTTGCCGGCTATTCGAAGACGGAGGTCGCAGCGGCCGTTCAACGGGCCGCCCAGATCCTCCAGATCGAATCCCTGCTCGATCGCCGTCCAAAAGCGTTGTCGGGGGGACAGCGACAGCGGGTGGCGATCGGCAGGGCCATTGTCCGCAAGCCGGGCGTATTCCTCTTCGACGAGCCCCTCTCCAACCTGGATGCGGGTCTGCGTGTGCAGATGCGCGTCGAATTGGCCCGCCTGCACAAGGATCTGGCCACCACCATGGTCTACGTCACCCACGACCAGGTGGAGGCCATGACCCTGGCCAACCGCATCGTGGTGATCAACGAGGGCCGCATCGAGCAGGTAGGCTCGCCGCTGGAGCTGTACCACCATCCCGCGAACCGCTTTGTGGCGGGCTTCATCGGCTCGCCCAAGATGAACTTTCTGCCCTGTGTCCTGGTCTCGGCGGCGGGAACCGGGGCCACGGTGCGGCTTGAGGACGGCACCCTGCTGGCCGCGGGCGCTGATGCCCGGGGCCTGGCGGAGGGTACGGCACTCACACTGGGCATCCGCCCCGAGCGCCTCCTGGCGGAGACCGCCGCGGGTGAGGGCACGGCCAAAACCAAGGTGATCGTGGCCGAACACCTGGGGGACACGGTCTTCCTGTACGTCCAGTCGCCAGGCGGCACCGGGCAGTTGACCGTCAAGGCCCAGCCCGAAAATCCCCTCCGCACGGGCGATGAGACCCACCTCCGCTTCCCCGCCAAACACTGCCTGCTTTTCGGCCCGGACGACCGGACCCTACCCCGGCTTGCGTAGCACTTCACCCCATTTCACTGGGCCCCCGGGCCACCCCCAAAGGAGTCATACATGAGCCATCCATCCAACTTCCGCAAGCTGGCCACGACCACCGCCCTGTTCCTCGTCGCGGGCGCCTTGACGCTGGTCCAGGCGGCCGAAAAGGGCCAACTGCTCATCTGGATCAACGGCGACAAAGGTTACAACGGGCTTCAGAAGGTGGGCGATGAGTTCACCAAGAAGACCGGCGTGAAGGTCATCGTGGAACATCCGGAGGACGCGCCGGGCAAGTTCCAGGCGGCCGCCGAAGAGGGCAAGGGCCCGGACATCTGGATGTGGGCGCACGACCGCGTGGGCGAGTGGGCGGAAAGCGGCGTCATCAATGCCGTGACCCCCGGCAAGAAGATCAAGGACGACATCGATGCCACCGCCTGGCAGGCCTTCACCATTAAGGGCAAGGTCTGGGCGTATCCCGTGGCCATCGAGGCCGTCACCCTGATCTACAACAAAGATCTGGTGAAGAATCCCCCCAAGACCTTCGAGGAAATTTTCGCCCTCGACAAGGCCATGGTGGCCAAGGGCAAGAAGGCCATCCTCTGGGACTACACCAACACCTACTTCACCATGCCCATGCTGGCCGCCAATGGCGGTTACGCCTTCAAGCTGAAGGCGGACGGCACCTACGACGCCAAGGACACGGGCGTGAACAACGCCGGGGCCCTCAAGGGCGCCGAGCTGCTGACGAGGATGGTGAAGGAGGGGGTCATGCCCAAGGGCGCCATGTACTCCGACATGGAATCGCAGATGGCGCAGGGCAAGCTCGCCCTGATGATCAGCGGCCCCTGGGCTTGGGACAACCTCAAGAAGGCCAAGATCAACTTCGGAGTGGCCAAGATCCCCAGTGTGGGTGGCAAGGCCTCATCTCCCTTCGTGGGCTACCTGGGCGCCATGATCACCAAGGCTGCCTCCAGTGTGGGCAACGTGGACATCGCCCGCGAGTTCATCGAGAACAACATGCTGAGCCTGAAGGGACTCGAGACCATCAACGCCGACGTGGCCATCGGTACGCCCGCCAGCAAGGCCGCCTTCGCCAAGATGAAGTCCGATCCCTTCATCCAGGTCTCCATGGCCAGCGCCAAGGATGGCGTTGTCATGCCCAACAACCCCCAGATGGGCCGGTTCTGGGCCGCCATGGTCTCCGCCCTGAACAACATGACCGAAGGCCGGCAGACTCCCAAGGAAGCCCTGGACGCTGCCGCTAAGCGGATTCTGAAGTAGCGATCCACCGCTGCGGAGCGGACCCCCGGGTCCGCTCCGCTGCCGGCAACGGCACCCTTCCCGATCCGGACCACCCCATGCGAATGCCCAAGGCCTTCAAGCGTTTCCTCCACCCCGCCCTCATGATTCTGCTGGGCCTGGTGGGGCTCTACCTCGTCACCCTGGTCTACGCCACCGGTGAAAGCCTGCTGGCCTGCGTCATGCTGGTAACCCTGGCCGCCTTCATCTGGATCTACACCTCTTCGAAGACCTACGCCTACCGCTACCTGTTCCCGGGCATCGGCGCGGCGCTGATCTTCGTGGTCTTCCCCATGCTCTATACCGTCCGCATCGGGTTCACCAACTATAGTTCCAAGAACCTCCTGACCTTCCAGCGGGCCACCCAATATCTGGTAGAGGAGACCTACCGGGCCGAGGGTGCTACCTACAACTCGACCCTCCATGCCGACGGCAGCCGTTGGCGCCTTTGCCTGGAGGACGCGGACAGCGGTGCTGCCTTCATCACGGACCCCATCACGCTTGGCCCGGATATATCCCTGACCCTCAAGGCCCAGCCATCCGCGACCCCCCCGATCGGCGAGCACATGCCCATGAGGGGCCTGATCGAGCATCAGACCTTCCTGAAGGGCCTCACCGTGCTGATGCCCAACGGCGAACAAATCCGCATGACGGGCCTGCGGGAGTTCGCGCCCGCGCGCATGCAGTACACGCGCAACAAAGACGGCAGCCTTACCAACAACCAGGATCACAGCGTCATCCGGCCCGATTTCAAGACCGGATTCTACGAAACTGCCGAGGGCGAGCCGGTGGACCCGGGCTTCCAGGTGGACATCGGGTGGAAGAACTACATCCAGATCTTCACTGACGCCGCCCTGCGGGAACCCTTCTGGCGCATCTTCATCTGGACCGTCGTGTTCTCCAGTCTGACCGTGGTGTTCTGCACGTCCCTGGGCATGCTGCTGGCCGTCTTGCTGAACTGGGATTCCCTGCGCTTCAAGGCGGTCTACCGGTTCCTGCTCTTTCTCCCCTACGCCATCCCGGGTTTCATTTCGATCCTGGTGTTCAAGGGCCTGTTCAACAACAACTTCGGCGAGATCAACCTGATCCTGCACGGCCTCTTCGGCATCAAGCCCACCTGGTTCTCCGACCCCTTTCTCGCCAAGACGATGATTCTCATCGTCAACACCTGGCTGGGTTTCCCCTACATGATGATCGTCTCTATGGGCCTCATCAAGGCGATCCCCAACGATCTCTACGAGGCTTCGGCGGTGGCGGGCGCGGGGCCCCTCACCAACTTCTTCCGAATCACCATGCCGCTGATCCTGAAACCATTGACCCCCCTGCTCATTTCCTCCTTCGCCTTCAACTTCAACAACTTCGTCCTCATCAACCTCCTCACTGGGGGAGGGCCTGACTTCCTGAATACGGCCACACCGGCTGGCACCACGGACATCCTCGTGTCCTACACCTACCGCATGGCCTTCCAGTATTCCGGGCAGCAGTTCGGCCTGGCGGCGGCCATCTCCACGGTGATCTTCCTGATGGTGGCGGCAATCTCCCTGGTCCAGATCCGCGCCACGAAAATTTCCCAAGACAACAAGCGCTGAAAGGAGCACGCCATGGCGATCGTCATCGACAAATCCCAGCGCTGGCGCCTGGTCGCGGCCCACATCTTCCTCATCTGCCTTTGCGCCCTGGTCATATTCCCCCTCCTACTGGTGGTCTCCATTTCCTTCCGGCCTGGCAACTTCGCATCAGGCAGCCTGATTCCCGAGACCATCAGCCTCGAACACTGGCGCTTCGCTCTGGGCCTGCCCGTGGTGAACGTGGACGGTCGCGAAATCATCCCCGACCTGCCCGTCCTCCGGTGGCTCTGGAATTCTGTGAAGGTGGCCACCCTTTCCGCCTTGGTGGCGGTGCTGCTCTCGACCACGGCGGCCTACGCCTTCGCGCGGCTGAAGTTCGCCAGGAAGAGCGCCGCATTGACGGGCCTCATGCTCATGCAGATGTTCCCTACGGTCCTGGCCCTGGTGGCCATCCACGCCATCTTCTCGCGCATCGGCCATGCATTCCCCCTCTTCGGCGTGGACAGTTATTGGTCCCTGGTGCTGGCCTATTCTGGCGGCGTTGCCCTCTTCATCTGGGTCATCAAGGGCTTCTACGAGACCATTCCCCCCGAGATCGAAGAGGCCGCCACCGTGGATGGCGCCACGCCCTGGCAGGCCTTCCGGTACGTGCTCCTGCCCATGGCCGTGCCCATCCTCATGGTCGTCTTCATCCTGGCCTTCATTAACGCGGTGAACGAGTATCCCGTGGCCTCCGTCCTGCTGCGCTCCCAGGACAAGCTGACCATCGCCGCCGGCATGAAGCAGTTCCTCTACGCCCAGAAGTACCTCTGGGGCGACTTCGCCGCGGCAGCCATCCTGTCGAGTCTCCCCATCTCCATCGTCTTCATCCTGGCCCAGCGCTGGATGATCTCTGGCCTCACCGCCGGCGCCAACAAGGGCTGATCTTTCTCTCACCCGAGGGCCCACGCCCTCCCATCCCCCACAAGGAGTCACTCATGAGTCTCCGCACGACCATCCTCAAGGCGATCGCCGTGTTCGCCCTGGCCCTCGCCCCCGCCCTCGCCGCCCCGCCCGAAGGCAAGATCGAGATCAACTATCACCGCTGCGACGGCAAGTACGAAAAGTGGGGCGTGCATCTCTGGAAGAGCCCCAACATGCCTCTGCCCGACATCGAATGGCCCAATCCCATGATGCCCACAGGCAAGAGCGATTTCGGCGTCTACTGGTGGGCGGACCTGTCGGAGTTCAACACCGGCTCGTCCGCCAAGGTGAACTACATCATCCACAAGGGCGACATCAAGGAGCAGGGCGCCAAGGACATGGCCTTCGACGGCAATGCCCACAAGGCGATCTGGGTCGTGAACAACGACCGCACCATCTACTTCTCCAAGGAAGATGCCCTGAAGGACCACGTCTGCAAGAAGTAGGGCCTTTGTCTTGTTCACCGTTCCTCACTGGCTTCCTTTTCATTCCATGGCTCTTGCCTGAGAAAGGAAATTACCGGTGAGGAACCGTGAGAAACGGTGATGAAAAGCGACAGATATCCCCCTGCTATAAATGACCGGAATTTCCGCATCCTGCCACCAGAGGTCCCATGACTTGGCATCAGCTCCGTTCGGCAATTCGCCCCCTCGTGGTGGCGGGAGGGATGGCCGCGGCCTGCCTGCCTGTGCCCGCGCAGACGCCCGTCGCAGTGCCGGGTACCTTTGCTGAAAACCCCATCGTCTACTTCGTGATGACGGATCGCTTCCACAACGGAAATCCGGCCAACGACCAGAGCTATGGTCGTCACCGGGAACAAACCCCGAAGGACGACGTGGGGACTTTTCATGGCGGCGATCTCAAGGGGCTGACGATCAAGCTCAAGGAGGGCTGGTTTAAGGATCTCGGTGTGAACGCCCTATGGATCACCGCTCCCTACGAGCAGATCCACGGCTGGGTGCAGGGCGGGCAGAAAGAGTTCAAGCACTATGCCTATCACGGCTACTACGCCCTGGACTACACGGTGCTGGACAAGAACATGGGCACACCGGAGGATCTCCGTGCATTTGTGGATACCGCACACAACCAGGGCATCCGGGTCATCTTCGACATCGTCATGAACCACCCGGGTTACCTGGATATCCAGTCGGCCAAGGATCTGAAGATTGACGTCCTGTGGCCGGATTGGGACAAGGATCCGAACCTGCTTCGGAACTACCACAACTACATCGACTACAACTCTTTCAAGTTCGGCGACTGGTGGGGGCGGCCCTGGGTGCGCGCGGGCCTGCCGGGTTATATGGACGGCGGCCGTGACGATCTCACCATGCAGCTGGCCTATCTGCCGGACTTCCGCACCGAGAGCACCGAGTTCGTGAAGCTGCCGAAATTCCTCAAGGAGAAGGCCGACACCCGGGCGGTGGACCTGCCGAACACCACGGTCCGCGGCTACCTCATCAGATGGCTCACGGACTGGGTTCGGGAGTACGGCATCGACGGCTTCCGCTGTGACACCGTGAAGCACGTGGAGCCTGAGGCCTGGGCCGCCCTCAAGGCCGAGGCCCTGAAGGCCCTGGCGGAGTTCAAGGCCAAGAATCCCACCCGCAAGACCGACGATGCCCCCTTCTGGATGGTGGGGGAGTACTGGGGCGCCGGGCCCACTAAGCACAAGATGACTGGCTTCGGCTTCGACGCCATGATCAACTTCGATTTCCAGCAGCAGGAAGGTACCTTCGCCAGTCCCGAGAAGCTCTTCAAGAGCTATGCCCAGGCCCAGGCCGGCAAGCCCGTCCACATGCTGAACTACATCTCTTCCCACGATACGGAGCTGTTCGAACGCGACCGCCTCATTGAAGGTGGTGCGGCTCTTCTACTGGCTCCGGGTGGTGTACAGATCTTCTACGGCGACGAGACTGCCAGGCCCCTGGGCCCCGTGCCTCGTACGGACCCGCAGCAGGCCACCCGCTCCGACATGAACTGGGCGAGTCCTGATATGAAGGTCCTCGCCCACTGGCGCAAGCTGGGCACTTTCCGGGCCCGGCACCGGGCCTTGGCCACGGGTGAGCACAAGCAGCTCAGCGAGGTTCCCTATACGTTCAGCCGCGTAGAGCCCGTCAGTGGCGACCGCGTGGTGGTGGCCATGGGCCCCAAGGGCGAGGTCACCCTGACCGTGGCTGGAGTCTTCGAAGATGGCCAGACCCTGCGCGACGCCTACACCGGCCGCACGGCCAAAGTCGTGGGCGGCAAGGTCGCTCTTCAGGCCGAGCAATACGTCCTGCTTGAGCGCGTACAGGCTGAAGGCCATTAAGTATTTTCTTCACGCCATTCGGCACGAATGGCGCCCAGAGAACGCAGCGTTGATCAAGAACGAAGGAGCCCGCATGTCCGCCAAGAAGCTGCCCAAGGTCGCCTATTTCTGTATGGAATACGCCCTCGAAAGCCCCTTCAAGATCTATGCGGGGGGCTTGGGCATCCTGGCCGGGGACTACCTCAAGGGTGTGAAGGATCACGGCTACCCTCTGGTGGGCCTCGGTATCCGCTGGAAGCAGGGCTACGGCGAACAGATGGTGGATGCGGACACCGGCAAGGTCTACGACGCATACAAGAATGGTGACCACGAGTTCCTGGAGGACACCGGCGTCGTGGTCGAGATCGAGATCAAGGGCAGGCCGGTCAAGATCAAGGTCTGGCGGGTGAACAGCTTTGGCGTGGACTCCCTCTACCTGCTGGACACGGACATCGAGGAGAACGACGGGGAGGCCCGCTGGATCACGGGTCAGCTCTACGGCTGGTTCGGCGAGGAGCGGGTGGCCCAGGAGATGGTGCTGGGCATCGGTGGCGTGCGGGCTCTTCAGGCCCTGCGCATCAAGCCGGACGTCCATCACTTCAACGAAGGGCATGCCCTCTTCGGCGGGTTCGAGCTGATCCACCAGCGCATGGCCGCGGGCGCCACCTTCGAGGCCGCCTGGAGCCGGACCCGCGAGGACGTGGTCTTCACCACCCACACGCCCATCGTCCAGGGCAACGAATCGCATCCCATCGACCGGTTCATGTACATGGGCGCCAATCTTGGCCTGACCAGGGCCCAGCTCAAGCAGCTCGGCGGCAGCCCCTTCAACATGACCGTCGGCGCGCTCCGGCTGTCCCGCCTCTCCAACGCGGTCGCCGACCTGCACCGGGTCACCGCCAATGACATGTGGAAGAAAGTCGAGGGTCGTAGCGAGATCATCGGCATCACCAACGCCATCCACCGGCCCACCTGGGCGGACCCCCGCATGCTCGACCTGGCGGCCGCCTGCGATGGCTCGAAGAAGGCGAAGGATGCGCTGTGGAAGGCGCACCTGGACAACAAGAAAAAGCTCATCCATTTCGTCGCGGACCGGACGGGAGTCAAGCTGGACGCAGACAAGCTGCTCATCGGATTCTCGCGCCGGGCCGCGCCCTACAAGCGCTCGAACTTCATCTTCACCGACCGCAAGTTCATCGAGCCCCTGTTCAGGACTGGTCGCCTCCAGATCATCTTTTCCGGCAAGGCCCATCCCCTGGACGACAACGGCAAGCGGATCGTCGAGAACATCCTGGAAATGACCAAGAGGTACCCGAACAGCGTGGTCTTCCTCGAGAACTACGATATGGAGATCGGCCGCATGCTCACCCGCGGCTCGGATGTGTGGCTGAACAACCCCCGCCGTCCCAAGGAGGCCTCGGGCACGTCTGGCATGAAGGCGGCCATGAATGGCGTGCTGAACCTCTCCATCCTCGACGGCTGGTGGCCCGAGGCCTGCCAGCATGGTGTGAACGGCTGGCAGTTCGGTGACGGGTTCGAGAGCGAGGACGAGGCGGTCCTCGATAAGCACGACTTCAAGGCCTTCAAGAAGGTGCTGGCGGGCGAGGTGCTACCCACCTACTACGATCGCCATGGCGCATGGGTGGACATGATGGTGGCCTCGATCCAGAGCACCCGCGATGCCTTCGGCATCCAGCGCATGCTGGGCGAGTACTACGATCGGATGTACCTGAAACGGCCCTCACGCTAACCCAGAACCCTTCTGACCGGGAGTTCTCCATGTACCCGCTCCTCCTTTCCGTTCTCACCGCCGGTCTGGTCCTGCTCACTGCCTGCGGGGGTGGGGGCGGTGGCGGGGGATCCGTCCCACCGCCACCCACTGCCGCAGCCATCGATAGCGATCCCAATGCCAGTCCTGCCGCGGATCCCAGCTACTTCAAGGTTCCGAGCAATGCGCTGGGGGCGATCGTCAGCGGCAGCAGCGTCACCTTCAACTACTGGAATCCCAGTGCCAGCTCCGTGAGCCTCTGCCTCTACGCCAATTGGAACGATCCCCTGGGCTCCCCGGCGGCGACCCAGGCCATGACCCGGGGCACCGGCGGCATTTGGTCCACCCCTTCCATGGCGATGCCCGCCCAGCACTTCTATGTCTATAAAGTCGGTGGCAGCTACGTGCTGGATCCCTATGCGAAATCCATGGCGCAGTGGATTCACGCCAACAGTACGACCATCTCCGGTGATTCCATCGGGAAGGGCGCCATCGTGGATCCTGCCACCATCGGCCCCGACACCCCCTGGGCCACCTACGGCACGAGCAGTTCGTACTACTTCGACGGCTCCGGCATGAAGGGGCCTGATGGCAGCACGGCCGCTCCCTATGCATATGCATCCAACCGGGACGCCATCGTCTACGAGGCTGGAGTCCGCGACCTGACGGTGGATCCCAACCTCAGCGGCTTCGCTTCCGGTCACACCTGGGGCACCTTCAAGGCGCTCGTCGACCTCCTGCCCCACATCCAGAAGCTGGGCGTCACGCACATCCAGCTGCTCTGCCCCCTGGAGAACTACACCTACGACCAGACGAAGATCGGCACCCGGGAACTGAACCTCGCCCAGACCTCCGGCGCCAACTACAACTGGGGCTATGACCCCCAGAACTACTTCACACCCACGGGCATGTACTCGGCCAGCCCGACCAGCCCCACCGCCCGGATCAATGAGCTCAAGACCCTGGTCAACGAGATCCACAAGCAGGGCATGGGCGTCATCCTCGACGTGGTCTACAACCACACCGCCAACAACAACGTCCTCGGCGACGTGGGTATCCAGGGCTACTTCTACCGGAGCACGAGCAATAACGGGGCCGGAAGCAATGACGTGAGGTCCGAGGCCAAAATGGTGCGGAAGCTCATCGTGGATTCCATCACCCACTGGGTGGGCGAGTACCGGGTGGACGGCTTCCGCTTCGACCTGATGGGCGACCTGGACACCCAGACCATTCAGGCGGCCTACGCCGCAGCCACGTCACTGAATCCGAAGGTGCTCTTCCTGGGCGAGGGCTGGAACGGCTACTACAGTGGGCCTGCGGCCGACTACAACGGGAGCGCCACCTTCGGTGCCGATCAGGGGCACTCCGCCCAATTCCTCGGGCAGCAGGTCGGGATGTTCTCCGACAGCTATCGCAACATCTTCAAGAACGGCTACCCGGCGGATGGGCAGCCTGCCTTCCTTTCGGGCTCGGCCCAGGATCCGACCAACCTCTTCAAGAACGTGGCCGGCCTGCCCACCAACCCCAGTCCAGGCTTCGCGCCGGGCTCCACCAACAACGTAGTCAGCTACCTCACCTGCCACGACAACCTCTGCCTCTACGACGTCCTGGCCATGGCCACCAATGCACCTAAGACAACTGGAGACGCGGACATCCTGAAGCGCGCCCGGGTCGCCTATGCGGTGCTTCTCTCCTCCCAGGGCGTGGCCTTCATCCACGCCGGAGACGAGATGTTCCGGACGAAGGAGACCACCGCCCCGGCCGGCAGCCCCAATACCAAGTCCAACGGCATCCGGGTCTTCGTCGACAACTCCTACAACGCTTCCGACGCCATCAACCAGATGGCCTGGTCCCAGGTCTACACGAACGGGAACCCGCTCTCCGGCGGGTTCACGAACTACGCCACCACCAGCGATGGGTATCTGCTCTACACCTACGTCCAAGGCCTCATCACGCTGCGCAAGAGTTCCAACGCATTCCGGCTGCCGGACGCCTCAAGGGCCGCGAACGTGGCGACCCTCCTTCCCAACGGCGTGGGAAGCACGACCTTGGCCTTCGGCTATAAGGCCCTCTCCACGGACAGCACGGGAACCTATTACGTCTTCCACAACGCGGATGCCAGCAACCCGGCGGTATTCATCCCTGGGGTGGACCTGACTGCGGGGATGCTCCTGGCCGATGGGGCCAGTGCGGGCACGTTGGCCATTTCCTCCCCCACCGGAGTGGCGGTGACGATCACCGCGGTGACGCTGCAACCCCTGACCTCGGCCATCTTCAGGAAGTAATCAGCGCAACTCCGTGAAGGCCACCTCCACCTTCCGCCGTCCAGGGAACCCTGGTAGCGGGAGGCTCGTCCGCTTTCCGACGGTGCCCTCAAAGAAGTAGGGACGCAGGAGCGCCTTGGCACCCCGGGGTGCGAAGTAGAGGCGCGCCGATTGGCCATGCAGGGCCTGGGCGGTGAGGTAGCCCACCAGGGCGTGCTCGGCGGAGTGGTAGCCGCTCTTCCACTGATGGATCTTGGGACCTTCCCAGGGCGCGAAGTAGGGGCCTCCCCCCCCGCCCCAGACCTCGTGGTTCACGGGATCCACCATGCGCCGGAACCAGAACTCCGTGGTGCGGGGCAGGGGCGCGGCCTGCGCCGGATCCGTCAACGCCAGGGTTTCGGCCAGCTGATCCAATTCGGCGTAGATCCACCACTCCTTGCCGGAATCCGCGGTGCCATCGGGCCTTAGCCTGGAGCCCCAGGTGCCCGAATCCGGCAGGTAGGCTTGCTTCAGCACGGCCCTGGCCCCCGTGGTGGCGAACTCGACGAGGGCCGGATCCTCGGTGAGCCGCCCGATGCGCTCCAGCATCCAGTAGGCCTTGGCGCTGTGGCCGAAGTCCGTGTGGCGGGAGCCCAGCCTCTTCTGGGTGGGATCGTGGATGGTGCCCCAGAACAGGTGGCGGTCGGCATCGTGGTAGTCCCGCACCAGCACCTGAGCCAGGCGCTTCAGGTCGGCGGTCCATTCCTTCCGGTCTCGCTCCGGCAGGATGGGCGTGAGCAGCAGCAGGTAGGCATTGACCTGGTCCAACTGGGCCACCAGTTCTTGGCGAAGGTGCTCCCCCTCTGGGCCTTCCTTCGCTACCCAGCGCAGGGCCTGCCACTGCGGGTTCCAGTACTGGGTGAAGATGTGCCGCTTCAGCTTCTTGATGTCGCGCAGCACGGCGTCATCGCGAGTCAGGTAGTAGTACATGGCCAAGCCCAGTTCCGCGTAGGCAAGATCCTGGCTGGTGCGGGCGAGAACCTCCGGTTTGGGTCGACCTTTCTCCCAGTAGGACACCGCGCTTCCTGTGGCGGGATCCAGGGCCTTCTTCCGGATGAAGGTTGCCCCGTCCCGGGCCAGTTCGAGCATCTCCGGGTCGCCCGTCAGATGGTAGGCCACGCCGTAGAAGTAGGTTTGGCGGGACTTCATGCGCACGTACTCACGCCCGAAGTTTTCCTTGATCCAGCCCGGCGCCGTGGCGAGTTCTGCGGGCGGCTTTACCCAATCCACGGCATGGCCATCGTTCCCGCGGAAGGTGGGGAAGTTACCCCGGGGAAATCCCCAGGCATCCGGCACATTCCAGAAGGGAAGCAGGTCCTCCCTGAAATGCTTCAGCCAGCGCTCGCCTGTCGGCAAGTCCGCGGGTGCCTGGGCCACTGGAGCCACTGCCTGGGCAAGGACCGGGAACACCGGCGAGATCAGGCCAAGGCCCGTCACAAGCGTGAAGAATCGAAGCATGGTGGACCTCGAAAGAGCCACAGAGAAAATAGCCACAATGGGCACCTGGATCACAACGAAAAGATGCGGGCCAGAGGACCTTGATGAATCTAGTGTGGTGTTCCGTGAAAACCGGGATCATCCTCCACACCGGGACACCACACTTGGCAGGGGTTTGGGGGCACGGCAGTGCTCCCAATGGGTGACAGATCAGGCACGCAAGCGTGACTGATCGCCAGAGGGGCCTTGCCGCTATGGAAGTGTGCTGGCACCTGCCAACTGTTGACCCGAGTATTTCAGGGCCAGCACACTAGATCCCGCCACCTGGGGCATAGACGGAGATCTCGATCCAGTGGGTTCTCCCAGGCTGGGTGACTTCCACCTCACCCATTCCCTTGGTTTTCAGCTTCGTATCATCGAACTCGAACTTGTCGGCCAGGTAGTCGCGCACCACCATGGCTTGAGCCTGAGTCAGGATCAGGTTCTCCTCGTGCTCTCCTGCTTGGCTGGTAAAGGCCTGGATGAGCACCAGGCCGAACGGATTGGTCG
>Ga0182021_10005359_pt1 | contig 15182 bp, 13 predicted proteins | sample 612E3MmetaG_FD_120493 | JGI IMG/M metagenome (GOLD analysis project Ga0182021, IMG submission 120493) | Permafrost microbial communities from Stordalen Mire, Sweden - 612E3M metaG (Illumina Assembly) | ecosystem: Environmental > Terrestrial > Soil > Wetlands > Permafrost | place: Sweden... | reverse complement strand
GCAGGTCTACACCATCCGCGGCACCCGGGCCACCAGCGAGCTCGCTCGCCAGCTCGGACTGGAGCTGACACCGGCCGGCCAGATCGCCGTCACTTCAGAACAGCACACCAACGTTCCCGGGGTCTACGCCGCGGGCGACGCCACCAACCTGCACGACCATCAGGTGAGCGCCGCCGCCCATCAGGGCAACCAGGCCGCCTTCGGAGCGAACTACCATCTCTATCGGCCGGTCCAGCGCGCCGGTGGCAACGCCGCGGATACCTGAACCAGCGAGGCCGGCCGCGGTTCCAGGCCGGCGGCGGAGCGATTGCGCCGTCAACGATCTTCGGCTGCCCGCCAGCCAAACCGTCTCGCGGATCAGTGCGTGGCCGGTCGCGCCCTGGAAGCGGCGGCACCGTCTCCGGGGCGCGCGGGCCGCAACCGCCGGCTCGTCTGATGGTCTGACCGCGTCCATCCCTGCGGTCAACAACCCCGCGGACTAGCGTGTCGTCGGAGGTTGCAGACATGGCTCAGAGCACATTCGACCCCTTCCCGGCGGCGGATCTCGACACGAACCGGACCGGTCGGCTGGCCGACGACCAGAGCAAGAGGTTCGGCAACCTGGACTGGGCGATCCGCAAGGACTACTTCATTCTGGCGATCGGATGCGCCGCCATCGCCGCCATCCTGCTGACCGAATCAGAACCCGCACCGAATTCCTGGATCCGTCAGTTGGCGGGTGCGGGCTTCGGTGTTGTGGCCGCCTTCTGCCTCTATCGGGTAGCCACGCTGTGCGACTCGCTCATGCAGGACCTGCGCAGCCGCCGGGTCGAGACAGTCGAAGGAGCTCTCGGCAAGCGCATCCACAATATCGGCGGCCGAAGCAATGCGACCTTCTACTACTTCGACGTCGCCGGCAAGAGCTTCGAAGTCGGCAGCGCCACCTACGATGCCGCCCCAGACGCCGGGATCGTTCGCCTGTACGTGCTGCCGCGGAGTCACACGGTGGTGAACATGGAGCGTCTGCCGGATCGGCCGGTGGCCGAGAGCGCGACGACTTCGGCGACCGAGGCCCTCGCACCCGAACTGGTCGCGGGGCCCGCGGGCGTCACAACGGAGTCGGAAGGGCGGGCCACCGCGATATGGAATCGCCGTCGCGGCAGTCGAGGCCGGCCCCGCGTGTCTGATCGGCCGGGCTGCCGGCCGCCAGCGCGTTGATGGGGCACAGCGCTGCGAAATCGCACCAGCCACAGGAACGCGGGCTCGGAGTTGGGGCGAAATCGCTGCCGCGGATCTGGCGGGCCCGCGCCGCGAGGTCCGTTCGCACGGTGTCGAGCGCGGCGTCGGTGCGGACGACGCTGACCCGCCTGTCCTGCTCCACGAAGTAGAGCGTCGCTCGTTCGGGCCGGCCCAGACCCAGCGAGTCGCGGCAGGCGAGGGCGTAGATCGAGAGCTGCAGGCTCGATTCGGCCTCGTCGGGGGCGCAAGCCTGGCCTGTCTTGTAGTCGATCAGTTCGACGGTGCCCGACGGCAGGCGGTCGATGCGATCGATGAAGCCGGAGACGACAACCAGGGTCTCTGGATCCAGCGGGAGCCGGAGTCGGAAGCGGAGCTCTTCGCCGAACGTGTCGAAGTGAACGGCCGATTCGGCCGCCCAGAAGCCGTCGAGCATCGGCTCGGCGCGACGGCGCCATGTCTCGGCCTCCGGCTCGGCCGGCAATGAGGTCGCGGCCCAGGCCGACTCGAACCAGCGCTCCAGGTCCACCCGACCCGGTGGCTGCTCGCCGCGGGTCGAACGCTGGCGCCGGTCACGGGTGAACGCCTCGAACGCGGCGTGCGCCGCCGACCCGAAGGTTGCGGCCGGCCGGGCCTGCTCTGCCGGCAAACGGCACAGGTACCGGAATGCGTACTGGCGCGGGCAGCGCTCGAACGTGTCGAGCGTGCTGTAGCTGAACCAGTCGGGCGCCCTCACGAGATCCAAGGGCGATCCTCCGGCAGCCACGTGCGCCGCCGCCGCTCGCGGATCCGGCCCGATGGCCGGCCCCCGGTCCCGCCTCTCCGGCACATCCAACACGTTCGTCATGGGGCGAGTCTGGATCCGAGCCGTGTCACCTTGGGTGTCACGCCGTGGCGGGCCGTGAGCCCGCCTTCGCCCGCGCCTGGCAGGACGAGGACTGCAAGAAGCACGACCCCTCGGTCCGGAGGGCTAGATTGCCTTCGAACGGAGGCGATCGTGGGCAGAGCAACGGGCAGATTCACAGTGACCGGCGGTAGCGAGCAGACCGTGCGCGATGCGCCCGGCGAGGTCAGGCTCACCCGTGTGAGCGGGACGCAGCGCTTCGGCGGGGCGATCGTCGGCGAAGGGTCCGTCGAGTGGGTCTTCTGCTACCGGCCGGACCGCTCCGCCAGGTTCGTGGGCGTCCAGAGGATCGAGGGCTCGATCGACGGGCGAGCGGGCAGCCTGGTCATGGAGTCGATCGGCGACCACGACGGCAGGCAGTCAAAGGGGCACTGGCACGTGATCCCCGGATCGGGCACAGGCGAACTCGCCGGCATCGGCGGCGAGGGTTCGTTCGAGGCGCCCGGTGGATCCGAGGCCACCTTCGCCCTCGAATACCACCTCGGCTGAGGCGACAGCGCCGCGCAACTGCGCCTCGACTACAACCTCGGCTGAGCCAGTCGCGGCGGCGGAACTGCGCCCTCAACTTGGCCCGCCTGGTGGGCGCGGGCATGCCGCGTCCATGCCCTCGGCGACCCTTCCGGGTAGCGTCACAGGGCGAAGGGATGTGCGAATGATTGCCACCAACGTCGATCCATTCCCTGCGGCGGACCTCGAGACGAACCAGCACGGCAGCCTCACCGATTCCCAGCGGACCAGACTCCAGGGCCTGGCTCGAGAGGGCCGCAAGGATGAGTTCATCGGCGCGGCCTTCTGCGCCGCACTGGCGATTCTCCTGCTGGCGCCCGTCGGACCCGCTCCGAATGCCTGGGCCCGTCCGCTGGCCGGCGCCGGCCTGATGGTCGTGGCGTTCTTGCTCCTCCGGGTCGCAATCAACGGCGACTCAATGACGCAGGACATGCGCAGCGGTCGAGTCCAGACCATCGACGGAGCCATCGGCAAGCGCAGCGAGGACTCGGACGTCGGTCGAACGAGAAGGCTGCTCTACTACCTGGACGTCGCCGGCCAGAGCTTCGAGGTCGACAGCACTACTTACCGTGCCGCGCCCGATGTCGGCATCGTTCGCCTCTATGTCCTGCCGCGCAGCCACGTGATCGTGAACCTGGAGCGGATGCCTGACCGGCCGCTGCCCGCCGGCGCCCTCGCCTCGCCGGCTGAGGCGATCCGCGCCGCCATCACCTCCATGCGTTCGCACGACCCGGTCCAGGCCGCGGAGGCGCGAGCCGAACTGGCGTCCCTGGAGACGGCGATGGCGCCCGAAGCATCGAGCGTAGCTACTCCGCCGGCCGCCGATCAGCGTGACCCGAGGCCGCTGGCCGAGGCGATCATAGGGACCTGGCAGACGGGTCCAATCTCCATGGCGTTCCTGCCGGACCGGACGATGGTGATGACGTTGCCGGGCGGTCGACAGCTGCGCGGTCTCTGGTCGATCGGGCCGGACGGCCGCCTGCACATGAGCACAGAGGGTCGCGATCGAGCGACCGACGCATGGGTGGCCGGTGGCATGCTGACGATGTCGGAGAACGGCCAGGGGACGGCCTACCGACGAGCAGCCACCGGCTGACCAGCCCCACTTTGGTACGGTGCCAGGATTTCGTGTCATCCTGAAACCGGCGCGCGGCGAAACTCAGCCGCAGCCGGACAAGGATTACCCATGACACTTGACCTCAAGCCGCGCAAGCGGATCGGGCTCGTCGCCCACGACAACAAGAAGCAAGATCTGATCGAGTGGGCTCGCTACAACCGAGGCATGCTCGCGGTGCACGACCTGGTCGCGACCGGGACCACCGGCACGATGCTCCAGCGCGAGCTGGAATTGCCGGTGACCTGCCTGCAGTCGGGGCCGCTCGGCGGCGACCTCCAGATCGGGGCGATGATCGCCGACGGCAGCATCGACTTCCTGGTCTTCTTCTGGGACCCGCTCGAGCCCCAGCCCCACGACACGGACGTCAAGTCGCTGCTGAGAATCGCGGTCGTGTGGAATATCCCGGTCGCCTGCGACAGGGCTTCTGCCGACTTCATGATCTCGTCGCCGCTGATGACCGGCTCGTACGAGCGAACGGTGCCCGACTACACCGCCCACAACGACCGGGAGCTCCCCAGGGTCGAGGAAGCCGACCAGAGCGAAGAGGCCAGCTGGGTCGAACAGGCTGAGCTGGTCGAGCGCTCTGAGCGCGCCGAGCCGGTCGATCAGACCGACCTCAGTTCGACCCTGGACCACGTCTCGTAAAGGAGGAACTCCTTTGCCAGCATCCGGAAAAGTCCGCTGGGGCATTCTCGGCCCGGGCCGCATCGCTGCAAGGCTGGCGGAGGATGGCGGCCAGGCAGCCAACGCCACGATCGTCGCGGTGGCCAGTAGGGACCGCGACCGGGCGGCGGAGTTTGCCGCGCGGTTCGGAATCGCTCGCGTCCATGGGTCGTACGAGGACCTGCTCTCCGACCCGGATGTCGACGCCGTCTACATCGGCGTCCCGAACGCACTCCACCACGCCCTGACGATGCAGGCGCTCTCGGCCGGCAAGCATGTCCTCTCCGAGAAGCCGTACTCGCGCCATCCAGGCGAGGTCGTCGAAGCGTTCGACGCCGCGGAGGCGCGCAAGCTCGTCCTCATGGAGGCCTTCATGTGGCGCCACACCCCGCAGGTGAGGCGCTTCATGGAACTGCTGCCCGAGGTGGGCGAGCTGCAGTCGATCCGGGCCACGTTCAGCTTCGTGCTCACGGAACCGGGCGACGTCCGGCTCGACACCAGGCTCGACGGCGGCAGCCTGATGGACGTGGGCTGCTACTGCGTCAGTGGCTCGCGCCTTGTTGCCGGAGCCGAGCCGGTGCGGGTGTCGGGCGAGCAGACGCTCGCGCCATCGGGCGTGGACCAGACCTTTTCCGGCCTGCTGCGGTTCCCGTCCGGCGTCGTCGCCGAGATCGCCGCCAGCTTCGCTTCCAACCACCGTTCGCTCGAGGCCATCGGCAGCAAGGGCAATCTGCTGCTGCGCGACCCATGGCTGGGTGAGGACGGCGGCATCCGGCTTGGCGATCGCGAGATCCCGGTCGAATCGGATAGCGGCTACCGGCTGGAGGTGGAGAATATGAGCGCCGCCATCATGGGCGACGGTCTGCCGCTGCTAGGCCGGGCGGACGCTCTGGGACAGGCTCGCACGATCGAGGCGCTCTATCGCTCGGCGGAGTTGGGTTCTGCGGTCTCGCCGGACGCCTGATCGGCCGGCGCGCCTTCGCTGGCCGCGACTCGCGAGGCGTTCCGCCGCCCGGCGATGCGGCTGCTGAGGCGGCGCGTCGGAATCGAGGCGCTGTCCCGGACGGGCCTGCAGGATCCGCTATTCGGCGTCCGGCCCGATCAGCTGGTAGTGGTCGAGTTCGGCCGATCGTTCCAGGTCGGATGACGCGGTGTCCTCGACCAGGCGATCGATGTGACCGCTCGTCGCGGCGAGCACGGCGTCCCAGTCGCGCCAGGCGGATACTGCGACGACCGACAGCTCGCCGCCGGACTGCGGGCCCGAGCAGCTCACTCCCGCACGAACGCAGATGAGGCCGTCCCTCCCCGCCACGGAGTCGACCTGTTCTCTCCAGCGCTGTTTCCACTCGGTCACGGCGTCGGCGTCGATCAGGGCGTGATAGACCCTGATGATCCGACCTCCCTCGATGCCGCCGCCGATCGATGCCGCGGCACCGTACGTCGTCGAACGAGGCGAGCCGAGAAATTCGGCTTTGGACGCCATGTACGACGGCAGGCCGTTTTGATCCGTGCCACTGGCCAGGGCGTCGTCGTCGCGCCAGCAGGTGGCGACGATATGCTCCGATTGGTTGTGTTCCAGACGCCTGCCTGCGCACCGCATCACGACCCCGGCCGGGAGCGGGTCGTCCGCCAGAGAATGGCGCAGGAATCCAGTGACCTCGACCGCGTGGCCGGGCACCACCTGGAACTCCAACAGGTGGATTATCACCTTCGATTGCCCCCCGAGAGCAACTCGTGATCGACTGACGCCCGCATTCTAGCCTCCCGGGGCAGCCGCAAGACAATTGCAATTCGACACGAAACAGGCGCCACGGACCGGCCTCCGCTCGTGTACCTTCACGGCGCGCCGATCGAGGGCTTCGGCGGCCCACGCAACCGGACGCGCTAGCGAGGAGCCCCGATGGCGGCGGATCTGATCGAGTTGTCGGACGCCGGCTGGAAACGCCACGACTTCTACATGCGTCTGGCGATGGTCGTCGAGTCCGGGGCGAAGTGCCTGGGGTCGCGTGTAGGGGCCGTGGTCGTCCGGGACAACCGGGTCCTCGGCAGCGGATACAACGGCACACCCGCCGGCTACGCCAACTGCACGGAATCGGAGCGCGGCTGCCGGCGCTGCGCGATCCGGCGCGAGCAGCCGGACGCGGGCCTTTCGGGCAGGTTGTACGACATTTGCCTGTGCGTCCACGCGGAGCAGAACGCGATGCTTACCGCGGCGCGGTTCGGCACGGCCCTGGACGGCGCGTTCCTCTACACCACGGTGCAGCCGTGCTTCAACTGCCTCAAGGAACTCATGCAGGTCCGTCTGTGCGGCGTGATCTTCCGCCGAGCCTGGCAGGCCGGCCACCCGGATTACGCCTGGGTCTCGGACGAATACGACCGACTGGTGGACCACTACCGATCGAACGGCAACCTCTTCGCCCGGCTCGCGCAGGTCGAACAGCTCGAAGCCGTCCAGCTCGAACTCGGCCACCCGAGCTGACCAGGGAATTGGGAAGAACGTGCGGGCTTTCGGTTGCGGGTCGTGGCGCGTCGCCTCGGGTCGTGGCGCGTCGCCTCGAGTGTGGCGCGTCGCCTCGGGTCGTGGCGCGTCGCCTCGGGTCGTGGCGCGTCGCCCAACCCGACTCAGGCGATCGCGATCATGCGTTCGAGAGCAAGGCGCGCCCTGGCGGCCACGTCGGTCGGGACGTCGATCTGGTAGACGTTGTGGCGGAGCGCGTCGCGGAGCTTCTCGAGCGTGATCAGCTTCATGTACTGGCAGACGGCCTCGCGGTTGACCGGCACGAAGCGCTTGCCGGGCGCCTTGAGAGCCAGCCGATGAAGGATTCCCACCTCGGTCGCAACCAGGAAGCTATCGGCCTTCGATCGTTCGGCAAAGGCGACCATGCCTTCGGTCGAAAGGATGTGGGCCTGGTCTCCGGCGGCTTCGATCACCTGGCTGGTGCAGCCGCACTCTGGGTGGACCAGCAGCTCGGCCCCCGGCTCCTCGCGATGCCAGCGCTCCACGTCTTCGGCCCGGATGCCCGCGTGGACGTGGCACTCGCCCAGCCAGATCGTGAGCTTGCGGCCGGTCACGCGTTCGAGCCACATGCCGAGGAACATGTCCGGCAGGAAGAGGATCTGGCGGTCGCGCGGGACCGCCTCGATGACTGCTCGAGCGTTGCCCGACGTACAGCAGTAGTCGCTCTCCGCCTTGACGGCCGCGGTCGTGTTCACGTACGAGACGACGACCGCGCCGGGGTGCTGGGCTTTCCACTGACGCAGCTGTTCGACGGTGATCGAATCTGCGAGGGAGCAGCCGGCCGCGAGATCCGGAAGAAGCACTGTCTTCTCCGGAGACAGAATCTTGGCCGTCTCGGCCATGAACGAAACGCCGCAGAAGACGATCGTCGATTGGGGCGCGGTGGCCGCCACTCGGGAGAGCATGAGCGAGTCGCCCACGTGATCGGCCACGTCCTGGATCTCGGGGCGCTCGTAGCTGTGCGCCAGGATCACGGCGTCGCGCTCACGGGCGAGCCGGTGGATCTCCTCTGCCAGCGCCGGGAACGTGGCGGGGTCGCCCGCCGGGGCAACCGGAATGGCGCGGGCTTCCGACGCGCGTTCGGCTGCCGAATCTCGGGCCGATGGCGGTTCGCCGGCCTTGAACGAACTCACGGCGCGACCTCGAGCGAGACGTCCAGAGCCCGCGACGAATGCGTCAGCGCGCCCATCGAAACGAAGTCGACGCCGGTCTCTCCGACCTGACGCAGGTTCGCCTGCGTGACCCCGCCGGAGGCTTCCGTTTCGACCGCCCCGTGGGCCGCGCTGTGACAAAGCTCGACCGCTTCGCGCATCCGATCGATCGTCATGTTGTCGAGCATGATGCGATCCACGCCAGCCGCTAGCGCTTCGCGGACGTCATCGAGAGTCTCCGCCTCGACCTCCAGCCTCAACTTCGAGTGAGCGTCGCGCAATCGGGCGACCGCAGCGGCGATGCCGCCGGCCAGACGTAGGTGGTTGTCCTTGACCAGCAGCGCCTCGCCGAGGTTGAACCGGTGGTTGCGGGCGCCGCCGCAGCGGACGGCGTACTTCTCCAGTTCACGCAACCCGGCCGTCGTCTTGCGCGTGTCGAGCAGAACGGCGCCGGTGCCCTCCAGCTCCGCCACGCAGCGCGCCGCCAGAGTGGCTATCCCGGACAGCCGCCCGAGCAGGTTCAACGCCGTCCGCTCGCCGGAGAGTACGGCGCGCGACGGGCCGAAGATGCGCGCGACCTCGGCGGGGACCGCCTCGATGCTGTCGCCGTCGGCGTAAGTCGCCGTCACGACGACCCGGGGATCGAGCGCAGAGAACACCGCACCGACGACGCCTAGACCGCAGATCACGCCCGGTTCCTTGAGCAGAAGCGTCATTTCGCACGTGTCGTCCGGCCCGAAGAGCCCCTCGCTGGTGGGGTCGCCCAGGGCCAGGTCCTCGCCCAGCGCCACGGCCACGACCCGCGTCACGGCTGCCGGGTCGGGCGGGCGAATCGTGCGGGGCGCGGGCGTCGGGGCGGCGCCGGGGGTCGGCGCGCCGATCGGCAGGGCGGTGCCGAGCGGCGGCGCCGCGTTGGGAGTTGGCTTCGGCGCCGCCCCGGACGGCGGCTTCGAAACGGGCTTCGTCAAGTCCAGTGCTCCAGCGTCAGCTCTCGCCCCGGTCGGAGGACGAAGTGCCCTTCGAAGGCCGGATCGGCGGCGGTGGCATCGATGCGGTAGTGGACTCCCCGACTCTCCGATCGGGCGAGCGCGAACCGGGCCACGAGCGAAGCCACGGCGTCCGGGCTGCGGACGAGACTCGCCAGGTCCGCCGGGTCGCGCATCACGCCGGCCTCGCGCCAAACCTGCGCGCGCAGTTCCTGCGAGGCGGTCCGCGCAGGCGGCGGCGCAGGCGGCTCCAACGGCTGCGTCTCGGACCGCAGCGGCGCCGCCGGCTCGTCGAGCGCTGCCAGGGCGGCACGCCGGCCGAACACCAGACACTCCAGCAACGAGTTGGAGGCGAGCCGGTTGGCACCGTGCACCCCAGTGGCGGCGCTCTCCCCGGCGGCGAAGAGCCCTGGGATATCGGTCCGTCCGACGAGGTCCGTCACCACGCCGCCGATGGTGTAGTGAGCCGCCGGAGAGACCGGGATCGGCTGGGTCGCGGGATCGAAGCCGGCCATCTCGATCTCGGCCATCAGACCCGGGAACCGCCCCCGGTCGATGTGCCGAAGGTCGAGCCAGACGCGGCCCTTGCGGACCATTGCCCGCGCAACCTCGCCCCGAGGGGCCAGCTCGTCGACGAACCGCTCGCCCTTGTCGTCCAGGAGAGTGGCGCCGTCGCCCCGCAGGGCTTCGGTGAGCAGCAGCCGCGAGCCGGCCAGCACGGTCGGGTGGAATTGCATGAACTCCAGATCCGCGACCGCCGCTCCGGCGGCGAATGCGATGGCGATCGCGTCGCCGATCTGGCCCTCGGGGTTGGTGCTGCGGGCCCACAGCGCCGCCGCGCCGCCCATTGCCAGAATCGTGGCCCGGGCCGCGATCGGGCCGTCCGGCGTCAATACGCCCAGGCATCGCCCGCCGTCCATCCACAGCGCCAGGGCGTTCGTGGCCTCGCGCGTGGCGATCCCGGGAGTCCGCGCCACACGCCGGCCCAGGAGGCTCGTCACTGCCCAGCCGGTCGCCGCTCCCTCAACGCTCGAGACCCGCCGCCGCGAGTGCCCGCCTTCGAGGTTCAGTTCCGGGTCGAACGGCACGCCCAAGGTGATCAGCTCCCGAACGCGTGCCGGGCCTTCTTCGGTGAGGACCTTCACCGCGCTCGGCCGGCACAGCTCGCGGCCGGCTCGCTCCGTATCTACGGCATGGAGAGCGGCTGTGTCATCGTCCCCCACCGCGCCGGCGATCCCGCCCTGGGCATGCATGCTCGAAGAATCGGGGGCGTGGCCCTTCGTGAGCACGAGCACGCTCGCTCCACGTTCCGCCGCCGCAAGCGCAGCGGTCAGGCCGGCGGCGCCGGCCCCGACGACGAGGAGATCGCAAGGCGCTTCGGCCATAGCCCTAGCGCTCTCTTCGGAGCGAAACCGCTCGACGGTAGGACGCCGCGTACTGGTCCGCGGGACCGGCTTCCCAGGACCAGTCGATCGCCATGCCGCGGTCCTGAAGCTCGGCCCAGGCGTCGCCGCCGGCGTGGAAGTGCGACATCGCGCGCCGGCACGCCTCGAGCAGGCCGGGCGGCTTTGGAACATCGAAGACGAAGCCCGTTCCCTCGTCGGGCGAGGCATCGGCGTCGATCACAGTGTCGGCCAGACCGCCGGTTCGGTGGACGATCGCCGGCGTCCCGTAGCGGAGGGCGATCATCTGGCCCTGCCCGCACGGCTCGAAGCGCGACGGCATGAGATACAGGTCTGCCCCGGCGTAGATGCGCCGCGCCAGAGCCCGGTCGAAGGTCTCCAGGACCGCGACGGAATCTTTCCGCTTCGCCGCCAGCGCCCGAAGATCCGCCACGAGCTTTGGATCGCCCGTGCCGAGGACCACGATCCGAGCGCCCTCCACGAGCAGATCCTTCGCCGCCGCGGCCAGCAAATCGAAGCCCTTCTGCGGATCGAGCCGGCCGATCATGCCCAGCACCGGCCGGCCATCCGCCGGATCGAAGCCGAGTTCGGTCAGCAACGCGCGGCGGCATTCCGCCTTGCCGGCCAGGTCGCCCCTCGAGTAGTTGGCCGGCAGCGCGTCGTCCGTGGCCGGGTCCCAGATGGCGGTGTCCAGGCCGTTGAGGATTCCGCCGAAGCGGTGGCCCAGCCCGGCAAGAACACCGTCCATGCCCATCCCGAACGCCGGGGTCAGAACCTCCGCCGCATAGCCGGGGCTGACTGTGTTGACCAGTTCTGCCCGCTTGACGCCATCGCGCAGGAGCAGCAACCCGTCCTGGTGCGGGCCGATCAGCTGGGCAATCTCGTCCGGGGCGGCGAGGCCCGCCAGCTGCGCTCGCGAGAGCCAGCCCTGGTAGGCCAGGTTGTGAATCGTGACCATCGCGGCGGCGGCCGAGATCCGGGGATAGCCGGCGTACGCGACGTCTCGCAGCAGAACGGCCGGCATCGACTGCCAGTCGTGGAGGTGGAGGACGTCGACCGGGCGGTCGTCGTCGAGGAGAGCCTCGAGCGCGGCGCGGCACAGCAACCCGAAGCGCCAGCCGTTGTCCTCGTAGTCGCCGTTTTCGTCGCCGTAGTAGCCATCGCGATCGAAGGCCGGCGGGTGGTCGACCAGTCGGACGCGATAGCCGCGCGCCTCGAACTCGACGAGACGGACCTCCGTGACTCCGTCGGGAGCCCGCGGATCGGGCACGGCCAGAGGGGTGCTGGTCGCATCCTCGGGGACGGACACGCCCCGATATCTGGGCAGGAATACGTCAACGGGTCGCTCCACATGGGGCGAGATCCCGCCCGGCGCCTGGCCCATGACACCGCCGGTCCCGACCCAGACCTGCGACTGCACGGTGTGTTCGGCAGCCGACTCCGGCTCGCCTATCGCGGCCACCGCCCGTGCCAGCGCATCGACGACGTCCCCCAGCCCGCCCGTTTTTGCCCACGGCTCGCACTCGGCGGAGATGCAGACGACGCGCATCCATTTGCTCCTGTATACGAGACGACGTGCCGGTGTCTCGAGGGCGCCGGCAGATCGCTGTCGCGTTCCAGTCATGGTAGTCGCACCGGCCCGGCCGAGCATCGCTGAGCCGTCTGTCGGTGGCCGGGAGGCGGACAACGTTGCTCGTTTCGCCGTCGGATATGATGCGTGGCAGATGGAGCTTGTCCACGTTCCCACTCTACCGGGCGCATCTTTCCGGCTGCCTCCGCAGCTCGAGGGATTGCGCCGGCTCGCCTACAACATGTGGTGGAGCTGGAACCCGCGGGCGCGGGCACTCTTCAGCCGCATCGACGGCCTGGCGTTCTCCCGCTACCGCAACCCGATCGAGGTCCTGTCGCAGCCGATCGCCTGGTCGGATCTGCTGGACGACCCGGCCTTCATGGCCGAGTGCAGCCAGGTCCTGGCCGAGTTCGACCGCTACATGGCCGGCGGCAAGAAGCACTGGTTCAACCGCGAGTACGGCTCCTCGATCAAAGGCCCCATCGCCTATTTCTGCGCCGAGTACGGCTTCCACGAAAGCGTCGGCATCTACTCCGGCGGTTTGGGCGTCCTGGCCGGCGACCACATCAAGACGGCCAGCGACATGGCGTTGCCGTTTGTCGGCGTCGGGCTTCTCTACAAGCACGGCTACTTCCGCCAGACGATCGATGCCGACGGCCACCAGGAGCACGCCTACCCCGACTACGACCTGAACCGGCTGCCGATCCTGCGCGTCGTGGGCGCAGACGGCGATCCCCTCACGGTCCACCTCGAACTCCCGGGACGGATGCTCGCCGCCGCGGTCTGGTGCGCCCAGGTCGGTCGCGTACCGGTGCTTCTGCTGGACACGGACATCCCCGACAACGACGAGTCGGACAGGCCGATCACCCACATCCTCTACGTCCGCGGCCGCGAGATGCGCCTCCACCAGGAGCTGGTCCTGGGCGCCGGCGGCGTGCGCGCCATCAGGGCCCTGGGCATCGAGCCGGTGGTCTGGCACCTCAACGAGGGTCACTCGGCATTCCTTCTGGTAGAGCGCACCCGCGCCCTCGTCGAGAAGGGAGTGGCGCTGGACGAAGCCCTGGATCGCGTCCGGTCTAACAGCGTCTTCACGATCCACACTCCGGTTTCCGCCGGCAACGAGAGGTTCGACGCCGACCTCGTGCGGCGCGTGGCCGGGCCGCTCTACGACGGCGACGGGCGCAAGGGGACCGGGGGCGTCCCGATCGAGCGAGTCCTGGACCTGGCCCGGGGAGTGGATGGCGACCAGCGCCAGCTGGATATGACGGCCCTGTCGCTGCGCCTCTCCAACACCGCCAACGCCGTCAGCAGGCTCCACAGTGTGACCGCCAACAACACCTGGCAGGGCCTGGGCGGAAAACAGATCATCGCCGTGACCAACGGCGTCCACATTCCAACCTGGGTCGGCCAGCCGATAGGCGAATTGTTCGAGCGGTATCTCGGCGCCCAGCTCGACAGCCTGGATGCCCACAACGGCAGTGAGCACTTCTGGGAGCGGACGGACCAGATCCCCGATGTCGAACTCTGGAGCGCCCACCAGCGCCAGAAACTCGAACTGATGATCTTCGCCCGGAACCGGCTGCGCCATCAGTTCGCCCGCCACGGCGAGGCGCCCAGCGTGTTGGAGGAGCTCGAGTCGGTCCTCGATGTCGGCGCCCTGACGATTGGCTTTGCCCGCCGGTTCGCGACCTACAAGCGAGCCGGCCTCATCTTCTCCGATATGGACCGCATCTCTCGACTGCTGTGGGACAAGGATCGCCCGGTCCAGATCATCTTCGCCGGCAAGGCTCACCCGGCCGACCGCCCCGGCCAGAGCGTTATTCAGGAGATCTTCGCTCGCTCGCGCTCGCCCCAGCTACGCGGCCGGGTCTTCATCCTCGAGGACTACGACCTGCGAGTGGCGCGGTTCATGGTCCAGGGCGTGGACGTCTGGCTGAACAACCCGCGCCGGCCGCTTGAAGCCTCCGGAACCAGTGGCATGAAGGCGGCGACCAACGGCGTGGTGAACCTCTCCGTCCTCGACGGCTGGTGGGACGAGGGCTGGGTCGGCGACAACGGCTGGGCGATCGGCGGACGCGAGACGAACCCGGACGAAGGCGCGCAGGACTACAGCGACGCCCAGGATCTCTACCGGCTCCTGGAGCACGAAGTCGTGCCGCTGTACTACGGACGCGACGAGGATGACACGCCGACGGGCTGGACTGCGGAGATGCGCCGCTCCATATCGAGCACTATCTGGCGGTTCTCCACGATGCGGATGCTGCACGAGTACACCGAGCGGGAATACCTCCCGGCCGCCGGGATCGAGGTCAGGCGACCGGCGAGCCGCCGCAACCCCGCCGAGCCCAGCTGAGCGGGGCTGGATTCGGTCCGTCCGCGCGCCCGGCCCGGGCCCATAGTCCGCCGGTCTCCGAGGGGCAGGAGCCGCTCCTCTTGCGCGCATGACTAGACTGACCCGCGGGAGGGGCCGGAACGCGCAGGCGGAAAGGCAGGCGGCGAAGATGCTCACGAACCGGCGACGCGGCCTCCGGGCAGATCGTCTGGCCGGCATGGCCGCCACAGTGGGCATGCTCGCGCTGGCCGTCGTCCTGGCCGCCTGCCAGATTTCGACGGCGACTCCGAGGCCCTCGTCGTCGCCTGCGTCCGCCTCGTTCGCGCCGTACGGCTCGCCCGCGGCCGGCGTCGAGGCCCTCACGTACCCACACCGGACGGTCTTCGTTCAGCTCTTCGAGTGGAAGTGGGTCGACGTCGCGGAAGAGTGCGAGCAGTGGCTCGGACCGCACGGCTTTGCCGCCGTCCAGGTCTCGCCGCCCAACGAGCACGCCGTCATCGACACCGCCGCCAACCAGTTCCCGTGGTGGGAGCGGTACCAGGCCGTGAGCTACGAGCTCGACAGCCGCAGCGGCACCAGGGCGGAATTCGCGGACATGGTCAAGCGTTGTCGAGCGGCGGGCGTCGAGATCTACGCCGATGTCCTGCTGAACCACATGGCCGCGGGCTCGGGGACCGGCAGCGCGGGCACGGTCTACACCAAGTACTCGTATCCCGGCCTCTACGGGCCGGCCGACTTCCACGCCAATCCGAACCCGGCGTATCCCACGATCCTGTGCGACCACTCGCTCCAGAACTCGGCGGATCCGACCGAAGT
>Ga0182021_10005358_pt1 | contig 15183 bp, 12 predicted proteins | sample 612E3MmetaG_FD_120493 | JGI IMG/M metagenome (GOLD analysis project Ga0182021, IMG submission 120493) | Permafrost microbial communities from Stordalen Mire, Sweden - 612E3M metaG (Illumina Assembly) | ecosystem: Environmental > Terrestrial > Soil > Wetlands > Permafrost | place: Sweden... | reverse complement strand
TGGACCATTTATTCGATATCCCACCTGTTAAGGAACCCAGCATATGCTGGGTTCAGGCGCTGGGACAAAATACTGGTCAGAACTTCGCATCAGGCGATCGTGGACATACCGACATATAACGACACACAAAAATTGCTGGCATCGAGGATCCGGGACAAAAAGAAAAGCAAGATCAAGCTCCTCGACGGGGACATCCAGACTTTTGTCATTCAGTGAAAAGTCTTTTGTCAATCGGTAACCTATTTATGGCTCAGCATTCGCTATTCACCGCATGGACCAAGAACCTGACCGCTGGGCACTCCCCGACTGGCCGACCACGCTGGCTTGGTGTCAACTGAGGAATTCACAAGGAATCAGGTGCATAATCGACGTTTTGGGCGAGTACGCTTTCACAAAAGAAGCGACCGATGCCGCCATGGCAGTCTACATGGATTGTATCAAGCAGATACGCCAGAATGATCTGGATGCATCCATTTCCATTAAGCTCAGCGCATTAGGAGCGATGTTCGACAAGGAGTTGTGCAGGAAGAACGCCGAGTACCTGGCAAAGGAGACGCTTTGCGGTGATGTCGGTTTCGAGATCGACATGGAGGGAAAACAGAGCGTTGACCTAATCATTGAGGTGGCAACGGCCTGTGCTGCCACTGGTGTCCCGGTCACGATGGCATTGCAGGCGTACCTGAAGAGAACACTGGACGATTTGGATAACCTGTCAGGAAATGACAACATCAGGTTCCGTTTGGTCAAAGGCGCATATGTGGGGGATGATCCTGATTTTCGGATCACCAGCGAGAGCTTCAAGGTGCTCGCTGAAGCGTTAACCTATCTCAGTAGGCCGTATTGTATCGCGACCCATGATCCAGAGATCCTCGATTGGTTGAGGATTTCTGGATTTGTCGACACAAGCAAAACCGAGTTCAGTTTCCTCAAGGGATTGGCTGACAAGACGAAGTTGGCATACGTCAAGAAAAAGCTCCTTGTCTCCGAATATGTCCCGTTCGGAAATGAAAGCGGACCATACATCGCCCGACGGTTGAAATATCTTCATGACCTCGAAGATTTGAAAAAGAGCCCCGCACCGTGATAGACAATATCTATCAATGTTAGATGGCGTGTGATACGTTAACACGCAACAGAAAGTCTGTGGTTCGGCGATCCCCGGGAGGGGAGGAGCGGGACTTCTTTAACGGCGTGAACATTCGTGTTTCATTCCTCAAGTTCCCGTACACGATAATCCTAGGCTTTTCGTGTGAAAAGCATGCCTCACAAGTAGATATTCGGGAGACCGTTGTTCACTATTTTCCGCAATTCTGGACAATAAACTATCATTGCTTATCGTGCTATTTGCGCTATTCGTGACAATTGAACAATCATTATTGTTGTTGCATAGCGTTCGATATGAATGCAATCTTTCATCAATAAACAACATTTTATACTAACATAGTGATTACATAGTGCTATAGTTTACTATAGCCGGGTTAGCTTATCGAAGGGATGGGACTCTTCGTTCGGCAGAAGAAGGGATTAGGATGGCGGAAGAGGATAGGAAGACAAGCATACAGGTTACGCCTGCGACGCGGGACCGGCTTTACAAGCTGAAGTTCCGGAAAACGTACGATCAGTTCCTCAATGAGCTGTGCGACCTGTACGAATCCTCGCAATCCAACACCTCAGAACAGAAATAAAACACCGGACCCCGACCTGCTCAATTCGATACCGGGCACGCTCGGGGTCTCGGTACTTCCTAGTTCGTTTTCTTGATCAGTCTGTCCGCGATCCATAGGCCCACGCTCAATGAGATCAGAAGGTCCACCGATATCAGTGCGATCAGGTACTCGCTGGGCATTGACACTGTCGGCTTATAGAGGACGATCAGTTTGTCGTTGGTCAGGACGTACACTGTGTTGTTGGGTCCTAACTTGCCGCCGAGGATGGAAGATTCGATTCCGCCATAGGTCCAGAACGATCCGTCCTTTCCGATCATTGTGACCGTATTGTCCGATTGAACCAACACCCCCAGCTCTGGATCAACATCGCTACTAGTTGTTCCGGTGACCTCGGTGTCCGTGTGCCAATGAATGGAACCGTTATTCGAGTCTAGACCAAACGCCTGGCCATCCGAGGATACGAAGATCTCGGTCCCATTTAGCTCGTACATGGAACCGCCCCATGTATCATTAAGATAGTCGATCCAGCTGTTAGAATCATTGGCTCGATCTACCTTGAACACCGACTCCACGTAATTGTGCTTGCCATTGCCTTCCAACGCTTGGCATCCGAAATACGAGTATGTATCCATGGACGAGTCGTATGATCCGTTGTTTGTCCAGATTAGGCTGCCTGAGACGTCATATCCATGGGTTTGCTTCCAGCCAGGTGCATATTGGTCCAGGACAATTGTGCCGTTATTGGCAATTTCAACTAAGGAGGAATAGTAGTAACCGTCGACATCTGGGAACGGGATCACCCACTCCGAAGTGCCATTGGGGGATATCATTGTCATATCCATCGAGTCGATGACATCGGTCTGGGAGAAATTGGTGGATTCTACATGGCTTTCCGTGTGTCTGACCAAGACCCTGCCATCATCCCAGACCTTGATCACAGACAATGATCCATTCTCGGTGAGGTTCCAAACGACCGATCCCCCTTCTATACTGTAGATAGAAGAGATAGAGGCATTGTTCACAGACCACAAACCGTAGGTACGTCCATCATCACCTATGAAAAAGTTCTGGATCATCGGGCAGGGGGTAGACGACGTCCAAAGTCCATCCAAGCTGATACAGTTCAGGGTGAAATTCCTATTTTCTGATACATTAACAAAGTAAATGCAATCTCCAAAGATCTTGGGATAGCTCGAATCAGGTCCAAAACTATGAGACCATCTGATCTCACCATCGATGTCCACTAGCGAAATAAGACGGTGTTCGCTGTCGATAAAAATGATGGACCCATCTGCCATGATCATGTCCATTTCGGGTCCGTTGTTTTGAGTCCTCGGCATCTCCCATTTTTCTCCCATGCCTCCGGTCCTGGACTCCTCATGGACGATCCAGCTATACCCGAATGCAGAGAAGATGACGACGAAGATCACCAATGCAGAAACAATAACTAATTTCTCGTCTTTAATTTTAAACCCCACTGTCGTTACCCACTAATCCAAAGCAATGTGATTATATGAACCGGAATCTTCCAATTTTCGTTCCTGATAATGAATCACATGTCTCCTTCGATTCGTTTAAAATCATACTGGACAGTTGTGTCAATAGGATTATTCGCTGATTCCATGATTTAGAATTAATGTCCAAGCTAAAACAAATAAACAGTTATCGATATCTGCTAATTTATTAATTATGATATTCGAACATCATTATCGACCATTGAGGATCGACTTTCCTCTTGGCACATTGCATGTTTATCAAGCCAGAGAGTTCTTTAGAACAGTTAGGACCTCGACAAAGTCTTGAAAATCCCGGTGGATCTTGCCCTTCGCATCCATGATCTCGGACAGTCTTGAACCTGCAACGGTGAACACCATATCTGCAGCCAGAGCGCCTTCACGATCCGAGGTGCCATCCCCAAAGTACCAGACATCCTTCTTCATTTCTTTCTGGATTTTCACGAAGTCTTCTTTGAATGTCTTCGAATCAGAAAATCTGTGTTTAGGGAACTCCACGGTTATTCCATCAGTCATATTCGTTGTTCCAGATACTCTGGTTACACTGTTCCAGCCGTACTTGGCGATGATATGATCGATGTAGAAATCAAGGCCTGCGCTTAATATAGTGAATTCAATGTTTTTGTTCCTGCAGAATTCAACAAATTCTGAGATTCCAGGTCTAAGACCTATGGCACTGTCAAGCATTCGAATAATCTCTTCTTTTGGCGCCTTGATCAGCTTGAATTGTTCGATCATGCACTCCTCTAGAGAAATTCTACCCTCCGCTAATAGGACGTCATACTTCTCCCATTTTCCGGCAGCGAATTTTCTCAGGGTTAGCTCGGCCGTGTCGACGGTTGTGATAGTTCCGTCAAAATCGCAAGCTATGCAAAGAGGCACGAGATAGGGATAACCGGACCTTTGATATAGAATTTCTACCAATATTTTCTCGGAACTCGGTGCTTTTTAATGAAAATATGTGTGTTATTTCTGAAATTACGAATAAGTATATTATTATAATATTATAATTAAGTGATTCACAAATTAATATAATAATTAATAACAACACTATATTGTTAAAAATAATTTCATTAAATATAGTATGTAGAATTGATATATCACATAATAAACGATTTTATCCTATTGTAATTCTAGCCATAATTCCTCAATCTATTTTCTATTGTGGAATTGAAAATTTAGAGGAACGATATCAAAAAAGAAATATCGTTTTAAATTGAAAATAGATTGCAGTTAATGGACGGTCATCGAATTAATTATAGAATATAATTATTATTTATAATAAAATATATACATAATTATCTATATAATAAATGTTAATAGTAATAATATTAATGTATGGATTAATAAATCAGAATTGAACCTAATTGATCTAGGGCAATTTCCATTTTTCCGCCATGGTCGACATAATTCGATAAACGTATTCCTCAATCTCCTTTCGACTGGCATATAGGATAGCTGTAAAGGTGTTAGCTTTACCATTGTAGGTTCAATAAATCGCGGCTTCAGGTCCAAATCGACCACTTGTCTGTTTTGTTTAGATTGGATATTTCTACGATTCTTCAATCTTTCTCGCACATAGGGGCGGTGATAATAGCAATTCATTCAACGGGAAAGGAAAAGTAACTTCGTAGATCAGTTTCGCCTGTGAATCCGAACCATTCCCAATCGCCTGCCTGGAGCGAAATGTCCCTCTTCTTGTATCAAACCCGCCTTCAGGTCGAGCCACAATATAAATATCCATAATGTGATTTATTGACCTGAATCTGCACCTCAGGTGCGAAGGGGGATGGGATACGAACATGAAGGCAAAGATAGCAGCCGTAGTGGCAGTTTTGATGCTCCCGTTATTATTCGGGTTCATCATGGTCACGCCGGCTAAGGCAGCAACCCAATTGCCAGATGTTACCTGGCTAAAGGGTACGATTGATAACAAGAGCAATGTACAATCATCACTCTCGATAGCGGTTGATGGGTCGGGAAGTGTTCATATCAGTTACTACGACGCTGGAACGTCAAAACTGATGTATGCGACGAACGCGGATGGAACTTGGAAGTCAGAATCCGTCGGTTCGGCGAATGGCGGGATATACAACTCCATCGCCGTTGATTCAAACGGCAAGGCCCACATCGCATATTTCGATAGTGCGAACCACAAGCTGATCTACGCCACGAACAAGGGCGGATCATGGGCGACCACTACGATCGATGATGGCGGCCAGTATAACTCCATCGCGGTCGATAAGAACAATGTAGTGCACATTAGCTATCAAGACACGAACAATAAGGTGCTAAAGTATGCCACCAATGCCGGCGGTAGCTGGAGCGCAACCGCAGTGGATTCACCAGCTTCTGGGCAGTCCGGATTCGGCTCATCGATAGCGGTAGATTCCAATGGAATTGTATACATCAGCTGCGTTGAGATCAGCAACAATCAGCTCAGATTGGTGACAAATGTCAGCGGTAACTGGGCGGTAACCCCAGTTCCCGGCGCTGGAACGGTCGGTACTTACACGTCGATCGCGGTCGATGGGAATGCCAGCGTTCATATATCCTACTATAACACGACCGACCACCACCTGAAGTACGTAAAGCTCAGTTCCAACTCCTGGACCGCACCGGTCACCGTGGACGCGAGCGCGACAGTTACGTATTCGTCGATCGCAGTGGACTCGAACAACTTCGTCCACATCCTCTACTATGATGCTGGCAACAGTGACCTCAAGTATGCCAACAATGTGGATGGGGCATGGCACGTTTATCTTGTGGACTCCAAGTCAGACATGGGCTCCAGATGCGCCCTCGGATTCGATTCGTACAACAAGATACACATCGCCTACCTGGACAACACTAACCACTATCTGATGTACGCCACATCGAACAACGCCAAGTGGGCCCTGACCACGGTCGAGAGCCCCGGCCTCATCGGTCTGGACAGTTCTATAGTAGTGGACAAGTTCGGTACCGTGCGCATCGCCTACTATGACTACACCGACCATGTGCTAAAGTTCGCCACGAACTCTGGCAGTTCATGGTCAACTGTAGTAGTGGACAACAGTAGCAGCGGGGTCGGTGTGGCTCCCTCATTGGCGGTCGATTCGAGCGGGTTCAGCTACATCAGCTACTATGATATCGGGAACCATGCGCTCAAGTTCGCCACCAACGTAAACGGATTCTGGAGCAGCAGCACGATCGATGCTACCGCGAACGTCGGGACCACAAGCTCCATCGCAGTGGACCCGAACTCCACTGTGCACATCAGCTATTATGACGCGACGTCGCAGAACCTTAAGTATGCGACCAACCCGAATGGCAGCTGGAACATCATCGGGGTTGACCCAAGCAACCAGGTGAAGGACGGCAATGCGATCGTCATTGACTCAGGAAACAAGGTGCACATCGCCTACAACACAGCGGTCGGCCTGGAGATCGCCACCGACAAACAAGGCACTTGGACCATCTCGAAGGTCGATTCCAACAGCGGGAACGGCGGCTCGTGTGTCTCTATGGTCATCTCCCAGAACAACACCATGCACATCAGCTACTACGACACGAACTCCAATGCCCTGAAGTACGCCATGGGCACGGAGAATTCCTGGAAGATAACCAGGATCGATTCCTCCGGTCAGTTCAGCTCGATCGTGCTGGACTCGAAGGGTCAGCCCCGCATCGCGTATCCGCTCATCGACGGCGGAAGCATGACAGAATCCCTGCGCGTGGCCGAATTGGTCCAGGGAAGATGGCTGTACTCGGACGTTGACACCCAGACCATTGGTCTGGTGGTCTCGATGGCATGCGACCTTAACGATAGGCTCCACATCAGCTATTATTCTGAATCCAACCAGGACCTGCTTTATGCCGTATCATTGACGACACCGTCGATACCCGTTAATGTCAACGGAACCAGAGGGGACCAATTCGTCCGACTGACCTGGTCTGCACCGTCGTCGACCGGAGGAGCGGACATATCGAACTACCGCATATACCGGGGCAATTCGTCCGGAAATGAGGTATTGGTTGCAACGGTATCTGGCACCGCGCTCATTTATAATGATACCGCCGTGAACAACGGGAACACTCTGTACTACCAGGTCGTGGCCGTCAATTCACAGGGGGCATCGCTGTCTTCGCATGAGTTCTCGATGAACCCATATAGCTCCAGCACGCCCACCGACAACACAGCGTTGATGCTGCTCATCATCGCGGGCGTCATCGGCGTCGTGGTCATCGCGGTAGTGGTCATCCTGGTGATGCGCCGGGTCAAACCCAAGAGCAAGTGGAAGCAGTAACACAGATGGCAGCAGACGGTCCTGCACCGGCCGAGGGATCGGCCGGGCCAAACACCTTCAAAGAAAGTGTGGGGTGGGGAAGCAGAAACGATTTACAAGGGATGGGAAACATGAGGAAAGAGAACATAAGCGACGGCCAACTAGCGGCAGAATTACTTCAAAGGAACTCCCCGCCGATATATGGGGAAGATGCGCAGCGCCTCATTACTGGCAAGAAAATAATCGTCACCGGTGCCGGGGGCTCGATCGGCAGTGAGATCGTCCGCCAGTTAAAGCGGATCGACCCCAATTGCAAGGTGTATTTCATCGACAACAGCGAATATGCGCTCTATCTCCTTCAGCTGAGCCTTGAAGGCCGACCCCTTCTTACCCAACCTGAATACATACTGGCAGATATCACCAATCGCAAGAGGATGCATGAGATCTTTGCCATGATCCAACCGGACATGTGCTTCCATGCGGCCGCCCACAAGCAATTGCCTCTGCTGGAAAAGTCCCCGGAAGAAGCGATAAAGAACAACGTCCTGGGAACCGAGATCATTGCCGAATCCTGTCTCCTGAACGACGTTGGATATATGGTCAATATCTCTACCGACAAAGCGGCCAAACCCACGTCCATCCTGGGCATGACCAAGCGATTGGCGGAAATGATCGTCGCCAGCTATGCCAACAGCACCACGAAGATATCGTCGGTCAGGTTCGGGAACGTCCTGGGCAGCAGGGGTTCGTTCATCGAGACCCTTAGGTATCAGGCCAGGCATGAGCTTCCGATCACCATCACCGATCCCCGGATGACCCGTTTCTTCATGACCATCCCCGAATCGGCCGGCCTGGTAATAGAGGCGGCGACGCTGGCTAACGAGAGCGGAAGCACCTACATATTAGATATGGGAAGACCAATAAAAATTGTCGACCTGGTACAGAGATATGTGAAGTTCATGGAGTACGACGAACCAGAGATCATCTATTCCGGTGCCCGAAAGGGAGAGAAGATCGACGAGGAGCTTCTCGATGCCTATGAATCGTACAAGACAACCACGCACCCCCGGATCAGAAGCGTCGACGTTTCCAGCCTGGCCCCGAGAGATGAGGTCAACCTCCTCTATCATAATGTGCTGCATGATTGTTCCTCCGAAGAACTGCAGACCGCCCTGAGACGATTGGTGACAGTGAACCAAACGGTGATGATGGGCGATCTGACGAAGCTGCAGGAAACGATCCGGTTGATCTAAATGGAAGATGTATGGACATGGGTCACGATCATCGCGTTCCTGATCCTTCCATTCTCGGCCATTCTGATCGACGCCATGGCGGCATTCCTGGCGCGCAAAAAGCGTTATGTCTATAGTGGCATCACCAATGATGATTTCACATTGCTCGTGCCAATCTATGGCAACATCAAATACCTGGAGAACGTCGATTTCCTGAGCCATTACGGCGTTAAGGTAGTGCTGTGCACCACGGGCGACGAATCACAGGAGTTCTACGACGAACTGCAGAAGCTGGCGGATAAATACGCGTTCCAGATATTCAAGGACGCACCGATGCCAAAGGAGAAGGTGGTGGATGCCAGCAAGAAACGTTCCACCTCCGGCACCACCCGCGACCGGCTCATCCGCAAGGCCTTGACCCTGGTGGTGACCACCAAATACGTGGTTCCCATCGACGCCGATTCCACCGCCAGTCAGCCCATCGGGTCCATGGTCGGCGAACTGGCGTTCCATGGATGGGACATCGCCTCGGTGAGATTGGTCCTCAGCAACCGGGACGAATCGATCATAACCAAGCTCCAGTACCATGAATACAATCAGACGATGCAGCTGAGGTACATCGCACCCTGGATGCTCTCCGGAGCTTGTCACGTCGCCAGGACCGAGGTCCTGCTCGAAATAATGAACAACCATTCACTGTTCTTCCAGGGAAATGACATGGAGATAGGCCTCATCGCCGTGACCCGGGGGTACAAGGTGGGGCACATCCCGTTCGAGGTGGCAACCTCCGTCCCGGCCAAGATGAAGGGCTTTTTCAGGCAAAGGCTCGCCTGGTCCGGTGGGGAGTTCAGGCTATTCATAACCAATTTCAAGTTCGTAAAGATACACCCGCTGTGGTGGATCTATGGCGGCATCCTTACCATCCTCCTGTTCCCATTCCGATGGTTGCAGCTGTTCCAACCGACCATTCTGGCCATATTCATAGTCTATTGTCTGCTGGTCTTCTTCCTTCATTATAAGACGCGTGATCGATGGATCCTGCTCATGCCATTCTATGACATGTGCTCGAGCTTGATCATTTCCCCCCTGGGGATCATTTGGTATTTCAAAACGGTCATCAAGGAGAAGCATTTCGGATATATACGGCCCTATCGGAACGACTCGGTGGAGAAGAAGGAACCGATCGACACCATAGTCCCACCAAAATTCCCCCGACCCAAGAAAGTGATTACCAACGTCAAGAAGGTCGAGCCCGAAATCCCCGCATCATTGAAATGATCTAGGGAAGGGAGCATCGATCCGATCGGGATTGCCAGGTGTTCAGATCAAGAATTCTCGATCAGTATATCGTGCGACCCCTTTGCGTAAAGGTGGCTTCCTCGGTGATGCTTTTCAATGCCTTCCTTGCCTCTTCGAGGGTCACTACCAGGACCTCCTTTGGCAGGATCTGATAGGCAAGAGGGGTCACTATCTTATCACCGGCAACCTCGGAGGAGCTCAGGTTTATCAGACCTGCCTTTTCCAGCTCGGTCAGGCCATCCTTGAAGAAATGGTCGTTGTTGGATTGGCAATCGCTCAGGCTCATGACCGCCTTGAGACTGGGCGTCAAATGCGGATAGACCATGGTCAATTTCAAGACCTGCTTGGCATCCTTGGATAGATCTCCGTATTCGATCATTCTTCTCAATTACTGGATTTATTCTGGTAATTAAAGATATTGGCACCCAAAAGGTGCGAAATGATAATGATGGTCATTATCGTGGACATCTGGCCATTGATTCTCAAGGAATATTGTGTGGTGGCCGAGATTAAATATCAATGAGCATTATAATAAGGTGTCCGACCTGCTGATCGAAAATGATAAAACGGCCGGAACGACGCGCCTAGGCCTAATTATAAATCCGTTTTCCCCATAGCTATGGAGGCCATGGGTGACGATTGGACCGAGCTCTACCGGCCGAAGAGCCTGAAGGATGTGGTAGGGAATCCGAAGGCGGTCAAGGAGCTGAGGGACTGGGCGATGTCCTGGGAACAAGGCCCTCCAGCCGACAAAGCTGTGGTGCTCAAGGGGCCTCCAGGCATCGGAAAGACCAGCACCGCGTTGGCGTTGGCTCGGGATATGGGTTGGGGTGTGGTGGAGATGAACGCATCCGACCACCGGAACGCCGATTCCATTCAGAAGATCGCCATCCGGGGGGCTGTCGGCGAAACGTTCAGTGACACCGGAGAGTTCCTTTCTACGAAGGAAGGAAGGCACAAACTGATAATCCTGGACGAGGCGGACAACGTTTTCGGCCGGGAGGACCACGGAGGTGTGCCGGCCATCGCCGAGCTCATCCAGACCACCAAGCAGCCGGTCATCCTCATAGTCAACGATCTTTATGCGTTAAGCAGACGCAGCTCGGCCATCAAGTCGGCCAGGGCGATATCCTTCAGCAAGATCAATGCCAACACGATGAAGTCGGTCCTCCGACACATCGCCGAGGACCAGGGGGTCGAGGTGTCGGAGAAGGCGCTGGAGCACATCGCCGAGAACGCCAATGGGGACATGCGCGCGGCCGTACGGGACCTGCAGGCGGTGTCGCTCGGGGTTCTCAGCGTGGGCGACGAGGACGCGAACATGATGGATTCACGACTGTCCACCAAGTCGATGTATGACCTGATGGGTGAGATCCTTCACGGCAGCAATTCCCAGAAGGCCAAACGCACCATGATGGACATCGGGGAGACGCCCGATTTCGTGCTCAAGTGGCTGGACGAGAATGTTCCATTGGAGTACAAAGAACATGAAGATCTGGAGAGGGCGTTCGATCGGCTGTCCCGGGCGGACATCTTCCTTGGCCGGGTGCAACGGCGTCAGTACTACGGCTTCTGGTCCTATTCGACAGACAATATGGCGCTCGGCGTAACATTGGCCAAGAAGAAGCTGTACCATGTCTGGGTCCAATACCGGTTCCCGTTCACGATCATGCGCCTGGCTTCATCCAAGAACGCCCGAGGCGTTGAAAGTGATGTCATCCTCAAGATAGGTCGGGAATGCCATGCGTCCATGGCGCAGACCCGATCGGATATCCTGTCCTACTTCCAGACCCTTTACCAGCAGAACAAAGAGTTCCGCATAAGCATGTCGCTGCAGCTGGACGTGCAGCAGGAAGAGGCGGCTTTCCTCCTGGACCAGAAGGTCGATTCGGCAACGGTCAAGCACCTCATGCAGGAACTGGCCGTCATCAAGGGTGCTCCACGAACCGGCGTAAACCGGGAGGAGGATGACAGTCGACCCAAGTCAGCGGAGAAAAAGAAGAAGGGCCGAAAGAAGGGAGAGTCGCTCCTGGAGGCTGCGGAGAAGATCCCTGGGCCGAAGTCGGCACCGGTGAAACCGGTCGTCAGGGAAGAGCCGAAACCGGTGCCCAAGAAGGAACCGGAAACGGAGAAAGAGAAGGCGGAACCAGAACCGGAAGAGAAAACCAGACAGAAGTCACTATTCGATTTCGAGGGCTGAACATGAAGGATGACCTCAAGTCGATACTCGATCAGCAAGGATACCGCATCTACGGCGGCCACGCGGCGGTCAAGCTCTGCCACTGGATGAAGGAGAGTATGCTGCACGGCCGACAGTGCTACAAGCAGGACTTCTATGGCATCAGGTCACATCGCTGTCTGCAGATGACCCCGGTAGTGAACGATTGCACGCACAACTGCCTTTTCTGCTGGCGCGTGCGCGGATTCGAGTCGACGGTTCATGAATGGAAGGAACCGGAGGAGATGCTGGATGTTCTGATCGAGCAGCAACGGAAGCTGGTCTCAGGGTTCAAGGGGGATCCCCGCTGCACCAAGCAGATGTGGGACGAATGCCGCGAACCGAAGCAGGTGGCGATATCGCTCGCTGGCGAACCGACCATGTACCCTTACCTCAGCGATTTAATCGCCCTGTGCAAACGCCGGGGCATGACCACCTTCCTGGTGACCAACGGCACTTTCCCCGATGTGCTGGAGAGACTGGACACGCTTCCTACCCAGTTGTATGTGACGGTAGCAGCACCGAACGAGGAGCTTTACAAGAAGCTGTGCGTTCCGCGCATAGACGACGGTTGGGAGAAGCTGATGAAGACTTTGGAACTGTTTCCATCGCTCAGTACCAGGACCGTCATAAGGCACACGCTGGTCAAGGACTGGAACCTGGGATGGGAGAAGGAATACGCCAAGCTGGATGCCACTGCCGACCCTCTGTTCATAGAGCCGAAGGGCTACGTATTCGTGGGGGATTCCCGACGCCGGATGAGCATGGACAACATGCCCTCGATCAACGATGTCATCCAGTTCGGAGAGAAGGTGGGTCAGGAGCTGGGTATGTCGCTCATCAAGAAGAAGGACGATAGTAGGGTGGTCCTTCTGGGCGAAGAAGGGAAGGAAACGAAGATCCCCGGTCTAGGTCCATAGGAGCGTTGTTAATTCAAGGAATTAACTAAGAATTACCAAAAGTAAGTCAAGGAAACATCTTCTGGCGAATTTTCCACTGCCGCATAAAACCAATATGTGCCCTCATCCAGCGCAATATCGATTTGACCGGGATGATCCCCAATCAGCGAAGCCTTCTGACAGTAATGCATCACCCCATCATTGTCCATGTCCACAAGATCCTTTGTAGAGAAGATCATGACATAGCCTCCTGCTCCGGTCAGATTGTAATTGAGTTGTTGTCCCGAGCTTATTTCAAGGGACCCGTAAGTGGAAAATCCGCTCCCATTTGTAATCTGGTATCTAGTCGGAATCTCTGAGGGGCTACCTACGCCGGTACTAGCTGCCTCACTTGGGCGTTCGTCTGCTGTCGGAACATCCGTATTGTTCGTTCCAGATAAGGAACACGTGACCAATATCTCCGGCGTGAAGTAGTCGCTTCGGTAGATCAACTGTGAATCGATCCCCACATCGGTCAGTACCATGCATTGATTCCCGTTGTCCTCCTGGTAATGGTGAAGATACATACTGACCGTTTTGTTCCCCCAAATCGTGGTAATGCTGTGGTCACATACCCATTCGGAAAACGAATCTTCATTCCAAATTAGACCTGTCGTCCTCGCGAAGGCCGTGACTCCGCTCGTCGCCCCCAGGATGGAAAATCCGCCCAATTCTGACAGGTTCATTGTCCCCTCGACAATCGTCCCATTGTTATTTCCGGAGACCGAGTAGTCAAACTCGTCGCCCATACGAACCACCAATCTAGCCTCATCCTTGGTGGTCCCCAAAAGCATGAACCCGGAAATGATAATTATCGATGCGATTGAAACCGTTACCAGGATCATTATCAACCTGGACCTTTTGAACCATCGACCCTTCTGAGATGACCCAGTTTCCATCATCTCCGATTCTTCCAACTCGCTCCCTGATGACTATTCCGTTGTTCGGTAATTAATATTTGGGCAAGTCCGTCAAATCAATAAAAATCTAACGTCGTTCGCCACTCAAAATTCGCAACCCGTTGTTCTTGTCATTCATTATCTATTCAATCATACATATTCTGACATGGTCGATGAGAAGAAGCGTTGTGAGAACTGCTGGGTCATGGTCAAGTCCGACCTGGATGTTTGCCCGAACTGCAGTCACCCATTCCCTCCAGAGCAACCGGCGGTGGTGAAGACAGTTGGCTCAACGCTCCAAGAGGTCGTCCGAAATACATCGAGGCCAGCCGTCGGCCGTCCCTTCAGATTCATTCTGTTCTTCATGTTGTCTTTCATCGCCATCCTGGCATTCATGAGTATGGAGGGTCTGACATTGAGCGGAAGCACGGATGCCAACTATCTATTCGGAGATGTTATATCGGTCTCATTGGTGGCGCTGCTCATCTCCGCAGTCCTGATCTTCATTGACTACATCGCAAATGATTGAAAAGATCGTTCTGGAAAAAAGAAGGAGGTTCCGGATCACTTCATCCGGATGGTCTCCAGGTTCATCGGCGCCCGCGTCTCGACGTTGAACTTCTTGTACAGCGCCGATGCCAGGTCCAGGCACTTGTGCTCTTCCCCGTGACCGATGATGATGCGTTCCGGCTTCGGTTCCAGCGTGGCGATGTAGTTGATCAACTGGCGCCTGTCGGAGTGACCGGAGAACCCATCGATCGTCTCCGAGTCCATCTTGAACTCGACAGTGATCGGCTTGCCCTTCTCCATCATGCTCAGGTCCTTGACGCCCTTCTGGATCTTGCGTCCGATGGTCCCTTCCGCCTGGTAACCGACGAACACCAGCGTTGAGTTCGGGTCGTCCGCCCAGTTCTTGACATACTCCAGGACCGGTCCGCCGTTCATCATACCGCCGGTGGCGAGCACGATGCACGGGTCCGGGTCATGCAGGATCTTCTCGCGCATGTCCTGCGAGTCGACCCGCTTGAATATATCAGATAGGAACGGGTTCTGGTTCATCTGGAATATCTGGGTGCGCAGCTGCGAGTTCAGGAACTCGGGGTAGGCGGTGTGGATCGCCGTCGCCTCCCAGATCATGCCGTCCAGGT
>Ga0182021_10005357_pt1 | contig 15186 bp, 15 predicted proteins | sample 612E3MmetaG_FD_120493 | JGI IMG/M metagenome (GOLD analysis project Ga0182021, IMG submission 120493) | Permafrost microbial communities from Stordalen Mire, Sweden - 612E3M metaG (Illumina Assembly) | ecosystem: Environmental > Terrestrial > Soil > Wetlands > Permafrost | place: Sweden... | reverse complement strand
GTGCAGATGGCAGAAGATATGAAGAAGAACGGTGGTTTTATTCCGGGTATCAAACCTGGAAGAAAAACTGTTGAATTTCTTGATACAATAATGTCAAGAATTACATTACCTGGTTCAATATTCCTGGCAATCATTGCAATTCTGCCTTCTCTAGCTGTAAAAGCTGGAGTATCACCCCAGTTTGCGCAATTCTATGGAGGTACTTCATTACTTATTCTGGTAGGAGTTGTTCTTGATACGCTCCAGCAAATTGAAAGCCATTTGCTGATGCGTCATTACGACGGTCTGATGAAATCAGGCCGTGTTAAAGGAAGAACTGGTTCAGTTTCAGCGTACTAGTACGCTAAGCGTTCTTTGATGTTGTATTTAAAGACTAATGAAGAGGTCGAGTTGCTGAGAAAAAGCAATATCCTGGTGTCGAGAACACTTGCTGAGATTGCTTCACTCATCAGACCCGGAATTACTACACTCAGCCTTGATAAAGCTGCTGAAACTTTTATCCTCGATAACGGAGGTAAGCCAGCTTTTAAAGGTTACAATGGATTCCCCAAGACACTCTGTACCTCTGTGAACGATGAAGTAGTCCACGGTATACCTTCCGGTTATATTCTTAAAGAGGGAGACATTATATCGATTGACTGCGGTGTAATTATGAACGGATATTATGGCGACAGTGCATATACCTTCCCCGTAGGAGAGATCAATGATGAAGTCAGAAGATTACTTGATGTCACAAAAGCTTCCCTTGAAGAAGGAGTAAAAGAAGCAATAGCCGGAAACAGGGTAGGTGATATATCATTTGCGGTTCAGATGATGGCTGAAAATGCCGGTTACGGAGTGGTAAGGGAACTTGTCGGTCATGGATTGGGAACAAAGCTTCATGAAGCTCCTGAAGTACCAAACTATGGCAGACGGGGAACCGGGGCAAAATTGGAAAAGGGGTTGGTTATCTGCATTGAGCCGATGATTAACATGGGCTTGAAAGATACAATCCAGATGAGTGACGGATGGACCATAAAAACCACCGATGGAAAACCTTCCGCACATTTTGAATATGCAGTTGCTGTTGACAGAGGAAAGGCAGATGTTTTGACAACTTTTAAATATATTGAAGAAGTTATAAATAAAAAGTAAGTATATGGCTAAACAACCATCGATCGAGCAGGATGGAACAATCATTGAAGCCCTGTCAAATGCTATGTTCAGGGTGGAGCTCGAAAACGGACACGTTATCACAGCGCATATATCCGGGAAAATGAGGATGCATTATATAAAGATATTACCGGGTGATAAAGTGAAGGTTGAAATGTCACCATACGATCTGACTAAAGGAAGAATAACATTCAGGTATAAATAAGAAATAATAAGGCGATGAAAGTAAGAGCATCAGTGAAAAAACGCAGTCCCGAATGCAAAATTGTCAGGAGGAAGGGACGCATTTACGTTATAAATAAGAAAAATCCCAAGTTCAAACAGAGACAGGGATAATTTTAATAATTTTGGACACAATTAAAAAAATTATATGGCACGTATTGTTGGGGTAGATTTACCAAGACATAAAAGAGGCGAAGTAGGCCTGACTTATATTTACGGTGTTGGCAGAAGTACAGCACAGAAAGTACTCGATGAAGCCGGGGTTGACAGGAATGCTAAAGTTGAGGAATGGACTGATGAGCAGATAAACTCAATACGTCGTATCCTTAACGAGAACTATAAACTCGAGGGTGAATTGCGTTCGGAGACTCAACTTAACATTAAGAGGTTGATGGACATAGGTTGTTATCGGGGAGTACGGCATAGAATTGGCCTTCCTGTAAGAGGACAAAGCACCAAGAACAATGCACGCACCCGCAAAGGCAGAAAGAAGACTGTTGCAAACAAGAAAAAAGCTACTAAATAATCAGATTATGGCAAAGAAAACTGGAGCATTAAAGAAGAAAGTAGTTAAGGTTGAGCCAACAGGTCACGCCCATGTTCATTCATCGTTCAATAATATTATTATAACTCTGACTAATAATTCTGGTCAGGTAATATCATGGGCGTCATCAGGTAAGATGGGTTTCAAAGGTTCGAAGAAAAATACTCCCTATGCTGCACAGATGGCTGCTGAGGATTGTGGAAAGATTGCTTTTGATCTGGGACTGAGAAAAGTTAAGGTTTTTGTTAAAGGACCAGGTGCAGGTCGCGAATCTGCTATCCGCTCAATAAGCAATGTAGGAATTGAGGTAACTGAGATTGTTGACGTAACTCCGATGCCACATAACGGATGCCGGGCACCGGGAAGAAGAAGAGTATAATGTATTTATAAATTATTTAAGTATTAAAATATTTAATCGATGGCAAGATATACTGGCCCAAAATCAAGAATTGCAAGGAAATTCGGAGAACCGATTTTTGGTCCCGATAAACATCTGGAGAGGAAAAACTACCCTCCCGGACAGCATGGGATGAATAAGAAAAGGAAAAAGACTTCAGAATACGGAGTTCAGCTTAGGGAAAAACAGAAGGCAAAATATACCTATGGAATGCTTGAACGCCAATTCCGTAATACTTTCGAGAAAGCATCGAGAAGTAAAGGTGTTACTGGCGAAGTTCTTCTACAGTTGCTCGAAGCACGTCTCGATAACACAGTTTATCGTTTAGGTGTGGCCCCTACCAGATCAGCTGCACGTCAGCTTGTATCGCACCGCCATATTACCGTAAATGGTAACGTGGTAAACATTCCTTCATATCAGCTTAGACCTGGTGACATTATCGGAGTTCGCGAAAAATCAAAATCTCTTGAGACTATTTCCGACTCGCTTTCGACCAGGAGATATGCAAAACTTCCGTGGCTTGAGTGGGATGATGCTCAGATGGCAGGCAAATTCATGAATATGCCGGAACGTACTGACATCCCTGAAGATATCAAGGAGCAGTTAATTGTTGAATTGTATTCTAAATAATAATATAAGAAAATTCCTATGGCCATATTAGCATTCCAGAAGCCTGATAAAGTTATAATGCTTGAAGCGGACAACAAGTACGGCAAGTTCGAATTCCGCCCGCTTGAACCCGGCTATGGTATTACCGTCGGTAATGCGCTGAGAAGAATACTCCTCTCTTCCCTCGAAGGTTTTGCCATTACAACGGTGAAGATAGAAGGAATCGACCATGAGTTCTCTACCATTACAGGTGTAATCGAAGATGTAACTGAAATAATACTTAATCTGAAACAGGTCCGTTTTAAAAGAACTGTTGAAGATGTAGAAAACGAAAAGATTGCAATCAAAGTAAGCGGTCAGGAAGTTCTTAAAGCCGGTAATCTGAATTCTGCCCTGAGCAGTTTTGAGGTTCTTAATCCGGAACATGTTATATGCCGGATGGAAACAGATGTCAAATTACAGATTGAACTTTCAATTAATAAAGGAAGAGGGTATGTTCCTGCTGAGGAAAACCAGCCAGTTGACAGCGAGTTCGGACTTATTGCTATTGATTCAATATTTACTCCTGTAAGAAATGTAAAATATGCGGTGGAAAACTACCGCGTTGAACAGAAAACTGACTACGAAAAACTTCTTCTTGAGATTGAAACAGATGGGTCTATCCACCCGAAAGATGCTCTTAAAGAAGCCGCAAAAATTCTGATTTATCATTTCATGCTATTCTCCGATGAAAAGATAACCCTCGATTCAGACGATAAGCTGGCAAATGAGGAATTTGATGAGGAAGTACTCCATATGAGACAACTGCTTAAAACTAAGCTGGTTGACCTCGATCTCTCAGTTAGGGCACTTAACTGTCTTAAAGCCGCAGAAGTTGACACTCTTGGCGATCTTGTCAAATTCAACAAGAATGACCTTCTTAAATTCAGGAATTTTGGAAAGAAATCACTTACAGAACTAGATGAACTGCTTGAATCCATGAGCCTTTCATTCGGTATGGATGTGAGCAAATATAAATTAGACAAAGATTAATTTGAAACTGGTTAAGGATAGAAAGAAATGCGACATCAAAGAGTTATTAACCATTTAGGAAGAACAAGTTCCCACAGGAAAGCTATGCTTGCAAATATGGCTTCTTCTCTTATTTTACATAAGAGGATTATTACAACTACTGCTAAAGCAAAAGCATTGCGTACCTATGTTGAACCACTTATTACTAAATCAAAAGAAGATTCAACACATTCAAGAAGAATGGTCTTTAGTTATCTTAAAGATAAACAGGCAGTTGCTGAACTATTCAGAGAAGTATCACCAAAGATTGCTGAAAGACCGGGTGGTTATACACGTATTCTGAAAACCGGCAACAGGATAGGAGACAATGCAGATATGTGTGTCATGGAGCTGGTTGATTACAACGAAAATATGCTTGGCGGTGAAGCAGTTAAAGCTAAAACTACAAGAAGAAAGAGAACAACTAAGAAAAAGACTGAAACTGAGGATAATAATGCTCCCGCAGCTAAGGTTAGTACCGGAAAAGCAAAAAAAGCTAAAGCCCCGAAAACCAAGGTAGAAGAAACTGATGAAGGAGCTGCCAAAGAGTAAGAAAATATTTTATAAAATATTTTTAAATAAAAGGGATAAGTCATTAAGGACATTTTCCCTTTTTTTGTATATTGCATAATTGTTTAATAATTAAATAAAAAACTATGAGTCAGATAGTTAGCGTACATGCTCGTGAAATTCTTGATTCACGTGGAAATCCTACAATCGAAGTCGAAGTAACAACAACCAGCGGGTATTTCGGAAGAGCCGCTGTGCCTTCAGGAGCCTCTACCGGTGAGAATGAAGCACTCGAACTAAGAGATGGTGACAAAAGTCGTTACTCGGGGAAAGGTGTGCTTAATGCCGTTAATAATGTTAATAATGTTATTGCTGAGGAAATATTAGGTATGGACACTACCGACCAGGCAGGCATCGATAAAAAAATGATTGAACTGGATGGTACAAAGACCAAAAGCAATCTTGGTGCAAATGCTATTCTTGGTGTATCTCTTGCTGTTGCAAAAGCAGCTGCAGCAGCTCACGGATTACCATTATTCAGATATATCGGAGGAGTTAATGCAGTAACTCTTCCAATACCCATGATGAACATAATAAATGGTGGATCCCATTCAGACGCACCTATCGCTTTCCAGGAATTCATGATCAGACCTGTCGGAGCACCTTCATTCAAGGAAGGTCTGCGAATGGGCGCTGAGGTATTCCATGCACTTAAGAAAGTGTTAAAAGAAAAAGGGCTAAGCACTGCAGTCGGAGATGAAGGTGGCTTTGCTCCTGACCTAAAGGGCACTGAAGATGCCCTTGAAACGATTATCAAAGCAATTAGTTTAGCAGGATATAAGCCAGGCACTGATATAACAATTGCCCTGGATCCGGCAGCCTCAGAATTTTATAATGATGGTATGTATAACTATTCTAAATTTGAAGGACCAAAAGGTGCAAGAAAAACGTCAAAAGAACAAGTTGATTTTTTTGAACAGTTAATCAATAAATATCCGATAGATTCTATTGAAGACGGAATGGCGGAAAATGATTGGGATGGATGGAAAATGATGACAGACAGGCTTGGTAAACGTATCCAGATAGTCGGTGATGATGTTTTCGTCACCAATGTGGATTACCTTAAAAAAGGAATAGATATGGGTTGTGCAAATTCAATTCTTATAAAAGTCAACCAGATAGGCACTCTTACTGAAACACTCGACGCAATTGATATGGCTCACAGGGCAGGTTATACTACTGTCACATCTCATCGTTCAGGTGAAACCGAAGACACGACAATTGCCGATATTGCAGTTGCTACAAATTCGGGACAGATCAAGACAGGTTCACTCAGCCGTACAGATAGGATTGCAAAATATAACCAGCTTCTTCGTATTGAAGAACTACTGGGCGATCTGGCTGTATATGGAATTAAAAAATAATTTATATTTTATAGTTTAGATCCTATACAATATATTGTTGGGTGTAGTTTCAACCTACGCCTAACTTATTTTGTATTAACACCTTTCAATGTTATTAACAATTGTTTATAACGTCTGTTAATATCAGGTTTACAACTATGAAACATATCCTCATTGCCATATCAAATCCTTATATTAAATTTGATTTATCAGGTGAGCGATAAAGGGCTGCTTGAAAGATGTGGAACCGGAAAGGGTTACTTAAATGAAATACCTCCGATTCAATCAGACCTCCGGGACTGCGCATCAGGAGAGCCGAAGTCTGAACAAAATGAACCTGGTTCATAGATGTTCAGTAGATCGATGGAAACCGGAAACGTTCTTTCAGAGATTGAGTCACAGGGCTTCAGGGAACAAAAGGGCTTCGGCCCCGAATTGATCTGAAAATGGTGGTGACTGCCGCAAGGGAGACTAAATCATTGCCTGAAAGACACTTCGTCCAGGAATTCCACCGCAAGGCGGAAGAAAGGACAGCAAAAAGGTAACGCAATAAAATGCGATACCCGAAAGCCATGGGTTGCCGGAACAGATCGTAAGAAATGGTACAGCAGCCGGCCGGAATAACAGTAGCCAGACGCCGATTGCGGCTTCGGTTGCAAAAGGTGAATGGGAACTAATCTAACGAATAGTTCCCATTATTGTTTTGTACCAGTCTCATCACCCCCTTTTTTAGTTCTTTTCTCTTTATTTATCCCCTTATTGAATATCTTTACATCGTCTACTCAATAACTTATGACCTATACCGGCTTGAACGATTTTATATGGGACCTGGAGAAAAATGGAGAACTTCAGAGAATTAAAATATTTGTTAACCCTGTACTCGAAATATCTGAAATAACTGACAGGGTTTCCAAGGCTGGTGGGAAAGCACTATTATTTGAAAATACAGGAACTAAATTCCCGGTTCTTATTAATACCTTTGGCTCCTCGAAACGAATGTCTTTGGCTTTAGGCCAAAAAGATCTCCAGACAACAGGTAAAGAAATTGAAAAAGTATTCGCTTCATTATCAGGTATATCAGGTAGTTTTATAAATAAAATTATAAAACTGCCGGATCTGATTAAACTTTCAGGTTCTTTTCCTCAGAAATCCTCATTCAAAGGGAAATGCCAGCAGGTTATTCATAACGATCCAGATCTCGGAATTTTGCCGGTACTTAAATGCTGGCCTTATGATGCCAACAGATTTATCACACTTCCAATGGTTCATACAATACATCCTGAGACAGCCAGTACTAATGTCGGAATGTACAGGATGCAGATTCTTGATAAAAAGACAACAGGTATGCACTGGCAGTTGCATAAGACCGGAGCAAACCATTTTGAAGCATGGAAAAGAATAGGCAGGAAAATGCCGGTCTCTGTTGCCCTGGGAGGAGACCCGGTCTATACATACGCTGCAACTGCACCCCTTCCTGAAAATATTGATGAATATATACTTGCAGGGTTTCTGAGGAAGAAAAAGGTGAAACTTGTAAAATGTATATCCAATGATCTTTTTGTCCCTTCTGATGCAGATATTATAATTGAGGGTTATGTCGACCCGTCTGAAGAACTTGTTTGGGAAGGCCCTTTTGGGGATCATACCGGATTCTATTCACTTGCAGATTGGTATCCTCGTTTCCATGTTACATGCCTGACACATTCCAGGGATGCTGTTTATCCAGCTACAATTGTGGGAGTTCCTCCTCAGGAAGATGCATTTCTGACAATGTCCACCGAAAAAATATTTCTTACACCTATAAAACTGGCTCTGCTGCCAGAAATAGAAGATATACATATGCCAGATGCAGGTGTAGCACACAATCTTGTTATCATAAAAATAAAGAAAAGTTATTCCGGACAGGGGATGAAAGTGATTAATTCACTTCTTGGCGCAGGACAAATGATGTTCACAAAATTTATTATCGTTGTTGATGGAGATGTTGATATTAGAGACTATCGCAATCTGGCTGTAAAAACATTTACTAATACTGATTTTTTAAAAGATCTTGTTTTCAGCCATGGACCTCTTGATGTACTTGACCATTCTTCTGACACGTTTGCTTTTGGTGGAAAACTTGGAATTGATGCCACTTCAAAAACAACCGAAGAAAAACAAGAATCAGCTTCTTCCGTATTGACAAATTATAATGTTCCTGATAATATTTTTGAACTTCTTAAATCGTCAAAACTCATTCTCAACTACAACTCTGGTTTGCTGAATGATAATATTCCTTTGCTTATTCTATCAGTTAACAACTTTGCTGATTGTGAAATTGTCAATAAACTTAAGAGTAAGCTGCGTGGTGCTTCCTGGATCGACAGTCTTAGAATGATACTGGTTGTTGATCATACAATTGATGTAAATGACTGTTTTACAGTTGCATGGCAGGTCCTTGGTAACACAGATCCCATCAGGGATCATTATTTTGTTTCTGATTCTACTATACTTATTGATGCCACAATTAAGGCATTCCGCCCGGGAGGTTTTAAAAGAAAATGGCCGGATGTAGTTTGTTCTGATGATGAAACAATCTTGAAAGTGGATCAGAAGTGGGAATTGCTCGGGATAGGAGATTTCATTTCATCACCTTCGTTAAAAACAAAACATATGATACATAACGCCAATGAAGAAGTAAAGAGATGATTAATTGGATTTCAAGTTATGCTTATTTATTATAATTGATTGGCAATCAATTAATTAAATTTAACAATTTAAGATGTTCATTTTGCTGATTATAATTGATCCTTTATTAATAGTGTCAGAAGTTATTTCCCGGTTGGTTATTGCAGTATCATTTGTAACTATTTCGGATTTTACCACATCATTACATCTATTATTCTATTCAGTCCTTATTATCTCAGTTGTTTATTTTGTTGTCAGATCACAAACCAGGCAGCTGATCAGTATAAAGAAACTTCTCAGGGAAAAGGAACGCACGCTTCTTAATATTGAAAATCAGAAAGCAGAGCTTGAATCTAAAAACAAAAGCATTACAGACAGTTTAACTTATGCTCAGAGAATTCAGGAGGCTCTTCTTCCGTCTGAAGATTATTTCAGGAGATATTTTAAGGAATCTTTCATTTTTTATAAACCCAAAGATATTATTAGTGGTGATTTTTTCTGGATAGGAGAGAATGAGGAGAGTGTTTTTATTGCAGCGGCTGATTGTACAGGTCATGGAGTACCGGGGGCTCTGATGTCGATGATCGGACATGAACTTCTCGATAAGATTATAAATGTTGATAAGGTAAAGCGACCCGACAGAGTTCTTGAAATAATGAACAAATCACTTGAAAAGACTTTCAACAGAGAAAAAAATATAGGAACCATTATACACGACGGGATGGATATAGGTATTTGTGTAGTTGACCGTGGGAAAAGAAAAATTCAATTTGCGGGAGCCTTTTTTCCTCTTTATATCATCCGCGATAACAGATTGATTGAGTTTAAAGGCGACAAGCTCATTCTTGGAGAGACTCCCGAAGGAGTTTCTTTTACTAATAATGAAATTGCCCTGATGGATGATGATATGGTGTATCTTTTTTCGGATGGATATGTTGATCAGTTTGGCGGTTCAGCAAACAAAAAGTTTATGTACAGAAGGTTCAGGTATCTTTTAATGACAATATACCGCTTCCCTGTAGAAGATCAAAAATCAGTTCTTGAAGAAAACATAAAAGCCTGGATGGGTGACACATCACAGGTTGATGATATTCTTGTAATGGGGTTTAAGCCAGTTCCGTCGGGCAGAATCTAAATAAATCTCTTTATGATTTCTACCAGAGCAGATGGCTGAAAGGGTTTACTTATATAATCGTCGAATCCGGCAGAAATACATCTTTCTTTATCACCCAGCATTGCATTTGCCGTAATTGCAATTAGCGGAATATGTACATTGGTACTGGCTTCAAGTGCTCTTATTTTTTCCGCAGCAAGAAGTCCGCTCATCACAGGCATCTGAATATCCATCAATATCAGGTCGTAATTTGATGTACCAAATTTATCCAGCGCCTCTCTTCCGTTTGTGGCTGTGTCAATGATTCCAACCATAGGTTTAAGCGTAAGAAGTGTGATCTTCTGGTTAACAATATTATCTTCAACAAGAAGTAATTTCAAATCCTTAAGTTCCTTGTGTGTTAACTCTTTTTGCCTGAGCTCTCCAATTTTCTGAGAAGCAATCTGTATCTTCGATTCCGGCATAGCATTGTAAAATGGAATTACCACATCCAGGACTGTAAAATTATTGCCGAATTCCTGGTGGAAATAGCCTCTGCTGTATGCGATCAGCTTGGAGGCAAGGTTCCCGGCAAGACCTTTTTCATCTATCAATACAACATTCCAGTCAGTCTGTATCCTGCAATTGACAAAAGTCTCATTGTTTGTTTCCTTGGCTTTTTTAAGATTAATTGTTACTTTGGTTATTCTGCTATAGTTCTGACTCTCAATTGTGCTAAAGATATCCAGAAGTATCTGTTTAAGAATTATCGGATCGCCGATCATTTCATAATGACCAAACTCCTTGTTATTAAGTATAAAGTCAATTTTAGAAGTATCCTTAAGATTGAAAAGGTCAATAGTATTCTGTATAGTGGAAACAATATTGAATCTGATACTCTTTCTGTCTTCATAGCTTATGTTTCCGGCCGACTTCATTGTTAATTCATTAACAGTAGTAACCATATTGTTTGTTGAAGCAATGAAAGTTTCAAGCAGCTCTTTTTGTTTCTTCTGAAGCCCGGAACCCATCAACAGGTCGCCAATTATAACAAGATTATTAAGCGGCTCCCTGATTCTGTGAGAAAAATTGGTAATTACATCGTCTTTCTTCTCGCTGGAATCGGATGCATCAACAAAAGATTCTCTCACCTCTTTAATCAGTCCTAATGCTGTTCTGACGGCAATCACACCTAGTGAAGTGGCAACAATAACTACGCATCCTGATATTAATCTTAGATTGAATGATAAAAGTATTATTGCTACGATTAAGCTGATTAAAGCAAAAAGAGAGACCTGCTCAACTTTTTTCCGGTCTTTATCGAAGATAGACATTGGAAGGTCAGATTTATTTTTTACCATGGTGTTTTCTTCTGTTATATTAATCAGAACCCGATTATTTGATAGTTCCGTAAAATTAAAATAAAATTATTATAAACATACGGTTCCTGGTTTAATCATACTTTGAAGTAAATGGTTAATTTTGCCAAGGTGGAACGATTTTTGTCCGAGGATTAGAAGAAGGACCGAATTATGAAAAAAACATTTCATTTTATAGTTGTTGCTTGTATTCTAATGACAGCAGCTTCATTCTTCAGAGTTTCTGGTCAGGATCAATCCGGACGCATAAAATATACACCCGATTTTAAATTTAAAGATGGGATATATCTGAATTTTGACCAGGTAAAATCAAATAGTCCGATTGCAAAAGCAAAATTGCTTACATCGGCTGATTATAATGACAGGGATTTCTTTAAAAAAGTATTTGAATCGGGCAAGATCTATTTTTATGATGAAATGGGTGTAAGACAAGAGGTCGATAAGAGTAATATCTGGGGTTTTGCCCGCAATGGTGTTCTTTATATTCTCGTACAGGACAATTTTCACCGGATAACATTTGTCGGAAACATCTGTCATTTTGTTGCAGATGTAACAACCTATGATACAAGATATAATAACTATTCACCTTATGGATATTATGATCCATATTCATCTTACGGATATGGAAGTTACTCTCCTTATGGTTCATATTATTCACCTTACAGTCAACAGAGCATCCCACGTAATGAACTGAAACAATATGTGATTGAATTTGAGACAGGTAAGGTTATGGAGTTTACAGTTGAGAACGTTGAAATACTTCTTATGAAAGACTCAACAATTTATGATGAATTTGTTAAGCTATCCAGGGGAAAGAAAAAAGAACTTATGTTCGTCTACATCAGAAAATTCAATGAAAAAAACCCTGTATTTTTACCTGTTAATTAACCTGCTGAATATGAAGAAAGTACTAATATCCACTGTCGTTTTCTTACTCTCACTTGCAATAAAAGGTCAGGCTCCTTTTCCTGATAAGGATGAGATTAAACAATTCATGGCTTCAAAAACATGTGTGGTTCTGGAAAATGATCCCTTTTCTTCTTTTAACTCATATATTAAGGAGGCAATGAAAAATTACTGGAATATAACCCCTTATGAATTCATTGAAGCGAAGGAATTCAATGTCAGGCGGCCTAATCCTGCATATTCTTTCGTTGTCCTCACTGAGACAAACTTTGATAAAGACAAATCCGGATCTGTCTTTAACTTTATTAACCTGTTGCAGGGGAAAAGGGTCAATAAATTAAGTGAAAACCCTGAGATCTGCGCCATTCCTCTTTCATTTGCAGGAGAGGATGATCTTGGGTATGGTTATAAATTGGGGCCAATTCTATCGTTCATGCAGAAGCATGCTAAGCTGATTTCAGAAGATCCTTCATTAACTGGCCGAAAATATCTCAAGTATTATAATAAGTTTGTTCCAGAAGTTAACAAGAAAACAATTCTGGTAAAGAAGGAAGACTTATCACCATCCATTTCTACAATTGAAAAAATCAAAGCTCTATATCCATATGATATTAAAATAGTTTCTGAAGATGAAATTGTTGAAGCCATCAAGAAAAAAGCGCCAAATACCCTCATACTTCATAAGGTTGGCCCGGTCGGGCACCGGAAAACAGGATATTGTTTCAAGATGCTTATCGGTACTGATGATGCTAATATGTACTATTATGATCAGCATATGATTGATGAAAAGAATCCGAACGGGTTATTGGAGTCAGATTTGAAACGTCTTGCCAGATTCTGATTATGCAGCATTGCATTATTTATCCAGTCTTTTAATAAAAACCGGAATGTCATGAAAGAGATCAGAGTATTATCGGAAACCGAAAGAAACTGGGCAATGTTTTGTCATCTGACTGCTTTTGCAGGTTTCCTTTTCCCATTCGGAGGGGTAATTGGTCCCTTAATCTGTTGGTTATCAAGAAAAGACGAATCAACCTGGGTAAATGAAAACGGAAAAGCTTCCATGAATTTCCAGCTTTCCATGCTTCTCTATCTTGTTCTGGTTCTGCCTTTATGTTTCATTATTATTGGTATACCAATAGTATTTGTCATAGTAACTCTGAAAATTGTTTGTATAATAATTGCAAGTGTTAAAGCTTCTAAGGGTGAGGAATTCAGATACCCTTTGGCTATACCTTTTATACAATAAGATTTGCAGTTATTAAGAAATAGGATAGGCGTAGTCTCTGACTATGCCTATCTTTATAATTTGAAATAGTAGTTGTTTCTATTGACCTAAAGCCGCGATAGTCTACTTTTATTATTAAAATTTTTTTAGTTCGAAAAAAGATCGTAAATTTCTATCCCATTAATTTCTAACGCTATGGCAAAAAAGAAAAAAAACAAGGAAGTCAAAAAGCAAAAATTTGACAAGTCTGAACTTTATCACGACATTGAACAGAAGAAGGACGAAAAGATGAAAAACAAAATCTATTTTAATGAACTGATAAAGCTTGATATCGAATTAGTTAAACTCCAGGAATGGGTAAAAACAAAAAAGCTTAGGGTTGTAGTGATTTTTGAAGGTCGTGATGCCGCAGGCAAAGGAGGTGTTATAAAAACAATTTCAGGATGCCTGAATCCCCGTATATGCAGAGTGGTTGCCCTTGGGACACCGACTGAAAAAGAGAAGACACAATGGTATTTTCAGAGATATGTACCTCATTTGCCAGCCGGAGGTGAGATAGCCCTTTTTGACCGAAGCTGGTACAACCGGGCTGGTGTCGAAAAGGTAATGGGTTTTTGTACAAACGATGAATATGAAGAATTTCTCAGATCTTGTCCCGAATTTGAAAGAATGCTTATCCGGTCAGGTATCATACTTGTAAAATACTGGTTCTCAGTTAGCGATCATGAACAGGAAAAACGATTCCAGGAAAGGATAAGCGATCCGACAAAACGGTGGAAAATAAGTCCGATGGATGTGGAATCACGAGATAAATGGGTAGAGTACTCAATGGCAAAAGACAAAATGTTCTCATATACCGACACAAAACAATCTCCATGGTATGTTGTTGAGGCTGATGATAAGAAGCGTGCAAGACTTAACTGCATCAAGCACCTGCTTACACTTATTCCTTATGAGGATCTTACACCTAAACCTTTCAAGCTGCCTCCATTGAAGCATGACACTGCATACGTCAGGCCACCTAAGGAGGAGCAGACACATATACCGAAAGTATATTGATTATTAAGTCAAAAGATAAAGGGCAAAAGATAAAAGTAAAAGGAAAATAAATCTATTTTACTTTTATTCTTTTGCCTTTTGAATTTTACTTTAACCTTTTTGCAAATAAAGGTTTTTTGATAATAATTTTTACTTTCTCCTTTCTCCTTTCTCCTTTTGTCTTTATACTTTTGTCTTTTATCTTATATCTATGTCATCCAAACCATCCATTCCGAAAGGAACACGAGATTTCTCCCCGATGGAGATGCTCAGAAGAGAGTTCATTTTTGATACTATCAGGCAGGTATTCAGATTGTATGGTTACCAGCCTATCGAAACTCCGGCGATGGAAAACCTCTCGTCACTGCTCGGTAAGTACGGTGAGGAAGGAGATAAGCTTCTTTTCAGAGTCTTGAATTCAGGAGATTTCCTTTCCGGAGTATCCGACGAGGATCTTCTTAAACGTGAACAGGGAAAAATATCATCCAGGATATGTGAAAAGGGGTTAAGATATGATCTGACTGTTCCATTTGCCCGATACGTGGTTCAGCATCGCGATGAGATCGTGTTCCCGTTTAAGAGATACCAGATGCAGCCTGTTTGGAGAGCCGACAGACCCCAGAAGGGCAGGTACCGGGAATTCTTTCAATGTGATGTCGATGTCATTGGAAGTGATTCATTACTAAATGAATACGAACTTGTAAGAATTATTGATGAGGTTTTTTCCAGGCTTAAAATTAAAGTAGTCATTAAAATTAACAATCGTAAAGTACTGGCAGGCATTGCTGAGATCGCAGGAATATCTGATATGATTACTGATATTACCATTGCTATAGACAAAATTGAAAAGATTGGCATTGAAGCAGTTATTGTGGAGCTTAAAGGGAAAGGTGTTCCAGTGGCCGCCATAAACAAACTTCAGCCGGTATTAAATCTGAATGGCAATACTTCATTCAAGCTTGATAATCTTGAAAAGATCCTGGCAGAT
>Ga0182021_10005356_pt1 | contig 15188 bp, 9 predicted proteins | sample 612E3MmetaG_FD_120493 | JGI IMG/M metagenome (GOLD analysis project Ga0182021, IMG submission 120493) | Permafrost microbial communities from Stordalen Mire, Sweden - 612E3M metaG (Illumina Assembly) | ecosystem: Environmental > Terrestrial > Soil > Wetlands > Permafrost | place: Sweden... | reverse complement strand
ACTATAGAGGACAGAGACGAGAGGAACAGGGCCGCCAAGACCATAATCTCAATAATGGGTAATCTTAATCCTCATCTTCGTGATGTGGGAGATTTCAAACATAAATTATGGGATCACCTGGCTCTGATAGCAAGTTTTGAGCTGGATATTGATTCTCCCTACCAGGTACCTGAGCCATCCAAATTCGTAGAAAAACCAAAACAGGTACCCTATAAACAGGGAGATATACGTTTCCTTCACTATGGACGGATTATCGAACTTATGATTGATTCTGCATGCGAGCTGGAAGAAGGAGAAAAAAAAGAATATCTTACCACCTTGATTGTCAATCAGATGAAAAAATCTTATATCACCTGGAACAGGGCTCAGGTAGCTGATGAGGTGATAATCAAAGACATGAAATTACTATCCAGAGGGAAACTCTTAATGACAGAGGGAGTAAGGATCCTGGAAGTCAGAGAATTGATTCCTCCGGTAAAAAGAAAACCCGTTGGAAAACCTCATGGTAAACAGCAGAATAAACAATTCGTTAAGAAAAAAGGACATACCAGACATTAATGGGTACTTTTATTGTTCATGGAGGTAAACCGCTTAAGGGAGAAATAATTCCTCAGGGAGCCAAAAATGAAGCTTTACAGGTCATCTGTGCAGTACTTCTTACATCAGAAAAAGTCACAATCAGGAATATCCCTGATATAAGTGATGTAAATATGCTTATCGAGCTTATCGGTTGCATGGGCGTAAAGGTTCAAAGAGAATCTGATTCCATTGCAAGTTTCGAAGCAAAAGAGGTTAATCTTGATTATCTGCAGACAAGCGAATTCAGGAAGCAGAGCTCAAGCCTTAGAGGATCGATAATGATAATCGGACCGCTCCTTGGACGCTACGGAAAAGCGTTCATCCCCAAACCCGGTGGTGATAAGATCGGACGTCGCAGAGTTGACACTCATTTTACAGGTTTCCAGAAACTCGGGGCACGTTTTGAATTTGATTCATCGGACCCCTTTTTTAAAGTAGAGGCCCCGGCATTAACAGGAGCTTATATGCACCTCGATGAGGCTTCCGTTACCGGTACAGCTAATATCATAATGGCTGCTGTTCTCGCAAATGGAAGGACAACAATATACAATGCCGCCTGTGAACCTTATGTGCAGCAGCTTTGCAGGATGCTGGTTTCTATGGGTGCCAGAATCGAAGGGATTGGTTCTAATCTACTCTATATTGACGGAGTAAAAAGCCTGAGCGGATGTAGCCATACTATCCTGCCTGACATGATAGAAATAGGATCATTTATAGGACTGGCTGCAATAACAGAATCAGAGATAACGATCAAAAACACCTCTTATGATAATCTCGGTATCATACCCGACTCTTTCCGCCGTCTCGGAATCAACGTCGAAAGAAGGGGCGATGATATTTTTATCCCTCACCAAAAACATTATGAAATAGAGACCTTTATTGATGGGTCAATTATGACAATTTCTGATGCTATCTGGCCCGGCCTTACACCCGATTTGTTAAGTGTCCTGCTTGTCACGGCAACTCAGGCTAAAGGTGCTGTTCTTATCCACCAGAAAATGTTTGAGAGCCGACTGTTTTTTGTAGATAAGCTTATCGATATGGGGGCCCAGATCATCCTCTGCGATCCGCACAGGGCTACGGTAATTGGTCAGGATAAAATGATAAAGCTGAAAGGAACTGTAATGTCATCTCCTGATATCAGGGCGGGTGTTGCTTTACTTATTGCAGCTTTGTCCGCAGACGGCACAAGTGTTATACATAATATTGAACAAATCGACAGAGGCTATCAGAATATCGAGAAACGACTGAACGCTATCGGTGCAGATATTCAAAGAATACAATAACAAAGACTTAGAGACTAAGGGACTTAGGGACAAAGAGACTTAGGAAGGCTGGAAGATTGAGCCAATCGTTTTCAGTCATTAAATCTGCTTGTCACTTAGTCTCTTAGTCACCTAGTCTCTTAGTCTAAGTTTTTCTGCCAAATTGTCAATCCTGAGGGGTTGGCAGGCATTTTGTAAGCTAATTTCAGTTAAATTGAAATATTGTGTTGAAGATGAAGAAAAAAATGAAAGAGCATACAGATTTAAAACATAATAACATTGACAAATCATCTGGAAATAAAGAAAATACTGATATTCCCGGGATAAGCAAAACGGACTATTCAGACAATTTACCTTCAGTTGAAGAAACGGGAAATGTATCTGATGACTTAAACACGGAAGTCCCTGTCTCTGACAAAGCGCTTCCGGAGGTCCGGGCTATCGAAGAAAAACTGGCAGAGATGCAGGATAAATATATACGCCTTTCAGCTGAATTTGATAATTACAGAAAACGGACATTACGTGAGAAAATGGATATGTCAAAATATGCCGGTGAAAACCTGCTTCTGGGTATCATACCTGTGATGGACGATTTTGAAAGAGCCCTTCAGCACATGGATACCGGCACAGATTGCGTGGCTTTGAAAGCCGGAATTGACATTATTTACGGGAAGTTCAGTGACTTTCTGAAACAAAACGGTATAAAAGAAATTGAATCACTTAACAGCAATTTCAATGTTGATTTGCAAGAGGCTGTGGCGAAAATTCCCGTTGAAGAAAATAAAAAAGGCAAAGTGGTTGATGTAGTTCAAAAGGGATATTATCTGCAGGACAAAGTTTTAAGGTTCGCGAAAGTTGTAGTAGGTGAATAAGTCCTGAATATAGATCAAGCAGGGAAAAGGTGGCTTACTAAAACAAAAATAAAAGGGATGGGAAAAAGAGATTATTATGAAGTGCTTGGAGTATCTAAGGAGGCCACAAAGGAAGAAATAAAAAAGGCATACAGAAAACAGGCGCTCAAATATCATCCTGACAAGAATCCGGGTGATAAAAAATCGGAAGAAAATTTCAAGGAAGCTGCTGAAGCATATGAAGTATTGAGCAATGATGAGAAGAAATCCCGTTACGACAGATATGGTCATGCAGGGTTGGGAAATAATGGTGGCGGCTTCTCAGGGCAGGGGATGACTGTGGAAGATATTTTCTCATCATTTGGTGATATCTTCGGGGATGCGTTTGGCGGTTTTGGAGGTTTCGGAGGAAGCAGGCATGGACGCAGGGTAAACAAGGGGAGTAATCTTCGGGTAAAGGTTAAGCTGACACTCCAGGAAATTGCTGCCGGCGCAGAGAAAAAAATCAAAGTCAACAAATACGATACATGCGACTCCTGCGGAGGTACCGGTGCTGCAGACGCTTCAAGCTTAGCAACATGTACCACATGTCGCGGATCGGGGCACGTTACCCGTCTGACAAATACAATGCTTGGACAGATGCAGACTACTGCAGTCTGCCCTTCATGCGGAGGTGAAGGTAAAACAATAACAAAAAAATGTACTACGTGTTATGGTGAAGGCATAGTACAAAAAGAAGAGATAATCAAGATCAATATTCCTGCAGGTGTGGGGAAAGGTATGCAGATGACAGTGGGTGGGAAAGGAAATGCACCCAGAAGAGGGGGAGTGAACGGCGATCTACTGGTAGTAATTGACGAAGAAGAACATCCTGACCTGATAAGAGAAGGCAACGATTTGATCTATAATCTGTTTATCAGTATTCCCGATGCTGTGCTCGGAACTCATGTTGAAGTGCCCACAGTAGATAATAATGTAAAAATAAAAATTGAAGCCGGTACCCAGCCGGGAAAAATCCTCCGCCTTCGCGGCAAAGGGCTGCCGGAAGTAAACGGATATGGACGCGGTGATCTCCTGGTGAACGTCAATGTCTGGATACCAAAAAGCATCAGTAAGGATGAACTCAAAATCTTTGAGAAATTTAAAGAATCCGACTCTTTTACCCCCGCTCCGGATAAAAACGATAAAGGCTTTTTCGAGAGGATGAAGGGGTATTTCGAATAGAATTGATTAGGATCTTTTCCCTCTCTGTGGCTCTCAGTGGATACTCTGTGCCACTCTGTGTAATATTAAAGGACTTACACGGAGTTGCACGGAGAAACACAGAGTTTCACAGAGTTTTTTTATATTTACACTTCATATCTAATACTTAACTTAATCCTATGGCACTTTTTGAAGCGAAGAATGTCACAAAACAATACGGAGAGCATCTGGCTCTCGATAATGTAAGTATATCAGTTCCTGAGCAGTGTATATATGGTCTCCTCGGACCAAATGGTGCCGGAAAAACTACGCTTATCCGAATCATAAATCAGATAACCGGCCCGGATTCAGGGGAGTTATTCCTTAACGGGAAAAAGCTGATTCCATCTGATGTACAGTTAATTGGTTATCTTCCTGAAGAAAGGGGTCTATATAAGAAGATGAAAGTCGGCGAACAGGCTTTATATTTCGCCCAGCTCAAAGGGCTTACGAAAGCTGAAGCAATGAAAAGGCTGAAATACTGGTTTAAAAAGCTTGATATAATAGACTGGTGGGGCAAAAAAGTAGAAGAACTGTCAAAAGGGATGGCACAGAAGGTTCAATTTGTTACAACAGTACTCCATGAGCCGAAACTCCTCATTTTTGATGAGCCCTTTACAGGATTTGATCCTCTGAATACAAAGATTATTAAGAATGAGATTCTGTTCCTCAGGGAAAGAGGTGCCACTATCATCTTTTCAACTCATAATATGGAATCTGTTGAAGAACTATGCGATAATATCACACTTATAGATAAGGCAAAAACAATCCTTGAAGGAGGGGTTAATGAGATCCGCAGCAAATGGGCGGCAAATGAATATGATCTTGTATTTGAAGGCGATGTGAAAATTAATGGCAACGGGCATTATAACATACTCAAACAGCAGAATGAAAATAATAGAAGCGTTATCAGATTAAAGACAACAAGCGATATAAATACAAATGATATTCTGCAGACCGTTATGAGAGAAGGCAATATAATCTCTTTTAACCCGGCAATGCCATCGATGAATGAGATCTTTATCAGAGTTGTTGAAGCCCGTAACTAATCGTGAAAATAACATCGAAACCTTCCTAATATGAACAAGATATCCGTAATTATTAAAAGAGAATATGTAACAAGGGTAAGAAAGAAATCATTCATTATAATGACAATTCTTGCACCCATTCTCATGGCTGCTATTATAATTGTACCCACTCTAATAATGACAAACCAGAGTGGTGAATTTAAAAAAATTGCAGTCATCGAAGACAATTCCAATCTTTTTAAAGATGTTATTAAAAATACAAAAGATGCGGAATTTGTATATCTCGAAAACACCAGGGTTGATGATCTTAAAAAAACCTTCGAAAAGGCAGGATACTATGGCATTCTTTATATCTCTCCTGAACTCGTGAATACACCTAACGCTGTTTATCTTATCTCGGGCAAACAGCCGCCCATAGGACTGCTGCAACATATCGAGGGCTCACTCAAAAAGGAAATTGAGCGGCAGAAGTTGCTTGCGTACAAAATTGAAAACCTTGATGACATAATGAAGAATGTCGAAACAAGTGTATCTGTACAGACAAAAAAACTGGATGAATCCGGTAATGAACAAGGCACCAGCACCGGTATAGCAATGGCGCTTGCCTACATCCTTGGTTTCCTTATGTATATGCTCGTCTTTATTTTCGGAGCCCAGGTAATGAGAGGTGTAATTGAGGAAAAAACGAGCAGAGTTGTTGAAGTTATCATATCCTCTGTGAAACCGGTACAGCTTATGATGGGCAAAATAATTGGTATTGCCCTTGTTGGACTTACCCAATTCCTGATCTGGATCATTCTTACCATAGGGATAGTTGGCTTTGTAAAAACATCAATTTTGCCTAAATCAGGTGTCACTGAAATATCACAGGCAATGCCTCAAAATTTAATGTCGGGAAACCAATCGGTCGCCGGAAAATCACAGACTGCAGAAATGTCACCGCAACTAGCCGAATTTTCTAAATTGTTCGACAGTGCAATGCACCAGCGATGGGGTTTAATAATAGTATGTTTTGTCTTCTATTTTGTAACAGGTTATCTTCTTTATGCGTCGGTGTTTGCAGCAATCGGATCTGCAGTTGATAATGAGACTGAGACACAGCAATTTATGCTTCCTGTAACCATTCCGATAATACTTGGACTGATGGTTGCAATGGGTACTATGCAAAATCCTGAAAGCTCACTCTCATTCTGGTGTTCAATGATTCCCCTCACCTCTCCTATTGTAATGATGGCTCGTATTCCGTTTGACGTACCACCCTGGCAGATAGCGATCTCTATGGTAATTATGCTGGTAACTTTTGCAGCATTCGTCTGGATGGCAGCCAAGGTTTACAGAACAGGTATTCTGATGTATGGCAAGAAAACTTCATGGAAAGAGATGTGGAAATGGCTCAGGTATAGTGGATAAAAGACAAAAGACAAAAGACAAAAGTATAGAACTGTGGGGGAGAAAGGGAGATTGGGAGAAAAGGAGAATAAAACACAGTGCAACTCCGTGAAAAACTCTGTGTAACTCTGTGTTTAAATTGGAGTTAAGATAAAAGACAAAAGTAAAAAGACAAAAGCAATGTCAAAAATATTGGTCATAGATGATGAAAGAGCCATCAGGAACACCCTGAAGGAAGTTCTTGAATATGAAAAACATGAGGTTGACCTGGCTGAAGACGGGCCAAAAGGACTCGATTTATTCATGGCAAATACATATGATATTATACTCTGCGATATCAAGATGGCCAAGATGGACGGTATCGAAGTTCTCGGTAGAATATCTGAGGCCTCATCCGATACTCCCGTCATAATGATCTCGGGTCATGGCAATATTGATACAGCAGTCGAATCAATTAAGAAAGGAGCATACGATTTTCTCGAAAAACCGCTTGACCTTAACCGTCTCCTGATTACCATACGTAATGCTACGGATAAGTCGAAGCTTATAACTCAGACTCAGGCGCTTAAAAACAAAGTAAGCAAAATGTATGAGATCATCGGTGAGTCAGAGGCTATTGAAAAGGTCAAAAGCATGATTGAGAAGGTCGCACCTACTGAAGCCAGAGTGCTTATCACCGGAGCAAACGGCACCGGGAAAGAACTTGTAGCCCATCAGATACATGAAAAGAGTCCAAGGGCAAAAGGCCCTTTCATTGAAGTCAATTGTGCTGCAATCCCTTCTGAACTAATTGAGAGCGAATTATTTGGTCATGAGAAGGGTTCATTTACCTCAGCTATAAAACAAAGAATAGGTAAATTTGAACAGGCCAACGGGGGAACTCTTTTTCTTGATGAGATAGGTGATATGAGCCTATCCGCACAGGCAAAAGTATTAAGAGCTCTCCAGGAAAACAAGATCACCAGGGTTGGTTCGGATAAGGATATTCACGTCAATGTTCGTGTTATAACTGCAACAAACAAGAATATTAAAAAAGAGATTGAAACCAACGGATTCCGCGAAGATCTGTACCACAGGCTTAGCGTTATTCTTATTCATGTGCCGTCATTGAATGAACGGGAGGAGGATATTCCCCGTCTGGCAGAATATTTTAATACCCTGATCTGTCATGAGTACGGAATGAGTAAAAGAATTGTTAAAGAGGATGCAATAAAGGAACTTCAGAAAATACAATGGACCGGGAATATCAGAGAGTTCAGAAATGTTCTTGAACGGCTTATCATCCTTTGTCCTACCGAGATCACGGGGAATGACGTACTCGCTTATGCAAAACCGGTCTCCGGAAGTAACATATAACTCTGTGTACCTCTGTGACTCCTCTGTGTAACTCAGTGTAAGTTCTAATTTGGGGGGGTACACAGAGAACCACAGAGGTGTCACAGAGAGCCACAGAGATAAAAACATTACTATGTACCGTATAGAAACAGATTCTTTAGGCGAAAAACAGATACCATCTGAAGCATTATATGGCATCCACACTTTAAGAGCCAGGGAAAACTTTCCGGGGAATTCTCTTTTCCCTGTTGAATGGTACAAAGCAGTTGGCATCACAAAACTGGCCTGTTATAACACGTACAGGAAATTCCGGACAGCTGCTGAAGCCAAATCCGGGAAGGATCTTCCTTTTAAAATAATAAACGACAATATACTCAATGCACTTAGCGCTGCCGCCAAAGAGGTTTCAGACGGAAACAATTTTGATCAGTTTATTATTCCTGCAATCCAGGGTGGGGCAGGCACCAGTATTAATATGAATATAAATGAGATAATCACAAATTTAGCTCTTCTGAATATTGGACAAAAGTGCGGTGATTACAATATAATCGATCCTATTGAAGATGCAAATATCTACCAGTCAACCAATGATGTAATTCCGACAGCACTTACCATTGCTGTAATGAAGCTTTTGCAGTCTCTCGAGGAAAAAATTAACCAGCTCAGGCAGAAAATTGAGTTGTTTGAAAAAAACAACAGGGAGAAACTTCGTCCTGGATATACACAGATGCAAGCTGCAGTTCCCTCCTCTTTCGGAATTCTTTTCAGTACCTATAATGAAGCCCTTTCACGCGACTGGTGGAGGGTGTCAAAATGCACTGAAAGGATAAAACAGATCAATCTTGGCGGTGGCGCTATAGGTACAGGGTTATCTTTGCCCCGTTTTTTCATAATGGAAGTTGTACCGGAACTCAGGAAGCTTACGGGTCTCCCTCTTGCACACAGTGAAAATCTCGCTGATGCTACTTACAATATGGACAGCTGGGTTGAAATACACGCAACATTGAAAGCACATGCTGTCAATCTTGAGAAAATGTCTTCGGACTTACGCCTTCTGGCTTCTGACCTTGTTGGAGATAAAATTATCTCAATTCCTGACAGGCAGGTTGGAAGTTCAATCATGCCCGGAAAGATAAATCCGGTTATACCCGAGTTTGTCATCTCTTCAGCCCACAAAATATATTCAAACGATGTTCTTATCACATCCCTGAGCGGACAGGGCACTTTGGAGCTAAATGCCTACATCCCTGTTATCGGCTGTGCAGTTATCGAAAGCATTGATCTGCTTATCTCATCCAATGTGACCTTGCTTAACAATCTGTTTTCAGGATTAATAATCAATGAAAAAGCAGGCTATGAGGCAGTTATTCACAGTCCGTCAATAACAACCGCTCTCAGTCCTCATATAGGGTATCACAAAGCCGCTGAACTTGCTGAAATCATGAAGGAAAAGAAGATTAACATATTTGGGGCAAACGACATTCTGAAATTGATTGACGATACAAAATTAAAATCTATTCTCGAACCAGGGAATCTGTTAAAACTGGGCTTTTCGCTGGATGATCTGTAAATCTCTGTGCTCTCTGTGCCTCCTTTGTGAAACTCTGTGTCAGTTCTTATTTATTTTTGTTACAAAGAGATGCGCGAAGAAGACACGGAGAACCACAGAGAAGCAATCCCGATAAAAATCACTAATTTTGCAGCAAATTTCAGTAATGGCAACCAAAGGAAGAGAGTCAAAACCACATATTGGCATTTATGGCCGTCGCAACAATGGGAAAAGCAGCCTGATAAACTGTCTTGCAGGCCAGGAAATTGCCATCGTATCAGTGCATCCGGGAACAACCACCGATCCGGTTAGAAAATCATTTGAAATCACTGACTTCGGACCAGTAATTCTTGTCGACACAGCAGGTATTGATGATTCGGGCGAACTTGGAGAGAAAAGAATCGAACGGACACTTAGCACTATGGATACCATAGATCTGGCACTTCTCGTCGTGGCTGATAATTCATGGGGAGAACATGAAGATGAACTTGTAAGAAAATTCGGGGACAATGATGTTCCATATATTATAATTCACAGTAAATCTGATATTCAGGAACCCACTGAAGAATTCAAAAACAGAATTAAATTAAAAACCGGGACCGTTCTTTTTGAGTTCTCTTCAGCAGATAAACGAAATTATGAGGAACTGATCTCGCTTATCCGTAATACAATCCCTGAACATTCATATAAAAATCCGAGCCTCCTTGGAGATCTTATAAGTTATGGTGACATTGTGATTCTCATTACACCTATCGATATTGAAGCCCCTGCGGGACGACTAATTCTTCCCCAGATGCAGGCAATAAGGGATATACTTGACAATGAAGCTGTTGCAATAGTTCTAAAAGAGAGGGAAGTTGATGCTTTCCTGAAAAAAACAAAGATAAAGCCGGCACTGGCTATCACAGATTCCCAGGTATTCGTTAAGGCAGATGCATCCATTCCTGACGATATCCCTCTGACAAGTTTTAGTATAATGCTTGCCAGGTTTAAAGGAGATTTTGAAAATTATCTTAAAGGGACGCCGAAAATTTCATCCCTGAAAGACGGAGACCGGGTACTGCTTCTTGAATCATGTACACATCATGTCTCCTGTGACGATATCGGAAGAACAAAAATTCCACGCTGGATAACAAATTTTACAGGCAAAAAGATTGAATTTGATGTTGTTGCCGGACTTGATACCTTATCCAGACCTGTAGCCGACTACTCGCTTGTTATACAATGTGGTGGATGCATGATTACAAGAAAACAGCTTCATAACAGGCTTCAGCCTGCAATTAAGGCCGGAGTCCCTGTTACCAATTATGGAATGGCAATCGCATATGTACAGGGTATTTACAACAGGGCAATTGCTCCGTTTGTAAAGGGAGAAAAAGATCAGAATACATACCTTTAAAACCTCTATACATCTTTTTTGCCTCATCCCCCGGGGGGCTGTTGAAAAAGTCGAAATCCATTAACCACAAAGGTCACAAAGGTTTTTCACAAAGGTAACAAAGGTCTATATTATAGGGTTTTAACTTTGTGCCCTTTAAGCCTTCTTTGTGTACTTTGTGGTTAAAAAGGACTTTTTCAAAAGCCCCGTTGGGGTGAGGTCAACATAAGGGAACACGAGCTGGTTGGTTTCTAAAACCTGAAATAAATAAACGGAATTACATCTGTTGTCTTCATCTGGAACAAAAGTATTGCTACTACCATTATAACTGCTAACTGGGCAGCAAGAGGAGTCCGGATAAATACTCCTCTGTATGACTCTTTGATGCGCTCCGGCAAAAAATGTATTATATAGGCAACTGACATCAGCAACAATGCACTGCTGTAGGCTGGAAGAACGGTCATATATGATCCGGGCGAAAAACTGCCAAAAATCTGTTTGATCATAATGCCAACACTATTTATATCAGGCGCCCTGAAGAAAATCCAGCAGAAGTTTACAAACTGGAAGGTTATAAATACAGCCACTACCCGTCCAAACCAACTGGACTTTTTTGGGGGTTTGAAGAAAGTATTCCATATCTTATTTATTACCAATCCAATACCATGCAAACCGCCCCAAATTATAAACTTTAATGAAGCTCCATGCCATAAACCACCAAGAAGCATAGTTATCATCAGATTAAGGTAAGTTCTGATCTTTCCCTTTTTGTTTCCTCCTAATGAAATATACAGATAGTCACGTAGCCATTGAGATAAAGATATATGCCACCTTTTCCAGAAATCCGATATACTGGTTGCTTTATATGGAGAGTTAAAATTCACAGGCAATCTGAATCCAAGAATCAAAGCTACTCCTATTGCAATATCCGTATATCCTGAAAAATCGCAGTAAATCTGCAATCCATATCCATATATTGCCAGCAGATTCTCAAACCCTGAATAAATTGATGGTGCGTCAAAGACACGATCAACAAGGTTAAGTGCAATAAAATTCGAGATAATTATTTTTTTAATCAGTCCCTTCGAGATCATATACAGAGCATGGCTGAACTCAGGTCTTGAAAGCCTGAACTCTTTATAAATCTGTGGAATGAAAACAGACGCTCTAACTATGGGTCCTGCTACCAGATGGGGAAAGAATGAAACATAAAAACCAAAATCAATAATGTTTCTGACTGGCTCCATCCTTTTTCTGTATACATCAATAGTATAGCTGAGTGACTGAAAAGTAAAAAAGGAAATGCCGACAGGAAGTATAATATAGCTTATATCAAATGATGTTCCGAGAATTGAATCAGATGCAGCTGAAAGCAAGTCATAAACATGGAAATCTGTTCCGAATAACTCATTTATTGTGCTGATTATAAAACCTGTATATTTAAAATAACCAAGCAGTCCCAGATTTGAGACTATACTTAAGAGTACAAAAAAGATTCTTCCTGACGGTCTCTTCGATCTATATATCAGAAAACCACAGGTATAATCAATTACAGTAACAAAAATCAGTATGAACAAGAACAGGCCGCCTGCTTTATAATAAAAAAAGAGGCTTATGAGAAAAAGGTACAGATTCCTGATTACTAATTTCTTATATACCAAACTATAGCCTGCCAGTACAAAAAGAAAAAATATCCAGAAGGCTGCTGAAGTAAATACGAATGCTTTGTCAGGGTTATAATTTAACAAGTGGAATACCAGTGCATTAAACAAACTTGTCCGTTCTGTATTTATTTTAGGGTTATCAATGCCGATCAGCGGAGCAACCGGAATATATACCTGTGATGTATCTGTCACTGACGTCCGAGAAAGATCAGTTAACTTATTTACAAACAATGAAGCTACAAGCAGAGATGACAGAGTATCAGCTCCGGAATTAGTGAAATGAACAAAATCTTTCTGGGCCAGAGGAGGTCTTTTATTTTCCCATTTAATAATTGATGATTTCCCTCCCATTGCAGCATAAGAATTCCAGAATATTGCTCCGGTTATCAGGGTAGCTCTCTTCTGGGCTTCAATAATTGCGGGTATATTTCTGTATGATTTTATACTATCACCATCATTTAATGCCATATCTGTAACACCAACAACTATTACCGGAGTTGATGGAGATATCTCTTTTAAAAGTGATATCTGTCTGATCAGTCCCTGTTGATAGTATGAATAGTTATCTCTTATATTTTTTACAATGTTCAAACCATATTGAAGAATTAACAGATCGGGTAACAGCTTTTTATACGACTCTTTAAGATTCTCCCTGTCAACCATGGTAAATTCAAGACCTGCGCTCCCCCTCTGCGGAATGTTATCTACTATGACACCATCTTCACTCTCAATACTAATGCCATATATATCAGGACTTACCCTGCCTTCAAATTCTAACTCAATCTCTCTTGACCCGTACAGCTTGCATTTTATTTCATTAAACCCGATGCCAATTTTCAATGTGCCTGAAAATAGCTTCTCACCATCGCCTTTTACTGTAAATGAAACGCTTCCTTCCCTGTTCTCATAAAATAAGCGCAATCTGTCATAAACTGTCGTGGTGGAATCAGCAATTTTAGATGGCCTGATCTTTACATATGCTTTTGTTTGTTCGTAGGTTGTCTTTCCCTCGGGCAAATACCTGCAAATTGCCATAAAAGGACCAAGGTTTTTATGTGATATCTCACCGGTTTTATAAGACAGATAGTTATACCTGATCCAGTTTGATGAGGAGCTTAACCAAACTGACCTGCTATACATTACAGGTGTCAGTGGCAAAAACAATCCCGGACCTGTTCCTCCTTTTCCGGATCTTAAAGTATTACGAAGATATGATGTAACCCGGTCGCCTTCTATCTGTGAATCACCATAATAAATGATCCTAATCTGTCCTCTCGAATAACTGAGAGAATCAAGGAAACCCTGCAACGGGTTATCAGATAGTTTTTCACGGATTGTTTGCAGGTAACCGATCGATGCCATTGTATCAGTAACCGTTATTCTAGAAGTATCTGACGGAGCATTTACTCTATTATCAATATTCAGGCTACCCGGTTTTAAATTGTTAAGAATACCCTGCGGAATAAATTCGACAACTGAAGGGAAAAGATGATTTGACGGAATTAAATAATGAAGACCGGTCAAACAGGCCAGAAAGATCAGTAACAATAAAAATGACCTTAGAGGACGCATAAATTAAAGAAGAATCAACTCTTTTTCTTAATCTTCAGCTTCTGTCCAACCTTTATCTTACCGGGTGCACTGATATTATTCAATGTCAATACCTGTGTGGTGGTAACATTATCAAACATCTTCACTATGTCCCAGATAGTATCGCCATTCCGAACTGTATAAGTAATGTACTCACCATCTGTTTCCTCGGTTGGTTCTATGCTCAGAGGTTGAGTATTTGATGTTACAGATTTTCCCAGCAGCGCCTGTTTTTCAGCAAATGTCATTGTATTTATTTTTGAATAGTATTCAGATTTTGAAGGGTCAACATAAACAACAAGCTTCTGGCCCACTCTGATATTATTCTTGTAAATATTATTCCAGTTACGGAGATCGGATAACCCTGTTCTGTACCAGGCTGAGATGAATCCAATGTTATCCCCGTCCTTAATTGTATAAATTAACTTGGTCTTGCCTTTTATATCAGCTGTAACATAGGAAGAACGGGTTGGATCAGCAATACGGGTTGCTTTGCTTAAATAAATATCCGGTTTATACTGCCTTATGGTATCATTCAGATCGATAAAATCACTTACATGATTCATCGGAAGAGTAAGGATCTGCGGTTTGGAAGATCCTGGAACAAATCCTGTACGGTATTGAGGATTAAGTGCCTGAAGTTCTCCCAGGGGGATTCCCATCACTTCAGATATCTGTGCAAGATGAATATCTTTATTCACCATTATGGTATCAGTGGCAACAGGAATATTGAGGGGTAAAGGCTGAATATTATGTTCAGGATAATAATTTACTGCATAAGCTGCAGCAATATACTGAGGTATATATCCTCTGGTTTCTTTCGGAAGTCTGTAATATATCTCCCAGTAATCCTTTTTATTGCCAGATCTTTTAATAGCCTTATTAACATTCCCCGGACCACAGTCGTAAGCAGCTATAACAAGCACCCAGTCTTTATAAATACTATATAAGTCCCTGATGAATTTTGCAGCTGCATGAGTTGACTTAACCGGATCTCTGCGTTCATCAACCACAGAGTTGATAGTAAGTCCGTACATATGTCCTGTACTGTACATGAATTGCCACATGCCTGTAGCACCGGACCTTCTGTTAACTGCGTTCGGATTCAAGGCTGATTCAATAACTGCCATATATTTAAATTCAGCAGGAAGGCCATATGAATCAAACACATCTTCAATCATTGGGAAATAGTAATCTTTCAATCCGAGTACCGCACTGAATTTTTCCCTTTGTCGGATAGTATAAACCTCGATATGATTCCGGATAATGTTATTAAATGGAAGGCTGATTATCGAGTTTATTTTACTAAGCCGGCTTT
>Ga0182021_10005354_pt1 | contig 15189 bp, 12 predicted proteins | sample 612E3MmetaG_FD_120493 | JGI IMG/M metagenome (GOLD analysis project Ga0182021, IMG submission 120493) | Permafrost microbial communities from Stordalen Mire, Sweden - 612E3M metaG (Illumina Assembly) | ecosystem: Environmental > Terrestrial > Soil > Wetlands > Permafrost | place: Sweden... | reverse complement strand
TCCCCGCCACCGCCCAGTAGGCCGAAGGGTTCCCCGCCGTCTCGGGGGCGCGAAAGAGGAACGAGCCCCCGAGACCCGTAACGATCCGGGCGTTCGCATGATCCGTCACGTTGAAGACCATCGGCATAGCGCTGAAGTTCTGCAAGTGGTATTCGACCACGGCACTCGTATCCGGAGCGTAGAAACGGAGGGAGTCGTTTACGCCCGAGAGTGACCTCGGGTACAGTATCTCAAACCAGTCTATCCACCCCCTGGCATCGTTCCCCCCGCCGACGTACGCAAAGTTGAGCTGGCTCGTGTTCCCGGGGAGGGACGACTTCCCGCTTACCTGGAAGACTCCTTCCGTCGCCACGGTATAGCCCCCCGAGGGAGACAGGGGAGCATAGCCCGTCGCGCTTCCTCCCTCGCTCACCGTGAATGCGGAAAAATTGTCCGCCTGCCCGGCGAGCGCGTAGCGATAGAGGAGAGAGCCGGTCGGCACCAGCCCTGTGAGGTTGTTCACGTACGTGAACGAAGAACCGCTGTTCACCTGCTGGCCGAACCACTTCCGCCCGCTCCCCTCACCTCCGACGAGCGAACTGAGAAGAAGGTTTGTTTTTTCCTCTTCCAGCGCGACCCCGTCGGTGAACGTGTCTTGCATGAGATCCGTGACTGACGAGGCAAGCGACGCCTGGGAGACCATCCGTTTTCCCGCACCCCCCCCGTACGTCAGCCAGTAGTAGTTCACCTCGGAGTAGTCGTGGATGTAATGCCTCAGCGTCTTCCCCTGAGCGTCATAGCCCCACCCCCTCACCCCCTTCCCATAAAAGACCGCGTAGTCTCCCGCATCGAACTTCCCGTCGCTCTCACCCGACACGTAGATCGCATCCTCCACCAGGTCGCTCACGCGCGGGGTCGTGATGATTTCCGGAAGCTCTCTCCCCCCGTTCCCGTATATCCTGATCGTGCGCGGGTCGATGCTGCCGACGTTGATCCCCAGTGACGACAGGTAGGTGGCGTCCAGACGGTACATCCCCTCCGACGTCACCGGGATCCGGTACCACTCCCCCGAGGCGAGGACGCTCGGGCCCGGTGACAGAACTTTCGCAAGGCTCCTCGCCCCCCATGTCCGTGCGGCCGCATAATTCACCGGGAGGTTCTTCAACAGCGGGTCTTCTCCCCTGTTGACCAGCGCCGCCGACTGCGGCCCGAAGGTCAGTTCCACCACCACGCGCGTGTACTTGCGTACGGTCCTGGCCGACGGGTTGAACTGAACCGGCATGATCCTTATACCCCCCAGCAGCATACTGCGAACTTTCCCCGCAGGCGCGAGTTCCGCCAGGGGGCCCGGCAGGAACCGTCCCAAACCGTAGCGCACCGGGTCCGCTTCATACAGAAGGGAACCGGGGGATTTCTCACTCCTGCGCAGTGTGGGGACCGGGACAACCATCGTGTTCCTCATCTCCTCGTAGTCGGCCGCAATCACCCGGAGCGAATTCCCCTGTTCACCAGGAAATGCCAGAGGGATATACCGGTACCGCAGATCCGGGCCCCCTGCCGAGGCGCTCCCTGAAGCGCTCTGTCCCCCCTGAAACTCAATTATCGTATACTGTGTCCCCCCGAAGACAACCGCACGGTGCGCAAGATACTGAGGCCGGTACTCTATCTGTACGGACCGGACATCCGAGCGGACCACATTCACATCTCCGCCGCGCGCCGCGACACTCAAGAGCAGGACCAGGAAAACCGGGAGCCCGCTTCGTATTGGAACCCTGTGTGAGATCACTCTGCTCGTACAAGAAAACAAAAAACCGAACGTTAGAAACCCATAACATTCGGCGTGACAAATCCGGTCTGCATTGCCGAACTGGGTTATTCGTTAAAGGATCGTTCGTTCGACATCATGGAGCGCCCGTTTTGCGTCATGTCCCGGCGCATCCGCTCACCCCACCCAACCTTTAACCGAACACCTCTATAGGCACTGCTCCGGATTTGGTAGTCTACAATTACACATGGAATATAGAGATTATGGTCCTGAATGTCAAGATTATTTGCGGACTTCTCCTGCTCCCCGGAGGTTGATTCTGAGGCCAATTTTCATTAAATTTCTGAACTTCAATCGGTCGAATACCCACGCACCACCGCAGGGACGCATGTCCAGACCACTGAACATACTTTTTGTTTCAAGCGAGGTTGATCCATTTGCCAAGACCGGCGGTCTGGCAGACGTCTCAGGCGCCCTCCCCCAGAGCATCAAGGGGAGCGAGCACGAGATCCGCGTGATCATGCCGAAATACGGGTGCATCAACGAGCGGAAATCGAAGCTCCACGACATGATCCGACTGAAGGAGATCGAGGTCCCGATGGGACCAAAGCCGCGCACCGCGAGCGTCAAGTCTTCCTTCATCGCAAACAACTCGATCAAGGTCCAGGTCTACTTTATCGACAACCCCCACCTGTTCGGACGCTCGGGTCTCTATGTGCACCCCGACACGAAGAAGGACTACCCGGACAATGACGAACGGTTTATTTTTTTCTGCCGGGGGGTGCTCGAGGTCCTGAAGAAGCTGGGCTGGCGACCGGACATCATCCATTGCAACGACTGGCCCACGGGCCTCATCCCTGCCTACCTCAAGACGGTGTACAGGGACGACCCGTTCTACAAGGATACGCGGTCGGTATTGATCCACAACATGGCGTACCAGGGGATATTCCCGAAGTCCGCATTTCCCAAGACGCAACTCCCTCCCGAGCTGATGGGCATTGAGGGGGTGGAAGCGTTCGGCCATGTCAATTTCCTGAAAGCGGGTCTGGTCTTCTCTGATGCAATCACGACCGTCAGCGAACGATACGCGCAGGAGATCCGGTCTTCCGAGGAATTCGGCGCGGGGCTCCAGGGAGTCGTCAACAAACGGAAGAACGACCTGACCGGCATACTGAACGGGGTCGACTACAACGTGTGGGACCCCTCCGTCGATTCACTGATCCCGCTGAAATACGACGCCAAATCCATCGACCTGAAGGTCGAGAACAAGAAGGCGCTCCTTGCAAAGATGGGACTCCCTTTCAACGAACGGGTCCCCGTCATCGGCATTATCTCCCGGCTCGCGGACCAGAAAGGGTTCGACCTGATCGGCGAAGAACTCGATGCGCTGATGAAGATGGATCTCCAGCTTGTCGTGCTCGGCACGGGGGAAAAAAAATATCACGACCTGTTCGAGAAGGCGCAGAAGAGGTTCCCCGGGAAGGTCGCCGCGGCCCTGACCTTCAACAACGACCTCGCACACCTCATCGAAGCGGGAAGCGACATGTTCCTCATGCCCTCCCGCTACGAGCCGTGCGGGCTGAACCAGATCTACAGTCTCCGTTACGGAACGATCCCGATCGTACGCGCGACGGGGGGCCTCGACGACACGATCGATGATGCCACCACTTCGGGAGGGACCGGGTTCAAATTCAAAAACTATTCCGCCGCCGAAATGCTCAAGGCGATCCAGCGCGCGGTTGCCGCCTACGGCGATCAGGCCGGCTGGCGGAAGCTCGTGAAGAACGGGATGGCGAAGGACTTCTCGTGGGACGCTTCCGCGAAGAAGTACATCCAGCTCTACAGGACTCTCACCCGCAAATGACCACCGGCCAACCCGCCGTCTTCTTCGACCGGGACGGCACCCTGAACGAAGAGGTTGAGTTCATCAGCGCACCGGAGCAGATGCAGCTGATCCCCGGCGCCGGGCGCGCGGTGCGTGCGGTCAACGAGAGCGGATTCCTCGCGCTCGTCATTTCCAATCAATCGGGGATAGCGCGTGGGTTGTTTACCGAGGCGGACCTGATCCCGATCCATGCGAAATTCCAGAAGGACCTCGGCGCGAGCGGGGCCCGGATCGACAGGATCTACTACTGCCCTCATCATCCCACCGCCGGCATCCCTCGGTACCGGGTGGACTGCGACTGCAGGAAGCCGCGTCCCGGCATGCTGCACCGCGCGCGGAAGGAAATGGGTGTGGATCTGAGCAGGTCGTATGTCGTCGGCGACAGGATCGTCGATGTGCTCGCCGGCAGGAGCGCCGGCGCGAAGGGAATACTGGTTCTCACGGGGTACGGCACGAGCTCCGTGGAAGAATGCCGGGAGCAGGGTATCGTGCCCGATTACATCGCCCCCTCGGTGGGGGAGGCGGTGAATTTCATTTTGAACGATTGCAAAGGAGTACCGACCGAGAATGCCTGAACTGAAAATCCGGGGACGCGCACTGATGTTCGCCGCCGTGACGGCCGGCACCGTGCTCGCCTCCACGCTCAACGGGTGCAGCGAGGAACCGACAGCGGCCAACGCTCCCATCGCAGCCCTTCCGCTGACCAACCTCTCGGTGCGCGACACCACGATCGTCGCAACGGGAAGCTCCACCTACAAGCAATTCGTCGCGACGAACGGATCCGTCAACCTCATCGGCCGTTCAGGCAACTACACCGCCATGGCGCTGATACAGTTCGTTCCGGGGTACTTCCCCGCGCGGGATACGGCAGTCGTCTTCGGGGCGGACCTCACACTCCGGTTCAAGACCTGGTTCGGCGATTCCACGGGACAGCTTTCATTCAACGTCTACAGGGTGTCCCTCCCGTGGGACGAAACGACGCTCACATGGGACGCGGTCCAGGCCGCGGGGTTCTACGAGCAATACGTGACGCGTGGAAGCTACTCCGCGGGAGCCGGCCCGGACACCCAGTCCGTGACGATATCACTGGATACCGCGATGGTCCGGCAATGGCTGGCCACCGCCACGAGCACAACGAACACCAAATACGGGATAGTCCTCGTTCCCACCAGCGGGTGCTCGATCATACGGGGATTCAATGAAAACGGCTTTGACTCCACGGCGTATTTCCCGACACTCAGGATAATCGCCGGAAATCCGAGCGGCACTTTCGTCGATACCGCGTCGTACACGAACTCCTACGACACCTGGGTGGGGAACAGGGAGAACCTGACCACAAATCCCCAGTTGATCTATATCCAGTCGGGGGTCGAATACCGATCGACGCTCTCCTTCGATGTCTCTTTCATCCCCCGGGGCGCGGTCATCAATTCGGCCAGCCTCCTTCTGACGAGCGACCCGGCAACGACGCTGATGAACCGGTTCACAACCGACTCGTCGTTCCAGCTGGCGACAACTCTCTCCCCGAGCGACAGGACGAACCTGGATCTCACATCGGCGGTGACCGGTGTCAGGCGGGGCGGGACACTGCTGACGTACAGCGCCGACATGACCCGCCCCGTCCAGATCTGGAACAGGATGCCAAACTACGGAGTGACGCTCATGCCGAGCACCTACGAGGATAGAGTGAGCTTCCGGCTTCTGACGTTCTTTAACGAAAAGGCGCCGCCCTCGTTGCGGCCGACCCTCAAACTCAAGTATTCCGTCGTTCGATAGTTCCAGGAGCACACGTGAACCCATCCATCAGACTCAGGCGCGTCGGCGCAATTCTGATCATCTTCTGCGGGATACAAGGGGCAACGGCAGGGAGCGGGGGCTCGACGTACTCCCTCCTCGGCCTCGGCGATATCAGGTACACACCGGGGGCACGAAGCGAAGGCATGGGGTATGCGGGGCTCGCGCTTCTCAGCTCCCAGTACATTGACGGCATGTCGCCCGCAACCTGGTCGCGCCTCGACCGGGTGCGGCTGGAGGGATCGGCATTCTACGAGGGTTTCAACTCGACCGACGGGATCACGTCCCGCTACCTGGCACGCATGGATTTCCACGGTGCCCTCCTCGCCATCCCGGCTTCGCGCGCGTCGGGGATCGTCGTTGTCGCCGGCTTCACACCCTTCAGCGAAGTCAACTACGACACGTACACGTCTTCGGTTGTCCCGTCGCAAAACGTGGATCCGATCACCGGAGCGCATGACAGCCTGGGGTACCTCATCCACCAGACCGGGACGGGCGGGATCACGAGGGGGCAACTGGGATTCTCCTGGGCGCCCTCCCAGCAAATCTCATTCGGCGCCACATTCAACTACCTGTTCGGGACCATCAACCACGTCGCTGCCCAGATCGCGCAGACTTCCGGGTCAACCGGCGGGACATTTACAGACAAGACGACGCTCTCGGGAGTCAACTTCACCGCGGGGATGGTGATCACCGGCCTCGACAGGATCAGCGATGTACTCCGCCCCTTCTCGCTCGGCTTCATGATCACCACCCGGGCGAACCTTCATACCTCGTTGGAGACCACGTATGAATTCGCCCCGCCTCCCACGGGCTACACCGTGAGCGATACATCAGCTCAGAGGCTCGGACGGGTCGCGATTCCGTTCTCGTACGGGATCGGCCTCGGATACCAGCCGGGTGAGCGATGGACCGTCGCAGCCGATTTCAACGCCCAGCCATGGGCGGAAGCGGACTTCAACGGAAGTTCCCCCATCGGGATCGGCAACAGCTATCGCCTCGGGATCGGTGCGGAACATGCGGGTTCGACGGAACTTACCGCACGATCTTTCGACAGGTTTGCGTACCGTCTCGGGTTCACCTATTCCGCAACGTACTTCGCCCTGAACGGACAGCAGATCAACGAATGGGGGATCACGGGGGGTGTCGCGCTCCCGCTCGCCGGAGAGTCACACCTCAATGTCGCCGCCATTTACGGGGGGCGCGGAACAACGGCGGGGAACCTGGTCAAGGACAAGATTCTCCGGCTCACGGTTTCGCTGCATATCAGCGACGTCCTCCCCTGGTTCGTTCAGACGGAAGAGGAGTGACCGCAACCATGGAACACATCCGGCAATCCGACCCTGAAATATATGCCGCGATAACCGGCGAGGTGCAGCGTCAGAATACCAAGCTCGAGCTTATCGCTTCGGAGAACTTCGTCAGCATGGCTGTCCTGGAGGCGGTGGGAAGTCCCCTGACGAACAAGTACGCGGAAGGATACCCTGGGAAGAGATACTACGGGGGGTGCGAGTACGTCGACATCGCGGAGAACCTTGCGCGCGACAGGGCGAAGCTACTCTTCGGAGCCGAATACGCAAACGTACAGCCGCATTCCGGATCCCAGGCGAACATGGCGGTCTACTTCACGTTCGTCAAACCCGGGGATACGCTCATGGGGATGAATCTTTCCCACGGGGGGCACCTGACGCACGGTTCGCCGGTGAATTTCTCCGGGCAGTTCTACAAGTTCATTCCGTACGGGGTACGCCGCGAAACAGGTCTCATCGATTTCAACGAGGTCGAAGACCTCGCGATGAAACACCGGCCGAAGATGATCACGGTGGGGGCAAGCGCCTATTCGCGCAACATCGATTATGCGGCCTTCCGCCAGATCGCCGACAGGGCGGGCGCCTTTCTTTTTGCGGACATCGCCCACCCTGCAGGACTCATCGCCAGAAAACTCCTGAACGACCCGATCCCCCACTGCCACGTCGTGACATCCACGACCCACAAGACCCTGCGCGGGCCTCGCGGCGGACTGATACTGATGGGAAAGGACTTTGATAACCCCTTCGGGCTCGTCGCCCCGAAATCGGGACGGACGCGGAGGATGTCCGAACTGATCGACTCGATGGTGATCCCCGGAATCCAGGGAGGCCCCCTGATGCACGTGATCGCGGGGAAGGCTGTGGCATTCCTGGAGGCGCTCCAGCCCGGATTCGAGACCTACGGCAGGCAGGTGATCCGCAATGCGCAGTCCCTCGCCGCACGGCTGACGCGACTCGGCTACGACGTCGTCTCAGGCGGTACCGACAACCACCTGCTGCTCCTCGACCTGAGGAACAGGAACCTGACAGGCAGGGACGCCCAGGAGGCGCTGGACGAGGCGGGGATCACGGTGAACAAGAACGGTGTCCCCTTCGACGACAAAAGTCCGCTGATCACCAGCGGCATCAGGATCGGACCGGCGGCCCTCACCACGCGGGGAATGAAGGAGGGGGAAATGGAGACCGTGGCGGACCTGGTGAACGAAGTGCTCACGGAAATAGAGAATAAGGAAGTCGCCTCTGCCGTCCGCGCAAGAGTCGCGCAGCTCTGCAAGCCCTTCCCGCTGTATCCCGAACTGCAGCCCTGAACCCACCCCGACCCCGGGACTGACCCTCTATGGCGAACGACTTCACAGATCTGGGAAAAACAGAGGACGAAGAGAGGACTTCGGGGATGTCGTTCTTCGATCATCTCGAAGAGCTGCGCTGGCGCATCGTCCGGTCGCTGCTGAGCGTCGTCGTGGGGACGATCATCTGCTGGTTCTTCATCGACTGGCTGATCGACGGCGTGCTCCTGCGCCCAATCACCGTCATCAACGCACATGCATCGGGGATGACGCAGCAAATCCATCTCCAGAACCTGAAACCCTTCGGCCAGCTTTTCCTCTACATGCAGGTGGCGATCGTCTCGGGCGTCATTCTCAGCCTTCCGTACATCCTGTGGGAGCTCTGGGCATTCATCGCGCCGGGACTGATGCCGAAGGAGCGGAAGTACATCAAGTGGATCGTGTTCTTCACCACGTTCTGTTTTTTCGCCGGCATCGCCTTTTCATACTTCGTGATGCTCCCGGCCGCGCTCCAGTTCTTCGCGGGATTCGGGTCACCATCGATCGCGAACAACATCGCGATCAGCGAGTACATGAACTTCGTCGTGAGCGTCCTTCTTGCGTCCGGCGTCGTCTTCGAGCTTCCGATGGTGTCCTGGTTTCTCTCCAAGATCGGCATACTGACCCCCGCGTTCATGCGGCACTACCGGAGGCACTCGATCGTCGCCATCTTCATCATCGCCGCCTTCCTTACACCGGGAACCGATCCCGTCAGCCAGGTCCTGCTTGCAATGCCCCTGATGGGACTGTACGAGGTAAGCATCTGGGTCTCGGCATGGGCCTGGCGTGGCAAAAAGAAAGCCGGAACTGTCTGATCCGGCGCCAAGCATAAGGAACCCCGTGACTCTCCAGGATATCGCAGATCCCATCCAGCCGCACCTCGATGCTTTCGGTCACGTCTTCCGTGACTCGTTACGGTCGAAGATAGGCCTCGTCGAACTCATCACCAAATACATCGTGCGGCAGAAAGGGAAGAAGGTCCGTCCCATCCTGGTGCTCCTGAGCGCCGAGCTATGCGGGGGGGTGAATGAAAAAACCTACCGCGGCGCGACGCTTGTGGAGATACTCCACACCGCCACCCTCGTTCACGACGACGTTGTCGACGATGCGGACACTCGGCGGGGGTTCCCTTCCATCAACGCCGTGTGGAAAAACAAAATCGCCGTCCTGATGGGGGACTACCTCCTCTCCCGCGGACTTCTCCTTTCGCTCGAAAAAGATGATTTCCATTTTCTCAAGATCACCTCCACTGCCGTTCGCCGCATGAGCGAGGGGGAGCTTCACCAGATCCAGAAAAGCCGCAAGCTGGACATGGACGAAGAGACCTACATCACGATCATCGGCGACAAGACGGCATCACTTCTTGCCACCTGCTGCGAAATCGGCGCGGCGAGCAGCACGGCGGACCGGGAGCGACACCGCTGTCTGAGGGAATTCGGAGAAAACGTGGGACTGGCGTTCCAGATCCGCGACGACGTCCTCGACTACGTCGGTCGTCGGAGCATCACGGGGAAGCCGACGGGGCTGGACCTGAACGAGAGGAAGCTGACGTTACCCCTCATCCATGCGCTCCGGGAGGCTCCCCGGAGCGAAGGAAAAGAGGTTCTGGGGATGATACGGCACGGGGGGAAGTCCATCAAGGCCCAGAAGGTGATCGATTTCGTGAAGGCGCACGGGGGACTGGAATACGCGGGAGAACGGGCGCATCATTACGCCTCGCTCGCCAAGGCGCAGCTGGAATCATTCCCCGCCTCTCCGAGCAAGTCGTCGCTGACGGCGTTTGCGGAGTTTGCGGTGACGAGGAACAAGTGAAATCACCGTGGCGCCCGGGGCGCCCCTACTTCGGTCCTTCCGGGCGGACGGTCAGGACGGGGCATCGGGCGTTGCGCACTATCCTGTCCGCCGTGCTGCCGAAGAGCATGTGTTCGACCCCGCTGTGTCCGTGCGTCGCCACAACGATAAGCGCGACGCCAAGTTCCTCCGCTTCCCGAAGGATCTCCTGGTGGGGGTTTCCCGTTCGGACGGCGCATGACGACTTCACGCGTCCGCCGATCTCCTTCTTCATCAGGGACTGAAGCTCTTCTCCCCCCTTCTCACGCAGTTCCTCCTCCACGCCCGGAAGCACCACCTGTCCGAACCCAAGGTCGGCCGGATAGATCGTGGGCTCCACCACGTACACAAGGTGAAGAGACGCCTTGAACTTCTCCGCGAGCGGGACGGCGTACTTGAGGGCGTTCTTCGAATGGATGGAGAAATCGATGGGGACAAGTATCGAACGGATGCTGAATTTCTCCTGCACCGCCGGCCCGGGTTTCGCGGTCCGGCGGAGAGGTGCGGGTCTTCGGGCCCGCGTGCGTTTCAGCGAAGACTTCTTCTTCATGACGCACCTCCCGATATAATGACTTTTGCGCGTGCTGTGGACGCGCCGTCAGTCGTTGTAAACGTATTTCAGCCAGCGGTGAGGATCGTTCCCGTTATTCACGATGTCGAAGAATGCTTGCTGCAACTTCCTGGTGACCGGCCCCGGTTTGCCGTCCCCAACCTTCACCCTGTCCACCGAGCGAATCGGCGTCACTTCGACGGCGGTCCCCGTAAAAAAGAGCTCGTCGGCCACATAGAGCATCTCACGGGGAAGAACCGTTTCCTGCACGGCGTACCCCGCTTCCGTTGCCATCTGTATGACCGAGGCGCGGGTCACGCCGGGAAGAAGCGAGGATGAAAGCGACGGCGTGAATATGGTGCCGTCCTTCACCGCGAATATATTCTCTCCGGTCCCCTCGCTCAGGTGACCGTCGACATCAAGCGCGATCGCTTCCTTGAACCCTGACTGGACTGCTTCGACCTTCATAAGCTGCGACAGGATGTAATTTCCTCCCGCCTTCGCCATCGTGGGAAGCGTGTTCGGCGCAGGGCGGTTCCAAGTCGAAACACACGCGTCGATCCCGTCGGTCAGCGCCTCCGGGCCCAGGTAAATCCCCCACTCCCACACCGCGATGCTGACATCGACGGGACACGTCAGCGGATTCACTCCGACGTCACCGTACCCCCGGTAGACAATCGGACGGATGTAGCATGCCCGCATTTTGTTCGCACGGACGGTATCAAGAACGGCTCCTTCGATCTCCTGCATGGTGTAGGGGATCTCCGTCCGGTAGATCCGGACGGAATCGAAGAGCCGGCGGAGATGGTTGTCAAGACGGAATATTGCGGGTCCTTTCGCCGTTTCGTAACAACGGATCCCCTCAAACCAGCTCGAACCGTAGTGAACGACGTGGGAGAGGACGTGGATCGTGGCGTCGTCCCAGTTGACGAGCTTGCCGTTCATCCAGATCTTCTCCACTTTTTTTACGGGCATACCATCTCCTCATGTGCGTCGTTCCATGTTCCCGTGCACCGCCCCGCCGGCACGTGCCGGTGATCAGAGAGGCATTTCATAAATCCTGTACTTCTTGTCAATCGTTCCCTGCATCAGTTCGGCACCCCGGTTCATCATGAGGTTGTCCTCGTTCACCCAGCTCGCTTCGCCGTGAGGATACCCGCTCTCAACACAACGGCGGCCAGTCTCATAGAAGAGCGCCGCACCGATCCCGGTATTGCCGTATTCCGGAAGAACCCCCAGGATCACTATCCGGACCCTGTCGATTTTCTTCTTGAAAAGGAGAATCCGGATGATCCCCGGAATAAGCCACCCGTGCTTGTTGTGGATGAGAACCTGATTGAGATCAGGGAGCGTCATGCCGAACCCCACAGGCTTCCCCTTCGATTCCGCAATGATCACGATCCGTGGGTCGACCACGGCCTTCAGGTCCTTCGCCACGTAATTGAACTCGTCCTCCGTCATCGGGACCTCCCCCCAGTTCTTCGACCACCCCCGGGCATAGAGATCACGGATCAACGCCACCTCTTCGTCGTATCTCTTCATGTCCAGCGGGCGGATCTTGAGGCCTGCCCGCTTGAGCACGGTATCGGAGATCCGCCTGAACTTCTCGTTAAAGACCTTGTCCTTGTGAATGTAGTAGGCGAACAGGTCCTGGGCTTTCTTGAAGCCGTAATTCTCGACGAGGGACTGGTAGTACGCCGGGTTGTACGTCATCAACACCGCGGGGACGCGGTCAAACCCATTGATGAGAAGACCGTACTCGTCATTGACGGAAGGGCTGGCAGGGCCACGCATCGCCGTCACCCCTTTTCCCTTGAGCCATTTCCCCGCAGCATCGAACAGAGCATTGGCCACGCCCTGATCGTCGACCGACTCAAAGAAGCCGAAGAAGCCGATATTCTCCCCGTGTTCCTTGTTGTGATTGTCGTTGACGATGGCGCCAATCCTTCCAACTACTTTCCCGTCCCGCTCCGCCAGGAACAGTTCCATGGACGCGTGCTTGTAGAAGGGGTTTCCCTTCCTGTCGATCAGTTTCCGCCTGTCCATGAGCAGCGGCGGAACCCAGTAGGGATTCCCCCTGTAGGGCTCCCACTGGAACTTGATGAACTTCTTTTCGTCAAACTTGGAATTGACAGGGCGAACAGTGGTGGCGTTCATGAAAAGCACGCACCTTTCAGTTGTCGTACACAGAAGGGGAGGTCGCCTGCATTCAGATCGGGTTCAGTGTATCACCCCGAGTTTTCGGCCGATCTCGCCGAAGACTTCAAGAATCCTATCGAGGTGTTTGTCTTCGTGCGTCGCCATGAAGCTCGTCCGGAGCATCTGCATGCCGTTGGGGACACCCGGACTGATGAAGGCGTTGACGAAAACGCCGGCATCGAACAGGGCGCGCCAGAAAATGAACGTGTTGGGATCGTCACCGATGATGACCGGTACGATCCCCGTTTCGCCATCGATGACATTGAATCCCATCTTCTTGAAGCCTTCACGCATTTTCCGCGCATTACTGACGAGCTTTTCGATTCTCCAGGGTTCGATCTCGAGGATTTCGAGAGCCGCGAGAGCCGCCGCGACGGAAGCGGGGGTCGGACTTGCGCTGAATATGAGCGCCAGGGCCTGGTGCTTCAGCCAGTTGATGACCGCCCGCTCCCCCACGACGAACCCGCCCAGGGAGGCGAACGTCTTGCTGAATGTCCCCATCGTCAGGTCCACTTCATTTTCCAGCCCGAAGTAGCTCGCGGTGCCGCGTCCCCCCTTCCCTATGACCCCGGTCGCGTGAGCGTCGTCGATCAATATCCGCGCATTGTGCTTTTTGGCGGACTTGACAAGGTTGGGGAGATCGACAATCGTTCCTGACGTACTGAACACGCCGTCGCTGACGACGAGTTTGGAAGATTCGGCGGGGAGTTTGGCAAGCGCGCGCTCCAGATCATCCATCTCGTTGTGCTTATACCGCACAAACTCCGCAAATGCTCCCTTCGCCATCAGGTTCCCCGCCATGATGCACGCGTGATTGTCCCTGTCGGAGACGACGTAGTCCCCCTTCCCCACGAGAGTCGGGATAATGCCCTGTGCAGTCTGGTAACCGGTGCTGAAGAGGAGACAGGCCTCCTTGCCGTAAAACTTCGCAAGGCGTTCTTCGAGCCGTATGTGCAGGTCCAGCGTCCCTGTCAGATATCTGGAGCCCGAGCAACCGGTGCCGTATTTTTCAATCGCCGCAATCGCAGCCTTCTTGACACGTGGGTCGGATGTCAGGCCGAGGTAGTTGTTCGACCCGGCCATGATGACCTTCCGCCCTTCGATCATCACCACGGGACCCTCGTTCTCCTCGATCGGGCGAAAATATGGGTAGTATCCAAGGGCCTTGATTTCATCGGCCCGCGTGAAGGACCAGCATTTCTGGAAAAGATCGACGGGATTCCTGGTAGCCTCGGTCACTGGGGGACTTTCCTCGCTTGGGTGGTGAGAATGGGCAGCGCGATCACTGCTTGAAGACGTGGTGCTTTCGGGGGATTTCAGCACTGTGTGCAGGATTGCATAAGTAGTAATTACTTAATATACTTGATAGGGCCAATAAAGTCAATCCCGACCCCCCCTCTCATAGACCGGGCACAATCCCGTGATCGCGCTCGTAACGGGAGCCACCGGGTTTATCGGCAGTCACCTGGTGGATCTTCTCCTGAAGCAGAAGTACGCCGTCAGAGTATTGCTCCGCAAGACGAGCGACACCGTGTGGCTCCAGGGTCTGCCGATCGAATACGTGTACGGTGACCTGTTCGACAGGGAGGCGCTGCGACAGGCCGTCGCCGGTGTGGACTACGTGTTTCATTCGGCCGGAGTGACCAAGGCAAAAACAGCAGAGGAGTACTTCCGGGGAAACACCGAAGGAGTGAAGAACATGCTGGAGGCCGTCTCTCAACACAACCCGGGTCTGAAACGCTTCTTGCAGATCAGCAGCCAGACCGCGGCAGGCCCAAGCCCGGGAAGGACTCCCATCACCGAAGAAACAACCCCCCACCCTATTACGACGTACGGCCAAAGCAAGCTGAAAGCGGAACAGGCATGCACTGAGCGCAAGGGAACGATCCCGATTACCATAATCCGCCCACCCGCCGTGTACGGTCCAAGAGACAAAGATATCTACGAGTTCTTCAATACCATGAGCAAGGGGCTGCAGCCAATGGTGGGGATGAAGGAGAAATTCGTGAGCCTCATACACGTCGGAGATCTCGTGCGCGGGTTTGTTATGGCCGCTAAGAGCGAGAAAGCGCTTGGTCAGACATATTTCATATCGAGCAGCCAGATCTACGGATGGAAGGAAGTCGGCGAGGTCTCACGCAGGGTCATCGACAAGAGTGCATTCCGGATCAAGATCCCGGAAGCGGGCGTTTTTACGATTGCGGCGTTTTTCGAGTTTATGGGTCTCTTCAGCAAGAAACCGGTGCTGATCAATTTTGAAAAAGCGCGCGATATGGTCCAGGACTACTGGACGTGCGATTCGTCCAAAGCACAGCGGGATTTCGGTTACAGGCAGGAGATCCCGCTGGAAGAGGGTATCCGAAACACGGTAGAGTGGTACCGGGCGAAAGGTTGGCTCTAGAATTAGATGGGAAGATGGAGTATTGGGACTTGACTTAGGAGACATTCCTCTGTATATTAAAGAACGATCGCGGGGTGGAGCAATTGGTAGCTCGTCGGGCTCATAACCCGAAGGTTGCAGGTTCAAGTCCTGTCCCCGCTACACTCTTCTA
>Ga0182021_10005353_pt1 | contig 15190 bp, 17 predicted proteins | sample 612E3MmetaG_FD_120493 | JGI IMG/M metagenome (GOLD analysis project Ga0182021, IMG submission 120493) | Permafrost microbial communities from Stordalen Mire, Sweden - 612E3M metaG (Illumina Assembly) | ecosystem: Environmental > Terrestrial > Soil > Wetlands > Permafrost | place: Sweden... | reverse complement strand
TGCTGGGTGCGATGAGTTATGGCATCAGTCTTGTATTTATTATCAAAGCGTTAGCAGGTTTGGGTTCCTCAAGAACCGGAGCGTTCTTTACTCTGGGGCCATTTGTCGACGCTGTCGATTCGATTATTATACTAAGGGATTGGATTGGTTGGGTAATGTTTCCGGCAATGGTGTTAATGGGAGTCGGCGCCTGGCTCATCAGCAGTGAAAAACACGAGCATGTGCATATGCACAAACACGATGTAATGCATCATTTGCATAAGCATCCAGAGGGAACGCCGGAACCATATTCCCACGAACATACTCATAAGGAATTACGCCATATACACGCGCATTGGCCGGATACACAACATAGACATTTGCAATAACACTGAATAATATTTTTTAGGAGGTTTATGATGAAATGGATTACCCGTTCACACGTTCTCGTTGACCGCGTCGCCTGTCCCTGGCTTATCCTGCGCTTTGTAGATAATCAGGCTGAGTTTCTGTTTGTTCCGGCTAGCCAGGTAAAGACTATTGCTGCTGATACCGGTGCCGTTCCGTTTGATGCCCCGGACGCCGACCTGGGTCATCACGAAGGACATTGTTCCTTTGAGTCTATCATTCAGAAATACGAGCTGAAAGACCCAGTGCTGCTGCGGCTAGCGAAAATTGTGCACTCTGCTGATGTCGCCGCCGACATTGATAACGACCCGATTGGGTGTGGTTTAGAAGCGATTGCAGTCGGTTACGCCTTACCCTATCCCGATGATTAAGAAAATCTATTACACCAGTTTGAGGCTTATGATACGCTCTATGCTTGGTGCCGTTTGCAAGTAGTGAAAGAAAAATGAACTCAATAGGAGGACTTATGGATAATCAATTGCAATATTATACCGAGACTAGAAAATACCGCGATCGATTTGATGCAGGTTTCCCGGTCGTAATGCAAGCTTATTCTAGTTTCCGCAAAACGGTTTATCAGGACGGAGCTCTTAGTCTGAAAATAAAACGCCTGATTGCCTTGGCCTGCGGGCTTCAGGCCGGTTGTACCCGCAGCATTCAAGGACAGACCAGGGATGCGATTGAAGCAGGGGCAACTCAAGAAGAAGTCCTGAAGCCGTTTCCGTCGCCATCGTGATGGGAGGTAAACTGCGAGTGCCGAGACCTGGCGGGTGGTCAAGGTTTTAGAAGAAATGGGTAAGTGACCGTAAACAAATTAAGGTTCGTTTTTCAGCCTGTCCACAACACGGCGGACATCTGGTAAACATCACCGCTTTCCCGGGTGTTTATCATCGCATTAAAAGGTATTGTTTTTTCGTGCCTTGGTAATTTGAACCAAGATGGTTGACCGGCCATTATTCTCATGGTAGTCAGCAATGATATCTGCTTCAGTATAGTTATAACAATAGCAAATGAGCTTTTTCACTTGAATTAAAAACACCTCATAGAAGATGTGAACTCGAAGTTATTGCTTGGGTTGCATTTTCTCTTCGTAATTACACTTGGTACAAACCCGATACAGTGCCGTTACGAAGGTCTGGGCTGCCGGTTTAGAATTATCTTTCCTGACTACTGTGCGCCAGGCATTTTGTCCGCAAACAGGGCATTTCATTTTTTAAAACTCCCTTTACCCGGGTATTTTATTTTGTCGAAGGTATTTATAACTATATTCATTATATACTTTTCTTCTAACACCATAGTTTGAGGCTAAATGAAATATTTTAACACTCCTTCCACTTTGCCAACGATTCTTTTTCAAGTTATAATGTTCCCATGAATTGCCCAAATGATAATACCCCGATGCATCAAGTTCAAATCATGGCGAATTACGGCCAGCCGCTTTTTCTTGACCAGTGTGATTGTTGCGGCGGGATATGGTTTGATGAATCCGAACTATATAGGGCAAAGCAGGGTGAGGCTGATAAAGTCGACCAGCTTGATACGTATATACTGACTACCTCCACTCCCATCTTGAATCCGGTGCATTGTTGCCCCAAAGACGGCACCAAACTGATCCGCTTCACTGACCCCTATTTCCCTTTAGGTATCTTTGTGGAACGCTGTCCGGCTTGTAACGGTTTCTGGCTGAATAGAGGCGAGTTTACCAAATTTCAGCATGCCCGGCAGGAAATGTTACGTACGAAGGAACCTTCGGCCGAAGACAAGAAGCTGCAGCAACAGGTGCAACTGATACTGGCCGAACATCATGCGGATGGGAATAATGATACAATCAGCAGACTGGGAAACTTTTTATCTAGGCCGGTAGATACAAAGGGCATATTCCCTTTTAATTCTCAGGATTCTTATGATGATTCATTAAATGCCGGAAATACCATTAGCGCGGTCTTGAATGTCTTAACGACACTTTTGAGACTGTTCGTTTTTAGATAAAAAGCAAAGTTAGTCCTCTCTCCCCTTTGTGGGAGAGAATTAGAGAGAGGGAGAATGGCCGTTGGCCATCAGTTAGAAACCTCAATAAGCTAGAAGCCAGAAGTATTTCGCAAAGTAATAATTTTCAACTTTTTCTTAATTATTGAATATTGAACTATGAATTTTTCACACTTATGCCTTATCAATCGTAAAGGGCATCACTTCATCAATCGTCTTAGCATCACAGAAGAGCATAACGAGCCTTTCCATTCCCAATGCAATGCCGGCGCACTCGGGTAGGTTGGCGATGGCTCTCAGGAACTTCTCTGGCATCGGGGTAACTCTGTTTTGGACTTTCTGAATTTGCTTGATTTCCTTGCGGAAACGCATCTCCTGCTCTTTTTGATTGACCAGTTCACTATAAGCATTGGCCAGTTCTAGCCCTCCGATAAATAGCTCAAAACGTTCGGCTACACGCGGATTACTTGGCTTCAGCCTGGCTAAAGATGCCATTGGTGCCGGATAATCTACCAGAAATGTCGGTCTGTAAGGATTGAGATTAGGTATAACCTTTAAAACCGTATCCTCATCAAAACGTCGTAAGTCCGGATTGAATGTAGGGTCCCAGTCGGCATATTTTTGAAAAGCTTCGGAGACCGTAAACCTGTCCCATGGCAAAGAAAGGTCAATACTTTTACCTTGATATTGCAGGGTGTTACCAATTCCCAACCTGGTCGAAATGGTAATTATCAGCTGCTCTGTATCTTTCATCATCTGCTCATAGTTGACACCTTTACGATACCACTCCAGTAGAGTGAATTCAGGATTGTGAAAATGACCACGCTCGCCTTTGCGGAAACAGTGACTGAACTGATATATTTTCTCGTAACCGGCAGCCAGTAAACGCTTCATGTACAGTTCCGGAGATGCGCACAAAAACCAGCCTTCAGTTTCAAAGGGAATGATTTCTTTTTCGGGAGCTATCGTCGGCGAGCGAATAGGGGTGTCTACTTCTAAAAAACCTTGTTCAATAAAAAAAGAGCGAATCGTTTGATAAATGAACGCACTGCGCTTGAGATTCTGCATCAATCGTGCGAGACGCTGACGTTCATCGTCCGTCATTTTTATTTCTTAGTCACGACGCGTTCTACATAAGTCCCGGTGCGGGTATCCACCTTAATAACGTCGCCTTCTTTGATAAAGGTCGGAACATCGATCTGAGCGCCCGTTTCCATTGTGGCTGATTTCATCTGCGCGGTAACAGTATCGGTTTTGGTCGCGATATCACTCTTCGTTACCTTTAACTCTACAAAAATCGGGAGCGTAATATCCAGCGGTTTGTCCTCCAACATCATGGTCGTGACAATGGTGCCCTCTTTCAGGAAATGGCTCTTATCGCCCAATAGAGATTCTTCAATGCTGTACTGCTCAAAGGTATCCGTATTCATAAAAATAAAATGGGTGCCGTCATGGTAAAGGAATTGCCCTTCACGGGTATTGACATTCGCGCCGGTAAACTTTTCTCCAGAATGGTAAGTTTTATTAGTGCTACTACCGTCAACAAGGTTACGCAGTTTGTAACGATAGATCGCACTGCCTTTGCCGGGTTTCATGAACTCCGCTTCTTCAACATTGTAGGGAATGCCATCTATCATTATCTTAGAACCTTTACGTACTTCTGAAATATCCATTATTAACTCACCCTCCTAAACACTCCGGGAACTACCAACCTGTAATATTGTATAAAAAAAACAGTTATATTACAAATATTTTACAAAAAATAAAAAGCGCTGGCCACCAGCAAATAAACAGCGATGAGCTGCGCCCCTTCCACCCAATGGCAAACGCCGTCCGAACTAATGTAATTGGCAATCATTGCTGTTACCACCACCGCCACTAACTCAAAAGGTGTAAACATCAGGTCAAACCCGCCGTGTATGAACAGCGGGCTAATCAGAATGAGGATAGGCACAACAAACAGGGCTATTTGTAAAGCAGAACTCATGCCGATTTCCAGGGACAAGGTCATATGATTCTTCCGGGCAAAGGCCATGGCGCTGGTAATTTCCGGGATATTGGTCAATAGTGCCACGAATACCAGACCTACAAAAACTTCCGTGAAAGCTGTTTTTGCGATTAACGGTTGGACTGTCGTGACTAGAAATTTAGACTCGAAACCTGCTATCAGGGTGATTAAAAATAAAAGAATAACGGCCCCCCTTAGAGACCAGCGGTCATGGTTTTCTTCGGGGGCTTGCCTTTCCACCACGAAGAGATGCTTGTGCGTTATCAGGGTATAAACCAGACTGAGAATATACACAATTCCCAGGATAATCGACACCGCAAAACTCATTTGATGGGAAGGGGTACCCACCACCATTCGATATATTGACGGTAGTCCCAACCCCACTACCGCCACAAATAACATTGTTGAAGAGAGGCCGGCTGAATCTTTATTAAACTTTTGCTCCTTAAACTTAATGCCACCTGCAAGCATCGCCGCGCCAATCAGGAATAAAACATTAAGGATAATAGAACCTGTGATGGAGGCAGTGACTAAAGCAAAGAGTCCGGCACGCAGGGAAAAAATGGCTATCATCAGTTCCACCGCATTACCGAAGGTAGCATTGATCAGCGCCGAAATCGTCGAGGAAACGCGATTAGCAATAATGCTGGTAGACTCTGCCATCAGGTGAGCCATACCGACAAGAGCAGCGGCTGCCACCAGGAAAGAAGGAAGCGAGGTGACATGCAGGAAATAGCATGCTATGGATACCGGAATAAATAAGAGAAAGATATCAAAAAAGTGAAAATGCCACTTTAGTGTTTTTTCAGTCACAAACAGAACTCACATCTTGCAGTGCACTTAATTAAAGCTTAAAGCCCATTTATGGCCTTGTCAATAGCATTATGCTGGAAATTGAGGCAAGATTTAATAAGTTGAGTCGCGTAAAACAGATTGCCCTGTGGTTTAAAAAAAGGTTAATAATTATATCATTTGAATTTATTTAAGGATTTCGGGTTTAAATATTAGTGTTTTATTTATCGTCAATACTCTTTAATACCTTCAGGGCGTTAAGTGTCACCCATTTGCTGGGTTTACCATCCTTTTCCAAGCCCACCAGCAGGCGGTTATTGTAGCTTTTCTCCATTTTCCACCGGCCTTGCCCATCCTGCTTCGATATCAACAGGTCGATGGCATCCTGCATACGTTCATCAAGATATCCCAGCTTTACCATTACTCCCAGCATCTCCAGAGCATCTGTTTTCCATAAAGTCGGGAAACTAAAGTTCACCCAAAACCTTTTTGCTAATACCGATGGATCATGACTGCTCTTATAAAGGTGATGTATTAGCAAATATTCAGCGCCATTCTTGATAATATCTTTGACTGCTTTGTTTCGCTTCTCAACTGGAATTTCTGCCAGCGCCTTTAGTGCCTTCACGACACCCATAGTACAAGTATGTTTTCCCCAACAGTTTTGGAATCTCTGATAGGGCCAGCCCTTCGGAGCCTGTTCAATGCCGTCGTCAAATCTCTGGTATTTAGTAATCCATTCAATACCTTGTTTTACTGCCGGGTTGTCCAGAAAGCCAAACCGGATAAGGCTGAAAACCATGTTGCCGGTTAAGCAAGGAATTACTTTGTCGTGGTGCCCGCCGTCTTCGCTGGATTGATAAGCAAATCCGCCGCTTTGTTTATCCTGCGACCTTGCCATGATGAACTCCGCGGTTTTTTTTATACGCTCATCTTTACCGTCTGCGCCTAGTTCTCCAAGAAGAATGATATTCCAAACCGTGCCATCATACTTTGCGTTCACGTAGAAATTTTCCGGAACACCCCAGCTACCATCATCATTCTGTTCTTCCAGGATGCGCGGCACAATACCGGTTGTCATAATTTCTTTATGGGCTTTTTTTAAATCGGGGTCATTTTCTGCTTTCCTAAGAATATCTTTGAGAGTGAAATAACGTACCGACGGATTATCATCTTCCTGCAGCCAATCAGTGGGGTCTGCTTTCAACCACGATTTCCAATTCTCTGTTTGTTTCTTCACCATATTTTCACATACCAAAAAGCCCTCGGATCTAATTCATAGAACGAGGGCTCATTGAATTCCTCTTTTATTAAGTACTAAGGGTAGGGTAAATCTATTTCCGGATAATCTTGGCTGTTTCCAGCTCTCTGACGTAGTCCTTCATGCTGATTGCTGCCATCGTTATTGGTTCAAGTGTGTCCCGCGAGCCTAATTCTGAGGCAACCCGCGCGATGACTTCGTTACTTTGCGCTTCAAGTATATTGATGAAGTCATAATTACCCAGCAAAGCATACTGCGCAAGCACCTTTGCGCCCATTTCTTCCACTTCTTTGTTTACCTCAAAGGCTCTTTGGGGATTGTTCATCATTGACTTTCTGCCCTCGCTGGTAAGGCGGGTTAGCATCACATATAATGGCATGGGGTTTCCTCCTGTTTCTGATTCTATGTTACAATTTTAACATTAATTTACGTCTTGTCAACATCGTCGTATAGTCTTTTTTAAGAGAAAGTCTCGCTTTCTTCAAATTGAATTTAGCTTTGGCTTGACAGCAATGAACTGACCTTGATAGACTTTTACTGGGTGCAAGAACCATGCACCTTTCTATATTTTGTTTCGGCCCGTTGGTGCAGCGGTTTAGCATATCTCCCTGTCACGGAGAAGACCGCGGGTTCGAATCCCGCACGGGTCGCCAACAAGACTTTTCAAGCGACATTTGTAGCATATCTGGAAAAAGAGTAGACCTGAAACGAATCGCGATAAATCTTGACGATTACATTTCTGTCCAAAAGTATGATACCCTTTACAGTCCATTTTGCCATCGGAATAATTTCTGGAACCAAATATAATCTAATCCTCGCTATTTTTTGTGAGAAGCGTTGTTCTTTTCCGCTGGATATCTGAGTCCCCATTGTTCTCGTAAGGTATCCAACATCTTCATAATTTTAAGGGACTCATCGAGAGGCATTATGTCACTTTCGGTCAGACCTTGCTTCATGCAGTCCATCGCTTCCTCCGCTTCATGGACGTAGCCTGTGGACGTGAAAGGTAGCTCGAACTGCTCTACTTTGCCTTTTACACATAACTCAACACTTTGAGAACACCAGAAAGAGGGTATCCGTATATACCCTTCCGTTCCTATGATCCTCGCTTCATTGGGAAGGGTGGTCCTGATGGCGCCGGATAAGACGGCTAGCCTGCCTTCTTCATAACCGAGAATCGCAGAAAACTGCTCGTCAACCCCCGTCGCGCCAAGATATGCCAAGCCTTTTATGGTTGCTGGGCAGGGACCAAATATCATAGATGAAAAGGAAATAGGATAAATCCCGACATCTAGGAGAGCCCCGCCGCCCATGGCAGGATTCAATAACCGGCCCTCAGGATTCCAACCCGCGTCTATCCCGAAATCGGCTTTTATCATCCTTAATTCTCCAATGACGCCTTTGGCTAATAGCTCTCTCACTTTTACAATAGTGGGCAGATATCTCATCCACATTGCTTCCATCAAGAATAAACCTGATTCTCTGGCGGTGCGGACGAGGATTTCGGTTTGTAGGGCGTTCAAGGTAAATGGTTTCTCGCACAATACCGCTTTTCCTGCCTTCAGACACATCAGCGCACATTCAAAATGTGCGGGAATGCGTGTGGCAATGTACACAATATCCACTTCCGGGTCGTCTGCCAGTTGACGATAACTTCCGTAGGCGCGGCTTATGCTGTACTTTGCAGCAAATTCAGACGCCCTTACTGTTGATCTCGACCCGACTGCAGTTATTTCCGCATCCTTAATGCATTTTACAGATTGGACAAATTTATGGGCGATGTTACCGGGCCCCAGTATTCCCCATTTAATTTTCTTTTCCATGTAGTCACCTTCTTTCTTCACTCTAGAGTTTTCATTTACCATTCTTTAATCGTTCTCTAGTAGATCGACGATTACCTTCAAATCCTTTATGCAATCCATTTAAGCATATCTTGCGCCTTTGTACTCGCCCTTTTGCAGCAACGGCATATTGTTCTTCTCAAGATTTAGTATTTTATCCTTCATACCATTTATCGCAAATGCGATATGATGGACTCCTTCTCCGTTTTTGTCCAGCGATTCCCTCCAGGTACTGAGCTCAGAGCGCAACCAAGACAGTCCCCCAAACAAATTTATGTCGTCTCGAATGATGATATTCCGGTTCTCGATACCGCACCAACCCATTGATGATGGAAATGACTCCCAGGCCAATGAGCAGCCATTGCCACCAAGCATTTCCGGAAACCCAGCCCTGCCGATTCGCCAGGAACAAACCGCCCAGGAGAATTAATACGAGACCAAAGAAGAGACCGTGGAAGGGACGGTTGTGTCTGGCTTCTCTCATTTTTCTACGCCATTCCCAGCGCTGCTCTCTCCAGTCCTGGTAGGTAGGTCCTTGACCTCCGGGATTTGAACTTGTCTGCGATTTGTTTTCTGTATTATTGTCTGCCATTTTCATCCTCCATTATTAAATATTCGAAAAATGCATTATTCTGCGCTTGATACTTTAAATGATTTAAAAACCATTCCTGGCACTGCTCTTCCTGATCCGCATTTTTACCATGGGATTGGCGCCGGTTTGTGATTTATTTTCATGATTATAATCTGCCGTATGACGCCTCCCTTCTTGCTCATTAACCTGACTCGATACTTTGATTATGTGGGAAATACTTCAGAATAACGCCGTTCTACCAGAGGAATTACTGATAGACAATAGACCAGTCTTTTGCTGTCCAGTTGGTCAGGCAACAAATCTCTGCGCTCCAATCCGGTATTGTGTTTGACATTCTTTTAGCCTGAAAATATACTGGTAGGCATATGACTGATTCCAATAGCGCCACATCTTTTACCCCCGAAGTCTACGACGACGTCGTACGTCAGATAATGCCTTTTTACGACGTTATTCAATCGGAAGTAATAGATTTGGTCAGAACAGTGAAACCGGAAGTCACACAATGGCTGGACACAGGTTGCGGTACGGGTACCCTTGTGGAAATCGCCTTACGGTTTTTCCCAAACACCACTTTCATCCTCACAGACCCAGCCGGACTCATGCTAAAGCGCGCGGTATACAGGTTAAAAGCTTTTCCCGAGAAACGCGTCAGATTCTTTCCGCCAACACCCAGTGAAGACCTGCTGGATCATCGGGACGTTTTAAAACCGCAAGTGATAACCGCCACTCTATGTCACCATTATTACAATAAAGAGCAGCGGCGAACAGCAACCGCAGTCTGCCACCAATTGCTGAACGCCGGTGGTGTGTTCATCTCGGTTGAAAATACAATGCCGGATTCAGCCCAGGGTACTCACCTTGGACTCGAACGCTGGAAACGGTTCCAGATTGAACGAGGTAGAATAAACATAATGGCTAAGAAACATATAAAACGTTTCAATTCCGAATATTTTCCGATAACTATAAACGAACACGTCGAGTCACTTAGAAAAACCGGCTTTGAGACAGTAGAACTCTTCTGGAAATCTCAAATGCGGGCCGGCTTTTACGCCATTAAGTAATATGACCATAAGAAACGTTTCGGATGATTTTAGCATCTATTACAAAGAAGACATACTATATAATGCATGCCTTCTACTACAATTGTCTTGTTTTTTGAAATTCTGCAATTAAGGTGACAAGGCGGTAGTCGTGGTTGCGGTCGTCGTACTGGTTACCGTCGGACGTTTATTGACTAACTTCTGCACCTGATAATTGAGGTAGGTTAAGGTCGCACTGTCCATTGACTCAGTAATTCCATTCGCCGTAACACCATTCAATTCATGGATGACAACTGTTGCGGCCTTTATCTGTATACTCAACCAATTGGAAAGGGCATTGCCTTTCAGGATAGTTTTTTGGGCATCGGTTACCGGTACATCATCCTTTACCTCGTGAACCATGAGTAGCACATAACCCGTTGTTGTCGTGCTGCTGGCGGTACTGCTTGATTGTTGGTAAGTAATAGGGTCACTGCACTTGCCGACTGCGAGTGCTTGAGCAGTGGCTGATAGCTGTGGGTCGATAGCGGCATAAGGCGACCAGACCTGGTCAAAAGCACTTTGTCCGGCAGCGGTAGCCGCAGTGACCGTAGCCCCAAAATCAGCTCCGGCGTCTAGCTTTGCCTTCGCGGCGGTGGCAGCACTCTGCGTGCTATATAAAATAGCTCCATAGTTTACCTGAGTCATAGTGGCTGGAATACTAGCTCCTAAAATATCGGCCAGACGCTCACGCTGTATTTCATGTACCACGACTTCACGGTACTCATTTGCCGACAGCCCTGAATTATCCAATACTGTTTTGAACCACTTGTTATATTCGGCATCGGTCATAGTTGCTGGTGTAGTAGTATTGGTTGTGCTACTAGTTGTAGAGTTACTGGATAATGTTGCATTAGCCTGGTCCCTCAGGTATGCATCAACATCCTGATCTGTAACCGGAGTGACCCCATTTGCTGCGGCCTGTTGTTTGATGATATATTCTCCCACCATACCCTGAAGAGTCGCCGTGACATCTCCATTAGGACTGGCAACAACCCGTTTCAGAAAATAGCCGGTTGAAATATTGTCATTGTTAATCGTCAAAATAACACGTTGCTTGGGCGTGATCGCTATCAAGTAGTAAGCAAGCGCCGCAACGATGATTACCACCAATGCAATCGACGTAATGGTAATAATATTCCTTCTTTTAGTATTTATTTTTTTCGGCCGTGAAGTACTCACCGCTTGCGCTGCTTTCTTCGCTGCACGAGAAGGTGTTTTCTTGACTGGTTTCGGCGGATGGGCGCTTTGTACTTGCAACCGGTTCCTTTTCCTCGCAGGATGGCCTGATGTCCCCCTATTTGGTCCCGATGGATTTGTCATTTTCTCTGACCTGCCCAATTAATTTTTCTATTATTATAACTGAAAGTAGCCTGGACTGCTAGAAAATCAACTTATGACCCCAATTATTACTCGTTCAGTCTAGAAGGAAAGGATTGGACAAAAACGTCAATGTGGCATTCAATAAGTCCATTTTAAGTCAAATGAAACCGTGACCTGCTGCGCCGGAGAGACAGTCGCTGAAGCATAGTTTGTAAAGATAAGATAATATTTACCGGGTACTGTAATTGCTTGACTAACAGCCCCGCTTGAGAGACTGCCCGAATTATAAAGGATAAGCGCGGTGTGCCCTTTTATCCACAGTTTATAGGTGGCATCATCCATAATATAAACCTCAATGTGATTGGGCGCGCCTCCAAATGTCTTAAAAGTACCGACGACGCTGACGTCTTTCATCGCCGCAGTGACATTAAAAGCATATTCATTGTTTGTCTTCGCACTAACGCTAATATCGCCACTTACCAAGGCAGTGCTTTGCGGACCCGCTGGCAGACTGGTCTCTAAAGTTGTTGTACCAGGCGCCGAGTTACAAGCGAGAAGTGCGCTGAATATCACAAAAATACAACCAGCGAGAACAAACTTAAAGTATTTAATCACAAATCTAGAATAAGTAAATTTAGATTTTTTGTCAATATTCGGTCTAGACAACTTCTTTTAACGAGCTGTACCCTTATTAATCACGATGTTTAGGTTTGATCGGATTCAAGCGAATATTTTTATGTTAAAATCATCTTATAGTATTTTAATTATTCCGTACATGCCCATGGAACAATCAGCTTTCATAACGGACTAGGAGGATTTCGTGATTGGACAAACTACATTACTCTACAAGAGGCGCTGGATTGCGCTTGGATTCTTAGCGTTTTCGCTTTTAGTTATCGCTCTGGACAATACTGTATTGAACCTGGCCCTACCTTCCATCTCGCGAGACCTGGGAGCGACCCTTAACGGCCTCCAGTGGATTGTCGACGCTTATACCCTGGTATTTGCCGCATTATTATTGACCATGGGTTCCATTGGCGACCGGTTCGGACGAAAGAAGATTCTACAGGGTGGCCTCGTTGTCTTTGGTATCTTTTCTCTTGGTGCGGCTTTATCCCAGAGTACTGGTTCGCTCATCACAATGCGCGCTTTAATGGGTATCGGCGGGGCGACCATTATGCCCTGTACCCTATCAATTCTCACGGCTACCTTTCGTGATCCGAAAGAACGTGCTCAGGCCATTGCTGTCTGGGCAGCTACTTTTTCCCTAGGCATGGGCATCGGACCACTGGCGGGAGGTTGGCTGCTGGCACATTTCCACTGGAGTTCTGTCTTCTACATCAACCTGCCGGTCGTAGCAATCGCGCTAATTGGTGGATATTTCTTCATTCAAGACTCACGAGCCGAGCATCCGCGCCGGATAGACATGCCGGGATGTATCCTTTCTCTTACAGGTTTTTTTGCTCTCGTCTACGGAATTATCCAGGCAGGGATTAGCAGTTGGACGGCTCATAATGTTTTATATGCATTTGCCGCAGCCGCAGTCTTGCTTATAGTCTTTATCATCTGGGAACTTCATACCACCCACGCCATGTTACCACTGCGATTTTTCAAGAACATGTCTTTCACGGGGGCAAATGTGGCACTGACGCTGATTGCATTCTCCATGTTTGGTTGTTTCTTTTTTTTGAGCCAGTATCTCCAATCCGTCCATAGTTATAGCCCACTGCAGGCAGGTGTTCGTTTATTACCGATGGCATTTGCGGCATTTGCGGGCGCCCTATCCTCGGCGTGGATTGCGCAGAAAATCGGTACGAAGATCACAGTAGCAATGGGCATTCTTATTTCAGCCGGCGGCTTATATTATTTCTACCATATAGCCGCAGTAGATACAAAATATTTGAATATTGCTATTGGCATGATCATTACTGCGCTCGGTATGGGTATCACTATGAGCCCGGCGACAAACTCCATCATGGGGTCCATTCCGGTCGATGAAGCGGGAGTGGGCTCGGCGATGAATGATACCACCCGGCAGATAGGAGGCGCGCTTGGAGTGGCAATATTGGGCACACTGTTAAATTCAGCTTATGCCATACACATCGACAAAATAGTATGGCCAATGCCTCTTTCGGCTGAGGCAATGACGAAAATTCGCGGCAGCATACAGGGGGCCCAAATCGTAGCCGCCACTGCGCAGCAACAAAGTCCTACCCTCGCACAATTTATCGTGAAAAATGCTGACGAAGCATTTACCTATGGCATGGCTCATGCATTGCTAGTGGCTGCTATAATTATGGCGACGGCCGCGGTATTAGCATTGATTATTGTGCCAACCAGAATACGCCCTTACAGCCAAACAACGAGTGTTCCACCATCTACACCTGACAAAAGTCACTCCAATAATCCGGTGCCAAGGTCGAATTCCGGCAATGGTCATTAGTGGACATGAATCCTGGATATACGCTCGAGTCGGTTCCTTGGAGCATTTAATAAACGCTTCACCATTGGTTGATATCATTAAAGGTCTTTTCCGGGTTGGTTCTGGCTCCTTATACCAAACTCATAGCCTCTCCGACTATTATCTCGTATTCATTCTTTGCCAGAGCTTTGATGGTTACCTCTGCAACCACTACAGGCAGAATACCTCTATATTCCTGTGACTCATTCGATGTAGTTCCCATCCCTAGTTCGGTATCCACTGCCAGCGGCACTATTTCAAACACTTTGATGGAAGTATCTTTTAATTGATGTCTGAGAGCTACAGTAAATGAATGAATTACCGCCTTAGCAGCGTAATAAACCGGCATCGCGGCGATAGGCACAAAACCCAGGCCGAAGGAGACATTAATGATTGCCGTCTCCTTTTTCTTTAAAACCAGGGGATAAAATAAGCCGCCAGGTTGATCGGAGCAACCAAATTAGTCTCGATTTCATTTTCACCATTGAAGAGTTCCTTCGTTCCTTTTTTAAGGATTATCATTCTTTGAATTCCGGCATTATTGATTAAAACGTTCAAGTCCGGATAATTATCTTTAACCCAAACAAATAGCGCTTCACGTTCTTTTTCTACAGACACATCACAAACTTTTCTCTGGATTTGCGGTAATTTCTGCTTAGCTTCATTGAGTTTATTTTCTCGTCTGCCGCATGTAATCACCTTATTGCCTGCGTTTACCAAGGTCTCCGCCAACGCAAAGCCAATACCCGTTGCTCCGCCGGTAATCAGAATGGGATTTCCTTTAGTATTCATTTTCGCTCCTGTAATTTTTCATCTTTGGAATAAACATGGCTCTCCTCTATTTTACTGCTAATGGCACAGTACCGTTTTTTAAGAAAATCAGCCTCACGTCACCCCAACATTTGACTTCCCCAAAAATAATGTAGAATAAAACTATAATACCCTCGCTAAGGAGGAAAACAAGAATGTTTATGACTACCGGAAAAAAGCTCTTTGCCATTGAACACCCGGCAACTGATGAGGTCATCCATTGCGAAAAACTAACTAAGAGATATCTCGCCGGCAATATTTTAGCCGTAGACCAGCTTGACCTGGCCGTACATCACGGCGAAATCTTCGGGTTACTCGGGCCAAATGGCGCCGGGAAGACAACCACCGTCGGGATGCTCACGACTCTGGTTGTTCCGACAAGCGGCAAGGCAGTAGTGGCTGGTATTGATGTAGTCGCTCATCCGGCGCTTGTCAAACAGGTTATCGGCGTCGTGTCACAAACAAACAATCTGGACCGGGCATTGACCGTCTGGGAGAACCTTTACTACCATGGTCTCTTTTTCGGGATGAAAGCTCAGGTGAGTCGCGAAGCGGCTGACCGGTTACTGGTGGAATTCCGCCTGACCGAACGAGCCAAGGCGGAGATAATGGCCATTTCAGGCGGAATGGCAAAACGGCTCCAGGTAGCA
>Ga0182021_10005351_pt1 | contig 15194 bp, 10 predicted proteins | sample 612E3MmetaG_FD_120493 | JGI IMG/M metagenome (GOLD analysis project Ga0182021, IMG submission 120493) | Permafrost microbial communities from Stordalen Mire, Sweden - 612E3M metaG (Illumina Assembly) | ecosystem: Environmental > Terrestrial > Soil > Wetlands > Permafrost | place: Sweden... | reverse complement strand
CGGGGCGAGTGATGCTGCCCAGGCCGGCTTCTGCCATCCAGCTGCGGTATTGGCCTTCGGTATAGGTGTTTCCGTGTTCGGTGCCCACGAGCATGTTGAGGGCAAAAAGCGCTGCAAACGGGGGCGCGGCGCGATTTTCCTCGAGGATGAATTCGCGGATCACGAGATGACCTCCTGGTACCAAAGCCCGGGCGCAGCGCTGGATGAGCGCGCGGTTCTCGTCCTCGCCGAACATGTGGCAGACGGCGGAGAGCAATATCAGGTCGTATTCTTGGCCAAGTTCCGCCGTGCGCATGTCCCCGGGTCGGACGCGGACACGGTCCTGCAGTCCCGCCTCGCGAATGTAGCGCTCGCCCAGAAGAACCACCGGTCCCAGATCCAGAATTTCCGCGCGCAGTTCGGGACAAGCCTGGGCAAAGGCGATGGAGAAGGCGCCCGATCCGCCGCCCACGTCGAGCATTCGCTTCGCATGGTGGATGCCCGAGACGCGCACGGTTTCTTTGGCGCTGTCCTGAGCCCGCGCGTGCATGGCGGCAATGAAGTCGCGCGTGCGCTCTTCGGGGAAGCCCTCGGGGCCGCGCGACTGGACCGCCCTGCCCACCTTCACGCATTCGGTGAGGGTGGACCACGTGTTCCACAAATGGACCGTGTGCAACAGGCCTGGCCGCGCAGGCCCCAGAGCCTTCGACTCGGCGGTACAGCGAAAGACGGTATCGCGCTTCAGAAGCGCGCCCAGCGCCACGAGTGCGTTCAGCAGCATCTCGGTGGCGCGCGACTCAGTGCCCAGGCGCTGGGCGACATCTGCGGCCGTGGCGCCGCCTTCCCCGACCGTCGAGAACACGTCCAATTCCAGGGCCGTGAGCAGCACTCGACTTTCTTGGAAGGCTCGGGCCGACTGGATCAAATTGGCTAGGCTGCGCGTCTTTTCCATGGGGACCTCAACAAATCATCGTGGCGGGTAGACTTTCTCCGAACATCCCACACTACCCAGTGAGGTGGGCGTGGGCTTTGGCCAGCATCTCGATGATAGGGATGTTCTGTGGGCACTTGGGCTCGCAATCGGCGCATTCGGTGCATTGGTCGGCGCCGGCGCCGGCTTTGACCAGGAAGGCATCGTAGGTAAAGCGTGGTCCAGCCTGATTGTCGAACATCGAGGCCGTGTTGTAGGTGGACAGCACTTCGGGGATGAAAACCCCGGCCGGGCAAGGCAGACAGTAGCCACAGGTGGTGCAGGCCACGGGCATGCGCGCGTGGAAGAAGCGCGCCACCTCGTCGGCCAACGCGCGGTCGTCGGAGTTGAGCGCTATGGGATGGCTCGCCACGCGCAGGTTCTCTTCGAGTTGGCTGGCGGCGTTCATCCCCGAGATGACGCTCACCACGCCCGGTAGATTCCACACCCAGCGCAAAGCCCATTCTGCCGGCGACCAGGGCCGCGGCGAGCGCGCCCAGATGCTCTCCACCGCGGGCGGCACCCTGGCCAAGGCCCCGCCGCGCAGGGCCTCCATGACCACCACGCCCACCCTGCGGCTTTCGGCGTAGCGCAGGCCTTGCAGGCCAGCCTGGTACTGCTGGTCCAGGTAGTTGAGCTGGATGAGGCAGAATTCCCAGTCGAACGCGTCGATGATGGCGCGGAAGTCGTCAGGTGAGCCATGAAACGAAAAGCCGATGTGCCCGATGCGGCCGTCAGCCTTGGCGCGTTCCAGGGCAGCCAGGCCGCGCAAATTCTTGACCTTGTCCCAGGACTCGGCCGCCAAGCCGTGCAGCATGTAGAAATCGATTCGGTCGGTTCCCAGCCGGACCAGCTGCTGGTCGATGAAACGCTCCCAGTCGCTCTCCTTTTCGACCCCCCACACCGGCAGCTTGGTTGCCAACTGCACCTGGTGGCGCCGTCCCGCAACCGCGCGTCCCAGGAAAGGTTCGCTCTGCTGGCCATGATAGGGCCACGCTGTGTCGAAGTAGTTCACGCCCGCGTCGATAGCCCGGTGCACGAGGCGCGCAGCCGCTTCTTCGTCGATGCGCGCCGGATCACCGCTGACGGTGGGCAGACGCATGCATCCGAACCCCAGCGCCGAGATGGGGAGGCCGGGGATCTTGGGGAACGAGCAGTACCGCATGACCGGTAGTTTGCCGGCTTCCGCGAGCCCTGGCCACCCTTGGTGTCCGGAAAGTCGTCGCCGAAATGCTGGCACGAATTCGCGGAGATACGCAGCCTGAAAACGGCATGCGCGAACCGGCATGGTGATGCCCGATGCTCCCGGAGACGCTCCAATTTGTCATCGCGATGATCGCGTGCGCGATCAACGAGCGAATGCAGCGCACGCTGGCCTACTATGAAACGCGGGCAAGACGTCCGTTTGTCCAAGCGCCCGACTTCGTGATACGTACAGTCAGAGGCATATGCGAAACCACTCTCAATTCGGGCCGCTAGCGCCAGATCGAGAGGCGAAGTTGCCAGCGGTCGTAGCAAGTACCGAGCTAGCCTCCGCGGTCGATGCCCGGGCGCTGCGCGAGAAGCGGCTGCGCTGGCTGCTGTTCTTGCTTTGGTGTGCGGTCGTGGTTTTGGGCACGCTCCGCCACGAGTTCTGGCGCGACGAGGTTCGGGCTCTCAGCCTGGTACGAGGCGCGAAGTCGCTGCCCGATCTGTTCGCGTTGCTCAAGGACGAAGGGCACCCGGCGCTTTGGTATCTCCTGCTCCATGCCGGCTACGTCGTCACGTCGTCAAAGTTGGTTCTGCCGATCCTCAGCTTGGCCGTCGCGATGGCCGCAGTCGCTGTCTTGATCTTCCGCTCGCCGCTCCCCCTTTGGCTCAAGGCTCTATTCGTCTTCGGGCGCATGCCGCTCTATGAATGCTCGGTCGTTGCCAGGAACTACGGGATCTCCATGCTCTTGCTGTTCACCTTTGCCTGGCTCTACCGTCAGCACCGGCGACGGTCGGTGTGGATGGGCGTGGTACTTGCCTGTCTCGCCAACACCAACATCCACTCGCTTCTCCTTGCCGGGTTGCTCATGGCCTTCTGGCTTTGGGACGAATTTGGCAACCGGCGGACAGCTTTCGCAAGCCGCACGGCCGGCGGGCTCTACCTCGCGACCGCGCTTCTGGCTGCAGGTGCCGTCGTGGCTGTCCTCACCGTATTGCCCTCGGATCAGATCGTCTCGTCAGAACCCACGCGCTACAACGCTTGGAACGTGCTTTATGCCATCGGGTCGGCGTTGCTTGATCCCGCGCAACAATTCGGCTCGGTGGCTCCGCGCCTGCCTGGTCTCGTCGCGGTGCTCATCAATCTGGTCTTCATCGGATCCACATTCGGGCTGTTGCGGCGACCGGCGCTGTTCGCGGTGGCGTGGGCAGCCATCTTCGCGCTGAGCGTGCTGTTCGCCGTAGTGTATCCGGGCGGCTACCGACACCAGGGCTTGTTCATTGTCTTCTTGCTCACCCTCACCTGGATGGCCGTCGATGCTGGACCTGCGCCGCCCCAAGCACGCGTTACCATGGTGCTTGCGCGTGTTGGCTTCTATGGCTGTCTGCCGATCTTGCTGGTGATTTCCCTTGCGAGCGGGATCTACAAGCTTGCAATGGATATCGTCTACGACATGAGCGCAAGCCGGGACTTTGGCGCCTATCTAGCTGCACACGCGGAGCACCAAGGCGCGATCCTTATCGCCGAACCCGACTTCTATATCGAATCGATGCCCTACTACGCGCAAAACCCCATCTACATCGTTCGCGAGCAGCGCTTCGGCGACATCGTGAGGTTCACTCGCCGATCGAAACTGCACCTCAGTCTCGGGGAACTTCTGCGTGAGGCATTGCGAGTCCACGCCGAGCAGAAGCGCGAGGTTCTCATCGCGCTCGGTCACCTAAAAGGGAGCGATCCATTCGGCGATTCTGGCAGCGCCCGGTCGCTTAACTATGGCTTCGGCCGAACCTTCTCGTGGTCGCCCGAGGAGCTGCGGGCGTGGAGGGCTAGCACCGAGGTCGTCGCGCGCTTTGCCGACCATGTCACGGGCGACGAGCGCTATACGATCTACAAGCTGGTCGCGTCCCCGAGTCGCTAAAGTTCCTCCCTCAACCCTCCGAACCTTCGGATTCCGGAACAAGTCCGAACCTGCTGGGGCTCGCCCCTGCCGACCTATGACCAGACTCCGTAGCCGATCGAGTCCCATGACCGGCGACAAGAACATGAACTGGCTGGTGGCTGTATTGCCCATCATGCTCTTGGGCCTCGCCGACTGCGCGACGACCGGCAGCGAAACCGGCGCGCCCGGCCAGGGGCCTGTGGCCATCGTGGATCCGCCAGCGCGAGCGGGCGCTCCCACGCTCCTCATCGCCATTCCCACCTCACCCAACTTCCTGGAAGTGCGGAGGAGCCTGGTATCAGAGGTGCAGAATAACTTCAACGTCAACACCTTCGCAGTCGGACCGGAAACCAAAGCCGCCGATCTGGCCGCAGCCATCCAAACCGCGAAACCGGTATGCCTGGTGTTGATGAACAACGCAACCATCAGCCTCTATCGCCAGCTCCAGATGGCCAGTCCGACCACGGCAACTCTCCCTGCGGTGCTGCTGATGGCCTCTTTTGTAGAAGAAGTGCAGCCCCAGATCCGGCGGGCCACGGGCATAGCCTACGAGGTTCCCGGCATCACTGCGTTCGTGCACCTACGCTCTGTAATCACCACCCCGATCAACCGCGTGGGGGTCATCTATCGCCCCGCATTCCGAAAGTTCATAGAGCGGCAGAAAGCGCTAGCAGCCAAGGAACACGTCGAGCTTGTTCCCGCCTCTGTAGCCAACGACGCAACCGCCGCAGGATTGCGCGGCGCGCTTCACGACCTTGCCAAGGGCAAGAAAGTTGACGCCATCTGGATGCTCAACGACAACGCCCTGGTGCGAGACGAGGAGTTCGTTGACGAAGCGTGGCGCGCAGAGACGGCTGATGCAAGACTTCCGCTCATTGTGGGCGTGTCCAATTTCGTAGAGCCTAGTTCGCCCCTCGGGACCTTGGCTGTCGTGCCTGACTACGAAGCCCTCGGATTGCAGGCAGCGAATCTCATATTCGACCTATCGGAGAACGACTGGCAGGTTGAAAGACATCCCGTCGAGCTGCCCCTCTCGGTGAAGACGGTGGTGGACGTCAACCTGGTGCGGGCCAACTTCGGCCTTCAACCCGACGCCCTGAAGCACATCGACAAGGCATTGGAGTAGCTCATCGGGACGTCGGCGACCCTGCCGATGGTGGCCGGATCCACCAAAGGTTCGACCGGGAAGGTTGGCGGTAGGGGCTCGCCAGATGCGTGCTGCAATCTGGGTCGCGCCATCCCTGGTGCTTGCGGGCACGGGCGGTGACGGGTGCACCACTGCCCTAATCGCGTGGTGCGCCCGGCGGTGACGTGCTTGGACTCGCTGCAGGGTGGTGAGGCACATCTCCTCACGGCGGTCCAACCCGATTTCTGGACGCCGTTTCAGTTCGCGGTAACGATCTTTCCGTCGAGGACTTTCCAGAAAGCCGCCATACCCAGTTCCCGTTCGCCCGTGTTCTCGAGAAGGATGGGGCCCGATAGGCCGCTGTAGTAGGTGGTCATGCCAGCGCGGACGAAACCCAGCGCCATCGCTGTCTGATCCCACTGGGTGACGACGCCACGAGTCTGAGCCACCGCGCGGAGGTCGTCGCGCAACACCTCGAATGCAGGAGTCTGCGCGCCGGTTGCGACCCAAGCTTGCTCGACGGCGAGCGCCATCAACGTGAGCGCATCGTAGTAATAGTAGGCGCCGTCGGAAGGAACGTCACCGTTCCAGGCCGTCGCGAAGTCGCCGTTGAACCTGTCGGTCGCAGCGAAGATGTCGGGAGCGACGCCAATGCCGCCCTCGATCTTCTCGGGAAGCGCGTTGCTCACGAACTCCCCGGTCTTTAGAGAGGGTGGGAAATACCATTGCCGCGCTTGCGTTGGATTGACGACGGACAAATCATTCGCGATCCGTGCACCGGAGATCGGATCGGCAGCGAGCACGACTACCCTGAGGATCGACGGCGAGATTTGTACCAGCGACGCGGAGTAGTCACTGTATCCCACCGGGAGTGGGATCGCGGCCGACACCGTGCCGCCGAGTTGCCTCAGCATATCGGCCGTTGCGTCCGCAAAACTCGAGTTGTACTCGTCGCTGGTGTAGAGAATCGTCGCGGCGGTCGCCCCATCAGCAATCATGCGCTTGGCAAGAGCCTGCCCGAACGCGATGGGCGTCGGCTCCAGACGAAACCAGGGGTAGTCCGCGTCGGCGATGGAGTTGTCGATCGAGTCGGTGCCATAGGGTGAAACCAGGACGATCCTCTGTTCCTTGAGGACTGGGAGGATCGCGAGCGCCGCAACTGTGCTCGCGGGCCCCACGACGGCGACCACACCTTGGTTCAGGATTCGGGTCAGGGATTCGAGGGCTCGGGGGCCGTCCGAATGCGTGTCCCCGACGATGAGCCGCAGGGGCCTCCCCGTCAGTCCGCCGTTCGCGTTTACGTTGTCGGCCACCATCATAGCGGCCTCTTCCAGGTTGTTACCCATCGCCGCATCCCCACCCGTGAAGGGAAGCAGCAGTCCCACGTTTAGGGTGTCGCCCGTTGGTTTGCCTCCGCACGCTGGCGATCCGCACAGACACCCGATGGTCACGAGGATCCTGGCCCGGCTGTGGGCAATGGGTGAGCTGAGCGAACCAGCCCGTCGCGCCCGAGTGATTTGCGTCTCGTTTGTGGTGTCCAGCTGCATAGATCTACCATTCTTGGATGAGGTCGAGCACCACGGTACGGCCGAGCTGCGGGTAGTCCACGCCGGCGAAGCCCGGATCGAAAATCTGCGTGCCAAACAGATTGCGAACGATCAGGCGGATCACGGTCGCCCGATTGGGCAACAACCGGAGCCCGACTGTCTGCAGGTTGCCGCCGACGACGACATAGGGCCTATATTCATAGAGTGCCCCGTGTTCCAGAATGTCGGAGGAGCTCGCCCGGCGCGCCGATACCAAGGAACCTTCGACGCCAAGCCGCAGGGGGAGCTGCGCCAGCCTGGCACTGATCCCAGCGTTGGCGATGAACGTTGGGTACGCCAGATTGCCATAGTTCGTCAGAGCCGCAACGTAGTCCCGATCATCAGTGTGCCGAATTGTGTGATTGAAGGCCGTGTTGACATACGCGGCCACCAGCTTCCGATAGTTGATTTGCAGCACGGTCTCCCAGGACAGCGATAGCGTCCGGGCGAGGTTGTGCGCCACCTGGTTGTCGCCCTGCTGGGTGAACTCGGCCTGATCCAGAAGGTAGTTGCCGGCCAGCCCGGTGCTCAAGAAGAAGTACTTGCCGTAGCGGTACGAGATCTGGGCCTCAATCGTGTGAACGGCGCTCGGTTTCAGTTGCGGGTTGCCCATGATGTCGCCCGAGGTGAGCGGGAACCCGTACAGGAGCTGGGGCGCAGGGGCCTTGAAGGCATTGCCATACAGGAGCTTGACGTGCAGCCGTTTGGAAAGGTTGAGCACGCCGGCCAGGCGAGCGCTCAGGCGATCCCCGTAGATGTTGTGGTGGTCGTAGCGCGCGCCTGCCGTGACACTGAGTCTCGACTTCTCGGGGGACCAGATCACCTGCGCGTGCGCCGCCGGATTGGTGAAATTGACGTGGTCGAGAGCCCCGGAGCGGGACGTGCTGATGCCACCGGCAGGAATCGGGGGGATCGTGGTCTTGAGGATGTCATTCGCCACAGTGAGCTGTTCGGAATCGAGGATGTAGCCCGTCCCGAACAGGACCGCCACAGTCCGATGCGGACGCCAGCTCACCTCGGCCCCGAGATCCATGCCCCGGTAGCCGAAGTCGCGCTTGACGTAGTAGATGTCGCTGCCGACCTCGATGCGATCGCGCGAGGTGGGACCACCGGCGAAGAGGAGCCCGTCGACGGTCAGGTCGAGATTCGGCGACAGGGCGAGTTCAGCCCGGGCATCGATCATCCCTTGGCGGAGGGAGATGTTCGTTCCGCTGGCGTGGCCATTGGCATCAAGGCCATGGGTGAGTTGCGCCCAGTCGGCAAACTCCGCCCCACGGTCGAGTTGCGAGTAGGAACCGAGCAGGGAGATCCGGGCCGTCGGCGTGGCCTGCCCTGATGCCTTCAGGAAGACCACGTTCGACCCCTGGGTGAGGTCGCGGGCCCTCAAATCTGGAGACGCGGTGCTGGCCAGCTTGGGAGCGGGCGACAGAGGCGAGAGCTGCAGCCCGGAATGGTCTTCCGTGTGCATCCGGTAGGCGGCGAGCAGCTTAAACTTGCCGATCTCGGTGCCCAGGCTGGCGTCCTGCCCCGAGGCGAGGGCGCTCCCCGCGTAGTTGCCGTTGACGCCGATCTCACCGCCGTTCATCTTTTCGGGGTGGCGGGTGACGACATTGATGACTCCCAAGAAGGCATCTGCGCCGTAGAGAGCGGAGGCCGGTCCCCGGATCACCTCGATCTGTTGCACCGCCGACAGAGGGATCAACTCAGGTCCAAGCCAGTTACCGCCGGTGGAACGAAATGCGACGGAGTGACCGTCTATCATGACCTTGACCAGGCCACTTTCAGAGCGAAGGCCTCCGGAAACCCCACGGACGCCGATATTGGGAATGCTCTGGTCATCGATCATGTATATGCCAGCGACGTGCGTGAGGGCTTCTTGAACCGAGCGGTAGCCCCAACGCAGGATCTCGTCCCGGCTGATGACCGTCGCGATGGCGGGCGCCTCGTCCTCCTTGACCTCTGATTTGGTCGCAGTGACGATGGTCGTCTGCATGAGCGTTTCCAGATCCAACTCGGACATATCCCGCCAGGTTTCGCCCGCAAAGGGGTCGAGCGGGTTGGTTGGTTCGCTGCTCTCGGGTTCGACTGCGATCGCAGCCGTGTCGAGCGCGGCCGGAGCTTCCGCGTCCGGAAAGATCGCGGGGATCCCTGCATCCGGGGCCGCGTCCCCCGCAGGCCGTGGTGGCGATTCGGCTGCGTGGAGTGCGTTCCTCTCCGCGGCAAGCGACACCAGGAGCGCGGCAACGGTCACTGCCGGCCGCCACAGTGGGGCCTGACGGCGCCGGAAGTTCCGCCCTCCCACCGCCACGACAAGCCGCCGGCCGCGAGCAGTCTTCTGGGTCGCGGTCGACTGCCGCCGTGGTTGTGCCATGTTCCCGTGTCGTCCATCGTCAGGATAGGGGCAGACTTTAGCGGGCTGCCACCCACCAAGGACGCTGGGTTTCACCGGCGGCGGTCTGCGCAGGACAAGGGGGCAAGCAAGACCGCTCAAGCTACTGCAGGGGAGAACCGAGTACTAGGGGCGGAAGCCATCGTCCGCGCCCAGCTGCGCGGCATGAATTGGGCGACCTTCAGAAGACGAGGGCGGGAATCAACGAAAGGATCATATGTCACGCCGATCTACTCACGCGACGATGCTGTCGTTGGCACTGTTTTCCGGAGCCATTGCTTGTGGTTCTAATGGCAGTCAAGCAGGGCCGAACAGCCAGGATAGCGGCTCAGGTACGACGGTGATCGAAATGTTCTCTTGGTGGACGGCACCGGGTGAGGCCCAGGCGCTTCAGGCACTTGTGTCACTCGACGAAGAGACGCACCTGGGGGACATCATCTACAATGCGGCGCTCACGAGCGGGGCCGACAGTCGCGCCACGCTCCAACAGCGGCTCGCAGGCGGGAATCCTCCCGATCTGTTCCAGGACACTGCCGCCACCCTTGGGGCATTTCTCACGGCCAATCCTGGGGCCCTTCAGCCCCTGGATGCATTTCTGGCCACCCAAAACCTAACCAGCGTCATCTTCCCACAGGTCCTCAAGGACGTCAGCGTGGGTGGCCATGTCCAGTCAATGCCCAACAACATCCACCGAGAGAACGCCTTCTTCTACAACAAGAACGTGTTTGCCAGCCAAGGTCTTGCCCCGCCGACGACACTTGCGGAGTTCTTGGCGGTTTGCCAGGCGTTGAAAGCGGCTGGCATCCCGCCCGTGGCGATCGCGTACCAGGGCTGGGTTATGCGAATTCTCTTCAACGATCTTGCGATGGCCTCCATGGGGACGGCCGCATTCTACGACTACATGACAGGGGGACCGCGCGACGATGTCGCTCTGAAAGCCGCCATTGACCTGTTCGGCACGGTGGTTGCGAACTATGTAGACTCCACTGGAGCGTCTGACTCGACGAATTTCGGCTGGGATGATGCAGCGGCGGCCATGCAGTCTGGAAAGGCAGCCATGTTCCTTCACGGCGATTGGGCGAAGGGGTACTTTCAAACGCTTGGTTGGACGCCAGGCATGGACTTTGGCGTCAGCGGGATGCCAGGCGCGTCCGACCTGTTCTGGTATGGGGTGGACACCTTCTCCCTCCCTGTCGGCGCAAAACACCCTAACGGCACCTATGACTTCTTCCAGACAATAGGCAGCATTGACGCCCAAGTTGCCTTCAACAGCTACAAAGGATCTACGCCCATTCGTATGGATGTTCCCCTAAGCAGGCTCGACTCAGAAGCGCAGGTGACCTACGCGGACTTCAAGAACGCGAGCTACAGCATGCTGACGGTGAGCAAAGACGTTTGGGATACCGCCATGCTTGCCTTTGCCCAAAATGGAGACAAGGCCGCGTTGTTCCAGGTTTTCGTGGATACTCCTCCGGTCCCATAACTGGAACAGGCTAGCAACGTGCGTGACGGACGCGGGTTTCATTGGTTGCACCAATGACGAACGTCACCTTGTCGAGTTGGCCCAACACTGGAAGCGGCTCACGCCGGCCCGTCTAGCACTACTGATTGAATTTCTCCCGTCGCCGTCGCTGCTGCGGGGCCCATCCGCTTTCTCGCTTCTCGGTCAGATACCTCGAGTATCTTCCCTCGGCGCTCGTCGCGGCCGGGCCTCCTCGCGACGCGCCGGCTCGGTCCGAATTTCAATCAGTAGTGCTAGAAGCCCTGTGCGCGGAATCAACCGGCAGGTGGCCCAACCCTACATCCAGGGTCTGACTGCCAACAACATGGGCTACATCGTTCTCGAGCGCCAGCAACCCCGCCGCGCGCTGGTGGCCTTCAAAGCAGCGCGGGCCATACGGCAGGATCTGGGCAGCAAGGCGTATGAGATGATGGATGTATCCGGCATGGCCCGCGACTACCTCGGCTTGAACCGAATTGAGGATGCCAGACGCTGGTCACGTCTGGCGCTCGATGGCCTTCGCGCGGTGGACGCGGTGGAGGACATGGAGCATTCGTTCTGCTGCAAGAACGGAAGGCTGCGCGCGGGTCGTAGGGTCGGCGCCCGCTGAGCTTTGCTAGGCGCGCGTTCTGGGTTAGTTTCTGGGCCATGTTTCGCTCGATACTTCCCCTGTCGTTGCTGTGTGCCACGCTAGGCACTACGGCTTGCCGCGATTCCGGGCCGTCGCAGCCGCCGCGCCGCAAGCCTACTTCGCAGCGGCTCAAGGTCTCGCCTCCGGTGCCGTCCCCTCCGGCCACCCCCGCGGTTGAGCTGCATCGGCGTTGGGAGATCACGGTCAAGGCCGGTTCGCGCGCCCGCGAAGCAGTCACAGTCAGCGCCCTTCTGCCGGCAACACCGCCGGCTAAGTCCGTGCGGGTGCGAGCACCCAAAGGGGCACTTGTGTCCTCGCAGATGCCGGGGGACGGGCAGGTGGTGTTCAAGATCAACCCCATGAAGGCGGGTGCGCAGGCGATCTTTTTGGCGGAAGAAGGCGAATCTCCAGCCGCATCCGAAAAAGCGGGCGTGCTGGCCGTGCAGGATCCTGAGGGTGTCAAGCTAACCATCGACGGCAAGCCTATCCTCACCTATCAGACCCAGCGCCCGGCTGGGGGCAAGGACATCGCGCCCGAATACGGACGCAACGGCTATCTTCATCCTGTCTACTCGCCGGCGGGCGTGCTGGTCACGGATGACTATCCCCCGGACAAGCCCTATCAACACGGCATTTGGACGGGCTGGCAGAAGGTGGAATCGGGAGGCAGCCATCCAGATTTTTGGGACACCAGCCTCAAGAAAGGTCGTGTGGCCATGGAATCGGTCGCGCCCTTGTGGGGCGGACCGCTGCGGGGCGGGTTCGGCTCGCATCAGATTTTCGCCGACATGGACAGCCGGGCGGGCGCCATCATCCTGCGCGAAGGCTGGTCGGTGGCGGCGTTCCGCGATGCAAGTCGGGCGTCCTATTTTCTGGTCGACCTGGAGTCAACCCAGGCCGTCCTGAAGGGTCAGACCACGCTGGCCGAGAATTCGTTTGGCGGGATCATCATGCGCGGCAACCGCGATTGGCAGGGAGCAGGCCAGTCGATCTTCCTGACGTCGGAAGGCCAATCGCGCAGCAAGGCCCAGGGTGCACCTGCGCATTGGTGCTATCTGGGCGGCAAGAGTGGCGGCAAGCTGGCCGGCGTGGCCATCCTGTCCAACCCGCAGAATTCCGCGAAGCCCGAGGCGGTGTTCATCGATCCGGAAGCTCCCGTCATGGGTTTTGCCCCCAGCAAGAACGGATCGATCACGGTGCGCCCTGGGAAGCCGCTCAAGTTGAGATACCGGTTTGTCGTGCTCGACGGCAAGCCGGACAAGAAGCTGCTGGATCATCTGTGGGATGATTTCACCAATCCGCCGGCGGTCGACGTGCGCCTGCTGGCAAGCCAGTAGTCCACTTACCGCAGGCTGGGATCGTCGTGTATCCTAGTACTGCCGCATGTCACCCGGACCTCCCCCGAAGCCGCCCCAGGGAGGCGGACGAGCTGGATCGGGTGTGCCGACGTCAGGCGCACCACCCGCCCGGACGCCTGCACTAGGCTCACCAGTCGGTTCGCCGGGAACGGTTCCTTTTTCGTCCACGGCCCCGGCGGGAAGACCTTCGCAGACCGGGGGCGTCGCCCGCTCGGTGCAGACACCAGCTCCGCGTTCCAATGCGGCGGCGTCGGCTGCGGTGCGGGCCCTTGCTGCTGCGTTGAAGTTGCCAACGGCTGACGACGCCGCGGCATCGGGGGGCAGCGCCGGCGCGGCTTCAACCGCAACGCCACCCGCTTCGGGCGCCGGCGCAGGGCCGCCCCCGCCAGTGGTCCCCGTATCCCGCAAGCCTCCCACTTCAGGTGGAGATCCCAGCGCCCGTGGCGGCGGCATGCTGCCCCCATCATCGGCCGCGCGTCGGCTGTCAGGCAGTGAACTGGCGCAGGACGCAGGGGTGGCAGGATCCCGTCCGCTCGTGCAACCCAGCGTGGCTGGTCAGGTGAAACGACCCGGGGCCGTCCCGCTTAGCACTCCGGCAGCCCCAGCAAGGCCCGTGCTGACCCCAGCGCCTCGTGCCGGCGTCGCGACTCCATCTCCCGGCACGATGAAGAAACCGGGATCGCCTGCGGAAAGGCCCAGCGGAGAACTCGCAAGCGTAGCGCCCGCGCGCGCCTCGGCGCCGCCGGCCCCGGCCGCCCGCGCTCCCGCGGCCCTTCCCGATTCGCCACGGCCCGCTCCACCGATCCGACCGCGAGCCCGCCTCGCCCTGATGGTGGGTGTGACAGCGGGCTCGTTGCTTATGGCCGGGGCCGCGTTTCTGCTGGTCTACCGATCCGTTGAATCCTGGCGACAGGAAGCCATGGGGACAGACCCGCTTGGCCGCGTCCGGACACGCAAGTCGGGATCCACCACGCTCGGGATCGAGTACCACACGGACGGGAATGCCTTGCGCGACAGCCTGCTGGTGGGTGATCGCATTCTTGCCCTTGGCAGCGCGGGAAACCTGCTGGTGTTCGACCACGCCAGTTTCAGCCTGCTGGGCGAGCGGCACGCCCGACGGAGCTTCGTTTGCATCGGTCCCGGCGACGAGGCGGGCGTCTATGCGGGCCTGTCCAACGGTGCGATCGTCGGGGTCAACCCGGCCGACCTGTCGCTGACTGAGGTGGGTGAGGTGGCTGGGCGACCGGAATGGATCGGCCGCCGAAAGGCTGGCGTGTTGGTGGCCATCAGCAATCCCAGTCGCGCCTCCTACGGGGCGAGCGCGGGCCGCGGATTCGCGCACAAGCTCAGGGATCTGGGCACCGGGCGCGAATACCCCCTCGACGCGCCGACGACATTCTTTCTCGACAGCGGGGACCGTCTTTGGGTGGGCAGCGATCGCGATGACCACGGGTCCAGGCTGCAGGTTGTCGATCTTGCGGCGGGCACCATCAAGGAGATCCCGGCCAAGGGCGGATGGGACGGGCTGCAGGGCATCAGCGAGATAGGCGACGGGCAAATCTGGGCCTTTGGCGGCAGCACCCGGCCCGAGGGTCCTGCCAGTTTCATCGTCCGGGTCGATGCCAGCGGGAAAGCTGTCACGCTGTGGTCCGCGGGCGCTGACCGGGCGAAGATGCCGTCGGGGGCGCCGGACACGCCCATCACGCAAATCCTGTTCGCGCCCGGCCGCGCGGGTGCCATCGTGGTGTCGGCCCATGACGTGGTGGAGGTCGATGCCAAGGTCAAAGAATGGAAGCCCATGGGGTCCGTGGGCTTCAAGGTCCAGCACGGCGGGCGTGCCGACTTGCGCGCGGTGGGAAGGGCCCATCTCGACGGCGAGCGGGTCATCCTGACTCTGGCCAGCGGCGGTCTTATGGACATCACCGCCGACAGCACGCATCGCCACCTGCTCGACGGACAGGATTCCGTCTCGCTCCCCACCGAGATCGAGCGCATGGGCGATGGCCTGGCCTTTTACGGACCGGGCGGCCCCCTGCTGTATTCGCGCGAGGGCTGGCGTGCGGTGCCCGAGACCGTAGCGCCGCCGCGCGATCTGATGGGCGTGGCACGGAACCCAGGCGAGGAGCGCCTGTGGGCCGCCCTGGTCAGCATCCCGCTCGACGACAAAACCAATGTCATCGTGGCCAAGGCCGGGTCGCGCCGCTACCACAACGGCCACATGCACGGGCTGAAGGACACCTTTGTCACCGGGCAGTGGAAGGACGGCAGCTTCAAGGTGATGAGTCAGGAGGACATCGCGCTTGAGCCCGACGACACCTTCGCCACGCCTGACAAGCAGCTGTGGAATGTGGACAACCAGGGGCTGTGGAATTTTTCGGCCGGCAAGTGGCGCATGGTGATGAGCCTGCCATCTTCCAGTCACGGCGCCTTGGCAGACGCGGGGAGCGCGTTCGACTGGCAAGCGGGCCAGCGAGTTCTGTCGGTCAAGTCAGCGGTGGGTGAGCCGCTGCGCTTCGTGGCGGGCGT
>Ga0182021_10005349_pt1 | contig 15195 bp, 18 predicted proteins | sample 612E3MmetaG_FD_120493 | JGI IMG/M metagenome (GOLD analysis project Ga0182021, IMG submission 120493) | Permafrost microbial communities from Stordalen Mire, Sweden - 612E3M metaG (Illumina Assembly) | ecosystem: Environmental > Terrestrial > Soil > Wetlands > Permafrost | place: Sweden... | reverse complement strand
GAAAATGCCCTTCGCCCCGAACTCGGCCAGCGCGTGCGCCCTCGCATCCGGAACTGCCTGGAACTCCGACAACACGCCATGGGGGACGTGCTTCACGCGCAGGGCCGGGAAGCACCGCTGAAGCACGCCCTGGGCCCACCGCGAGGGGGCCAAGAGCCCCGTCAACGTGGGGACCTCCTGCTGCTTCGACAGGGAGAACACCTTGGCGGTCAGGTCCTCAATGATGTCCTCGGGCAAACCCTCGCTGTTCGGGGCCAGGAGCAGCCAGTGCTCCTCATGGATCCCTCGAAAGTGGAGCGTCTTCGAGAAGAAAGGGTTCCCCACGAGGATGGCGCGCTCGGCAGAGCCCCCGCCAGCCTCGTTATCGGACGACTTGTCCATCCGAACCACTTCGGACAAGGCCCCGTGTGCCAACAGGGCCCGCTCCAACCCCGTCGTCACGATCTCGAAGCTGCCTCTGGACCGTGTGCCGTATAGCGTCGTCTGTTTCATCCGTACCCCGGGGCAAGAGGCCCTAGGACCTCACTCAGATTGCGTACCATCAATTCCCCCACACGATGTTGGCTGAAGTAGGTGAGTTGCGGATCGAAAGTCCTGCGCTCCGGAGGCTCCGCCCGGCGCAGCGCCTCGATCAAGACGTCCGATTGGTAAGCGGGCCACATGTGCCCGAGCCATCCGTAGTCTTCATCAACCTGTGCGTACACCCACTTGATTGGGATGTCGGCAGAATTCGCGTATTCGCGAGGGCCGCCCCAGTCTGTGTAGACCATCCGATTACCTGCAAGACGGGCCTCGAAGGCTGGGATGTCCCACGCTTCGGCGTGCGCGGCCGAGACATAGATGTTGTTCTTCCTGTGGATGTCGAGGATGTCCTCCCTCGACACCATCTCGTTTATGATGCGAACCTTGCGCTTCATGTTGGCCGACGTCCACCCATTGGCAATCACGTCGGCGTGGGCTAGCCAATGCTCAATGGACTCCTGCGGCGTTGGGTAGTTGGTCCACTTCCCGAATCCGCTGGTCTTGATGAACAGGCTCGCCCTGTCCTTGGCTCGGTACGCCCGAAGGAACGCACCGATCAGCATGTGTTGGTTCTTCCTCGGCTCCCACTTGCCGATGCTGTAGAAGCGCTTCCCCTCGGGTGTCTCCTCCCGACCCCGAGGGTGCGCCAACGCTGCAATCGGGTCGTCGGGCCCCCAGCAGTAGGGGACAACCCGCAACTTCTCCCGCGGAACCCCGCCATGGAGGAAGGCGTCCAGGTTGTCTCGACAGGGGACCCACACCTGCGCCAGCTGGGATAGGGCCTGCGCCGACAGCGCATCGATCGTCGCGCGCTCCCAACTCGTATACAGGATGGTCCTCGACATGAGAGACGACACCACATCCGGAGGCGCGAAGCTCGACGACCGAGGGGTCAGGAGAAGGGTAAGGTGCTCGAAACTGCCAAAGATGGCGTGCTTGACGCAAAGCACGACCTTCTTGAACTGGGGGTGGGTCAGGTAGACGAGTTGCTGCGTCTCCTTGTCGAGCTCTTCGGTGAAGAAGCTGTTCCCGGCTGTCCCCAACGAATCGAGGCGCACCGCGGCCCCCGCCCGCGCCAGGGCCAGAACGTTGGCGCACGCGTGCCGCGCCATCCCGTCCCCGTCCCTCCGCCACGGGGCCTGGTACACGATCCCCTGGGGGAGCTCTGCCGACGTCCCCGTGGCCTGGAACTCATCCAGACCCGCCGCGGCAAGAGCGGCTGGGTCCGGCTCCCCGTGGTACTCCTGCATCCACGGATCCGACATCAGACCTCCCACACCTTGCTGTCCCCAATGCGGACAGCCCAGTTGCAGTTGAAGTTCGAGCAGCGGACGATGTCATCCACCGTCACGGTGCAGTCCTGGTGGACGATCTGAGGACCGAAGGATGTCATCACCTGCACCAGCTTCTTCTGGCGCTCGTCTCGGTGGAACTTCCGGTGCCGGTTCTGGACCATGAGCTGGCTTTCCCCGTGCGGAACGCCGCGCTCCAGGCACCGGGGGCACACCAGCGTGAACATGATGTCCAGGGCGCCAACAAGACTCCCGGGGATTGGGTACATCGTGATCTCGCTCAGGCACTCCTGCCGGACTGACCCATCCTTGTTCATGTAGTAGAGCACCAACCGGGGGCTCTCGTTCGTCAGGAACTTCTGCTCCCCGATGCGGGCGATGGCCCCCTCTTCAGGGGCGCGCTCCACCTTGTCGGCGACCCAATCCTCATGGGCTCGACGCTTTTCAGCATCCGCCAGCTGCTCTGCGATCTTGTTGTCGTAGGTGGACGACGTCGTACCCCCCTTGATGATGATGGTCGGGGACGCGGGCTTAGCCGGCGTCGCGTCCGGAGTCCTTCCTACCGGAATCCCGTTGAAAAAGACTGGTCCGCCCGCTGTTTCCTTGTCGTCCGCCATGCGGGCAAACCCTGCCATGTATGGCAGACAAGGTCAAGGTAGCTGCTAGTACGCCCTATGATTCATTCGACTAAGGATTAACGCCGTAACGACCGATGCTGCAACCGTCGTAAAAATGAGCCGGAACGTTTCGGTCTGATACCACGGAGTAGTAACAACCAGGGGTTTTCCGTCCTTGCAGTCGACGCAGGAGGGGTGCTTCTCACCCTCCGCGCAGGCCACGCAAGAACCGCTCACGAGCTTGCTGCACTGCGGACATGCAGAGATGACGGGAGTTCCAGCATCCACCAGAAGTGTCGCCCCGTTGGTGACAACGGGAGCCGATCCGATGATGGAGGCGCCACTGACACCGAAGGGTCGCGCGGGGCGGTACACGACCACCCCCTACTTCTGCAGCCAGAAGTACGTGAGCAGCATCCCACCAAGCAGCCCAGCCGCGCCCGCCATGGCAATCTCGCCCACCCCGTACTGAGGCGTGGTCGAGGCGCCGAGACCGCACCCGACACCGGAACAGCCGCTGACCGGGAAAGACCCGCCCTGCGTCAATCCCCAGTGCATGGGCGAGTACCTGGCCAGGTAGTTCGCGATCTGAACCGAGCTGTAGGGGGGCGCGGGTTCGACCCCGGGGCTAGCTGTCGGGGCCCACTGCGGGAAGATGGAGCGCTGCTCGACCCCGCCGCGCTCCAGGTGGAGGCTCGGGATCGCACCGCGAGCAAGGTCATGGCTCGTGGGCGCGTACCGGGGGAGGACGAGATCGTTGGGCGTCTTGTTGTGGTACATGGCTCACCTTCGACGAAGTAATAGGTAGGTTGCAAGAGCCCCGATAGATGCACCGATTCCGAGTCCGAAGTACCACTGTGCGTCCACCATGTTGGCGTTAGCCATCTTGGGGTTTGAAAAGAAGGTGTACCCGATGCCGACCATGTCCGGTGCGGCCGAGTAGTCCATGTTCTTCCCCCACCCAGGAACAGGCGCGAACTGCCAGCCCGGGGTCCCGGTGGGTCCCAAGGTCTTGGGGTACTGCGAATCTGGATACGTGACGTAGGACATCAGGCCGCCTTCTCGTAGTGGCGCTTCAGCACCGCGTAGGCCGCATTGATCGCGACCAGTCTCTGTTCCGCCTTCGCCTTGTCCTTGGCCCTGTCGGGATGGTTCTTCAGCGCAAGGAGTCGATACTGCGTATGGACCTCATCCCAGGAAGCCCCCGGCTTCAACTTGAGGACCCTCAGCGCGACCACGACAGGGTCTGTGTCCTTCACGTCGGGCTTGGCCGTCGCCCGCTGCGCCCGGCGCCGCTGCTTCTCTGCCTGGCGGTTCCACTTCTCCTGGTCCTTGGTCCCGACCATGCTCTTCACGCACTCGTCGCAAACCATCTCGGCCTTGAAGGAAATGGAGGCGTGCGCGAGGCAGCAACGCCTCCCGCACACGATGCAATCGCCTAGGGCGATCTCCGAACAGCTCTCGCAGGTATCGGGGTCGATGACATTAGAGGTAAAGTTCTTCAGGGCGTTCTGGCTCAAGTAACCCATCCAGCGCATGAACTGATCACGCACCGCAGCTGGCGCAGCCGAATCGAAAGACTGACGCGCAGCTGCGACACCGAGAGACTGGAGTAGGTCAGTGAACCACATCATAGATTAGCGCCCGTATGCTGTATAGACAGAGTACACCGACGAAACCACCGGGGTCTCTTGTTGGATCATGCGCGCCAGCCAATACGAAGCCGTTGCCAAATCCGACAAGATACCGTTCCGCAAATTCGCCTGAGTAGCCGCATCAAACAGGTATGTCACAGGAAGCCCTTGACTCCGCTGCAACCTACCTACCGACATGTACCAGGCAGTCATGACGGGGATCTCCGGAATCCAATATGACCCGCGGAACAGAATGTTCATGGCCGTCTTGGCCTTGTCGCTATCCATCACCTGGAAGTAGTGGTACAGCTCCTGAATCTCCACGAGCATTCGCTGTAGGTACTGCGCGTTCGTCGAGCCATCCAAACCACGAGAACCCGTGTACAGGTTCATTCGAGCATTGAATTGTGCTCGGCTATCTGTATCGGTTGTCGCAAAACGAGGGATACCAAGAAGGCCCAGCGCGTCCATTGCGTGCTGAACCATCTCCGTATCACCCATCTTGGCAACGGCGCCTAGACCTGCTGAAGTGTACATCTCTCTCTCTCTCTCTCTAACAGATGTTCAGTAATCTCACTTCTTCAGCATGAAGAAGGCACCAACCCCGAGGAGCGCGAGCCCCCCGTAGAGGAAGTAGTTCGAGTAGGCCGACAGGTCGACGCCCGAGACGCCGGACGCCCCATCACAGCCACCGCACCCGCAACCATCGCAGCCGCACACCCCACACCCACTGACCGGGCCGTGGTGAATGGTGATGGGCCGGGTGACCTCGCGGCCGTCGATGTAGAGGGGCATTCCGAGCCCGTCCATAGAGTTGCCATGCAAGCCGTCCATCGAATCGCCGCCGAGGCTACCCGAATTCGAGGCCTGGAGATTCCCGAACCCTGCATCCGAGTCCGCCTGAAAGATGCCGTCGTGCCAGGAGCTGCTCGGACCCACCTTCACCTGCAGGGACTGCAAGGACTGGGGGCCCATGGCCTGCCTGGAGCAATCCGCCATGCACTCAGCCTGCCGCAGAGGCGCCGAATTGGTTTCGGACTCCACCGTGACCAGCTGGGCGTTTCCGTTGCCAAGGACCGGCCTGGAATCCCAGGTCTCGACCAATGCCCCATTCAACAGAGACGTGGCCGTAGATTCGGGCGCCCCAAGGCTACCGTCCCGGTACGCCTGTTGCGGCGCCGTTCGACCCAGGCTGCCGTCATGGTAGGAGGTCAAGAGACCCACACCACCCAGGCTACCGTCATGGAACGACTGCAGCTGGCCAACGCGACCGAGCGCGCCCACCGACTGGGCAAATGAGACACCTTGATTCGAGAAATACGCTCCGAGAGCCATTACCGCACCAGCCTTTCGATCTTGTCGTGGAGGGCGTAGGCAACGACCGCTCCGAGCACGAATCCTACACCGGCCCAGCCCCAGCCTGGAATGCCTGCCTTCACCTCATCGGCACCAAGACCTACGATCTTGCCGGCAAGCCCCACAGGGCCTCCGTACCGATTGGCAGCGTTAGTCACTTGGGGCCACGCCTGCTGTGCAAGTCCTGGGTAGTCGGGGTTCACATTGATCTGCATGGTTACTTCCCACGAAGAAGGAGAAAAGCCCCAACAGCTCCGACGCCTGCCACAAGGGCAGGAGTGATGTAGTCCGGTGCAGCGGCAGCAGGAGCCGCCGGAACGTCCCCAAGCCTCCCCACCTGCTGCAACCATAGGGATTGCGTGGGAACGCCGGACGGAGGCAGCCTCTTGATGGCCGCCTTCAGCTGCGCGTCCGCGAAGCTCACCATGGGCGCGGGGCGGAGCGACGTTTCCGCCGCCGGCACCTGCTGGGCGAAGAGGAAGGTTCCGCCGATGCGCTGGGCCGCGCGCTCCGGGCTGAGTTTCCCGCCCTCGCCCGCCGCCTGCCGCCGGAGCCAATGCAGGTAGAACACCCTCGGGTTCAGCTGCTTGTCCGTCTGAGCGTACACCCCATGCGTCTCCAGGTACGCGTAGGTCGCACCCTCGAATGCCTGCTGCATCTCAGTCTGGGTGGGCGCATTCTTCGTGAGAACCGCCAGGTACGGGAGCTCCAGCCCATAGAGCTGCTTGAAAATCTGAGCGAGAGCCACATCCGAGATGCGGAACAGCTCCAGGTTCTGGTCCTGCGGCTGCGTCAACTCGACCCACTGCGTGTCTCCTCGCCGGACCGCCCACGGCGTCACGAGACCGAACCTCGGTAGCAGGTCAGGAACCTCCCGAGCAAACTCGCGCGTGGTCTCGTCCACACCCAAACCAGGGGGCGCTGGGATCGCCGCTGACTGTCGCGGGTCCTTCGAGAAGGGGTCCACAGACGCTACGCTCTGGTACTCGGTCATGACTCGCTCCTGAAAGACTGACTGGCGGACGACAATGGCGTGGAGTGGAAAGTGTCCGAAGATTCGGCAACACGAACCTCATTTACAACAGGAGCGGGCGCCTTACCCAACCCTCCACACCACACCATTGTCGTCCGCGTGTCGATCACAGCTGCCTCGTCGCAAAGGCCACGAACAGGGCGGCGGCGACGCTTACTGCGGACGTCACGCTAGTAGCCGCCACCCAATAGACCACCGAGGACAGCTTCCCTATCTTCTCTTCGACCAAGGCTACCCGAGTCGTCAACGGGGCTTGCCCCGACTGCACAACATCAAACAGGCGCTCTAACCTGAGCAGGACCATCTCCTGGCTCTTCTTGGCTTCATCGAACCGCGAGTTGATCTGCAACTTGTGCTCGTCAAAGACGTGGTCCAGCGTCCGAAGCATGAACTCGATGCGCTCATGCTCTGGATCTTCGGTTCCTGTCCAACTTGGCCTGTCTGAAGGTAGAGAACCCATAAATCACCGAATCCCGTCCGCATCTTTCTGGGGGTACTTGATGCCTTCGCACCACTCTCTCAGCTGGGATTCTGGTACAAGAATCCCGGAATACGAGTACTCCAAGAACGCGATCGGAAGGGTCAGCGGCTTCCAAATGCTGGCTTTCACCTGCACCACATCCCCTGAATACGCGTAAAGCGTGAACGGCATGTTAGCGGCGCCGTATCGAGTCGGGCGTTGCGGCTGCATCGCGTTCCCGGGACCCGCCGCATTCGCGAACTTCCCGGCCTGCGCCACTGCAAAGGACGCCAGGTTGTCAGCCTGGAAGGACCCCTGAACAGGTCCGTACGCAGTCTGAATGGTCGTCGGAAGTCCGATCGTCCCTGGGAATGCCTGTTGCGCCTGCGTGACCACAGGCACCGGCTCCAGCTCGAAAGTGATGTCTCCCTTCGTCTGCTGCCCCACGAGCAGGGAGAAGCCCAAGCAATTGGACAGGCTCCTGGAGGCCACCGGAACGGCGTCCCCCACCGCTACCCCGCTGTACCGATAGAGGTCGGCACGAAGGTCCGTGATGAGCAGCGTCATGTTCGCGGGGACCTGATACGCCCCCATCTCGAAGGTGAAGTGCTTCACCTGAGACACGTCCGGCGAAAACATAGCGTTCGACGCCTGCTTCCGATAGAGCTGCTCGAAAGGAACAGTCACCGGTGGCAGGAGGTTGGACAACACCCCGCCCCCGGAAGGGAGGGTCCGATTTCCATCGAACCCTCGCTGGGGGGAGGGCGCGCGTCCGGGTGTCGGGATTGCGCCCAAACCTGCCATTAGACCGGCCTCACCGTGCCCGGAGGCTCAATGATCTTGTACCCAGAGAAGCCCAGGAACAGGGTGCCGCTAGGCAGCCGATTCATGGGGTCCACTGTGATGATTTCAGCCTCCTGATCCTTGAAGCCCTCCTGCACATCGAACTGGCTGTCGATGAACGGGAACACGTTGTTGACGTTCGCGAACCCTGAGACGTTCCCGAAGCTCGGGTTGTTCGGGTGCGTCGGCGTCACTCGCCACTTCAGCACCTCGCTCTTCTCGAAGAAGTCGAGAGCGGGAAGGTCGAAGGGGCTATTGATCTGCTCGGTGTAGAACGCGCTCGGAATGGGCTGGTTCTGCCGCGGGTACGAAGCGCCCGAGTTGATGAACTCGATGAGCCCGTCGAACTCCATGCTACGGAAACCCGACTGATTCGAGGGGCTGGCGTAGATGGCTCGACCCGTTCCTGGCAGCGGGCCGCCGGCTGTCGGCTGGAAACTGCCGGCAACGGCATCGTTCAGGTCCCACATACTGTGAATGGGGCGCCACCTGCCGAAAGACCGTCCGAGAACGGCCGACGATTGCCCCGTGCTGGGGTTGGTGTACGTCGCCACAGCCTGGCTCAGGAACGCCGCATACCGACGAACCGCCACGAAGGGGCCGTCCATCGACACCGGGTACGTCTGCTCCTGGCCGGAGGTGACGTTCGGGCCAATCGGGATCTGCACGATCACATCGAAGGGGATGCGTCGCCCGGGGATCTGATCGACGAAGCGAATGTGGTCTGGGGCTCCTGACCCTGCCGATCCCGCCTGGATCCTCGACAGCGCATCCGACAACACCTGCATGTTGGTCTGCTGCTGTTGGATCTGCTGCTGAAGCATGGCCGTCTGTCCCTGCTGGGACGCCAACTGCTGCAACGCCTGTCGGGCCTGGGCATTCGCCGCGTTCGACTGCTGTTGCAGTTGGTACACAATCTGCGAAAAATCTGCCATGAGTGCCTCGCTACGGAGTACCGGCGCCTCGCGCCGTGCCTGAATGGAGAGTGGGATCAGTGTCGTGGCATGCTCTGGTCCGGGTTTTGCGAGACCAGGATACCAGAACGGCCGGGTTCCCCGAAGAGAAACCGGCCGTCCGGGTGCGAAGCAGCTCGCGGTGCAACGACGAGAACCGAAGCTCTCCCCGCTGCGCGCCGCTTACTGCACGTCGCGGGCGAAGAGCCCGTCGAATACGAACTGGATGACCTTCTGAACGCCGTCGATGGCGTTGAGGTTGTCCTTGAGGGACAGGTAGTTGCGGCCCGTGGTCGTGTCCGTGGTGCCGGGAGTGGTCGAGAACGGCGAGCCGGGGAGCGCGCTGATCTGGGCCTCACACTTCACGTTCTGCCGCGGGGGTAGGAGGACGGCGCGGGCCAGGCGGAGGATGGCCGTCTGGGTGGGAGCACCGTTCTGGAAGTGGATGAGGTCGGACACGCCGCCAGCATCGCCCGAAAGGCCGCCGCCCTCGGGGAAGTAGCTGGTGGGCATGTTGGTGATGGAGAACTTCTCGCCGGTCCCGTACGACCAGTGGAGCTGCTCCATCGACTGGTAGTGCAGGCGGTAGACGTCCTGGTAGTTACCGGGCGCGTTACCAGCACCGGGTCCACCGGTTCCGAAGAAGGACACGACGCCGGCAACGCTGAAGTCGCCGTTCGAGCCAGCCACGGTGCCGGGGGTCAGAGCGCTGCGAACAACCGGCGCGCGGAACCACGTGGTTACGCGGAGAGCCAGAGTCACGTGGCTCTGGTCGGACGGCAGGGTGCTGCCGTTCTGGAGGTTGGTCAGGGCCGACAGGTCGCCAATCCGGCTCTGGTTGGTGAAGAGCTGGTTGCGGTCCTGGACGGTCACGCCACCGAGACCAGAGGTCCGGATGAAGCTGTCGTAGAAGGGCTGGTGAACGCGCTCGCGGACGTTAGTGAGTTTTGCCATGGAAAATTCTCTGTTTTCTCTGTGACGTGAGGTCTCTTTGAGACCCCTGTTGCTCTCGAACTCGGGTCGCTATGCTTGTTGATGGGGTTGCGTCCCCTTGCTACCGGGTCCTTCAACGCCCCATGGCCAGGGAAGCGGTTTGCCGCAACCTCCTGGCCTTGGGTGGGCTCTGAAGCCCTACTTGCTATCGATCACCCGGAAAGGATGCCGTTGCCGCCGCCACTCGCGAGAATGCCCGCTGGCACCTCACTCGACTGCGTTCCGCCCGACACGTTCAGGGTTCCGCCGAATAGCGGCCCATTCGGGATCCACTGGCTACGCATGGGGACGATGCTCTCATCGAACCCACCCCCGGCGCTCTTCTGCGCCGAGAAGTACTCACCCACTCCACGCCGCCCGTGGACACCAGCAGCGCTCTCGGCAAGATCAAGGATCGAGTCGAGGTCGCCGTCGGGGCGTAGGCCATCGTCGATGACCTGCTGATTGGCGGACGGGAGAAGGGCCTGCTCGCCGGCTCCCTCGTACTGGCCGATTCCCTGGAGACTAGCCGGAGCGAAATACTCGCCCGTGGCATTGTATCCGGCGGCGGCCTGGCTAAAACCCGCAGCTGCCTGCGAGTACGCACCCGTCCCGGCCGCTGCCTGGCTGTACTGCCCGAGCCCGCTCATGGGGGTGAAGTACTCACCGACCGGAGCGTAGTAGGGCATGATGCTGCTCTGTCCGTGCAGGCTGTATGCAAGACCGGACTCGTACCCACTGAGCTCCTTGGCTGCAGTTGCCATGGAGTCGGTGGGGGTCTTGGACGCCGCCATGAAACCAGAGATGAGGATCTGCTGGATCAAGGAGGCAACCATACCGGCGCCAACTTCGACCTTCTTGCTTGGCAGGACCGCCTGGGAAAGCGGAATACCGGCAGCCACCACGACAAGACCCGAGAGGGGCTTGGCGAAGAGCTTCAGGTAGGTCTTGGTCGACCCCTCGGCCATCTTGTCGAGCAGACCTGTCCCATCCGACTTGACGAGCAAGAAGTCGACGAGCAGGTTCGACAGGAGGCGATGGGTGAGGAAGCCCGCGCCAACGATAGCGCCGGTCTTCAACACGTTCAAGAGATCGGCCATGAAGCCGTTACGGCGGTAGCCGTTCCGGCGCAGATGCCGACGCGCGTGCTTCCGGACGTGGTGACGGACGTGCCGACGACCATTCGCCGTTAGTCGACGTGAGTGCTTTCGCGACCTGCGTCGCTTCGGCGCCACCGCGAGATGCGCCCGACGAACCGACCGACGCCTGGCCGCGCTGCGACGAGACTTGCTCGACTTGCGTGACTTGCGTGACTTGCGACGCTTCGGAGCCACCACGCGCAGAGCGATCAAGCGGCGAGCCGCCGACCGACGCTTCGCACTCGCTCGCCGCCTACGATTGGCGGTGAAGGCGATGCGCGGGGGATTCCGACGTAGGCTAGAGCGGCGAGCCACCCGAAGACGGCGCCGACTCTTGCGGTTTCGAGTGAAACTGCCGACCCTTTTCATATGACTGGTCTTTTCCTTGGTTGAGCGACTGGTGCGGGTTGCACAAGTCACGTACTGCTTGCCGACTCGCATGAAGCCGGCAAAGATTTGACCCTGCGAGATGGGGTACTTCTTCAGTGCCTTGCGCGCGGCCTCGGTCTTGCTGAGGCCTTTCGCCTGAAGCGTCCGCATCGCTCGCATGAGCTTCGCGTGCTTCTTGGTCTTGATCGGGCCTTCCTTGCGTCGATTGGGAACCCAAGCTCCGCCGCGCTTCGCAATCCGCGCGCTGGCCTTGGACCGGAGCGAGTCAATCCGCTCCCGCGTCCACTTGGGCTCGCCCTTCTTGGCGCCGGTCTTGTACTTCCCGGAGAACCTCACCACTGCTGACGCGGGGATCTTCCGGTACGCGACCTTATGCCCCTTGCGCTTGGCGTAGAGCCAGGACAAGGCCTGCTTGCCAGTCGGCTTCCGCGCGAGAACTCGCTTGTAGGGACCAAAGCCGGTCTGGACTCGGCGTGTCCGCGTGACCTTGACCGTGGTGTACTGCGACGGCCACTTGGCGCGGGCCTTCTTCGATCGAGCCTCCCGGGCCTTGGCCAAAGACGCCACTCGCTTTGCCTTATGGGCTTCCTTCTTCGCAGCCTTCGCTACCGAAGCGGCTTCCTTCGCAGCGGCTTGCGCCTGCTTGCGGGCAGCCCTGGATGCCTGCATGGTCGCAATGACCTTCCTACGGGCTTCCTTCTTGCGAGCGGCGGTGTACTGGGCGCCGGTGAAGCCCTTGGCGCCGGGGCCAGACAGCCGGGGCTTCTTGGGATTCCGACGAACATGCCTGGTCGTGAGTCGCATACTCGATGCACCTTTCAATAGTGACTGTGCCCGTCGAAGCCTCGCGGCCGGGCTTTCGGTCCTGGCGACGGGGCGCGCACTCCGACCTCGGCCGTTTACGGTTGCCAGGGTGGTGACCCCCAAGGGGTTGCTCAAAGTGCGGGAGTACCCCTTCAGCTCCTTGCGGGAGATGGGGCGGAAAAGACCGACGACTTTTCGCTTCCGACTGGGCATACTGATTCCTTGATCAGCACCGGCGCAGTCGGACGCGGCGTACGGCTTCTGATGAGCAAGGCGAGACTACAGGAGCGGAAAACCGGTGTCAACGGTTTCGGGGGTCTAACGACGGTTCCGCGCGTATAGATAGAAGCCAAGCCCGGCCAATGCGGCCCCTCCCAGGAGCAAAACCTGCGTCTGCGAGGATGCCGACGCTGCCGCAGCCGCCTGTTTGGCGTACGCAGACTGGACATAGGCCGTCTGGACGTTCTTGGCGTCGTAGACCGTCTTGACCATCTTGTTCACGTACTCGGTGTTCTTGGCGGCGTACACCGACGAGACAACCTTGTATTTGTCCGCGAACTCCTGCCCCAGCACCTTCTGCATGAAGACAAGGGCTTGGGCCACGTCCGAGAGCCTCTGCTTCAAGTCCTGCTGGTACGCGAAACAGGTCCCAATGAAGCGCGGGATGCTGGCGTACGTACCGTCCCTCCACCCGCCATGGCACATGAGAACCGCCCCGAGCCGGAAGAAGTAATCGTCGCCATCGACCGGGCGGCCTTTGGGCGCATGTCCCGGTTGGACCTGCGCATTACAAACAGCCTGCACGCGACCCGTCTCGAAGGCGACGTCCATCCACCCAAAGGGTACGTGAGCCCCCCCTAGTTTTCCCTTCCCGGAAGTGTCTGCGTACGTTGCCCCGACTTCCACGATGCGGCTCAGGGCCAACTCTTCGACAAGAGGATCTACCCCGGGTCGCGGCCACATCCACAACAAGGCAGTGTTCCCTGGGTACTGCGATGGAGGGAACATGGGGTTGCGGCGCCTCAGTGGGAGGATCTTCCGGAAGCCTCCGAAGGACGTGAAGCCATCCACGTCCGCGAAACTCTGAACCCCTCGGTATGTAATCCCACCTGCAATCTTCAAGTAGGTGTCAGTATTTGCATAGTAATGGGCCTCGAAGAAGTCGAGTGCTTGCTTCTCAGTCCATTGCTCCGCGTTCGTCGCTGTAGCCAGTTTGTTGTGGTACTGCATGATGGACAGGACAGCGAGCCGCTCCTTCGCAGCTACGACGTCCGACATCTCCACCAGACTCCACATCATCTTCTGCGAGACGTCCGCCGCTTCCTTGTGCAGCTTATTCCAATCTTGACCGAAAACACCGGTCACTAGTGCGTTCCACGCACCTTCAAATGCCTTCCCCATGTCGGAGAAGAACTTGTCTACATGTCCATTGAAGAGGTCGCTGACAGCTGTAGCCATGCCATCGACGATCGCCTTGATGCCGGCTACGAATGGGCCGATGATCTTGTCGAATGGGATGGCTTCCAGCAGTGCCATGAGCCCAGTAGTACATAGGTACCCGACGGCGGCGCCGCCCACGCCTCCGGTGACGGTCCCGACGAGCGCCCCGCCAGCCGCACAGAACGCGGTGCCCTCCACCATGAGGGCCACAACCACGCACTGGGACAGTGCTTCCGTGTACAACGCTGCCGCAGTATCTTCGAGATTCTTCCCGTCCAGGAGCGCCCCACCGAAGTCGGAAATTGCACCGACTAACGCAGAGGCCTGGTCCCGGCTCATGCCATACTGCTCCAAGGACGCCATGGAGAAGTTCTCACCATAGCTGGCTCCTAGGCTTCTCGCCTGCAGTGCAGCCACAGCCTTCGGCCCGAAGCGTCGGCCTAGTGCTTGGTGAAATCTCGCGAGCTTCAGGTCTGCAACGACTGGATCACCCAAACCTCGCAGAACCAGACGTGCTTGGTGTCCTTCCTGTACCAACGAGGGGGCGCCGTAGTACCTGAAAGACATGGCTAATTCACAATCCCATCCGAGATGATGTCGAGTTTGTCCCCGGTGACGAGCAGATGCACACCACCGGTCTTGGTGTAGATGAACAAGAACGCCCTGCCGGTGTCCTGCCGCTTGGCCCCTCCCCACATCGCGTGGGCCAGCGTGACCTCACCAAGGCCTGCGTCCCCCTTCTGAGGCTTCCCGTTCGCACCGTAGAGTTGGATCTGCACTCCGATGACAGGCGCGATGTTCGAGAAGTGAATGGGCAAAGGACGTCCGATGATGTCCTCAATCCTGCGGGACTTCCCGTGCACCTTCACGGCTTCCCGCCTGTCGTCCCAATACTGAATGGGAAACGAGGGGGCCACGTAGACGTGCTGGAAGGTCTCGGCAATGTGCTTGTAGTCCTCAAACTCGCTCAAGTCGCTCTTCCACTTGTTCGAGCGATAGAGCTCCGCCTTCGCCTCCCCGACCAGGCGCATGGTGTTGGGCCAAGTGAAGTTCGTGTTGAACTTCCTGGTATGCGACCTCGCATGGAAGGTCTCGAACAAGGCCTTGGCCTCATCCTCCGTGTCCTTGAATCGCTCCGTCGCGGCGTTCGGGGTGTATCGACGTCGTGCGGTCATGTGTGCCTCCGGAGCCAGGGAGCGATGTAGTAGTACCCTAGGTACGCGCCACCAGCGCCAATCGCGAGCTTCACGATCGGATTAGCCAGCAGGTTGTCGAGTTCCGCGAAACCGGTACCGGACATCCCCGTCACCCCGCCAGGCGCCGGGACGATGAGGCCCTGCGGCAGGTCCCCTCGCCCTGCGGGGCGCGCACCAGAAGGCAGAGCCCGGCCGCACTCCTGAGCGGGTACTCCGATCCCTCCAGCAGCCGATGGCAGCTGCGGCTGGGGGAGATCATCCCCGAGGTTCCGCCGCTCCGGCGTCTGGAAGTAGTCGTACCCGCCGTCGGGTCTCCACTGGCTGTAGATCATCACCACTTGCCCTTCGACGAGGACCACTGCCCAGCAATCTGGGGCAGGAAGTAGATCCCCACCGCGAGAAGTCCGCCAAACCCAGCAATGTAGACCAGCGGCGTGAGCACCGACTTCATCACGTCTTCGATGATCTTCTGGGGGGCGTTGGTGATCGCCGAATCGGGCTTGGAGAACTTCGTGCAGTACTCCAGGGCCCCGGGGTCATTCGT
>Ga0182021_10005348_pt1 | contig 15196 bp, 14 predicted proteins | sample 612E3MmetaG_FD_120493 | JGI IMG/M metagenome (GOLD analysis project Ga0182021, IMG submission 120493) | Permafrost microbial communities from Stordalen Mire, Sweden - 612E3M metaG (Illumina Assembly) | ecosystem: Environmental > Terrestrial > Soil > Wetlands > Permafrost | place: Sweden... | reverse complement strand
CGGGATTATAGAGATTTATTTCTATTTCTTGGCCTTTGTCTTCGGTTTGGTACGTATCTGTGTCTTTGGTTTGGTCTGTGTCTTGTTTGTAACAGGGAAAAAGTATTTCATGCACCAGATGTTCTCATCGACATATTTATTGAATTCGTCGCTACCATTTTTATAATTTACAGCCAATTTTCCCATGGTCTTATTCAAATCCTGGGGCATCCAGTTTCTCTGATTTAAAAAAACATTGAACATCTTTTTGATATGGTCTTGGAACATTAACATTGCATTGTTGTCGAAGGATGCCTCGACCTTTGCGTATCCTTCATCGAGTGCTTGTTTTAAATCGTCAAACCCCTTATTGTATGAATCGATACACTGGTCAATGACCTTTTTGCCTTCATCGCTCGTTCCAGGGACATGGTCGAAAAAAGTCTTCACAAGTTTTTCTGCCGGGTCATTAAGCTTTAAAATAGTTGAAAAGTAGTTATCAAAGGCTGTCTTGTGCAAATCAATCATTTGGCTCACTATTTTCTTTTTTCCCATTGGAGTTCCTTTCTCTGTCCATAGAATTATTAAAATAAAACCAATTATTGACTACTATAAAACAATCAATTGTCAAATCGAAATTTGGTAAGGAATACCAATCGAAAGATAATATGTCTATGAAAAATTCTAAACGCTTGCTTACAAGAAGGAAGAAATATTGTGATGATGCCTTTTATGAATCCAATTTTCAGAGGAAATATAATGGCATGACTCTTGATTTATTTCTTGGTCAAATCCTCCGGCCTGTTTATTAGTTTAAAACCCCTTTTTTTGTTCTGTTTGAGGGGGGATAATACTGGGGGAAGTTGTTTATTGAATGATTAGAAGAAACAAATATTTTATAAGAAATTGTATTTATTGTGTTATTTAATGGTGGCGATGTGAGATTCGAACTCACGGCACCTTGCTTCGGAGGCCAAGCATCAACCTTTTCTCTTATTTAACTTTTTCATACCTAAAATAATCTAATCCCCGTAAATGACACAGAGGTATGCTCATTTAAGGGATGAGGCATTGAAGAACACTTCAACATTGGCCGGGCAGATCATAGACGCGTCAACAAATAAAAATCGGTAATTTACATAAATATTTAGTCTAGTCTTGGAGGAACTCCATGATGACCTTTTGCCGGAGGAACTCCGTGATGAAATTCTCTATATGTTGGAACTCCATTTGAATTTTTCATAATTTTCTCCTTTCATTTTTTAATTAGTTACAATTAAATATGTTGAGTTATTTGATAGAATATCTTTATATATTTATCAATAGTAATGGATTGCTAGTCCACTTGTTTTTGCCTCGTACAATGTGATAAATTTAAAAATAAGCTGGTCAGGTAGTTGAACATGCCACAAATTCAAACGTGGTTGAAATGCACAAAGAAGAAAAGGCATAAAGAGGGATTATGTTTGATAAAGTAAATCATATTGAATCTTACATTGCTTATTATGAAGCAAAGATTAAAAGCGATAAGGAATCAATAAAAAATTATAAGAAATTTATAAAAGAAAGAAACGCCTCTGATTGGTTTATTACTCACTTTCAAGGCAGTATAAGTCATTATAAGGATTTAATAAAAAATTATGAAGCTTCATTAAAATATAATGAGGCCAGACTTGCAAAATTTAAAATTGAAAAATTTGCCGCAAGTGGAATAAAATTTAGAGTTATACAAGGCGGTATCAGTTAACAATAAAAAATCCGGGGACAGGCAGGCCAGCCGATAAATTTTAAAAAAGGCGTAAAATATAAGGGGAGGAAATATGAGCATTCTTAAAAAACAAAACGGCATGTCATTGATTGGCTGGTTAATAACGATAGGATTAATTATTTTTGTTTCAATACCCGCAATAAAAATTATACCAATCTATATCAAGGATATGAAGATTCACAGCGAAATGAATAAACTAGGAGACGATATAGTAAATTCACAAGAAGCTTTAAAAATAACACCAGAAAAAATAAAAAGTTATTTATTAAACCGTTTTGCTCTTAAAGGCATAACAGAAATAACCGCTGATGAAATTATTATTACGGAATCGGAATTTAATTTTAATGTAAGAATACAACATCAATTCAAAGAACGGATAATTAAAGATAAGTATTTCATCTTAAATTCCGATAGAACCGTTAATATACCTATTATAACTAAAAATTGATAAATCAGTCGATATACCTACAAACAACATAAGCCATAGAAAACGTTTACTAGGTTTACTAGAGGTTGATAAGATGTTTTGCGATATTTGCGTTTTTATTTGCGATTTAAAACCCCTTTTAAAAATCCGGAATATTTACCGCACATGACCATAATATAGACTATGGCATCACCCCCCTACCTATCCGGCAAGTGATTATTTCTTACACCTACAAAGGTTCAGTATTGCGTGGCTGTTAAAATTGAGGATTACTATTTGTAATCTTTTTAGATTAACATTAATAAATCAATGGCAATATCCCTTGCCTTTAGCAGCTTTAAGTGTTTCGCAATTTCCTAATTCGCACGCCTTTAATGCGTCGCGACAACCAAGCTCTTTATTGCCCTGATTTAAATAAACAAAAGCCCTGTTGATGTAGGCATAGGCATTATCAGGCGTTAGCCGGATGGCCTCGTTATAGCTTTCGATGGCCATTTGATGCCTGCTCAATCTAGCGTAAGCGTTTCCTCTGTTGATGTAGGCTTGAACATGATCGTTATTCAGGCTGATGGCTTTATTAAAATCATCGATAGCCAGTTGATGCTTGCCCAATCTGGCGTAAGCATTCCCTCTGTTATAGTAGGCAGAGTCATAATTTGGGGTTATACGTATTGCATCGTCGTAATGATCTATAGCCTCTTCCGTTTTCCCTTCATCAAACAGGGTAACACCTAAATTGTTATGGATTAAATCGTTATCCTTTGTTACCTGCAAAGCGTGGCTAAAAAGAGAGGTGCTTTTTTTCCAATAACCACATTGCTTCCAGGTTAAAATTGACATGATGATAAGAAAGGCTATTACAGCGGGGGATAAAATCTTTTTGCGCATTTTTTCATCTTTAATCAGAGAAGGTATTCCCCATGCAAGTGTGATAGCGATGCCGATAGAAGGTAGATAATGGTAGCGGTCGGCCATCGCATCATATCCTACCTGAACTAATTTAATAACTGGAAGAAGAGTTATTGCGTACCATAACCATCCGACAAAAAGATATGGCATGCGTTTAGCCATTACGATGACGGCGGCGCTGATAACGAAAATCAGAAGTGTGCTTCCCAATACTTGCCAAATCGGAAGTTGCTCTGAGAAAGGATAGAAAACAGCCATATCGTGAGGCCAGAATGTTTTTTCCAGATAAGTCACAAAGGAAATAGGAGCGTTGGCGATCCGGGAGTTCGAAGGAAAAAGTTTAGGGGACTGTGTGGATGGAGTATAGAAAGTTACAATAATAAGACCCACGGATAAAATAAAAAAAGGTATTTTCTCCCATAGTTGCCATCTGCCACCGCGGATTTCCGTGATCTTAGTTTCTGTCAATATACGTTTATTGAATGGAGATGTATTTTTTTTCAGTTCTATTTTTTTTGATTTGCTTTTCTGTTTCCTTTGTTTTGTAGAAACGGGTATAATGTCATTCAAGTTGGTTGTGATTCTCCTCGACTGAAAACGCCCTAATGGCCAGTAATCCAGAAGAATCATAATAACCGGCAGGGTGACAACCATGGGCTTGCTCATCAGAGCTAAAACAAAGGAAAAAATAACAAGAAGATATCTTCTGATAACGGGTTTTTCTGTGTAATAAACATAAAAACCCAAAGTAAGCATCCAGAAAAAAGCGCTCAAGACATCTTTTCTTTCAGATATCCAGGCAACCGATTCCACATGCAGAGGATGCAAAGCAAACAAAGCCGCGATAAAAGCGCTTTTCCAGATTTCTTTGGTCATGCGTTCGAAAAGCCAGAAGAGCAACAGCGTGCTTAATATATGCAGTATAAGATTGGTCAGATGATAACCACCGGCATTCAAGCCGTAAAGCTGGTAGTCGAGCATAAAAGACAGCCATACCAGCGGGTGCCATAAATAGTAATATTTTGTGCCAAACGCCCAGCGAAATCCATCCAGGGTTATTCCAGACCGGATATGATTGTTTCCGGTGACATAAATGTTATCATCGAGATTAATGAAGTCAAATTTATTCACCTGCCAGAAAACGGCAAGTGTAACAACAGTCAAAATGATATAAACAATCAGGATCTGTTTCTTGGGATTAATATTTATCTTATCTAACATAGTAACTTGCCCATGATACTTGTACCATACATTAATTTAGAGTTCAGCCGTTTTTTGATTATTTCCGATTGAAAGATTGTATAATTATCGAAACTAAAGATTTGAGGATTACAAGGAAGTAAGAAATATTGTGTGCCTTTTAAAATCCGCGCATTCATAGGGTATTATATATCGTTACCCTTGACTTGAAAAATGGCCGTTCCCCCCGGTCTGTTCTATTAGCCTAAAAACCACCTTTTTAAGGCTGAGGGTTGGAAATGCTTTATTTAATGGTGGTTAATGACTATCAAATACTTTATAAGTTATTGATTTTATTTGGTGGGCGATGTGAGATTCGAACTCACGGCACCTGGCTTCGGAGGCCAGTACTCTATCCAACTGAGCTAATCGCCCACGCTTGGGGCTTCTACTACATCAGGGCATAATCTTCAACGAATAAAAAAAATATCCTTTTGCGTCAGCAGCCGAATAGCGTCTTCCATCTTATATCTGACTGTTGCCTTGTTTTTTGGAGGTATGATCTTTTCCCAGATAAAAATTAATCCAGGGTGAGGTTTGATAGAGATCCCAATTGCAGGGGGGAATAATATTTTTCTCCAAATGCGCTTCCTCGCTGTTTTTCTTTAATCTGGCATAGGCTCTGACATAGACACAATGTTTTTTGCCGGGATAAACTTCACACCATCCCTGAAAACTTCCGCCGCAGGCCCCGTTACGCTGATTCTTTGGGCACTGGGACATGGGACAGAGGTAAGCAACGTCTATGAGCGCACAATCTCCGCAATCCTTGCAGTCAAAGATAATCACTTTGGTTAGGTGTTCCAATTTGTGAAAAATATTTTCTATCTTTGAGCCGGACACCTTTTGACTGATTCTCTTCATGAAGCCATATAATTTTTTACCAGGTTCAAACATCATATTATGTGAAAATCTTGAGAAACCGTAGGCACATTCAACTTTAGCGTCAAGCGGCCTATTTCGACGCTGTACAGGTGTTTCTTTGTTCAAGCCCGTCGCCGAATCTCGCTCAAAGTAATAAAAACCTTTAGGAAGGGCATAATCAAAATATCTGACCAAATCAGGCCACATGGGGACAAGTTCCTCTCCTTGATTGATAATTTTGTCCACCTGTTCATATTTGACATTGTGTCCGCCGATGTGAACACCATTGTAACCCATTCCTTTTAATATAGCGTACATCCTGGCAGCACGCAAAATTCGGGCACCTTCTCCCTTATCTGAATCGTTACGCTCCTTATCCAGTTCCGCAAGAAGTTTATCCGTAACTACACTTCCGGGTAGTTCATTCCGGTTCATCATTTTGGCGGCGCCAAAAGGTAGTATATAAATATTACCTATCAATGGAATATTTAAATCATACAGTTTCATAAATAACAGCGCTTCATGAAACTTTCTGGCATCATATCCGAGTTGTGTTATTATAAATTGCGCGCCTGTGGCGATTTTCTTTTTCAGTTTGTAATACTGAGTAATTTGTTCCGCCTCTGTAGCTTTGAAGGGAGAAACTACAGCTCCGGCAAAAAAGTCGCTTGCTTGATTACGAATAACACCTTTAACACCAGGATATTCCAGTCCGTTATTCATATTAGATATCAATTGCAGAACATGAACCGGATCCAGATCAAATACCGGTGCCGGCCTTCCCTGAAAACCGGACACCGGATAATCACCGCTCATTACAAGAATGTTTCTGACTCCTGACCGATCAAGGGCGTATAGCTGGCTTTCAATTTGGTTGCGGTTTTTGTCTTTACAGGTAAAATGGACAATGGGTTCCATGCCCAACTTTAGAATTTCTCCCGCCATGAAATCGGCCGACATTGCCGGCGTTCCCCCGGGATTGTCTGTCAGAGTGAGAGCTTTTACTTTCCCGCCTTTAGCGGCCTGTTTAGCCAATATTAGAATATTTTCCTGAGCAGTTTCTCTTGCACCTCTTCCCGGTACCAGTTCCCACGTAACAGGAAACATGGAAGGAGTCAGTAAAGCTTTTCTAAAAAGATTGTCCTGCATAGATCCTCAACTATACAATTTTAATACCATCCGATTTTAAAGGATAACGAGTCGGCAGTGAAACTCGAATTACAGTTACGAAGTTAAACTGTAATTCGTCAGTTGAACTGTCCCTTGACAATAGGTCAAGAATGAGGCTCCGCAGGCGTATTACTAACGTGTTACATTTAGGTTATACGCTGAAGAAGCCTACGATCCCGTATACGCGGGACAGGCTCCGCCAACAAAGTTAGCCAATGATCGGAAGCGCATCCCGCAGGGGAGCGCATAAGTAAATTATTTTTACCTTACCGATAATTACCACCTGCAAGGCGGTAACTTACAAGCGGATTGGTATAGCTTTTGTGTGGAGAAAATGACATTATAAAAAGAACTTGTCAATATCTTTTCTATCTAACAGTTGCAGTTACTAAACAAATTTGCTATTTTTTACATATGATGCATGAAAGAAAAAATATTTTAAGAAAAATTCTCCTCTCTTTGATGATTCTTCTTGTTTGTCTTATTGCCTCTGATTGTTACGGCGCTCTGGAAATACTGAATTTTCGTTATTGGACGGCGCCCGATCATACAAGAATAGTTCTGGATGTGAATAGCAAGCCTGACTATAAAATCCGGGAAAGTGAAAACATGCTTGTCCTGAGTCTCCAGGAATCTTCAATCAACAAAAGTATTAAGCAAAGCATAATGCTCAATCAACCGGGAATAAAAAAAATAAACTTTCATCAAATCAATAAAAAAGACGTACGAATAGAATTCTTTTTGGATAAACATCAAAAAATTGAAGTTTTTAAATTAAAAAAATTTCAGGACAGGCCTGACAGAATCGTAGTGGATATAATTCTTGAAGAAACTCACAAAGAAGAAAAAGCAAAGCAAAAGTTCTCCAAAATAAAAAAGAAAAAGGTAATCGTTATTGATCCCGGTCATGGCGGAGATGATCCGGGAGCGGTGGGGAAAAAGAGAACTTATGAAAAAAATATAGTGCTCTCCATAAGTCGTGAAATTCAAAATATTATTAATAAAATGCCGGGATATCGCGCGGTTCTGACCCGCGACGGTGATTATTATGTTTCTTTCAGTAAACGCCTGCAGAAAGCCAAAGATTCACAGGCCAGTCTTTTTATCAGCGTTCACGCGGACGCGGCCAGAAACCGCGAAGCCAAAGGGTCCTCGGTATATTGTCTTTCCACCGGCGCCGCCAGTAATGAAGCCGCAAAACTTTTGGCGCATAATGAAAATTTATCGGATATTTTTGGCGGCGACACCGACATCGAAAGCAGCAATGAATCCAATCCGATAATAATGAATATGTTTCAGACCAATACTATCAATTTGTCAAAAATTTATGCCGAAACTTTAATAAAACATCTTAATATGGTTAATTGCGTAAAACATGGAATCGTTCAGGAGGCACCTTTCCGTGTTTTAAAACTGCCGGACATTCCCGCGGTGCTGATAGAAACAGCGTACGTATCCAATCCTCAGGAAGAAAGGCTATTAAAAAAAAGTGATTTTCAAAAAAATCTGGCGCTGGCCATATCTTCTTCCATAAAAGATTATTTTGCCGGCACAGATAACGCAGTACCCAGTGATAATGAAATAACCACAACAGAATATAAAATTAAAAAAGGGGATACTCTTTTTTCTGTTGCCAGCAGTTTCCATACAAAAGTCGGTGTTCTTCTGAAATTGAACAATATGAAGCTGGAAGATACTATTTTTATCGGACAGGAAATAATTGTGCCGGCAGATAAAACCGATAATGAAGATGATGTCGAAGACATAAACAAAAAACAATCAGAAAATACGAACAAATCCAAAAATCGTGGAAAACATCCGACGTTTTATACTGTAAAAAAAGGTGATACTCTTTTTATTGTGGCAAAAAGGCATGCAACAAATTTAGAAGAACTGCTCAAAATAAATAATATGAAAATTACAGATAAGTTATTATATGGGCAAAAGATAAAAATACCTTAGAAATTAATATGAAGAATTTCACGAATTACATAAACAAGATAATCCTATCAAAAATAATAATAATTAATTACTGTTTAATATTTTCACTATCAGCAAACGCTTCTGGATTTATTTTCTTCTGGAAGCCCTTAGTTATTGATAATGATCTTGTACTGAGCAAAACCGGCACAGAAATTTTTACTAAGAATTTATCTGCTTTCGATTTTAAAATTCCCATTTCTGATGACTATATTAATAAATTCGCCTTATCTACCGATCAAGAGGGTGCTTCAACACAAAAAGCAGAAAAAAAGTCTATTGCCGAAAATATAAAAATAAATTTTTTAATGTCCGATAGTCTTATGATTGACAAAAATCAAATCTACTCCGATAGAGATGATGAAAAAATATCAAAAATTATTGATGCTTTGACATCTTTGATTTATGACGATTCGAAACATAAGTCGCTAGAAACAATTGGCAGAATCATTGAACCACATATAAATTTTTATTTTGAATTTTGATTTTACAAACTTAATATGCAGTAATATTATTTATACCTTGACATACAAAGTCTATTTTTATTATAATTACTCACACCTTAAAAAGTGTTTTAGTTTTTCTGGTATATTTTCGCACTTATATCGATATTTTTATTATTAACCTAGCTATTATATAAATATGGAGTAAGAGGATGTGCAAAAGAACAAGGGGGAACCTTTTCATTTGATCGGTATTATAAAAGAACGTTCTGGTTTTACAATAATTGAATTGGTATGCGCACTATTACTTCTCACAATTTTTATTCTAGTGGCGTTATCAATATACCTTAGTGGCATAAATCAAGCAAAAGTCACAGTTGCTCAAAACGCGGTTGCGAATTTGCGAGATTTTCTTAATACTTACAGCTTAGATAACGATAAATATCCTGCTAGCATTAATTTTACCAATTGTGTTGACGAAAATAGCAGAGCGGTGTTTTCTGATTCTTTCTGCAAACAACTCAAAAATGATCTTCATTCCATAAGTTACAATTATAACCCTGAAAACAAACAATACGTTTTAACTGCCCGGGCAAAAGATAACAAATTTACAATTATAAAAGTAACTCCAGAAATATTTACAAAATAGGATGATTGATTATGAATTTTAAAACGCGCAAAAACTATTTTATAGAAAGAAAATTCCAAACAAAATATGTGCTTCTTACTGTATTCATGCTTTTATCATATTCTTTTCTCTTTATTATAATTATTTTCGCTCCTTATATATTAACGTTACACTTCAATTATCCTTTTGCTGAAAAAGCTGACGCGGCAAAAACACTTCTTCTTTTACACGGCAAGATATGGCCATGGATAGGCGGAGCTATTTTATTCTTTGGAGCAGTAAGCATCTTTGTATCCCATAAGATTGCCGGGCCGTTATTTCGTATAAAGAAATGTCTAGATAATGTTACGCAGGGAGATCTAGATGTTGTTATAAAATTGAGAAAGTGGGATGACCTTAAAGATCTGGCGGAACATATCAATATGTTAATAGCAGAAATAAGAACTTTTGTAATTACCTTGCGAAATGATTACGCTTTGCTTTCAGAATACATTACGGATCTTGAACGCGAAATAGAAGCGAATATCTTAACTGAAGATTCCGGAAGAGAGATTATTCGTAAAGTTCAGGAAAGCAGAAAAAACATTGAAACAGCTCTCAAAAAGTTTAATATCCAGCAGTAAAGCTTGTCATAAAAACAATCTTAATATTCAAAGCAGCTGATTACAAAGATAAAGTGTCTCTTATCACCTCAGCTTCAGGGATAATTCGACCTGCAAGTTTCAGTGCACTTCGTTTCTGGAATAGCGTTAGAATCCCGATTCGCTTCGCTCACGGTGAGATCGGTCGTCAATAGTGGACACCAAAGGTTTCATGCTGCCAGTCGTTTTTCATAGAAACAACGTTCAAAGGCAGAGGGGGACAGGAAACCTAGTCTAGCCTGCTTTCTCTGCCGATTATAGAAAATCTCTATGTACTCAGTAATGTCCTGTACAGCCTCCTGTCGCGTTGCATACCGGCAATGATGGATTTGTTCGCTCTTAAGTACACCCCAGAAGCTTTCCATAGGGGCGTTGTCGTAGCAATTCCCCTTTCGACTCATGGATGCCCTCATCCCGAACCGGTCAAGCAATGAAGAATACTCCAGGGCACAATACTGACTGCCCCGATCCGAATGGTGAATCAAACCCGCCGCAGGTCGCTTGACCGTTACCGCCCTCAAAAGGGACTGGCTAACAAGATTCTTGGTCATGCGTTCTCCCATGGCATAGCCTACGATTTCTCCAGTAAAAAGATCCTTATGTCCGGCAAGATACAGCCAACCTTCACCGGTGGGAATGTATGTAATGTCTGTCAACCATGTCTGGTTGGGCGCCGAAGCCACAAACTTCTGCGCCAGTAGATTCTCCGCCACAGGCAAAGAATGGCGGGAGTCAGTCGTAAACTTGAACCGCCGTTTTTGACGACAACGCAAACCCAGCTGCCGGCGAATCCGCTTGATCCGGTGAACACCCACAAAAACGCCATTATCCGACAAATCCCGCTGCAATCGCTCAGGACCATACGTCTGGCGGGTACGTTTGTGTGCAGCTTGTATCTCCAATGCCAGCCTCTCCTCTTCCTTCCGTCGGCTGGAAAGAGGACATTTCATCCAAGCATAGTATCCGCTTGTTGTTACATCCAATACTCGGCACAACAAAACAACAGGATAGACGAGTCGCAACTCCTTAATCACCGCGTACCGTTCAGCGACTCCTTGGCAAAGTACGCGGCCGCTTTTTTTAAAATGTCTCGCTCCATTTTGGTCAAGGACAGCTCTTTCTTTACTTGCGCCAATTCCATCTCCATCTCCGTGAGTGGACGCTGACCCTTACCTACCTCGCCAAGATTCCCCGCCTTGAAAATCCGTATCCACCGCTCTAATGTTGATTTCGGCAATGATAAACGATTGGATATCTCCATCACTGATAAACCGCCTTCCGTCAACATCTTGACCGCTTCTTCTCGAAACTCTTTTGTGTATCGCCCCTGCGGTATTCTTTCCATTTTAACACCTCCGTCTTATTTTCTATCTAAGCATTGGTGTCCATCTTTTTCAACCTACTACATGAGACTCAAACTTTAAAAGCGAAGCGAATTAAAGTTTGTTAGTCGAATTATCCAATGCCAAAGGCTATTGGAAATTATACCCCAAAGCTTGCTTTGGGGTTCATACCCGTGATTTTTTTCGCTTAACTTTTTTGGGTTTCAATTTCATTTTTTTCTTAGCCGAAGCAGCTGGCCTGTTCTTTTTTGCCGGTGATTTCTTATTTTTTTTCTCATGGATCGGTTCCAAAGCCAGCTTAATCACGTCCATCATATCCTTGACAAAATGAAAAGAGATTTTCTTTTGCACATTGTCCGGAATATCTGCAATATCTTTGCGGTTCCACTCCGGCAATAAAATTATTTTAATCCCCGCGCGATAAGCCGCAAGAACTTTTTCCTTAATGCCTCCAACCGGAAGTACTGCTCCGCGCAAAGTGATTTCCCCGGTCATAGCCAGATTCTTTTTAACTTTGCGGTTGGTGAGTAAAGACGTCAACGCCGTCAGCATTGTAACGCCCGCCGATGGGCCATCTTTGGGTATTGCGCCCGCCGGTACATGGATGTGAATATCCATATTTTCAAAAAAATCGGGAGAAACATTGATCTCCCTGGCATTGGTACGGATGAAGCTAAGCGCTGCCGCAGCCGACTCTTTCATTACGTCACCCAACTGTCCGGTAAGTGTGAGCCCTTTTTTCCCTTTCATCGCTGTTGCTTCAATGAAAAGCATATCTCCGCCCACCGGTGTCCAAGCCAGCCCGATCGCAATGCCGGGCTTGGCAATGCGCGCGTCAATATCAGTTGGAACCCGCACCGGCCCGAGATAAGCCGCTATATCTTTCTCAGTAAGTGTTTTTGATTTCGTAACACCTTCCGCAATCTGCGCGGCAACGCCGCGGCAGGCGTTGGCAATTTCCCTCTCCAGATTACGTACGCCTGCTTCGCGTGTGTAACCTGTTATAATCTCACTGAGCGCTTTACCGGTTAATTTAAACTGAGAAGCATCGAGGCCGTTTTCCTTTAACTGCCGCGGAATCAAGTAACGCTCGGCAATTTTCACCTTTTCTTCCTGCGTATAACCGTTGAGTTCAATAACTTCCAGTCTGTCCAGCAAAGCGGGAGGAATTGTATCCAGCATATTGGCTGTGGTGATGAACATGACGCTGGAAAGATCAAACTGCACATCCAGATAATTATCGGAAAAAGTGTTATTCTGCTGAGGATCAAGAACCTCCAGCAGAGCAGATGAAGGATCACCGCGGAAATCACTGCCTACTTTATCTATTTCATCAAGCATAAATACGGGATTGTTCGACTCCGCACGTCTGAGCCCTTGAATGATACGTCCGGGCAAAGCGCCGATATATGTGCGGCGATGACCGCGTATTTCGGCTTCATCGCGCACACCGCCGAGAGACATGCGCACAAATTTACGTCCCAAAGCCCGCGCGATGGAATGTCCCAGCGATGTTTTACCCGTACCCGGAGGACCGACAAAGCACAGAATAGGCCCTTTGGAATCCGGTTTGAGTTTGCGAACTGCCAGATATTCAATGATGCGTTTTTTGGGCTTGGCTAAACCGTAATGGTCTTCATCAAGAACCTGGCGCGCTTTGGCAATATCAAGATTATCCGTGGTTGACGTATTCCAGGGCAGAGCCGTCATCCAATCCAGATAGGTTGAAGAAACCGTGTATTCCGCCGAAGAAGGATGCATTCGTGATAATCTCTCCAACTCCCGTAAGGCTTCTTTTTTCGCTTCTTCCGGAAGATTTTTCTCTTCGATCTTTTTGCGGTACTCGTCAGTTTCCACCGTATTTTCATCAGTCTCGCCCAATTCCTGCCTGATGGCTTTCATCTGCTGACGCAGATAATATTCACGCTGATTTTTATCAATATCATCCTTTACCTTGCTCTGAATCTTGTTGCCCAATTCAAGAACTTCCATCTGATGATTGACCATCAGGGTCAGTTCTTTAAGACGTTTCTTGACATCGGTGATATTCAGAATTTTTTGTTTTTCCTCCACCGGAGCGTTAATGATTGACGCGATCAAATCGGCCAAAGTTCCTGCTTCGGTAATGGACTTGGCCATCGATCCGAACTCCGGTGGTAAAAATGGAGACAGCTTCAATATATGGTCAAACAACGACAGAAGATTGGACATTAAAGCTTCCGTTTCCAGATCCTTGACATCCTTTTCTTCGATAAGTTTAATACGCGCCTGTTGATAAGGTTTGCCCTCAATAATTTCTTCTATCGAAAAACGGCTGACACCCTGCAGAAGCATCTGCGTGTGATTATCCATAGTCTTAGCCATCTTCATAATCACGGCGCAGGTGCCCACCGGATGCAAATCTTCCTTCGTGTACAAGTTAGGCTTGTCAGGTTCTTTTCCGGACATGATCAGACCGATAAGACGGTCTTTCGTCATAGCTTCATCCACCAATATGGAAGCGCTGCCGGTGACTTCCAGCGGAATCACTGTTTTGGGGAACACGAGCACGTTATGCAGGGGAAGAATGGGAATCACTTCTGGTATATTAAAAGTATTTTTATTTTGCGGGACATTCTGTTCCGTCATTTTAACCTCCGGTATTGCCTTCGAAAGAGTAGTTAGCTATTTTCCCGAAATGATTGACACGCGATGTGATTTGTTTACCGGCAATTTGTTCATCCTGACCATTAAAATTCCATCCGCATAGGAAGCTTTCGCCGACTGCACATCCACTGGCGAGGGCAAAATCACGTTTCTTTCAAAATAACCATGCGGAATTTCCGCCTGACAGTAACGAGCATTTTGCAGAAGCTGAATAGCTTTGCGAATGCCGGCGATCTTGACTTTTTTACGGTCAACCTCAATATGGAGCTCTTCCTTGTTGAGTCCCGCCATATCAGCAAGTACCATAATTTCGTCGGACGATTCATACACATCAATGTTTGGACGCCAGATGCACTCATAATTTCTGAAAGCCGGCATCACCAGATGGAACACTTCATCCACAACTTTCTGGAATTCGTCTTCAAAGTTACTACCGAAATTAATTTTTACAAAAGTCATTTCCGCCGCCTCACAAATCGGTTTCTATAATTTTAAAATATAATAATCTTATGACGATTTGTAAATACCGCTTTGAAAATTACTAAATGCGGTATTTATTACCGATTAATCCATTCCTTGTATATATTCGCGTGTTCTTTTTCCTCGGGAAGAATTTTCTTCGCGATTTCGGTATATTTATTTTTTTGACCAGTTGCTATATCTTTTTCCAACTGTTTTACCGCCAGTACCTCGGTAATACCCGCCATCTTCAACTTCAGTTTTAAGGGCAACGCAAATATTAAACAAGACTGGCATCTGCCGAACCCACGCCAAAAGCCCTCTCCTCCCAGTTCTTTACTGAATAAATCCGAGTAACATTTATTTAACAGCTTGCTGTGTTTATATTCCTGAGCCGCGTACTTATCCAGCTTTTTTGTCAATTCAGGATATTTTTTTCTGTACTGGTTCGATAAACCCTCGTAAAAACCATTTCCGAATAATTCGACTCTGTATGCAAGCTTTACTTGAAATTTTAATTTATTCAACCCTTCTCCTTTATAATAATTTTTTGCAAAATATTAAAACAATCCCTCTGTATTTCTTAGAAAAAGTATTATCTTTTATAGTGGGCAACGATGCTGTCCACCGTCGAGTCATCTGCTTCACTGTATGTCTGAACCATATCGGATATCTCATCGTGCAGCTTCTTGTTATTTCT
>Ga0182021_10005347_pt1 | contig 15198 bp, 12 predicted proteins | sample 612E3MmetaG_FD_120493 | JGI IMG/M metagenome (GOLD analysis project Ga0182021, IMG submission 120493) | Permafrost microbial communities from Stordalen Mire, Sweden - 612E3M metaG (Illumina Assembly) | ecosystem: Environmental > Terrestrial > Soil > Wetlands > Permafrost | place: Sweden... | reverse complement strand
TCTCCAATCTATGACGGCAAAAATGGATCAGATACCGACAATCGTCTGCAATTCTACAAGGTTAACCAAAAAGAAATTCCATCTATAACAGGTGAAGTTATCCCAGAATACGCTGTCTCATTTAGACAGTACAAACATGACGTTATTGGGCGGTATACCACGGATTTGGCTAAAGCCGGTGCTGGAAAAGCATTGATGTATAAGGAGTGGGTCAATTCAAAAGGCGTAATTTTTCGCTTTGACCGCTCAGCCCTTGAAGTCCGTGTGATGGATGAGCAGGAATGCATTAAATCTGACGTGGCCATAAGCTGTTTTATCCGTGCTACACTCAGAGGCTTAATTGCCCTAAAGACTGAACTTTTACCGCATGACCAATTAGTCCAAGACTTCAATATGATAATTAAAGAAGGGCTGAACGCGCGGGTTTCAAACCCTCTTGGCAAAACAGCAAGGCAAGTATGCCAACACTACCTTAACTTAGCTCTTGAATATGCCAACGAAGATGAGAAAAAGTATCTGTGGATAATTAAGAAACGACTAGAAAATGGCAATCTGTCTGAAATTATTCGAGACCACGTCTTGAGGCGAGCAGAAAAAACCGATTTCCATGAAGCAGTCGTCAACGTTTATTCAACGCTTATTAAGTGCCTTTTCGATAATGAACCCTACCTCTAAAAAATGGTGAACCCAATGGCTGAGGACAACAATGGAAAAACTTTTTCGTTCGACGTATGTAGCCAATGCAAAATGTATTGCTGCCAAGACGCAAAACCACCACTAACAGAGAAACGGAAAAAAATCATTAAAGAATACTTGAAAGAACAAAAAATAAGCCTTGAGCAACCATTTGCTAAAGAAGATTATTCTTATCCAGCGGTTGATGACCTCGTTTTCTGTGGTCTTTTCAATAAAGAAACAAAAAAATGCATGGTTCACGTTGTCAAACCTGAAACGTGTGTGTCGGGACCCATAACTTTTGACATAAACTTTAGCACTAAAAAAGTTGAGTGGTTTCTTAAAAAATCAGAAATCTGCGCTTTCGCAGGTGTATTATTCGATAATAAAGCTGCGTTCCAAGAACATTTTGAGGCAGCGAAAAAGCAATTAACTCAACTTATTTGTCAGTTGAATGCTGATGAGTTGAGGGCAATTGTAAAAATTGAAGAGCCAAAGACATTCAAAATCGGTGAAGACGATTTGCCTTCAGACATCACCAGTAAGCTTGGTTTAAAATAGACTTAGAAGAAGCCAGCCTCTCTTAGTTTTAATGCCAAGCCGAGGTTACCTTTGAAATGGATTTTTCCGGTGAAAAAAGCTTTTTCAGCGCTTAATTTGCCAGTTACCATGTCCATGAAGTCGCTGTCGGTGGCCTCCAGAGTTAATGTAGGTGAGGGATATGTTCCTTGGATGATGCTAATTTTTTGGTCTTTTATGATAACTATCCAGTCGCCTCCGTTTGAGCCAGTAACGTTTATTTGAGCTACGATATCGATGCCTGCTGTTTTTTCAGGTTTAAACTTTTCGGGGAGCGTTTTTTCGAAAAATTCCTTCGACGTTTTAGCTTCCATTTTTTCAACTCGCTAAATTACGAATTTATCTGAATAGATCTTTTTCTTTGGGTCGCGTAAGTTGGGTTGCGGATACTTCTTCGGCTTTTTGATAATTGTAACCTCGTATAATGGCGACCGGTATCCCTTCATTGGCTTGGCCAATAACAAGCTCCGCTGCTGAAGACAATTCGTCTGCAATGGCTGTTTGTTTTACTCTTAGAACATATCCGAAGAGATCTTTTTCGCCTCTTCTATCTCTTATAGGCTTGATTCCTGCTACGCCAACTGCAACGTTTATTTCTCCCATTCGTAGAGGTCTTCCATGAGTGTCGGAAATAATAACTGCTACATTTGTTCCTGTTAACCGTTTTATTTCTTGCCTAATATTTTGTGCGGAAGCATTGGGTTTTTCTGGAAGAGGAACAACGTTTCTGTCGCCTGAAACATTAGACTTATCTACTCCAGCGTTAGCGCAAATTATCCCGCTTTTGGTTTCAGTGATTATGCTATTCTGGCTCATTCGAACAATATCTTTAGTTTCTCTAAGTATGACCTCAACGAGGGCAGGATCCTTGTTTGTTAGCTGCGCTATCTCCATTGCTCTCTTAGAAGGTACGACTTCGTCGAGGTTTACAATGTTTCCTTCAGCCTTTGAAACAACCACATGAGTAATTACTATAATATCATTTTCCTGAATAGGCATGCACTGTTTTTTTGCCGCATTAGCAATAAGTTCTCCAAGATTATCTCCTTTTTCTATAAGCGGCAAATTTTCAACAGCAATTACTTTTATGACATCCATGTCTGCACTACTCCTAAACTTAAAGATGGCAATGAAAAAATCGCATTAAAGCTTATCTGTTTTCCTTTTTCTTTTTGGGGAAGCAAAATGGAGTGGAAATTGGTAAGTTTTAAAAACTACTTCTCGCTTTATAAATCAATGGCTTTTTCTGGAGTTTAAAGAATGGGAATCGAGAAACTCGATAATCTATTCAATCCTAAACGTATTGCAGTTATCGGTGCAAGTGACAGAGAAGGTTCTATAGGCGCCAAAATTTTAGGCAATCTAATAGGAGTAGGCTACAAAGGAGCCGTTTACCCCGTAAACGCATTTAGGGACACGGTGCATGGGATAACTGCTTATCCAAGCGTAAGTAAAATCCCCCGATTAATTGATCTTGCAATAATTGCTGTGCCAGCTCATACTGTGCCGCAGATAGTTGAAGAATGCGGAGAGGCTGGAGTTTCTGCAATAATAATTTGTTCTGCTGGTTTCAGAGAAGTCGGCGAAGAAGGCATGCTGATTGAAAAGCGGATCCTTGAAAGCCAAAAGAAGTATGGAATGCGAATTATAGGTCCCAACAGTTTCGGAATCATCAGACCCAAAGCAAATCTTTACGCTACTTTTGCAGATGAAAAAGCATGTTCTGGAAAAATTGCTTTTATTTCACAAAGTGCCGCTTTGTGTGCTTCAGCACTAGATTGGGCATCAGAAGCTCAAGTAGGATTCAGCGCGGTAGTATCTACAGGGTCAATGCTTGATGTTGACTTTGGCGACTTAATTGATTACTTCGGATCTGATTCCCAAACTAAAAGTATTGTTCTGTACGTTGAATCGATTAAAAATGCAAGGAAATTCATGAGTGCAGCACGAGGTTTTGCCAGAACCAAGCCTATAGTGGTCGTCAAAGCTGGACGTTTTCAGGCGAGTGTTATCCCAACTCTGTCTCATAGCGGTTCTTTGGGCGGAGAAGATGCTGTTAACGACTCGGCATTTAGGCGTGCTGGCGTAGTCAGAGTAGAAACAATGATTGATTTGTTTAACTGCGCTGAAGCGTTGGCAATGCAACCAAATCCTGTTGGACCTAACTTGACAATTATTACCAATGCTGGGGGTCCAGGTATAATGGCTACAGACCAACTTATCGCTAAGGGAGGAAAGCTATCGCCGCTAAGTCAGGACACAATGCAATCGTTAAAGAAAATTCTACCCCCATACTGTTGTACAACAAATCCAATTGACATCTTTGAAGAAGCAACCCCAACAAGGTTCAAAGATGTTTTAACACTTTGCCTAAAAGATCAAACTAGTAATGGGTTTCTGCTAATTTATGCGCCTCAAGCTGCCGCAGACCCTTCCGCGATAGCAAAAGCTGTGGTGGAATTAGCACAACAAACACAAAAACCCATCCTTACATGTTTAATGGGTGAAGACTCCCGATGCGGAGACGCTAGAAGATTTTTACAAAGAAATGGAATTCCAACTTTTCCCTCGCCTGAACAGGCTGCTTCAACTTTTATGTACATGTATCGTTATACTCAAGGCTTAGAATTGCTTTATCAAACTCCAGAAGAACTTTCCGTTGAACAAACTAACTCAGCTGCTTTAAAATCTATTATAAAGCAAGCTTACTATCAAGGAAGCCAAGTTCTTGGTTTGACGGAATCTCTTCGGTTTTTAGAGGCCTACAAAATACCTGTTGTTAAGACTTTGGTTGCAAAAACGCCGGAAGAAGCCGAACTTTTAGCTGCTAAAATTGGCTTTCCAGTCGTTATGAAAGCTTTATCTCCACAGGTTACTCATAAATCCAAAATATCTGGTGTTATCCTCAACGTATGCTCTACCTTGGAAGCACACGCTTACTTTGGTGAACTTGCTAAAAAGGTGCAAAAGCTAGGAGGCAATGCTGAGTTTCAAGGCGTTGCAATTCAACCAATGGTTTGCAAAAAAGGACATGAATTGCTAATCGGATCTAAAAAAGATTCTCAGTTCGGCTCTGTAATCGTTTTTGGTAAGGGCGGAACAGATGCAGAGATATTTAAGGATGTGAGCATAGGTTTTCCGCCTTTAAATCAGGTGCTTGCGAGAAGACTAATAGAGGATACCGTTATCTACAAGCTTGCATCTCTATCAGAATTCCCCCTAAACGTCAAAGCTATTGAAGAAATCTTGGTAAAGTTTTCTCAACTTGTAATCGATTACGCTGAAATAAAAGAAATTGACATAAACCCCTTGATTGTAGATAAAAATAGCGCTGTAGCAGTTGATGCAAGAATTGTTGTGGACCTAAATCACCTAACCGAGGCGATTGGTTCTCATGAACACCTTGTTATCGCTCCTTACCCAAGCAAGTATACCTCTAACTGGAACGCCAAAAATGGTACACTTGTTCATTTACGGGCTATAAAACCTGAGGACGAAGAAAGATTCAATGAGCTTTTCAAGTCGCTTTCTCCTCAAACAATGCGTTTCCGATTCTTTGAAATAATAAAAGAGCTTTCCCATGAAACGTTAACGCGTTATTGTAATTTGGATTATGATAGAGAAATCGCTATAGTGGCTGAAATTCCAGATAGCAGACGCATAATTGGTGTAGCCAGATTAATAATAGATGCTTACGGAAAAAGCGGCGAATACGCTGCCCTAGTTGGAGACCAATGGCAAGGCTTTGGGATAGGCAGTAAACTGATGGATTATCTGATAAAAATTGCGAAGGAAAAGAGCCTGGAGAAAATATACGGTTACGTAATGGCAGATAACACAAAGATGATAAATCTTTGCAATAGGTTGGGATTCAAAACTGAAACCCTTGACGATGATGAGACCTTAATAACGTCCTTAGCTATATCGTGAACGACAGCTTTTTAAACACATATTGTAATTACTTTTCGCTATAGGAGTTACCTAAGCATGGATTATCCTAAATTAGCTGAGTTGGTTCCTTCTGAAAAGTGGGGGCCCTTATCTGATCAACTACTTAATTTCGTTTTAACGACTAAAAATGATGGAAAAATGCCAACTAAACTTGCTAATACGATGCTAAGTAAAATGCAGTACGGTGAAATCAAAAGTAAAACTGGCGTTGCAGTTCTTATTGAAGCTGCTTTATTGCTTGAGCCAGAAAAAACAATGACAGCACTGGGTGAAATGCAATTGTCTCAGTTGGCTGAAGAAATAAAGAAAGGAGGCATGTAAAATGGGACTCAAATTCGGAATAGAATTCGTTCCAAAAGATCCCTACTGGAAACTAGCCGCTTACGCCATACAAGCTGAAAACTGTGGCTTTGATAATCTCTGGATAACAGACCATTTTGGTAACCGCAATGTCTATGTCACGCTTGCAGCCGCAGCGATATATACAAACAAAATTACCTTTGGTACAGGCGTAACCAACCCTTGGATGGTTAACCCAGTCATAACAGCACAAGCAATCGCAACGCTAAACGAATTAGCGCCGGGAAGAGTTGTGCTTGGAATGGGTGCAGGAGACAAAACCACTCTTGAAGCTGTCGGCATAGATATGGGCAAACCATTAGCTGCAGTGAAAGAGTCCATCGAAATGTTCCGCAAACTAACAAACGGCGAAAAAGTTGCTTTCCAAGGCGAAGTTTTCAAGTCCGCAGGCGCCAAATTAAACTTTAAACCGGCAAACAAGATTCCAGTTTATATTGGCGCTCAAGGTCCAAAAATGCTTGAGCTAGCTGGGAAAATCGGCGACGGCGTTCTCATTAACGCCAGTCACCCAAGCGACATAGAATTCGCAGTTAAAATGGCAAATGAAGGCATGAAGCAAGCGGGTAAATCGCCCAGCGATGTCGACATAACAGCTTACACTTCATTCTCAGTTAACGAGGATCCAAAGAAGGCAGTGAAAGCAGCAACGCCAGTCGTAGCCTTTATAGTCGCAGGCAGTCCACCGCCGGTTCTTGAAAAACACAAAATTGATGTAGCTAAAGCCGACGAATTACGCGCGGCTCTCAAAGTTGGAGATTTCCCAAAAGCATTAGCAGCCGTTACACCAGAAATGATTGATGCATTCTCAATTTGCGGCACACCAGATGTCTGCATCGAAAAAATAGCTGGCCTCGAAAAAATCGGTATCAGCCAATTCGTCGTAGGCTCACCAATCGGCACAAACGTCAAGAACTCTATCGACTTAATTGGTAGCAAAATTATTCCCCACTTTAAGAGCTAAATTTTCTTAGCAAGCGCGCTTAAACGCGCGCCTATCTAAATATTTTTAAGTCACATTCTCGCAGAACGTTCAGAAAGGACAACGGAAGCATGCCGTTAGCATTCTGGCGGTTGCATTATGGCAGTTTATGCGGTTGTGCCTGTAAAACATTTAGATGCTTCAAAGAGAAGGCTTTCTTCAGTTTTAACTCCGAAAGACCGCAGAGAGCTAACTCTACTGATGCTTGAGGATGTTTTATCGGCTATTAAAGCTTCAACTGTTCAAGGTATCCTTGTAGTGGGCAGTGACGCTGCGGTTCAAGTGATGGCTGAAAAATTTGGTGCTGCTTACGTTAATGAAGAAACAAGAGGCTTAAACGCTGCCGTTACACTTTCAATTGATTGGTGCATGCGAGAAGGAGCTGATTCAGTGCTTGTTCTGCCCTCTGATATTCCATTGCTGTCTTCAGCTGACATTAACAATATAATTGAAATGGGCAATTGCAATGAATCAACCGTAGTTTTGTCGCCCTCAAACAATGGCGGCACCAACGCACTCTATCAGAAACCGCCCCGTCTTATTGTTTCGTGCTTTGGGTCTAGAAGTTTTGACAAGCACATTAAACAAGCCCACGTTAAAGGGGTTTCTTTAAAGCTACATTATTCCTCATCAGTTGCGTTTGATATTGATTGTGAGCAAGATCTCAAGAGATTGTTAGGAGCTCAAAGTAATGCTCGTTCTAGGGAATTTTTGTCGAACATTTTTGAAATGAAAAATTCGACTCTGAAACAGGGTTCAGTAACATAGCAAATTGACGAACTAATGGGATAAAGTTGTCTCTGCTTCAATGTTGAATGAGCGGTTTTTTGAGCTCAATGATAAATCCTTATTTACCCGTTTAGCCAAAAAATAGGATTATGTCAATTGACAAAATTGACAAAATAATAGATAAATACATTAATGAAAAAGGCGTTTTGATACAATTATTACTTGACATTCAGCACGAATTCAACTGGATACCTCAAGAAGCAGTAATAGAAATAAATAAACGGCTGAAAATACCTGTTAGCGAAATTTATAGAGTCGCCAGTTTCTACACCGCATTAAGCCTTACCCCTCGAGGAAAACATCTGGTGAGAGTGTGCACAGGAACTGCATGCTATGTCCGAGGCGGAAGCACAATTTTAGATTCAGTTGAACTAAATCTTAAAATTAAAAACAAAGAAACTTCAGCCGACGGCAAATTTACCTTAGAAACAGTCAATTGCTTGGGTTGCTGTGCGCTTGGGCCCGTCATTGAAATAGACGGCAAATATTATGGAGCGCCCACACCTGCGAAAGCTAAGGAGCTTTTGTCTCATATTTGTTAGTTTGGAGAACCATCATGATGTTACCTTTGAAATCTGACTCAGATCTTGAAGCGCTCAGAAAAGAAATTCTTAGCAAAAGAGACCCTAACAGGCAAGCTGTTGCAGTTTGTGCAAGCAGCTGTGAAACCAGAGGCGGAAAAGAAATCGTTATCGCTTTTCAACAAGAACTAAAAAAACAAGGACTTGAAGGTAAAGTTGATATTCGCGGAACTGGCTGCTTGGGGCTCTGCGAGCAAGGCCCGATTGTCATTGTATATCCGCAAGCGGTACCCTACTTCAAAGTAAAAGCGGTGGACGTACCGCGCATAGTTTCAGAAACTTTAGTTAAGAAAAATTTAATCCAAAAGCTTCTCTACACAGACCCTCGAGCCGGCAATAAGGCAACACAGTTATCTGATATACCGTTCTACAAATATCAAAATAGGTTACTTTTGGAAAACAACGCGATTGTAGATCCAAAAAAAATAGAAGACTACATAGCATTCGGAGGCTACAAAGCACTAGCAAAAGCCCTCTTCACAATGACGCCTCAACAGGTAATGGCTGAAGTTAAACAATCAAAGCTTCGAGGAAGAGGTGGCGCGGGATTTCCAACTGGTCCCAAATGGGAAACAACGCGCAATGCTCCAGAGGAACCCAAATACATCATCGTAAATTGCGATGAAGGTGACCCAGGCGCATTTATGAATCGTGCCTTAATGGATGGCAATCCACACAGTATCCTTGAAGGATTCATAATTGGAGCGTACGCAATTGGTTCCCATGAAGGATTCATTTATGTTCGCCAAGAGTATCCCCTTGCAGTTGAAAACATGCAATTAGCCCTTGATGAAGCCGAAAAATATGGTTTACTCGGCAAAAACATTTTGGGCTCCGGATTCGATTTTAAAGTCAAAATACATAAAGGCGCAGGAGCCTTCGTCTCAGGCGAATCAAGCGCACTAATGACAGCAATCGAAGGTAAAGTAGGCGAACCAAGACCAAAATACGTTCACACTGCAGAAAAAGGCCTGTGGGATAAGCCAACTGTTTTAAATAATGTTGAAACATGGGCGAACATTCCGCTTATTATCAATAACGATGCTGAATGGTTCACCAAGATCGGCAGCGAAAACAACAAAGGTGCAAAGATTTTTGCATTAGCTGGAAAAGTCAATAATACCGGCTTAGTTGAAGTAGCATTAGGAACACCCCTCAAAGACATCATATTCACTATTGGCGGAGGTATCCAAAAAGGCAAGAAATTCAAAGCTGTCCAAGCAGGAGGCCCCTCTGGCGGTTTAGTTCCAGCTCAGTATCTTGATACTCACGTGGACTTTGATGAACTTAAGAAACTGGGTGCCATTATGGGCTCTGGCGGCTTAATCGTTATGGATGAAGACACCTGTATGGTCGACGTTGCTAAGTATTTCATCACTTTTCTCTGCGACGAATCATGCGGTAAATGCGTTCCCTGCCGAGAAGGGCTCAAACAAGCTAGAAAAATTCTAACCGACATTGTATCGGGTAAAGGCAAAGAAGGTGACATTGAAAAGCTACGACAAATCGCTGAGGCTTCGAGTGCTTCTGCGTTATGTGCATTAGGCCAGACTTCAGCAAACCCGATGCTTACTACTCTGCGGTATTTTGCTGACGAATATGAAGCACACATTAAGGAAAAACGGTGTCCTGCGTTATCATGCAAGTCTCTCATCAACTTCTATATAGATCCAAGTAAATGCAACGCATGTACGCTATGCGCAAGGACTTGCCCCGTGCAAGCAATCGATGGAGCAGTAGGTAAGATCCACATAATCGATCAATCTAAATGCATCAAATGCGGCAGTTGTTTCAGCGCATGTAAGTTCAATGCCGTTACAAAAATTTCTGGAAAACCCGTTCCCGCTCCAATTCCTGAAGAACAGCGCCTTAAAAGAATTGTAAAGAAGGCAGACTAATATGGCAGCGAAAGAGATCGAACCAGCTTTGAAACAAATAACGTTAAAGATAGATGGTCAAGAAGTTACAGCTAAAGATGGCGCAACTATCCTTGATGTAGCAAAAAGTATTTGCATAAACATTCCGACACTCTGTTACCATAAAGCGCTCTCTCCGTTTGGATCCTGCCGCATATGTTCAGTGGAAATTATAGACAAACGAGGAAGAAGTCGTATTGTTACCTCGTGCAACTACCCTGTTGAAGAGGGGTTGGTGGTTAATACTAAATCTGAAAAAACAATCAAAGTTCGCAAACTTCTGCTCGATTTGCTTCTATCTCGAGCTCCAAAGGTCCAAAAAATCAAAGACTTAGCTCTTGAATATGGTATAGAAAAACCAAGTTTCTGGACACAAGATGAGGATGAAGATTGCATTCTATGTGGGTTATGCACCCGGGTCTGCGACGAGCTAGTTGGTGTTAACGCCATAGACTTTGCTAAACGTGGAGTGGAACGAGAAGTAACAACACCCTACAATATATTCTCCAACGATTGTATCGGTTGCGGTGCATGCGCCACTATCTGCCCAACGAAATCAAAGCGAACAAGAGCTCACAATTATCCCACGTTGGAAGAAGAAGGCAAAAAAATCAACCAGCAATTTCTAAAAGGTAACTACGATGAGACTATCGGAGTTTACAGCCAGATCACGGCGGCTAAAAGCTCTATAGCAGGACAGGATGGCGGAGTTGCAACTTCACTTTTGGTCTCCGGCATGCAAGCAGGCATATTTGACACAGCGGTTGTTGTGCAAAGGACTGAAGGTTATCAAGCTGAAGCAACAGTTGTCGAGAACGTCACTGACATCATCAAAGCTAAAAGCACAAAGTACCTTCGCGTAAAGATGCTTTGGTTACTGAACGATCTAATTGAAAAAGGCAAACGCAAAATCGCGGTTGTCGGCACACCCTGTGAAGTCCGTGCTGCGCGGAAAATTCAGCAGGTGCTGCTTACAAAATACCCTGATTTGCAACTTACGATTGTGGGATTGTTCTGTTTTGAGGCGTTCGACTATGATAGGCTTAAGATTGCTGTTCAAAAACAAATGGGTATCGACCTAGACAAAGTGGAGAAGACACAGATACATAAGGGCAAATTCATAGCAATTGTTGAGGGCAAAGAATATGCTGTTGCAGTGAAGGATTTGGGTGCGGCTCAAGAGCACGGTTGCAACTTCTGTGATGACTTCAGCAACAAATATGCTGACATATCTGTGGGTTCTGTGGGAAGCCCAGAGGGGTACTCAACGGTAATTGTGCGTTCTGATGTAGGTGAAAAGCTTATGGAAAACATGCAGCTGACAAAAGTTGAAGCGAGCAAAGATGAAATCATAAAACTGGCAACTCTTAAGCAAAACCGCGCCAAAAAGAATTTTGCCAAGATTATTCAGCCAGAGGCCCCACTGCAGGCTCCAGCGCCAACTCCAAAAGCACAATAGGTTTTCTTTTTTTATTGTCTTAAAGAAACGTAAATTAATGGTTACTTAAATTTATTTAATGTGTGAATTGTATGAAGGTTGCTGTTTCTGGTAAAGGTGGCGTTGGCAAAACCTTGATTGCTGGCGGTTTAGCCTGCGGTTTTGCAGCACGTGGCTTAAAAACTATAGCGATTGATGCAGATTCCTCTCCAAACTTGGGTTTGACTTTGGGTTTGTCGGCTGAGGAAACTCGCAAAATTGTGCCGATTACGGAGAATAAGCCTTTAGTTGAGGCTAAAACAAGCACGGGTTATAATAGTGTTTTTAATTTGAATTTCAAAGTTGACGATATCGTTAGAGACTACTCTATAGCCACTCCGATGGGGGTAAACTTGATTGTTATGGGAACGGTGCAGGCTATGGAGGCAGGCTGCATGTGTGCCCCAAACGCAGTGATTCGCGCTTTGCTCAGGCATTTGGTGGTTGAGCGTAATGAAGCGGTTGTTATGGATTTGGAAGCTGGCGTAGAACACATCGGAAGAGGGACGGCAAGACAAGTCGATGCATTACTCATTGTCGCGGATTCCAATTTGAAATCACTTGAAATCGCCAAACACATCCATGACCTTGCATCAAAAGCCGGAATGAAGCAACTCTACCTCATCGGAAACAGAGTAATGAACGACACCCAAAAAGAGGCAATTCAAAGCTTCTCAGATAAAAACGGGCTTTCTCTGCTCTCCTTTATACCCTACGACCAGAAAGTAATTGAGGCAGATATGCTCGGTGAAACTCCGCTTAAAAATAAGGAAATGCCCGCCGTTAAAACCATAGATAATATATGTGAGATTTTGCTTAAGAAAACAGCATAATACTTTGAGGCTTTATCAGATGAAAACTCTTGTTACAGTTGGTCGTGGTGGAACAGGAAAATCAAGTTTCACCGCTTTAATGGCTAAAAGTTTTATTGAAACTAAACAGTCGCCTCTACTCTTGGTTGATGCTGACCCAGACCAAAACCTTGCAGAAATGCTTGGAATAGACCTGAAGGAAGCAGGAAAATCAACAATCGCTGAACTTCTCGTAAGCACATTTATCGAGCAAGGAGGCACCACAGTCGGTATTTCTCCAACCGAAAGAATTGAAAGCCGCATTTGGGAAAAAGCCTTGTACGAGAGCAACAATTTTGATTTTCTCTCCGTTGGCACTAAATGGGTTGAAGGCTGCTACTGTATGCCAAATTCCGCCCTGAAAGGCGCCTTGGAATCGTTGACTAAAACTTACAAATACATTCTTATCGATTCTCCAGCAGGATTAGAAAATCTCAATAGACGTATTACTTCAAGTGTAAATGATATATTCGATATTCTTGACCATTCAAAAAAATCTCTTGACCATGTTAAACGAGCTGTTAGAATCGTTAAAGAGGTTGACATGAAGTATGAAAACTTCTATTTAGTAGGCGGGTACCGTTTTCCAGCGGAATTGGGGAAGCAAGCGGAAGCTGATTTAAAATTCAAGTATCTTGGCAAAATTGAGGCAGATGAGCTGTTGGATGAGTTTGTTTTAAACGGGAAATCCCTTCTTGACTTGCCAAAAGACAACAAGGCATACCTTTCAGTGAAGAGTATACTGAAAACATTGGGCTATTTGTAGTCCATTTTTTTTACTTTATTTTTCATTTCTTTGCATTTCTATATGTGAACCATGACTTTTGCCTAAGAAATCTGGAAAGGTTTAAAAAGATTGTAATGCAGCATAGACCTAAACCTTTACAGAGGTTTCACATTTGACTAGTAAAAACGTCCAAATTAAAATCGACGAAATGAAGACCAGTAATGGTCAAATAAAAAATCTTGAAGTGTCTATTGGCAAAGTTATGAACGATAACTACACTGAAGAACCAATGGGTCCAACTCCCATGCCCTCCATGACAACTCTTCGGGATTGGGACATGAAGCTTCTCAATAAGTACAAGCCTTTTTACATGCCTGATTGTGATCTTTGCTGTCTCTGCACTTTTGGAAAATGCGATTTGACAGCTGGAAAACGCGGCGCATGCGGCTTAGACATCGCAACTCAATCATCTCGTATTGTGATGTTAGCTTGTGCTATTGGAGCAGCCTGTCACTCAGCTCACTCACGCCACTTAGTTCATCATTTAATTGAAAAATATGGCCGCAGATACCCCTTAAACGTCGGCGGCTTAAACATAAAAGTTGAAGCGCCCGTCACACGACTTGTTACAGGTATAAAGCCTGAAAACCTCGGCGACCTAGAAGATGTTTTATCTTATGTAGAAGAACAAATCACCCAAGTTCTAGCAGTAGGTCACACAGGCCAAGAAGGCAACAACTTAGACTTTGAATCAAAAGCATTCCATGTTGGCATGATCGATCACGTAGGCATGGAAATCGGCGATATAGCACAAATTTCTACTTTAGGCTACCCGAAAGCAGAAGCAGACACACCTCTTGTGAAACTTGGCATCGGCAGTGTTGATCGAGCAAAACCCGTTATTATGGTCATCGGACACAATGTTGTTCCATCAGTTGGAATTATCGATTATGCAAAAGAAAACAAAGCTGACGACAAAATAGAAGTTGTCGGCTTATGCTGCACATCACACGATATAACCAGGTATTACAACCGGGCCAAAATCGTTGGACCAATCAGCTGGGAGTTAAGATACATACGCGCAGGATTGGCAGACGTTGTCGTTCTTGACGAACAATGCATCAGAACAGACGTGTACGAAGAGGCAGCAAAAGTTAATGCTCCAGTAATCGCTGCATCAGAAAAGAACTGCATGGGCTTCAAGAACCGCACAAACGACCCAGCAGACGAAATTGTCTCTGACCTCGTAAGCGGCAAAGTCCAAGGTGTACTGATCCTTGACCCAGAAAAAGTCGGCGAAGTCGCAGTCCGCGTCGCCCAAAAAGTTGCTCCAATTCGCAAACGAAAGACTAGTCTTCCAACCTTAGAGGAAATTACCCAAATTGCTAAGGCATGCACACAATGCAAGAGTTGTCAACGTAACTGCCCACAAGACTACGCTATTCCAGCAGCCATCAAAGCAGCAGCAAAAGGTGACCTAACCCTGCTAGAAGAACTATATGAGACTTGTATCGGCTGCGGAAGATGCGAAGAAGCTTGCCCACAAAAAATCATGATTCACAGCCTAATCGTAAAAGCAGGCGAAAAAGCCATGCTCGCAGAAAACAACCTTTGCCGAGTAGGCAGAGGCGCAGTTTCGGACGTTGAAATCCGCAATGTCGGCAGCCCAATCGTTCTTGGAGAAATCCCAGGAATCGTTGCAGTAGTAGGCTGCAGTAACTATCCAAAAGGCGGCAAAGACGTGTACGACATATGCAGAGAATTCGCCCTCAGACGATACATCGTTGTTCTGTCAGGATGCTCAGCCATGACAGCTGGTAGCTACAGAAATAGCGACGGCCAAACAATATACGAAGAATTCCCAGGCGGATTTGAAGCAGGAGGAGTTCTCAACGTTGGCTCATGTGTAGCGAACAGTCACATAGCAGGTGCAGCAATCAAAGTAGCAAACATATTCGCAAAAAGGCCGCTAAGAGGTAACTACGAGGAAATCGCAGATTACATTCATAACCGTCTTGGCGCAGTCGGCTTAGCTTGGGGTGCATACTCACAGAAAGCCGCTGCAATCGGCGCAGGATTTTGGCGCTTAGGTGTACCAGTCCTCGTTGGACCACACGGCGTCAAATACAGACGTATGCTCCTTGGCAGAGAAGATCACCCAGAAGACTTTGAAGTCTACGACGCACGCACCGGCGACAAAGTGAGAGTCGGACCAGCACCAGAACACCTCTTCAACTCAGTAGAAACCAAAGAGGAATGTATGGTTGCAATCGCTAAGCTTTGCATTAGACCTAACGACACATGGAAAGGCCG
>Ga0182021_10005345_pt1 | contig 15199 bp, 9 predicted proteins | sample 612E3MmetaG_FD_120493 | JGI IMG/M metagenome (GOLD analysis project Ga0182021, IMG submission 120493) | Permafrost microbial communities from Stordalen Mire, Sweden - 612E3M metaG (Illumina Assembly) | ecosystem: Environmental > Terrestrial > Soil > Wetlands > Permafrost | place: Sweden... | reverse complement strand
TGTGTTCCACAATCTTGTCGTGGTCTCTATCAAGAAACAGTTTCCGTATCACGCGATGAAAGTAATGCACGGGTTGTGGGGCATGGGGCTGATGATGTTCACGAAGATGATTGTCGTCGTGGACGCCGACGTGAACGTGCACGACATGCGCGAGGTGATGTTCCGTCTGTGCGCCAATATTGATCCGGAGCGCGACACCATTTTCACCAAAGGCCCGGCGGACGTGCTCGACCACGCCACGCCGGTCATGGGTTTCGGCAGCAAGATGGGGATCGACGCCACGCACAAGTTGTCCGGTGAGGCGAACACCCGGCCGTGGCCGTCCATTATTGAAGGCGTGAGAGCGTCGGAGCGTGGAGCGTCAGGAGCGTAACGACTGTGAGAGTTGCCGACTACAAGGATTTGCGCGTGTATCAGGCTGCGTTTGACGCGGCGATGCGGATCTTTGAACTGACCAAGACATTTTCGGCGGAGGAACGATACTCGTTGACTGACCAGATTCGGCGGTCGTCGCGGTCGGTATGCAGCAACATCGCCGAGGCTTGGCGCAAGCGCCGATATGAGGCCGCCTTCGTCAGCAAACTCAGCGATTCGGAAGGCGAGGCGGCGGAAACCGAGGTTCACTTGGCATTTGCCCTACGATGCGGCTATCTGAAACCAGAAACGCACGCGCAACTCAAGGATGCGTACGACCACATCTGCCGGCAGTTGAGAACGATGATAGATGATGCCGGCTCATGGTGTGGAAATGACAACAAAGTCCGCGAAGACCTTGCCGCGTACTTCGTAACTCCACGCTCCGACGCTCCACTCTCCGACGACCGCGAACGCTCATGACGCTCCGACGCTCTGACGATCCGTTCATCTGCCCGGCTTGCGGCGCGGAAGTGCCGGCAAAAGCGAAAGCTTGTCCGGAATGCGGCTCGGATAAGAAGACCGGCTGGTCGGAGAATACGATTTACGACGGCACCGGCATCGAAGATCCCGAGGAGTTCGATTACAAAGACTGGAAGCGGCGCGAGTTTCAGAAGCGGAAACCGACAATCGGCTGGGTGTGGTTGTTTGTGGCGGTAGCGTTGTTCATTTTCTTTTTGTGGGCGTTTGTGGTGAAACGAATCATGGAGGCATTTTGAAAGCGGTCATCTTTCGCGAACACGGCGGCGCAGACAAACTCGAATACACCGATGTGCCGGAGCCGAAACCCGGCAAGGACGAAGTGCTCGTGCGCGTGAAGGCGTGCGCGTTGAACCATCTCGACATCTGGATTCGCGAGGCGGCCGGGTTTCCCATCGAGATGCCGCACATTCTCGGTAACGACATTGCCGGCGAAGTCGCGGCGGTTGGTGCGAACGTCAAGACGTGCAAAGTCGGTGAACGCGTCATCATCTCACCCGGGGTGACGGATGGCGTGGTGGACGAATACACGTCGAGCGGTTGGGACTCGATGAGTCCGGCGTTCGACATCATGGGGCGCAAACGCAACGGCGGCTACGCGGAGTTCGCCAAGGCGCATCACAGCGATGTCCTGACTGTGAGCGACAAGCTGAGCTTCGAGGAATGGGCGGCGATTCCGCTGGTGACGTTGACGGCGTGGCACATGTTGGTGACGCGGGCGCAGTTGAAGGCCGGGGAGTCGGTATTAGTACACGCCGCTGGTTCCGGCATCGGCACGATGGCGATTCAAGTCGCGAAACTCTGCGGCGCGACACCGGTCATCACGACCGTCGGCAGCGACGAGAAAGTGGCGAAGGCGAAGGCGCTCGGCGCGGACGCGGTCATCAATTACCGGACGCACGATTTCGCCGACGAAGTGAACAGGTTGACCGGCCGGCGCGGCGTCAACGTGATCTTCGAGCACATCGGCCCGGAAACGTGGCCGAAGAATTTCAAGTGCTTGGCGAAACTTGGACGGATGGTCACGTGCGGCGCGACGAGCGGACCGAATGCGCCGGTCGACATTCGTCCGTTTTACGCCCGGCAACACAGCGTCCTCGGCAGTTTCATGGGCGGCCGGGCGGAGTTGTTACAAGTACTCGAACTCGTCGAAGCCGGCAAGCTGCGGCCGATTGTGGATCGCGTCTTCCCCCTGAAAGAAGCCGCCGCCGCGCATCGTTACATGGAAGAGCGCCGGCAGTTCGGGAAGATTGTGTTGTCGGTGTGACAAGTTGCCGGCGCTCGCGGTTCATTTCTTGGCCGGTAAGACTTGATTGCGTTTGGGCGCGCACCTAAAGTGTCGCCGGCGAGTGCATGAAACATTCTGACTTTGTCCATCTTCACCTGCACACCGAGTACAGCTTGCTCGATGGGGCGTGCCGGATTTCGGACGCGGTCGAGAAGGCGCACGCCTGCAAGATGCCGGCCATCGCGATGACCGACCACGGCAACATGTACGGGGCGGTCGAGTTCTACAAGACGGCGTCGGAGGCGGGGTTGAAGCCGATCATCGGTTGCGAATCGTACATCGCGCCGGGGTCGCGGCTCGAAAAGAAATCCAGCAGCGCGCGCGATGCGGCGTTTCATCTGATCTTGTTGGCGAAGGACGAGACCGGGTACAAGAATCTGGTCAAGCTCATCAGTGCGGCGCATCTCGAAGGGTTTTACTACAAGCCGCGCATCGATAAGGAGATTCTCGCACAACATGCGAAGGGGTTGATTGGGTTCACGTCGTGTCTCAAGGGCGAAGTGCCGAACAAGATCAAGGACGATCAACTCCATCAGGCGAAGGCGGCGCTCGACGAGTACCGGCACATCTTCGAGCCCGGCGATTTCTACGTGGAGTTGCAGAACCACGGGATACCGGAGCAGAAGAAGGTCAATCGCGTGTTGATCGACTGGGCGAAGGAGTTTTCGCTGCCGTTGGTGGCGACGAACGATGTGCATTACGTCGAACGCGAGCATTGGGAGGCGCACGATTGTTTGATTTGCCTCGGCACGCAGTCGCTCGTGTCCGACGAGAAGCGGATGCGGTATGTCCGCGAACAGTTCTACCTACGCACGCCGGAGGAAATGCACGAGTTGTTCGCGGAGGTGCCGGAGGCGTTGAAGAACACGCTCGCGGTCGCGGAGAAGTGCAACCTGCGGATGGAGTTCGGCAAGCTGCGCTTCCCGGTCTATCACCCGCCGGATGGGTTGGGTCGTGAGAAGTATTTGCATCAACTCGTCGAGGAAGGATTGCGCAGCCGGTATGGCATCGAGTGGAAGCAGCCCAAGGATGACCGGGAGAAATCGATCGTCGAGCGCGTGGAGTTTGAGCTGAAGGTCATCGAGAAGCAAGGATTTACCAGTTACATCCTGATCGTCTGGGATTTCGTGCATTTCGCGAAAAGTAACAGCATACCGGTCGGCCCGGGTCGCGGCAGCGCGGCCGGTAGCATTGTGGCATATCTGCTGCGCATCACAGACATCGATCCGCTCCGGTACGGCTTGTTCTTCGAGCGATTCCTGAACCCGGAACGCATCTCGCCGCCCGACATCGACATGGACTTTTGCTACAACCGCCGACCGGAAGTGATCGAGTACGTCCGCAAAAAATATGGCAACGATCACGTCGCGCAAATCATCACGTTCGGCACGCTCGGCGCGAAGATGGTCGTGCGCGATGTGGGGCGCGTGCTCGGACTCAGCTATGGCGAGTGTGACCGGATTGCGAAGATGATTCCGCCGGACCTCGGCATGACGCTCAACAAAGCGCTGGAGATGAGTCCGGAGTTGAAGACGGCGTACAAGAACGAGGACATCGTCCGCCGCATCATCGACAACGGCAGGATTCTTGAAGGCATCGCGCGCAACGCCTCGACGCACGCGGCCGGGGTCGTCATCGGCGCTGAGCCGTTGACCAATATTGTACCACTCACGACCGGCACGAATTCGAACGAAATCGTGACGCAGTATTCGATGAATCCCTTGGGCGATCTTGGGTTGTTGAAGATGGATTTTCTCGGACTCAAAACGCTCACGGTGATCAAGGATGCGCTCGACCTCATCGAGCAGGGGACCGGTAAACGCATCGAGATGGACAAATTGCCGGCGGACGATGCGAAGACTTTTGACCTGCTCAACAAGGCGAACACCATCGGCTTGTTTCAGCTTGAATCCGGTGGGATGCGCGACCTGTGCCGGCGGATCGGCGTGGATTCCATCGAAGTGATCAACGCGTTGATCGCGCTCTACCGGCCGGGACCGATGCAGTTCATCGACGACTACATCGCGCGCAAACACGGCAAGGTCAAAGTCGAGTACGACCACCCGAAGCTCGAGCCGATTCTCAAGGAGACGTTTGGCATTTTTGTTTACCAAGAGCAGGTGATGCAAGCGACCAACGTGTTGGCCGGTTACTCTCTCGGCGGCGCGGATATTCTGCGGCGCGCGATGGGCAAGAAGAAGGTCGAGGAAATGGAGAAGCAGCGCAGCAGCTTCATCAAAGGCTGCGCCGACACCAATAAGATTCCCAAGGCGAAGGCCGAAAAGATTTTCGACACGCTGGCGAAGTTTGCCGGGTACGGCTTCAATAAATCGCACAGCGCGGCGTACGCCGTCGTCGCGTACCAGACGGCGTACTTGAAGGCGAATTACCCGGTCGAGTTCATGGCCGCGTTGCTCTCGAACGAACTGGCGAACACCGACAAGATTCAACTCTTCATCAACGAATGCCGGCACATGCACATCGAGGTGCTGCCGCCCGACGTTAACCAGAGCGGCGTGCGTTTCACGGTGGACAAAGGGCGTATCCGGTTTGGCCTCGCCGCGATCAAAAACGTCGGCGAAATCGCCGTGCAGAATATCATCGCCGTGCGCGACAAGGCCGGTAAGTTCACGTCATTCGCGGATTTCTGCGACCGGATCGACACGCGCGTCGTCAACCGGAAGGTTCTCGAATGTCTCGTCAAATGCGGCGCGTTCGATTCCATCGACCCGGCGCGCACCAAAGTGTTTGCAGAGATTGATTATCAGCTCAACCGCGCCACGACCGCGCAGCGTGACCGGGAACGCGGGCAAGCCGCGCTCTTCGACGTGTCGCCGGTCAACGCCCGCAAGCAAGCCACCGGCAAGATGCCGGAAGTGGAGTGGTCACAGAGCGAGATGCTCGCGTTCGAGAAGGAACTGCTCGGCTTCTACGTGACCGGCCACCCGCTCACGCAATACGCCGACATTCTACGCCGGTACGAATTGGCATCGACCACACAACTCGCGACGTTGCAGGACGGCCAGCAGACGCGCATCGGCGGCATCATCAGCAAGCTCGTGCCGAAGACGACGAAGCAGGGCAAGCCGATGGCGATCATCACGCTCGAAGACCTTGATGGCGCGGTCGAAGTTTTGGTCTTCCCGGAGGCGTATGCGAAGTGCGTCATGCATTTGAAAGCGGACACGGCCATCTTCGTTTGCGGCACGACAAATTTGCGCGAGGACAAACCGAAAATTTACGCCGACCGGATCATCCCGCTTGCCGACGTGCCGAAAAACTTTACCAAGGCGATGCACATCCGGCTTTCCGCGGCGACGACGAGCGAGGCGGTGTTGGAGCGCGTGCACGATGTCTTACGCACCGGCAAGGGCAGTGTGCCGGTGATGTTTTGTTTCATCTACCCCGACGGCAAGTTGGTGTTTCTTGAAGCGAACGAACATTTCTCCGTCACGCCGACCGACAAGCTTGTGCAGGAACTCGAATCCATCCTCGGCGAAGACGCGGTCTGGCTGAAGGTGGACACCGAGAAGATGACCGCCAAGAGCGACAACCGCCGGGAACGCTGGGCCGCTACTTCGGGATGACGAGTTTCTGGCCGACTTTGATCTCGTCGCCGGTCAGGTCGTTGGCCTTCTTTAATTCCGCGACGCTCACCCCGGCCGCCTTGGCGATGGTTGTCAGTGTCTCGCCTTTTTGGACGACGTGGTCTTTGCCGCCGGTCGTCGTCGGTTCCGGCTTGGGAGCTTTGCCGGTGCCGGCAAGTTCCTTCGCGAGTTGATCGATGATCGCCTTTTTGTCGGCTTGCCGGGCGGCGTCCACGGCGGCGATGCGGTCTTCCAGCGCCTTGAGATCCGTGGGCGCGACTCCACCGGCGGCGCGACGCGCGTCTTGCACCTCGGCCTGGAGGCGCTCGATGTCCTTCTTCATCTGCTGCTGTTGAAATTGCAGGTCGTCAACCTGCGCGCTCAGGCGACTGACTTTTTCGTCGAGGACGCCAACTTGGTGGGGATCGGGTTGTTCGGCTCGTATTGCGGCCAGGGCACAAAAAAGTGCGAGAAAGCTGACGGAAATGATTCGTTTCATGGGCGCAGTGTAGGTAAATGGCTTGACCGGCGCAAGTCCGAGAAGACCAAGAGCTTTGGCATGGAAACCGCTATTTTGTGTCTTCGGTTGCAATGATTGCGATCCCGATATCAACCTTGGACTCTGAAACGGTGAGCTACACGCCCAGCGCGCGTGCCTTCGACAAGGACACCTCGCTGTTGTCGCAAGAGACCGACCCGTTTCGCCCGCCGTTCATGCAGAAGCTGGAAGACTTGGAGATCTCGCCCAGTTATCTTGGCGACCTCGCCTTGAAGACCATGGCGATCGAACCGACCACGACCTCCGCCGAAATTGCCGGGCTGATGCATTTGGGGTTGATGGCCACCGATCAACTTCTGCAGCGGCTCTGCCGCGACAAATACATCGAAATCAAAGGCGTCGTCGGCTCGCACAATCACCGGTACAGCATGCTCGAACGCGGTTGGGCCGAAGTCAGTCGCATCATGGCCCAAGGCAGCTACGTCGGCCCGGCGCCCGTTTCCCTCAATGCCTACACCGCGCGGCTTGGCGCGCAGATTCGTGGGCGCATGCCGGCGACGCGCACCTCACTTGACCTCGCGATGGCCGAGTTGGTGCTGACCGAAGGCGCGAAACAAACCCTTGGCTTGGTCGCCAGCTCCGGCCGCAGCCTGTTTCTCAGCGGACCGTCCGGCAACGGCAAAACCGCCATGGCCCGCGCCCTCGTCAACGCCATCCACGGCGAACTCTGGATTCCCTACGCCATCGAAATCGACGGCCAAGTGATCCGGTTGTTTGACCCGCACACCCATCAACCCATTGCAGTTTCCGGCGAGGATTATGATCGCCGCTGGATCAAGATCGCCCCACCGCTCGTCGTGGTCGGCGGCGAACTCACCATCGAAAGCATGGAATTGACGTGCAGCCCGACGCAACGGTTTTACGAAGCGCCGTTCCAGATGAAATCCAACGGCGGCGTCCTCGTCGTCGATGACCTCGGCCGGCAACGCTGCTCCGCCGTCGAGTTGCTGAACCGGTGGATTATCCCGCTCGAAAACCGGACCGACTATCTCACACTCAACACCGGCAAGAAGATTCAAGTGCCGTTCGAGCAAGTCATCATTTTCGCCACCAACCTTTCCGTGTCCGACCTCGCCGACGAAGCGTTCCTGCGGCGCATGGGCTACCGACTCTACGTCATGCCGCCCGGTCCCGACACCTACGCGCGCATCTTCACCCAGTACGCCCGCAAACGCGGTTTGTCGTGCGACGGGAGCTTGCTCGCGCATCTCGAACTCCGGTACGGCAAAGAAAACCGCGAGCCGAAAGCCTGCGAACCGCGCGACCTCATCGACCGCGCCATCGAAGTCTGCCGGTACAACCGCGAGACCGTCCAACTTACCAAGGAAATCGTCGACCTCGCTTGGGACGGCTACTTTGGCGCGACCGTCAGCGGCTAGAGTGCCGGCTGATTGACTTTCACCCGACCGGTTGCTACACCAACCGCGTGATCATTGTCCTCAAAATCGGCAGCCCCGAACCCGAAATCCAGCAAGTCGTTGAGGCCGTCAAGAAATTCGGCTACGAGCCGAAACTCATCCGGGGCGTCGAACGCACCATCGTCGCCTGCGTCGGCGACGAGCGCAACCATCACACCCTCGAATCGCTCATCGTCCTGCCGCAAGTCGAACACGTCACGCCCGTCCAAAAGAAATACAAACTCGTCAGCCGGCAATACCAACCGCAGAGCACCATCATCGACGTGGCCGGCTGCCTGATCGGCGGCGACACATTTCACGTTGTGGCCGGGCCGTGCTCCGTCGAGAACCGCGAGCAAACTCTGGAAACCGCGAAAGCGGTGAAGTCGTATGGGGCGACCCTGTTCCGCGGCGGCGCTTTCAAGCCGCGCACCTCGCCGTATGATTTCCAAGGCTTGGGTCGTCCCGCGCTCGAAATGCTCAAGGAAGCCCGCGATCTGACCGGCTTGCCCATTGTCACGGAAGTGATGAGTCCGCAAGATGTCGACTTGGTGGCCGGCTACGCCGACGTTTTGCAAATCGGCGCGCGCAACGCGCAGAACGTCCCGCTGCTGGCCGTGGCCGCCGCCTCCGGCAAGCCGATTCTCCTCAAGCGCGGCATCTCCGGTCTCGTTGACGAATGGTTGCTCGCCGCCGAGTACATCTGCGTTCACGGCAACAACAAAGTCATCCTCTGCGAACGCGGCATCCGCACCTTCGAACACGCTTGCCGGAACACACTCGATCTTTCGGCCGTGGCTGTGGCGAAACAGGAGACGCACTTACCGGTCTTTGTCGATCCGAGTCACGCGGCCGGTCGCGCCGACATGATCATCCCGCTGTCGCGCGCAGCGGTGGCGGTTGGGGCGGATGGATTGCTCGTGGAAGTTCATCCGGACCCCGCCACTGCGCTCAGCGACGGCGGCCAGCAACTCAAGCCCCAGCAATTCGCGCAGTTGATGGCGGAACTCCGGCCGCTCGCGCAGGTGATGGGACGCAAGTTAAACGCGGGACACGCGCCACAATAGCCAGATGCCGAGCATTTCGAAGATCAGGTTTGGCGTCCAGAGAATCGCCTCCGGAAAAAGGTACGGCTTGTTGCGCAGTGTGTTCGACACCACCAGCACCAAGTACCAAATCAATGCGAGCCCGAGACTGAGCGCGATGCCAATCGAGGTCTCACGCCGGCTGGTCTTGATGCCGAGTGGGATTCCAATCAATGTGAACGCCACGCACGCCACGGCTGCCGCAACGCGTTGGTGTGCTTCCATCAGCGCCGCGGCCGGGTAGATGCCGGTATCGCGCAGTCGTTGAATCTCGTCGCGCAATTCACCGAACGGCAAATCTTGAAGTCCCCGCGCCGCGCGCGCTTGCCGGAAGGCCGCGCCAATGTCGAGTTCGATCGGATACCGGTCCGCCGTCGTCCCGGCGCGGACTTTGCGCAGATTGGTCGGGTCTTTCGGGTCGCGCAAATCGCCGGTCACTTTGTAGAGATCGAGCGTCAACTTGCGGGATACCAAGTCGCCTTTGACCGTGCCCTTTTCGGCGTAGAGCCGGCTGGTGACGTTGCCCTTGTCGTCGAGCGCCATGATGCGCACTTCCTCGATGATGTTCGCTTTCTTGTTGCCGATGTAAATCTCGTAACCGGGGAAATCGCGAATCGCCACGCCTTCCTCCAGCAGCGCCATCGGATTCTCCGTCGCCAGTTGCAGAAACAGCGTCCGGAACTGAAACCGGCATTGCGGCGCGAGCGTCGTGTTGATGTAAAAGCACAGCCCGGTCATCACCAGCGCCAGCAGAATGACCGGCGAGGCCACGCGTCCCAGCCCCACGCCGCTGGCGCGAATCGCCGTAATCTCGTTGTCCGCGCTCATTCGCCCGAACACCAAGAGCGACGCCGCCAACATCGCCATCGGCAACGAAAAACTCATCACGTACGGCATCAGCAGCAGAATGAACCACCCCACGACGTCCAGCCCCACCTGCCGGTTCACCAGCATCTCGCTGAGCTGCTTCAACATCCGCGCCAGCATCAGGACGAACGTGAACACGCTCAGCGTGAAGAACAAAGTGACGAGCGTCTGCCGTGTGATATACTTCGCCAGAATTTTCATCGGACGCCGCTACAAATATCAGGTATGCCCCAGCCGCGCAAACTCTACCTCGGCCCATTCCAACCGGCCCTCGAAACCGCGCTCGCCGAGGAAATCGCCGCGCACAAGAAAGCACATGGCCCGCTCGCCCCGCTCACCGTCGTCGTTCCCACGTGGGTGCTGGGCCTGCATTTGAGCCGCACGCTCGCGCCGCACGCCAACATCCGTTTCACCACGCTTGATGATCAGCCGGCACCCCCGCGTCTCGGCCTCGAACTGCTTTGCCGGCGACTCGCCAAAGCCTGTGACGGTTATTTCGCCCCGGTCCACGACACCCCCGGCTTCGCCGGCGCGCTGCTCGAAACTTTCAAAGACCTCGAACAAGCCGGCCTCGCCGAATTCACCGGTCAGACAAAGAAGCTTCGTGAACTTGCCGCCGCGTACAAAACGTACCGGCAATGGCTCAACGAACACGGTTTTCTTCAAACCATAACCCAAACCCCGAAATCCAAACTCTTCCTCTACGGTTTCTACGATCTCACGACCATCCAAAAGCAACTCGTCGAGCAACTCGCCCCCGCTGCCGTTTTCTTTCCGCAAGTCGCGCATTCCGTCTTCGCCGCGCCGCTGCTTGACTGGTTTCAGTCGCAACACTACGAAGTCGCCGCTTCATCCTTCATCCTTCATCCTTCATCCTTTTCTGTCGTCTCCGCTCCCGGCGAACCCGCCGAAGTCCGCGAAGCGTTCCGCGCCGTACTCCGGTACGTCGCCGACACCGGTAAGACTTTCAACGACTGCGCCATCCTCTGCCGCAGTCGCGATCAATATGATGCCATCATCCGGGACACTGCCGTCGCTCTCGGCTTGCCGGTGTACTTCCGCGGTGGCCGACCGCTGGCGGAGCAACCGGATGCGGAACTTCTCCGATTGTTGCTCGAAGTCATTCGGTCAGACTTCAGCCGCGCGGCGATGATGGAATTGGCCTGCCTTGTCGGGCCGCACTCGCAATGGGACGCATGGACGGCGGAGCTCGGCATCGTCGCCGGCAAATCACAGTGGCAACGCGCGGCGCATCATCGCGAGCTCACGGAATTCCTCACGACCGTCTTTGCGGTGCTCGATAAGATTCCACCCAAAGGCAAGTGGAATGAATTCATCGAGCCGGCACTCGCCGCGTATCGCGTTCTCGGCGGCAGCCATGCCGGCGTGGTGGCGGCCGTGGAATCGCTCGCGGAACTCGACACGTTTGAATCGCCGGTCAGCTTTGAGACCTTCGTGGAGGTTAGCCAGAAGGCTATCGAGTTGGGTCGCGAGCCGACCGGCAAGTTTCAGGACGGCGGGATTTTTTTCGGGGACGTGATGAGTGCGCGCGGACTGAGCTTCGATTTCGTCGTCGTGCTCGGCCTCGTCGAGAAAAGTTTTCCGCGTGTGATCCGGGAGGACCCGCTCTTACTCGACGATGAACGCGCGCAGATCAGTCCGGCACTGCCGCTCAAGCGTGCCGGGTACGACGAGGAACGTTTGCTGTTCGATCTCGCCTGCGGCACGGCGCGTGAACGACTGGTCTTGAGTTATCCGCGCCTTGATCCGGGCACCGCCCGGCCGCGCGTGGCGTCGTATCTGTTGCGCGGCCTTGAAGCAGAGTCGCACCGCGTACCGCTCGTCAAGTTCGATCATGGCGCGGACGCGGTCGACGAGCGGGAGTTCGACTTGGCATTGCTGGCCTCCCAGCGGCGCGTGCCGGTCGAGCTACTGGAAGAAATGTCGCCCCATCTGGCGCAGGGATTGGCAGCGGAACGGACCCGTTGGGGCGAAGCCAAACTCACCAGCTACGACGGTTTAGTGCCGTCGGCCGCGACCAACCTCGGAGAAGATGTCGTCGCGCCGACTCAACTGGAGGCGTTTGCGTTTTGTCCGTTTAAGTATTTTGTCGGCCACGTGCTTGGGCTGGAGGAATGGGAGGAACCGGAGCGAGTGTGGAGCGCCGATGCCGGCGAGATTGGTTCAGTCGTGCACGACATTCTGGAGGAGTTTTACAAGAATGCCGCGCTGCCGTTGCAGACGAAGCTGCGCGAGACTTACCGGAAACAACTGCGCGCGATTGCCCGCGCGCAGATGAGGGAGTTTGAGCGCACGAAAGTCACGGGCTTGCCGGTGGTGTGGGCATTGCGGCAGGCGTCGTTGCTGCGCGATCTGCTGAAGTTCCTCGATCTCGAAATCGCCCGCGCCGATGAAATGGTGCCGACGGAGTTTGAGAGGTCCTTTGGGCCGGTGCCGCTGTCGTTCTCGCCAAAGTTGACGGTGCGTGGGCGGATTGACCGGATTGATGTGGATGCGAAGGCGCGCGTAGCACGGATTGTGGACTACAAGACCGGCAAGCTCCGCCACAAGAAAGACGATGCACTGGTCGGTGGCGAAGCGTTGCAGTTGCCGCTCTACGCGCTGGCGGCGGCGCATGTGTTGGGGATGCCGGTTGTGTCCAGCGAGTACGCGTGGCTCACGGCGAAGGGCGGTTACAAGTATGTGCGTTTTACCGGCGAAGGACTGCGAAAACGCACGGACGATCTCGCGGCTATTTGGGCGACATTCGCCGGAATGCTGCGTGCCGGCGAGTTTCCGCAGTACACGGGACACGGCTTCTGTGGGTGGTGCGAGTTTCGCCCAATCTGTGGGAACGCGATCGAGCAGTTGGCCGAGCGGAAACTCGACGACCGCCGCCTCGTGCCGTTTCTGGCCGTCAAGGAGATCGAATGAACGACCAGAAAATCCGCGATCTCGCCGCGACCGACTTGAAGACGACGTATCTGGTCGAGGCCGCTGCCGGCACCGGCAAGACGACGTTGCTGGTCGCGCGACTACTTGCGGCGGTCAAAGCCGGTGTGCGGTTGACTGAGATTGCGGCGATTACATTCACGGAGAAGGCGGCCGGTGAGTTGAAAGACCGGCTGCGCACCAAGTTGGAAGAAGCCAGCCTGACCGACGCGCTTGCCGATCTCGAACGCTCGCAGGTCTCGACCATCCATTCGTTTTGCGCGTGGCTGTTGAAGGAGCGACCGGTCGAGGCCGGCGTGGATCCGCAGTTTCAAGTGGCCGACCCCTTGCAGTCAGAGTTGCTGCGCGAGAAGGCGTGGACGGAATGGTTCGCGCGCGAAGCCGGACAGACGCCGGTGGAACGCGCGCCGCTGCGCCGGTTGCTTGCGGTTGGCGTCACGCCCGAGGCGTTGTGGAATCTGGCGGGATTGATTGTCGAACACCGCGACCACCTCGAAGCCGCCCCACCGCCCCCGGCACCGCGCTCGTTGGCGACGATCTTCAAAGAAATCGAAACACGCGTCGGCGAAATCGAAAACTTGCGGGCGAACGCCAACGCCAGCGACAAATTCGCTGAAGCGATCAAGGAATGGTTTGACCGGCTTGCGCAATGCGAAGGCGTCGAGCCGTGGGAGGCCGAGGCGCTGCTCTTGACGGCGCCGAGTTTGTTGACGGAATTGAAGGGGCAGAAGTGGAAGCCGCATGATTTATTTACCCAAGCCAAGGCCTGCGGCGAACAGATCGAGAAGTGCCGCGCCGAATTGACCGACACGCTGCTGCGCGATGCGCTCGGCTGGCTGCGCGGGTTTCTTGCGGAGTATGACCGGCTCAAACGCGCCCACAACGTCCTCGACTTCGACGATCTGCTGCGCATGACGCGCCGGCTGCTCGCCAATCACGCCGACGTGCGTGCCAGACTCCAACGCCGGTTCCGCCACATTCTCGTGGACGAATTTCAGGACACCGATCCGGTGCAGATCGAGATCATCCGCCAACTCGGCGGCGACATGCCTGGTCAACTCTTCCTTGTCGGCGACCCCAAGCAATCCATCTACGCCTTTCGTGGTGCGGACATCGAGTTGTATCAGGCCGTGGCCGGTACGATGAAAGTGCTGAAAATCCAAACTAACTTCCGCTCGCGCTCGACCTTGCTGGATTGGGTCAATCGCGCGTTCAAGCCGATCATCCACCCGCCCGCGGACGGTGCGTACCAACCGGACTATGTCGAGCTGGAAGCCGCGCCAAAAAACATGACCGATGTGCCCGCCGTGCTGCAGATCTTGCCGACTGCCGACGCGAAGACCAAGGAGGCGTCGCGCCTGCAGGAAGCCGACGCCATCGGGAAGTGTCTGCGTCACTTCAAAGATACCGGCCGCGAATGGAAAGAGATGGCGATGCTGTTCTGCACGACGACGGCGCTCGACATCTATCTCGACGCGTTGCGCCGGTATGAAGTTTCGTACCGAGTCATCGGCGGCAAGGACTTCTATGTCCGGCAGGAAATCCACACTCTGGCCTCACTGCTGTCGTGCCTTGACAATCCCGCGGACAAACTCAATCTCGTCGCCGGGCTGCGTTCGGCGGTCTTCGGTTGGACCGACGAGCAAATCTTTCTTGCGCATCGCGCTCATGGTCTCGATTACCTCACCGGCGACGAGCCGGCGTTTACTCTCTTGCGCGAACTGCACCTGCGCCGGCATCAGCTATCGGTAGCCGGCTTCGTCGAAGCCACGCTTGCGCGCACCAAACTCTGCGAAGCATTCTTCACCAAACCTGACGGCGAAGCGTGTGTGCTCAACTTGCTCAAAGCGCTCGAACTCGCGCGCGCCCTCGAAGCGGCCGGCTTGCGTTCACTGCGCGCGTTTGTGCGCCGGCTGCGCCGGAGTGTGCTCGACGAGTTCGAAGAAGAACCGTCGCCGTCCACTGAAGACGGCGACAATGTCGTGCGCGTGATGACCGTGCATCGCGCGAAGGGCTTGGAATTCCCGGTCGTGGTGCTGGCCGATCTTTGCGGGCAGTCGCAGGATCGCGGCGCAAGCCTGCTCACCCGGGACGACACCCGGCAGGTCGAACTGCGTTTCAACAAACTGACCACAGCCGGCTTTCCCGTCGCCAACGACCGGCAAGCGCGTCGCGATGAAGCGGAGGAAGTCCGTCTGCTTTACGTTGCTGCCACGCGCGCCAAGGAATTGCTGGTGTTGCCGTGGTTTGTGCCGGTGGCCAAACCGGGCCGCTCGCGGCATCTGGCCCCGGCGCTGGTCACGGGTGTCCCGACCTGCACGGTCGACGCCTTCGCGGCGAAACCGGTCACGCTGCAACCGTTGCGAATCGAGATCGCCGCGACGGCCGACGGTCGCGCGTTGATCGCCGCGCGGCGCGGGTGGTTGGCAAATCGAGCGGCATTGATCGCGCGCGCGGCGCTGCCGGGGGCGCGCGTCAGCCCGTCGAAGCTCGCGCACGAAACCGAGCCACGCGAGCCGGTCAGCGACAGTCGCGAGCGAGCGCTGGAGTTTGGCGTGATGGTTCACGAG
>Ga0182021_10005344_pt1 | contig 15202 bp, 16 predicted proteins | sample 612E3MmetaG_FD_120493 | JGI IMG/M metagenome (GOLD analysis project Ga0182021, IMG submission 120493) | Permafrost microbial communities from Stordalen Mire, Sweden - 612E3M metaG (Illumina Assembly) | ecosystem: Environmental > Terrestrial > Soil > Wetlands > Permafrost | place: Sweden... | reverse complement strand
TTTTTCCAAGAGATATAGCAGACGCACATCTGTCAGGCGCCATCCACGTTGACAATTTAGGTACATGGATACTAAAAGCAGACGAAATCAGCCATGATTTAAGATTCTTTTTCCAAAACGGACTCAAACTTGAAAATCCCTTCCAGGTTACAATAGATCCGCCAAGCAATATAGAATCAGCATTGACAATAACCTTCAATGTTCTATTGCATGCGAGCAAAGAAACAAACCGGATGCAAACCTGCGATTACTTCAACGTTTTTCTTGCGCCCTTCGCAAAAGGTGCTGAGCCTTCAACACTAAAAGAAAGCATACGCTTGTTTATTTTGAGCCTAAACCAAAACGTTGAAGCCACTTTGGGCCTTGAACTATCAACTCCAAAATTAACCGCTGAAAAAGAAGCAATTGGTCCAAATGGGAAAATAGTTGGAAAATACGGCGACTTCACACAAGAAAGCCAAATGTTAGCTTCAATTATTCTTGAAGTATTCGCGGAAGAGATCAGCAAAAAACCTCTGCTTAACCCAAAGATAGTAATAAAAATAAACAAAGACACTTTAACAGATTTAAGGGCAAAAGCGCTTCTCCTAAGAGCCCACTTTTTAGCGGCAGAAAAAGGTGGAACCCTCTACTTTGTCAACTTGACAAGAAATGAGGAAGAAAACATTACTTTTTCAGCGTCAGGAATCAAACTTGCATCTGATTTAACTGGAGATTGGGAAACTGACAGCCTTCGAACGGGATGTCTTGGTTGCGTAACAATTAATTTGCCAAGAATTGTTCAGGAAACTGAGAAGGATAAAGACAAATTTTTTGATTTGACGAAAGAACGGTTTGAGCTTGCCGCACGAGCTTTAGGTATGAAGAGCAGTGTTCTCAAGCAATTCGGGAAAAATTCGTTACCTTTCCTGTTGAAAAACGCTAATGGAGATGTTTATTTTAGGCTTGAAAACTGTACTCGCATAATTAACATTGCGGGGTTCAAAGAAGCGGTTGAAGCTTTTACCCAAAAAAGCCTTGACTCAGACGAGGGACGCAAGTTTGCAGAGGAAATCATCCAAAATATTTTGACTTTTAAGCAAAAGATCGGTAGAAAACATGGAAAACGCTTATACCCGGTGATTCTTAGCGATTGGGAGGCGTCAGAGAGACTTGCGCAGTTAGACGTTGACAAATACGGAGTCGCAAAAGTAAAGTTTTCGGGAACCAGAGATAAACCCTATTATTCAACTGCTAGAAGATTCCAAGTTAAAGCAGTTGGCGAAACAATAGGAATTCCACTTGAAGCCCCTGCGACAATACAGAAAATGAAGGGGTTGAATGCTGGAGGAAGCCTCAGTATTTTAGAGTTAGGTGACGCGGAGTTTAAACCTGAAGAACTGATGGAGCTGACGCAGCAATTAATGATGAATCAAACCATTGAGTTCTTCACTTATAATCGAATTATTGGTTTTTGTGAAAACTGCAGAAAAAGTTGGTTTGGAACACTGCATAAATGCCCATCGTGTGGCTCAATGAGTGCACTATCAACTTTAGACCGCTTCACATCAACTTAAAAAAGCTTATTTGACTGCTCCAAGCACTAGTGCAAGAAGTGCCATTCGGACTACGACGCCGTTGCCAACCTGCTGGAAATAACGTGCTTGCGGAGTGCTGTCAACTTCAGGTGCTATCTCATCCACGCGGGGAAGAGGGTGCAGGATGATGAGGTCTTTTTTGGCGTTTTTTATTGTTTTCAAGTCTATCTTGTATGCTCCTTTAAGTTTGGCGTATTCTGCTGCATCGGGAAAACGCTCCTTCTGAATGCGAGTAACATATAGAACATCTATTTGGGGCATGATGGATTCTAAGTTGGCGTCTTCAGTTACTGGTATCTTGTTTTTTATTGCTTGGAGAACGTCTTTGCGCATGCGCAGGCTTTCTGGCGAAACCAAGTAGAGTTCTATGTTGTAGAGTGCAAGGGCGTAGGCAAGTGAATGAACGGTTCGCCCATATCGTAAATCGCCTACTAAAGCAATTTTTAACCCGTCAATTTTTCCTTTCTCTTTACGAATTGTATAGAGATCAATGAAGGCTTGCGTCGGATGCTCTTCCGCCCCCGTGCCCCCGTTGATTATGGGAACTTTAGAAAACTCTGCAGCCAACTTCGCAGCTCCCTCCAAATTATGCCTAAGCGCAATTGCATCAGCATAATTTTCAACAGTACGAACTGTATCCGCCAAGTTTTCGCCCTTCTTAACCGAAGCAATCTCTGTGTCGGCAAAACCAATGTATGATCCGCCTAGTTTTAGTATTGCTGCTTCAAAACTCAGGCGAGTTCGAGTACTTGGCTCAAAGAACAGGGTAGCAAGAATTTTTCCCTTAAGCATATCGGAGCCTTTTGAGACAAGTGGTTCCATGGTTTTACTAACATCAAGAATGTGGTTGATTTCTTGTTGTGAGAAGTCTTTGATTGATATGAGGTCTCTTCCTTGGAACTCCATTTGAGGCACCTAAAAACAAGAAACCCCAACTGCTAAATAAGCTTTGTATCAAGTCACCGACTTTTTTTCTTTGTCGGGTTAGTGCTTATATGCTTTTGTTGTTGTACAACGACTGTAACATATTTTTAATAACGAGATTCAGGCATTACTAAATTAATTCAAGTAATTTTGAAGGAATTTTTATGGAAGCAATTATGGAAACAATCTCTAAACGAGAAAGAACCAAAGAAACTTTTAGTCCCCAAGGATTTATGCCAAGAGTATTTGAAGTCCGTGCACCATGCCAATGGCTAGAACATTGCTACGACGGCAAATGCCCAGCATTCATGAAAGTCAACGGAAACTTTTACTGCGCACGATCAAACCAAAACCACGTCTAAACAATAGTCCGCCATAAAACTTTCATTTTCATTTTTATTTTACTTTCTTTAACTCTTCAACGCTGCTTTAGCTTCTTTAACTACAGCAACAGATTTTCCAAACCGCTCTTTTGTTTGACTTGATAATTCTAACTCTATAATTTTTTCAACGCCTTGTTTTCCAACAATCGCGGGCACACCAATTGAAACATCCGAGAACCCGTATTCGCCACTAAGGCATGTGGATACGCTCATAACTCGGTTTCTTCCCGTTAGAATCGCATCAGCTGTTATGGCTATGACCGTGCCTGGAGCGTAAATTGTTGAGCCTTTAAGTTTGATAACGTCCCCGCCTGAACTAACTGTTAAATGCACTATTTTTTCAATCTGCTCGCTCGTTAAAAGATTCGTTATTGGAATTCCCGAGACAGAAGCGTACTCAACCAGTGGAACCATAGAGTCGCCATGTTCGCCAATCACTAAAGCGCGAGTATCTTCCCGTGAAACATTAAGTTCATTCGCTATGTAAGTTCTAAAACGCATCGTATCCAAAATGTTGCCCATCCCAAACAAGCAACACCGTGGAAAACCAGATTCTTGAGCAGCAACATAAGTCATTACGTCAACGGGGTTAGTGACAATCATAAGTTTGCAGCCGGACGCGTATTTTACGACTTCTTTAACGATTGACCGCATAATTTGTGCATTGGTATTCATAAGGTCAAAACGGGTCATGTCTGGTCTTCTGCCAAAGCCAGCTGTGATAATTACAAGTTCCGAGCCTTGCATTTCGCTATAGTCGCTGGTTCCGCGGATTGCGCCGTCAAATTCGATGGCGGGCGCTGCCTGCATCATATCGAGGGCTTCTCCTTTTGCCTGATTTTCGTTGGCATCAATCAAGACTACGTCGCTTATTTTGTAGCGAAGAATGTCAAATGCGGCGGCACTTCCAACTTTGCCAGCTCCAATAACAGTTATCATACAAATAAGTTAAGATTAAATCTCTTAGATATAATCTGCTCGCTGCGACAAAAATAAAAAGGGTTAATTTAGGGTTTTATGGCTGAGACTTTTATGCTTACGATTTGTTTTGCGATTTTTGTGGTTTCTTGTTTAGTCAATTTTAGTTTTCCAATCGTGTCTTGAATGTCTGAATCGTCTAGCATCATTTCGGGCAAGTGTTCTTCTTTTACTACTTCAATCTGCTGGAATCCCGCTTGCTTAATCTTGCTAAGGTAGTCGCCTTTGTTTTCGGCACCTGCAATGCACCCAACATAAGCCAAAACACTATTTTTCACTTTTTCAGGTATTTCTCCGAGAAGAACCATGTCGGAAATCATCAAGCGACCTTTAGGTTTCAGAACTCGATAAACTTCTTGAAAAACCCGCTGTTTGTTGGGTGATAGATTGATTACGCAATTACTGATGATGATGTTTGCTGTGTTGTCTGCAACTGGCAGGTTCTCGATTTCTCCAAGTCTAATCTCAACGTTCTTGTAACCGCCTTTTTTGCAGTTTGCTCGTTCACGCTCTAACATTTCAGCGGTCATGTCTACACCGATAACTTTCCCAGTTGGCCCTACTTTTTTTGCTGCTAAAAAGCAGTCTAAGCCTCCGCCTGAACCTAAGTCAATAACTGTTTCGCCTTCTTTGAGTGATGCAAGTGCTACTGGGTTGCCGCATCCGAGGTTTAAGTCAACCTCGTTTGGAACGGAGTTTAATTCGTTTTTGCTGTAGCCGATTTGTTCGCTGATAGATGCACCTGAGGTCGGTGATGCACAGCCATAACCACATGAGGCTGTTTTTGTTTTTGCAATTTTGCCATAACGTTGCCTTACGGCTTTTCTTACTTTTTCTTCTTTCATTTTTCCGCCCCCTGTTGGAATACTCCTTTGAAAGCTGGACCTAACGTGTTTTTCACTGTGCTTTCTAATGCATCTGCTTTCATCATTATTATACAGCAGATTTCGCTGTCTTTTTCAAAACCAATTAAGGCTAATTTATCATTGTGTTTTATTTTGGCTTTTTCTCTTAGATCTTTTGGGAGAACTATTTGCCCTTTTGCATCTACTGACACTATTGCATTTATTTTGCAACATTCTTTCGTGCAGCATTCTTTGTTTGCCATTTTACGTCGAAGGTAACAATTATATTCAGTATACTTAAATATTTTTGATTTTTAAGAAAATTCAGATTTATCTTACTATTATTACTGGACAAGGTGCCAAATGGGCCACCTTCTCACTTACAGCACCCAAAAAACGCTCCGCAACCCTTCCCAAGCCCTTATGCCCAACAACAATAACATCAAAACCACCCTTCCTTAGCAACATTAACAATCTCAAGAGCAGGCTCACCTTCCTTTAATATCGACGAAATAGCCAAATCAGGCTTAGCTGACTTCGCACGTGAAACCGCCTTGCCTAAAATTTGTTCATGAATTTTACGAAAGTCTTTTGCAAAAACAGCCATATTACCAATTGGATAAGTGGTGGATTCTTGAGGAACTACACCTATCACCGGAGACTCAGAAACATTCAAAATTACTATGGCTGAACTAAATTTTTCAGCTAAACCTAACGCGAAATCCAAAGCGTTATCAGAATTTTCTGACCCATCAACAGCCACCAAAATATTTCTAAGCAGCATAAAAATAAATCCTCAAGAAAATATTAGTTTAGCAGCCATTAAACCTTTTCTTAACTTTAAAAGGGCAATTGCTCACACGTGCCAACCTGATGGTTGCCTCACTGACCCTTTAAACAATATAAAGGTAAAGTAATACTTAATATCTAAAGAAGTGAGCTGGGGGTTTACCAATAAATAAGCATCTCGAACTATCATTACTAATGCTTATTATTTTAACAACCGTTTTACCAGCCTTTTATCTTCCCAATACCCAAGCAGAACAATCGTCATCATGGACAAGTTTGATGCCAATGATAACCACTCGAGGAGGACTGGGTGTTGCAGTTGTGAGTGGGAAAATCTACGGGATCGGAGGATTGAGCGGCGGTTCCCCTCTTAACTCCAACGAAAAGTTTGATCCGGTGGCAAATCAGTGGACAGAGGAAGCGCCCATGCCAACCGCTAGAAGTGGATGTGCAATCGCCGTTTACAACAACAAAATTTATGTTATCGGTGGAACTGTAGGCGAAGGATTTGTTGGAAACAACGAAGTTTATGATCCTGTAACGAATTCTTGGGAGACAAAAGCTTCGATGCCTACTCCGCGTGGAGATTTAAGCGCAAGCGTGGTGAATGATAGAATCTACTTGATTAGCGGCAAAAAATATTCAAGTTCAAGCCCATATTTTGCTGAAACAGCTGTAAATGAGGTTTATGATCCCGTTAACAATACTTGGTCTTCAGCGTCGCCAATTATTTTGGCTGTTTATGGCTATGCATCAACTGTAATAGATGGCAAAATTCACATTGTTGGCGGTTCAAGAAATCCTAGTTCCGTGGGAACCGGGGTTTTCGTTGCCTCCCACCAAGTGTATGATCCTCAAAATGATAATTGGAGCGTAATGGCAAACTTGCCTTCTTACGCAACCTACGGGGCTGCAGCGACGACAACGGGTTTAATGGCTCCTTCACGGCTCTTTTTTGTAGGTGGATACTTTTCAACAGCCTTTAGTGGAGCCACTCAAGTGTATAATCCCGAAAATGATTCTTGGAGTAGCGAGGCGGCTATGCCTACACCTCGAGCGTATCTGGGCGTAGCTGTAGTAAATGATATTTTATTTGCTATCGGAGGGTTTGACGGCAAAAATTGGTTAAACACGGTTGAACAATACGAGCCTATTGGTTACGGAACAGTTCCGCCTCGAGTACAGATTACTTCTCCTGAAAACAAAACTTACGCTAGAGTGAACTTAAATTTTGATACTAACCGCGGCGCTCAATGGATGGGTTACAGCTTAGATAACCAAGCAAATGTAACCATAAAGGGGCAAACGCAGTTGCAAAACCTAACTCAAGGGTCACATTCCATCATAATATTTGCCAACGACAGCCAAGGCAACATTGGCAGCTCCAACAAAATATTCTTTTCAGTAAATACGATTCCCCCAAAAATTGCGATAGTACTTCCACAAAATCAATCTTATGGGTCAACGGATATTCAATTAACTTTCATAGTGAATGAGGCAACTAAACTTTTAGCTTACAATTTAGATGGAAACGGAAACGTCACTATAGTAGGAAATGTAACCTTGCCAGCCCTGCCAAATGGCTCACATCGACTAGTAGTTTACGCCAATGATGAAGTCGGCAATTCGGGATCTCAAACGGTTTATTTTGAAATAGCGCCGTTTCCAACAATTTTGGTTGTAGCAGCCATAGTGATAATAACTATTGCTTCAGCGACGGGCTACCTGTTTTATAAACGAAAAAAACCAATCGACAAAAAAGAGGAAAAAACGGAAAATAAAAAAAGAGTCAAGGGCGTTTTCATTCGTTATTCATGAGTGAAATGTGACACTAAATCTAGTAATGCACCTAGAACAACTATTATCCCGCCGATGTTGCCTGCAAGTATGCCTAATATTAAAAGTACAATTGCCCAACCCAAATGTCCTACATATCTTGCACCGATCAAACAGATTATTCCAAGTATCAAACCAATTATTCCGGAACCTAATGCTCCAATTGCTCCTATTGGGGAGAAAAAAGCGAGAAAAGGCGATGACAAGATTGAAATTAAACTGAAAGGATTATCAGTATGGCGCCAATTAATGCTAAAATATAGCCTGCATAAGCAAGTGTAGCCAAAGCTAATTCACCTCCACAAAGTTATCTTCCTGAACCCTAGCCCTTATGACGAATAAACAATTGTTCAAAATTTTTCCTCTAAAAAACCAAATGTCTTTAACAGTTTAAGCTTTTGTGACAGTACCAAGTCAGCTACAGAAGACTTTTTTGTAAAGAGAAAATTTAAGTAAATAGCAAACAACCCTTCTCAAGGAAGGTCTCTCATAATGGGCTATGAAATTAACTATACTGCAGGCGAAAAAGCAGGCTGCTCCTCCGAACTAGTAATTGCTGATCGAATTTTCTACGTCAAACTATTTGCCTCGGAACCTTCAAGATTTTTTTCTGGATATCAAAGTGGCTTTATTCAAAAAGAAATTTCAAAAGCGGAGTTTGAAGTTTGGCTTAACATTTTGGCTGACAATGAAGCGGAAGCCTACGAAATTAAAAAAAAACTTGATTTAGGAAAAAAATATTAATTTACACATCTTTCCATCGAGTTTTTTTTACGGCGATAAAAAGAATAATCCCACACACTACCAATAGAACTATCCAATCAAATATTAGCAGACTGAATGGGATGTTGAGGTAGCCCGTTGCTGAATGCATAATTTCAGCGGCATAAGTAGTAGGAGAAAGATAAGCAAGATAATTGAATGGCACTGGAATGTATGTTATTGGGTAATACACCGGCGGCAAAGTCGCAAAAAGAAGCGAAAGAAGTCTGGAGAACGCATAGCTTTGCACGACATCACTTGAAAACGTGGACAACATGAAGCCTAAAGCAACTGAAATAGCAAACATGAGCAACAACACAATGGATAAAATGCCAATTTGTAGAGGCGAGGGATGCAGATAGATTCCAGCAAGCACAATTAGGATTACTAAACCGGGAATAGAGTAGACAATTTCTGCCAAAGCCATCCCGCCCATATACAAGCGCGAATTGGTAGGAGAACTCACAATCATATCTTGGAGTTTGAAGTCATTTTTTAGGTGTGAAAGGTCTGATTGAAGGGCAATTCCGCTTGAGAAAAAAATCATTATCAGACCGCCTTCAACTGCTGTGCCAAAGAGAGCCCCATTTGTAACAAAGGTCACGACAGCCAGAAGTGAAAGCGGAGAGATAACAGTGCTGATGAGAACAATTGGGTAATTTTTCATTTCATAAACAGCATTAACCAATACTCCCGCTAGAATCTGGCTTAGTCTGCTGCGTTTCATTATTCATCCCTTGCCTTTTGCCCGACAACACGAAAGAAAATATCATCCAAAGTAATTGGAGTAATCGAGAACTTTGTTCCCTGCTCGGAGAGCAATCTGGCTAAACGAAAAGCTTCATCTTCATTGGTCATTATCTGCGTGATTCCACTTTCGCTTGTCGTAACTTCTCCATCTTTATGTGTTGGAACAGGTGTTTTCGGAGGTAATTTGATGCTGTATTGGTATCTTGAGCTTTTTCTCAAATCCGCGAGCGTGCCGATTGAAATTAATTTTCCTTCTTTAAGAATGCCAATTCTGTCCGCTAATTGCTCTGCCTCTTCAAGGTAATGGGTTGTGAGAAAAATAAAACGATCTTTGCCTAGCTCTCTTAGAATTTCCCATAGTTCGCGTCTTGAAATTGGGTCCAAACCAGTTGTGGGTTCATCAAGGAAAATAATGTCTGCTTCTGAGGCAGTTACGGTGGCTATGAGAACTTTTCTTTTTGTGCCGCCTGAGAGGCGACTGTTTAAAACGTTAGCATATTGTTGTAAGCCAAGTTTTGCAAGTGACTCATCTGCAAGCTTTTTTGCGTTACTGTAAGTATATCCTCGCCAGAGAAGATATGAAAAAACTGTTTGTTTAGGAGTCATCCATCTTATTGCTCTGGCTTCTTGAGGCACTATAGCGATTTTTTCTCTAAGCTGGTTTTCCTGTGTTAAGATGTTAAATCCGTTAATGCTTGCGGTTCCAGCGGTGGGTTCGAGTTCAGTGGCGAGGATTCGGATAAGCGTGGTTTTTCCCGCACCATTTCTGCCTATTAAACCAAAAATACCTTTAGTTTCCATTGAGAGAGTAACACTTTCAAGTGCTAATCTATGGTCCTCGTAAACCTTTGTTAATTCTTTACATTGAAGTATGCCCATAGAGAATTTCTGCCTGAAAACTTTAACGAAGGTGATATCTAAATGACTAGTGAGACTCTCTCGTAAAAGATTTGCGATAATGATCCTAGTTTGTCTCTCTTTTTCTATCTCCCTATTGACCGGTCGGTCAGAAAGTTGATACAAAATGATATACAGTTTGATATACAGTTGTCAACTATGCCTATAGGTAATCCTAAAAAATTTAAGGGGTTCAGGTTTAATTCTCAACTTTACGAAGATTTTAAGATTATAGCTAAAAAGAATGGTTACAATGTAACTGAGGCTTTTGAGAAGTTTATGACCTCCTCTATTGAGAATGGGCTTTCTTTTCTATCGGCAGTTAAAACGGAAAATGTGGAATCTGAAGCGCGTGTTATGCTTGCTTGGCTCAAAGAAGGGGGCTATTGGGTGAGTCTTGGAGGCGGTGAACAGACGAGCACTATGGGTCGTCTTTTTGCTGCTTTTACCAAATGTTGAAAATTTTGATCTAAGAGTGGATATCGAAGAAACATTAAAGAAGAAAGTTTAGCCACACTTAACTTCATTCACCATTGGTTTTTGAGCTCTGGTGCTTCTTACCTGACATATACTCAATGTCGATTCTGCCCATCGTTATCGTCTCAAGTCGTTCAGGCTTAATTTTCGCCAATTTCGCCTCAGGGTTAAGGGAAACCTGCCGCACCAAAACTTCCAGCCCATGTTTCTTCTCAGTTAAATCGGTAATTAAGTGTATTTTGCCGCTGAAATGAACCGAAGTGTAAACATAATCGCATTCCTCAGTAACACCGAAATCAAGCAACGCCTGCCCCCAAACCTTGCTGTTCAATTTTAAGTAGACAAGTTTTTTGCCTTCAGGAGCACAGTGAAAATAAAGGCAGTTTTTTGCTTCATCGTAACCATGGCTCAGCGAAACAAGGTAAGGTTCGTTGTCCTTGCAAAGGGCAATAGTAACATACTTCGTACTTTTCAGAACCTGCCGTAACACTTCACAATCAGTTATTTCCCGATCCTTACGCCTAACATGAAAAGACATAATTTCAAGTTAATCAGAAAGTCAATAATTAACTTTTGTAATTTATTTAAATAGACAATCAATACGAATGTTTTTGCAAGAATAAAGAACAAACTACTCAAGAATGATGATCCACACAAAAATAAGAGTTGCCCGATTAGCCGAATGCCACAACAACCTAAGGCGGGTTACAACCAACACACCAGCCCAATCGGCATTAACGTTATATATATGATACGATAACTTGAAAGCCAAGCAATGGTGAGTTTCAAGTTGGGTGCGACAGCTAATCGTGACGTTAAAGATGGGTGCATTAGGGATTTATTCATTAAGCATTTCGGTAAGCCGATTGAAGAATACGAGAGTTTTAAGAATGCGACTGAAGTCTTGAAGAACAGCACCTACACAAGTTATCGTAGAATGCTACCTCATTTTTTCCTATTCATAAATGAGGATCCCGACTCTGTTATTAAGCAGCGAAAACTTGACTTGCAAAGTGAAGATGACGCGAAAGGAGAAAGATATGAACGGTTAACTGCCTCCTACGTTAAATTCTTGGTTAACCGTGGATTAGCAGGTAACTTTGTAACTAACCATCTATCGAGGGTTCAAGGCTTCTTTTCTAACAATGGGCGCCGTCTTGGTTTGATGATGCGTAAATTAAAAATTCCTAAAGCCAGGCGTAGTCACAAGTTTTCACCTAATAATGAAGAAGTTCGGGGTTTGTTTGCTGTTGCTGATTGTGCAAGGGATAAGTTGATTGTGGCGTTGATGTACCAAAATGGTCCTGCACCTGTGGATGTTTCTTTGCTTTGTTGTGGTGATTATCCTACTGAACCCTGGCTCTATTTTGAGCGAAGCCGAAGTAAGACTGGTGAAGTATGGCATGGCGTTTCAACTCCTGACGTCTGTGAATATTTAAAGGCTTACTTGAAGGTACGTGGTAAATACAAGTCTGAAGATCTCTTGTTTGTTGGTAGAGAAGGGGCATTGAAAGGCAAAGGGGTAAGTGCCATTGTGAGAGATTTAATCGTCAAAGCTGGTTTTGGTTCAGTTAAGGGGTTTAAACCTACTTCTCTTAGGGATGCTTTTGAGGATGCTCTCGTTGATGCAGAGACTTATCATAAAACTAAAGAGGCATTAGTTGGGCATGTCTCAAAAATTGAGCAAGAGTATGGTGGCTATAACAAGATGGTTTCGCATTTAGTTGAAGCCATGAAAAAAACTTATCCTTTGCTCTGCTTGAATGATCTGAATAGAGTTTCGGGAGAGGTTGCTGGTTTCTCCCCCCAGGAACTTGAGAAGTTGAAGGCAGTTCTAGGTCGGTATGATGAGGTTATGACTATCGCTGATTTAGTAAAGAATGGCAAACTTATGCATGTCGACGATCCTGATCTTGTTCAAAAACTCAAATCGCAAGGGAAAATTAAGTAATGCATATTTTAGGTCTGCAAGAAACGGTAGCTTAGCCCAGAGGTCACCACTTTCAGTCGCAGTCTATTTTTGGCCTAACTTTAGATGGCGTTAACTTCATTTCACTTTGACTTTTCTGCAAAACCTTCTTTTTTCTATGTAGCATTTGATTAATTGTTTTGAGGCTACAATATGACTCAAAAGACCTTAACAGAAAACGAGCTTAAAAAAATTGTCGAAAATCTTCCAAAACCATTGTTAGATTACCTGAAAAAGAACTTGGAAAAGTCAAATGGTAAATTGTCCAACCGCGTGCGCTTTGTTTGAAACGATCCCTTTATCTTGCCATAGACTTTTAAAGAGATCAACCGAAATAACTGAGAAGGTGAAAGATTCCCATTAGATTTCATCAGGGATGCCATTTGTCTAAGTGGTAGTACAGGAACAAAAGTTAAGTCAGAGATTATAAGAGATTATTACGATTTTTGGTGGAGTATCACTTCGGGAGACCCAAATAAAAATTATGGTCTTAATACTGCGATAATTGAAATGAACGCAGCTACTGGCGAAGTATTTCTTGAAGATACTAAACAAATAACCCTTGGATCATCAGGACACGCCATCGAATTAAAAGTTAGTCGCCATCCTGATAGCAAAGAAATGAAAGTAGTGCTTGTGGAAGAAAATGAGCAATGTTACAATCACTTAAAAAACGTGCTATCAAGGCGTTGGCCTTCAATTCCATTAGCTAATGTTTAAAAAATAACAAAAGAAAACACTTCAAATGTTTTCTTAATCAAACAGGGATTAATCCAAGCTATAGAATCAATTGGGAATATTTGTAATTTGGGGAATTCATTATTTTTCTTTGACCCTCTCCGTAATGTTAGCTATTCAGCGATCGACACTGTTGCCAGCAGCAGTAGAATTAAGAACTTTTTACAATGTGGAACTGAATTCCTCATTTTTGTATTTACATCTGACTGGTTCTTAGGAAGGAAGGATTTTTCACCTCTACCTAACAATATAGAAGAGGTAAAATGGTCCGAAGGTGAACGGAAAACTGTCGCTCTGGCCGATGATTTTTTTGGAGCGAAATTATGGCGGAAATTCTTGCTGAATAACAATCCGATTTCCCAGCGTGAGTTAATGCTCATAACGCTTTACAAATACCGACTATTAAAATGGTTTAGATATACACTAGTTTTACCATTCCAACCCAAGAAAGGACAAACTTATCACATTATTCTTTGCTCGAATTACGAGGCTGGAGTCAGAGCGACAAGGAATTTCTATTGTTCTAAAACTAACAACGCTAGATATTCTCCAGACAATCGCTCTGCTTATGAACAATTCAAGAATCTGCATCCAGAACTATTCATAAACATTAGAGGTAATTCGAGAGCTCTGGAGTGGAAAATGTTGTGGAGGATTATTGTTGAGCATGAAGGAGGTGTCTGCGACGTGCTATGCCCTGATTTCAGAGAGCTTGAAAGAGATGTTCCCAAAATTTCCCAAACCCTTGTCTGGTTGAGGTCAAAAGGGTATATCAAAGAGTTAAGAGTTCCGCATGCTTGGTCAACACAGCGTTACAGACGCTACTGGTTGAATTGGCCAACAATTGTTAAAAATCTTAAAATAAACCCACCTCAACCTCTAATTCCTCTCACGCCTCAAGAGTGAAATTATGCAATCGTTGGAAAAACATGAAAAAATAAAGATAACCACAGGAACAAAAGAGTGGGCAGACTCTAACGTTAATTGTATCAAGGGTTGCTACAATGATTGCCGCTATTGTTACGCAAAAGTGATGGCACGTAGGTTCAACAGGATTACCGATAATAACTGGGCGATAATGTTAGTTAACGATAATTCGGTAAATAAAAGCTACCTCAAAAAATCAGGTAGAATAATGTTTCCAAGCACCCATGACATTTTCGATTTTGATCCGTATAAAGGCGCTTGCTTTAAGGTTCTAGAAAATCTCTTGAATGCTAATAACGATGTCCTGATAACTACCAAACCTAGAATAAAGGTAATTCAAGAAATCATCGATCGCTTTTATTGCTTCAAAAACCAAATCCAATTCAGGTTTACTATAACCTCAAAAGAAGATCAATTGCTTAAATTTTGGGAACCTAATGCACCTAATTTTACGGAAAGGATTAGTTCACTAAAGTTGGCATTTAATAAAGGGTACAAAACAAGCGTTTCAATAGAGCCCTTTTTAGATTATGATCCCCTACCTCTAATTAATGAAATTCAATCGTTTGTCACCGAATCCATCTGGTTAGGTAAAATGAATTATATTGCAAAGGAAGGTCTCTCGCCGCAAGACCAAGAATTCTATAATAAGGTACGCAAGAATTATGAATTGGCTCATCTTAACGATCTTGTCAAAGAAGTTACCAAAAACCCAAAAATCCGATTGAAAGATAGTATTAAAAACAAATTTGCTTAGCACCTGTTCGATTAACTTCTAATTCAGAGGCTTTAAGGGGAAGTGTTTTTTCATACATCTATCGCGCACTCCTTATTGATTTCACATATTCTGGATAGTGGGGGTTAATTAGATCCTTTAGCCCGCGCTATCTCTGTACTATTCATCCACCTTTTTGGAGAAATAATTTGAGATTGGGATGCTGGGATTTGAACGTGTCATGCGGAATTTTTTTAATCCTATGAGTATTTTATATTTTGGGAGCAGATATGACTGTTTATCTCGCTAGAACATACGTTGTTAACCCTAACAAACTAGATGAGCATAACGAGTGGGGCAAAAAGATAGTTGCCTTGATGAAGAAGAAGCCATGTCTGTTTAGGGGTGTAGTGTCTCTGCGGGTTCTCAGACACAAATACGGTGGTTCTGTCGGCGGATTCACCGCATTGTGGGGCTTTGAAAGTTTAACTAATATTGAAGGTTGGGAGAGCGGGTTTAGCGAGATACCCGAAGAAAAGGCTTTGCGCGCCGAGTTCATGGAACTGATTGTGCCAGGATCCTACTCAGCATGCATCTTAGAGCCGATTAAAACATTAAATCGCAAAGCCAAACGC
>Ga0182021_10005343_pt1 | contig 15202 bp, 18 predicted proteins | sample 612E3MmetaG_FD_120493 | JGI IMG/M metagenome (GOLD analysis project Ga0182021, IMG submission 120493) | Permafrost microbial communities from Stordalen Mire, Sweden - 612E3M metaG (Illumina Assembly) | ecosystem: Environmental > Terrestrial > Soil > Wetlands > Permafrost | place: Sweden... | reverse complement strand
ACGTCCTCATCCCGCTCCTCCAACGCTATAAACTTGTTGTTGTATACGACAGCGATCACAACCTTATAGGCCAGGTAAGTGCCGGGGACCTCCTGAAAAAATTCAGGCCTGATACCGGGATAGAGCAAGTCCTGGAAAAAGTAATCAACATTGAAGCAGATGAGAGGGTTGTCCACCTGCGGCGTCGTATGCTCGATGATAAAATAACCCGGTTTGTAGTATCAGAAAACAACAAGTTTACCGGAATGGTAACAGAAACGGATGTCGCAGTAGCTATGCGAAAATTCCGTGAGACGACCCGGGACCAGCACCAGGACCACCAGATCCGGAACATTCTCGTCAAGGATATAATGAGTTCCCCGCTGATATCGGTTGATATTTCATCAAATGTGTCGGAAGTGATCGACATGATGCTGAAAAAGAATATCAGCTCGATGCCCGTTACTGAAAATGGTAAATTGTCCGGCATTGTGACACGCCAGTCACTCGTTAATGCACTGTAATCCCCCTCATTTTTTCTTTTTTTCCCTCGTGGTCTTTAAAAACCCGCGGAAAGAGCTGGGCGAATTCCCTGCAATATCTCTAAAAATTGTGTAATCCGATAAAGCACGCGGAAGCCCTGATGTTCTTTATTCTCCCGTTTTTTAGCATGCTCCTGACGACAGAAGTATCATTATTACCAGGGAGTTACAGATGAATGAGAAACCAGATACCGACTACTGAACCGATAACAACCACGGTCCACCGCAATAATGCAGGATTCAATCTCCCGGCAATTCTTCCCCCGGCAGCACCACCCGCCAGCGCACCGACAGCCATTACCAGTGCCAGGGGCCATATGACAAGGCCGGAAAAAAGGAAGAATATCGCCGACGCTACATTGATACTGAGCGACAGGCACTGTTTGAGCGCATTAAGACGGGCGAGGGAATCATCATAGAAAAGGCCGAGCACAGCAAGAACGATCACGCTCAGCCCCGCACCAAAATATCCGCCATACACCGCCGCAAGTCCAACTGGTATTACTGCAACCCTGTTCCTGCCAGCGTCTGATGAGGGACCTGAAATGTTCCGGATCCAGTTCCTGATACGGTCCTGGACTGCCAGGAGAAAAGATGAGAACAGGATAAGGAACGGGATGAGGAGATGAAATACCTGTTCGCTCGCAATGAGGAGAAGGATGCTCCCTGCGATACTCCCGATGATACCGGCAGGAATAAGGAGCCACATGCGCTTCGTCTGACCTTTGAGATCCTCTCTCTGGGCGATCACCCCGCCTAGATAGCCCGGGCACAAGGCAACAGTATTGGTGATATTGGCGGCAATATCCGATATTCCCAGTGCGATGAGCGCAGGAAATGAAACAAGTGTCCCTCCCCCGGCAATGGCATTGATCAGACCTGCAGCTGCAGCTGCGAGTCCTGCCACCGCAATTTCATATCCGGAGAGCATGCTCGAGGGCCCGTTATGCTTTCTTCAGCCTAAAACTGAGTTCAGATCCTGTGCTTTCCTGATTCTTACCCCGATATTGGCCATGTCCCGGACATTGGCCTGGTGGATGTCGTCAGACTGGGCACCCACGGCGTCTTCAATAAGCGTAACGGGATAATTATAGGCAATCGCATCAAAGACGGTTGTCCGGATGCAGTTTGGAGTCTGAATCCCGGTTATGATGAGCTCTTCGACGCCAATGTTCCGGAGCATCAGATCCAGTTCAGTGGCAATAAAAGCGCTCATCCTGATCTTCGGGATAATGTATTCTCCCTGCAGCGGGGAAAGTTCATCAATAACTGCCGCACCCTGGGTTCCTTCAACCGCAAATGGGTGTTTCCGGAAGAGTTCCTGGCGGTTAATCTCGACATCTGACCCGTCCCCGCGATGGATCCGCAGGACATGGAAGACAGGAAGTCTCTTTTTACGGAATTCAGTGAGCACTTCAACAATTTTCGGGACAACCGCCCTGGCCTGAGCCACCCTGAGCGGTGCACCCTCAAGGACAAAATCGTTCTGCATATCAATGATCAACAGAGCAAATCGTTTCATATACTATTCTCATTGTGCAGATCGGCTTGAAAAAATGTATTATGAAGGTATTTTTCCTGCTTCTTATACCGGGACCAGCATGCCACCTTTCACCAGCGAATACGTCCGTCCGCCCAGAATACTGTTCGAAGCAAGGCTTTTGTCAGCCAATAATTCTCATTTTCTACTCCGTTCACCATGTGGACTTTACTCTCATCTCGCCAGAACCGTGATTTTTGAATGTCGGGAATATCTATGCATTCATCGCTCCAATAGTAACGGGTGACGCTGCCAACCTGTCCCGTGGTACTGGTTCATGGATGGAACAGTTATCCCGGGGTCTGGAGTAAGCTTGTAGCAAGACTGGAGGAAAAATCAATCCCCGCATGGAATTTTGATCATTCCACTCTCCGGGGAGCATCCGTGACAGATATTGCGATTTCCCTTCAGATCTACATAAGAGAAATGCGGAAAAAGACCGGATGGGATAAAAACATTGATCTCGTCTGCCATTCGATGGGTACCTTTGCAGCCCGGTACTTTGTCGAAGTAGTTGATGGAAAAAACCGGGGCGAAAAAGTTCGGCAGGTAATCGGGATAGGTCCTCCCAACAATGGATCAGCTCTGGCCGAACTGTTCAACAGTCCGATAAATGGCCCGGAGATATTGGAAAGTCTCGCCGGGCAATTTGTTTCCCGGAGCTTTAACCCGTCCGGTGATACCATTGTCCAGGAGTGCCGCCCGGGAAGCCGGATACTAAAGCGCCTGAGAAAAGCCGGCATGCGCCCCGATATCCTGTACCGGGTTATCATTGCGACCAATAAGAAAGGGAACCCTGCTTTATTTCCCCCGCTTCAGGGAAAAACCTGGGAGATGTCAGCGGACGGAACATGGAAGACCACGTACGATGGAGACGGTATTATTACCCGGGCTGAAGCGAATCTTCCCGGTGCCGGGATGGATATTGTTCCGGTCGATGCAGCCTCGTTAGAACTCAGGCCTTATGACTACTGCCATATACGATTGCCACGGAATGCCGAGGTGATAGATCGGATTGTGGAGTACCTTATTGATCCGGAGACGCAACCTCAGGGATTCTGTGAATAAGGAAGCAGATCAGGTTTTCGTATTAAAACGCAACGAAAAACGGTTACCCTGAAATAGCCTGGGAATTATCACCCTCTCTCCGGTATTTAAACAATGGGATGCTTCCATAACACTTATTACCAGATCCCGTCCATATTATAAAGCACCATTCATGGAGCAGTGATTCTTCACTGCGAGTGTCTGTAAAAGATGTGAGATTCCTCTGTTGAGGTAGCCAAGCCTGGTATGGCGCAGGTTTGCTAAACCTGTGTCCCCTTGGGACTCGAGGGTTCAAATCCCTCCCTCAGCGCTAAAAAGAGAAAATCTCACACATCGAGGGGATTGGATGGCTCAGGAAGAAGACATAAAATACTTTGTAAGGGTTGGTACCACCGACCTGGATGGAACCAAATCCGTAAGGGTTGCACTCACTGGCATCACAGGTGTCGGCAGGCATACCTCCACGGTGATTTCCCGTATGGCAAATGTCGACGAGTACGCCCAGCTCGGTCGCATTGACGAGGCGTCGGTCAACCGTCTGCGCAGCGCTGTTGAACAATACTCATCGAAGATCCCATCATGGATGGCCAACCGGCCAAAAGACATCTACACGGGCGAAGCAAAGCACCTTCTTGGTGGCGAAGTTTCGCTGGCAAAAGATGAAGATGTCAACCTCATGAGAAAGATCCGTTGCTACCGGGGTATCCGGCATGAGACGGGCCAGAAAGTCCGCGGGCAGCGCACCAAGTCGACAGGAAGGACCGGAACAACTGTCGGTGTGAAGAGGAAGAAAGAGGGAGGTGCCTGATCATGGGATACCCGGGTAAAAACCACAGGTCATACCAGACCCCAAAGCGTCCTTTTGAAAAGACGCGGATTGAAACCGAGACCCGCCTTGTGATTGAGTACGGGCTTCGCAACAAGCGCGAAGTCTGGAAGGCACAGAGCTATTTGCGTAAATACCGGAAAGGAGCCCGGGATCTTCTTGCTATCATGTCAAGCAATATTGATCGGACGATTTTTGACGCAAAGAAGAATGAACTGATCTCCCATATGCAGAGATCAGGACTGCTCGGTCCGGATGCAGATATTGAAGACGTGCTCGCACTCAAGGTCCAGACACAGCTCGAACGCCGACTCCAGAGTATCGTATACCGGAAGGGGCTTGCCCGTTCGCCGAAGCAGGCACGTCAGCTCATCACTCATGGTCATATCGCAATTGGTGACAGGCGCGTCAGCATTCCCGGTTACCGCGTGAACAGGAACGAAGAAACTCAGGTCACCTATCATGGCAAGTCCCCGTTTTTAAGTGACTCTCATTCAGAAAAGTCACGGATCATCAAACCCGCAGGAGCGAGCAAACCCGCAGGAGTGAGGTAAGATGGCAGCAAATGAAAAAGAAAAGTGGGGCGTTGCACATATTTTTGCTTCGTTCAATAACACGATCATCACCATTACGGATCTCTCCGGCGCAGAGACCGTCACAAAAAGCAGTGGTGGTATGGTGGTCAAGCAGGACCGGAACGAAGGATCCCCCTATGCCGCAATGCAGATGGCAGGAAATGTTGCCCAGAATGCCCGCGAGAAAGGAATTGTGGGCGTTCATGTCAAGGTCCGTGCGCCCGGACAGGGAAAACAGCGCAGTCCGGGACCCGGTGCCCAGGCAGCAATCCGGGCACTCGCCCGTGCCGGTATGCGTATCGGGCGTATTGAAGATGTCACGCCGATCCCTCACGACTCATGTCGCGCCAAAGGTGGCAGGCGAGGAAGGAGAGTGTGATGGAGATCGAATTCAGCAGTCTTGACGATACCCTAGCACGATTCACTCTTTCGGGTGCGACTTCGGCATTTGCCAACGCATTCCGGCGGGCAATGATCGGTGAGGTGCCGACTCTCGCTATTGAAAATGTCCGTATTTACGATAATACGAGTGCATTCTTCGATGAGATGCTGGCACACCGTCTCGGTCTGATCCCCATAAAAACCGATCTGTCAACGTACGTAACCCAGGAGAAATGCTCCTGTGGAGGAGCAGGATGCCCGGGCTGCATGGTGACCTTTACGCTGAGTGTCGAAGGTCCAAAGACCGTACTCTCAAGTGATCTCATTCCCCAGGACCCAAAAGCAACACCGGTATATGATAATATACCCATTGTGAAGCTGGCAAAAGGGCAGAAACTTGTCATTGAAGCACATGCCGTCCTCAACACGGGACGGGAACATGCAAAATGGCAGCCTACACTTGTATGCGGCTTCAAGAACCACCCCGTAGTATCGATCAGTGAAGCCTGCGATGCGTGTGGTATGTGCGTGGACGAATGTCCTCGGAATGTCCTTACAGTCCGGGGCAAAAAAGTCGAAGTTGTCGAAGGCAAACTCCCCGACTGCTCCATGTGCAAGCTCTGCGAGCGTGCGTGTCTTGCGAGTGGTATCGGGGATGAACCGGCAATAAAAATATCAGCCGAAGCAGACCGGTATATTTTCGTGGTCGAAAGTGACGGATCATTGCCGGTAAAAGAGATTATGGATAGTGCACTGGCCTACATCAGGGATCAGTCAAACGAGCTGGAGAGACAGATAGGCGAGATATCAGGGGATGAGAAGAAATGACAAGAATTGTGGAAAAGACGAACCCCCGTCTTACCAACCTCATTTTGCTCTTGAAGAACAATTCACGGGAAAATGAGGCCAAGATCTGGCGCGAGATCGCAAGCAGGCTGGAAACACCGAACAGGAATTATGCTGAGGTCAACCTGTCCAAGATCAACCGCTATGCCCAGAATGGTGAGACGATCATCGTTCCCGGAAAAGTTCTGGGCAGTGGTGTGCTGGAACAGTCCGTGAAGGTTGCAGCGCTGAACTTCTCGGCTTCAGCAACAAACAAGATCAGGGATGCAAAGGGACAGTGCATGACAATCGAGCAACTCCTGAAGGATAATCCTAAGGGCAGTGGTATCCGGATCCTGAGGTGAACAAAAAGATGGTAACAATCATTAATGGCGACGGATTGCTGCTCGGGCGGCTTGCAAGTATAACCGCAAAGCGTGCGCTTGGCGGCGAAGAGATTGCAATCGTTAATGTCGAGAAAATAATTATCTCCGGCAGCCGTGCCCGCGTGCTTGCCAACTACCGGCATAAGAGGGAACGTGGCGCCTCAGGCGATCGCTGGGGCCCCTTCGTCCCCCGCCGGCCAGATCACCTCATGAAACGGACCATACGTGGTATGCTTCCTTATAAACGCCCCCGCGGTGTCGATGCAATGAAAAGCATCAAGACGTATGTCGGTATTCCGGCAGAGTTTGCCGGCAAAGAGATGGAAGTTCTCGAAGACGCACATATGAACCGGCTGAATAACCCGGCGCATATAACGCTTGGCGCAGTATGCACATTCCTCGGAGCGAAGTTCTAAGGTGGTCACCATGGCAAAGATCATTAATACAAGTGGAAAACGAAAGACGGCAATCGCAAGGGCGACGCTGAAGGCGGGGAAAGGAATGATACGGGTCAACTCCGTGCCTCTCGAGACATACGGCAGTGATGTAACCCGGATGAAGATCTCAGAACCGCTCCTTCTTGTTCCCAATGCGATTCACGGAATAGATGTTATCATTGATGTGGCGGGTGGCGGTGTGATGGGCCAGGCGGAGGCTGTTCGAACTGCACTTGCCCGGGGAATCCTCCTGTGGCACAATGACCCCCAGATTAAAGATATCTATCTCACCTATGACAGGACGCTTCTTGTCAACGACTCGCGTCAGAAAGAAGCTAAAAAACCGCACGGTCGTGGGGCACGTAAGAAATTCCAAAAGTCTTATCGTTAAGATGAAAGATATGATGTGAGGCCGAAAATCGTGATACCTGTTCGATGTTTCACCTGTGGGAAACCAATCTCAACAGCGTGGGAAGAATTCAAGCAGCGGCGGGATAAAGGCGAGGATCCTAAAAAGATCCTCGACGATCTCAATATTTCCCGTTATTGCTGCCGGCGCATGCTCCTGACTCATAAAGAGATCATAGATGAGCTCAATCCGTATCAGTAGATCGATATAAGAACGAGGGGTCGTAGGGTAGCCTGGACCATCCTATTGCGTTCGGGACGCAGTGACCTGAGTTCGAATCTCAGCGACCCCATAGTAAAAGTTAGATTCATCATTTTGAGGACGAAAAATGCAGATGCATACGTATACCCGGTATGAACGGGCGAGGATTATAGGAGCGAGGGCTCTGCAGATATCAATGGGTGCTCCCTTACTTGTCACTACTACACGCATCGATCCGCTTGAGATCGCTATTGAAGAATACAACAACAACACCATTCCCATTACCGTAAAGAGGAAGTAGAGGATACAATGACGACGATTGAGGTAATCGAGCTGCGAACGATCCTGGACAGCCGGGGCAATACAACGGTTGAGGCTGATATCCATACTCAGAATGGGTTTGGCAGGTCAGCAGCCCCAAGCGGTGCCAGTACGGGATTGCTGGAAGCAAAAGTCAAACCGCCAAAAGAAGCTGTTGAAAATGCGGTCCAGAATGTTATCCCGGTTCTCATCGGGATGGATGCAGCAGACCAGCAGGGTTTTGATGAGCAGCTCCGTGATATTGACGGCACGGCAAATTTTGCAGAGATTGGCGCGAATATTGCAGTAGCCCTCTCTCTTGCGAACGCAAAAGCGGCAGCATCTTCGATGGGAGTTGCACTCTTCCGGTATCTTGGTGGAGCATTTGTGAATGAGATGCCGCTGCCACTGGGCAATGTAATTGGTGGTGGAGCCCATGCTGCAAACGCGACCGAGATCCAGGAATTCCTTGTTGTCCCGGGAGATGCAACGGACACAGAAGAGGCTGTTCACGCAAACGCCGCTGTACATCGGCACGTTAAGGAACTCCTGGCAAAACACGGTAAATCCTGCGGTAAGGGTGATGAGGGTGCATGGGCACCGCAGATTGATGATGCCCTCGCATTTGAGCTCATTGCCGAGGCAACCGGAATTGTTGCGGATGAGATGAATATCTCTGTTGATATGGGAATTGACGTTGCAGCAAGCCAGATGTGGAATTCTGAAGGATACAAGTACCGCAGCAAGGTACGAACAACCGAAGACCAGATTTCATATATTGCCGAGCTGGTCGACAGCTATGACCTTGTATACGTCGAAGATCCCCTCCACGAAGATGATTTTGATGCGTTTGCGGAGCTTAACCGCCAGGTTGGAGACCGTTGCCTTGTCTGTGGCGACGATATCTTTGTTACCCAGGTTGACCGCATCATGCATGGCATCGAGATGGACGCTGCAAACTGCGTGCTCATAAAACCAAACCAGGTCGGAACACTGACAGACACCTTTGAAGCGGTGCGTCTTGCTCACACCCATGGTCTGGACACCGTGATGAGCCACAGGTCCGGTGAAACAACGGATACTACAATCGCACACCTCGCAACTGCATTCTCCTGCGTTTTCTTAAAATGCGGTGTTGTTGGCGGAGAACGCATTGCAAAACTGAATGAACTCATACGTATTGAGGAACAATTATGACCATTGTAAACGAGATGGAAATTGAATTAAAAGAACCGCTCATCCCCGTCGAGGAGTACCTTGCAGCCGGTGTTCACATCGGTACACAACAGAAGAGCGAGGATATGAAAAAATTCATTTACCGCGTCCGCGGGGATGGGCTCTATATTCTTGATATCCGGGAGACGGACTCACGAATCAAGACAGCGGCCAAATTTCTAAACCAGTACGAGGCCCCCAATATCCTCGTTGTCACTTCCCGGCAGTACGGGCAGTTCCCGGCTAAAAAATTTGCTGATACAATCGGGGCAATGGCAGCAACGGGCCGGTTTATTCCCGGCCTTCTCACCAACCCTGTTCTTGATGGATATATTGAGCCGCAGGTTGTTGTTGTTACCGACCCGATTGGGGATGCCCAGGTTATCAATGAAGCTGTCCAGTGTGGTATTCCGGTTGTTGCACTGTGCGATACCAACAACATGACAAAGTATGTGGATCTCGTGATACCCACAAACAATAAAGGTCGCAAAGCGCTGTCTATGATCTATTTCCTGCTCACCCGTGAGATGCTCCGCCTTCGGGGTATATCAACCGCTCTCACCTCAGAGGACTTCGAAATTGAGATCTGACGCTGTGGTCTCCTTTACGGATACCGATCGTTAGATATAATATAACGACCAGAGGGTTGATCCGATGACGATACGTACATGCGCAGTGGCCGGCATGTTTTATCCAAGGGATCCATTCCACCTCGAACAGCTTTTGGAGAGGTTCTTCTCAGAGAGTCGCGGTGGAGGGGACTCCTTAGGCATTGTGTCCCCCCATGCAGGATATATTTACTCAGGGGCGGTTGCAGCCCAGGCATTTTCCACAATCCTTCCCGGTTTTTCGGGCACTTTTGTGGTGATAGGGCCGTCTCACCGTGGTTATATCAACTGTGTTTCGAAGGTACCGTGGGAAACACCCCTCGGCATAGTAGACAATGATGTTGAGTTCGTTGAATTGCTCGATATTGAAACCGACGAGTTCTCACACCGTGACGAACACTCGCTTGAAGTCCAGATGCCTTTTATAAAGTACCGCTTTCCCCGGGCGCGAATTGCACCGGTGATGATGGGGCAGCAGGACTATCCGAGTGCCATGCTGTTGGCGGAGAAGATCGGCAATGCGATCAAACAGACAAACCGTGATATCAGGATTGTCGCGTCCAGTGATTTTTCCCACTACGTGCCAGAAGAAAAGGCAAAAAAAGATGATCTCTATGCCATTGAGTCTCTGATTTCATTAAATATACCGGGATTTTATCATCGGGTTGAGGAGCGGGGTGTATCTGCCTGCGGGTACGGGCCGATTGCCGCCATGGTAACAGCCTGCAGACAACGTGGGGCAAAGAAGGCGGAACTTATACAGTATGCGACCAGTGGTGAGGTGACAGGAGATTACCGTGAGGTCGTGGGTTATGCAGCCATTTCGGTGATGTAGTTGGCAACCTGGAGTGCGCCGGGCAAGGTATTTTTGTTCGGTGAACATGCAGTGGTATATGGAAAGCCTGGCATAGCGATGGCAATAAAACCGCGGGTCTTTGTCACCGTCAGAAACACAAAACGTCCCCAGCGGGCAAAGTCTCCCTACATCGACGGATGTTTCGAAGCAATGGGTGTATTGGGCAGTGTTTATATCAATTCGCAGATCCCGAGCTCATCGGGTCTGGGATCATCCGCCGCAGTCACAGTTGCAACACTCTCCGCGATCAATGATGAATTTTCCCTTCATAAATCCCGTGAAGATATCGCTGATATTGCATTTGAAATAGAAAAAAAGGTCCAGAAGGGGCGGGCCAGCCCCACTGATACAACCGTTTCCATGTATGGCGGAATTGTGTTTATCTCCGGAGGATCCCGCAGGAGACTTCCCCCGCAGAATTTGCAACTTGTCATAGGGGATTCACTTGTGTCGCACAGCACTTCAAAGATGGTAGAGCTGGTGGGGGAACAAAAAAAGAAATATCCTGAAATCATAGACCCGATTCTCGATGCTATCGAAGGACTGAGTATGAGAGCAATCCACCATCTCAACAATCCAAAAGAGCTCGGGTGGTACATGAACATGAACCATGCCCTCCTCGAAGCACTGGGGGTAGGTCATCCGCAACTCTCAAGGATCGTACTCGCATCCCGTGCAGCAGGAGCGTTCGGCGCCAAAATTACCGGGGCCGGCGGAGGAGGATGCATGGTCGCTCTCTGTCCCAAGCAGCTGAAGTACCGTGTCGCCACAGCCATTGAAGCATGCGAAGGGCGTGCGATTATCACCGGTATGGATACTGACGGCGCAAGGAAGGAAAAAAATGTCTGAACGTATCATTTTAAAGCTGGGCGGCAGTGTAATCACTGATAAGAAAACTGACTGTGCCATCAACTTTGATCAGCTTTCCTTTGTTTCGTCAGAGATCAAGCGGACTGCCGCGGGAAAAGGGTTGGTTATTATTCACGGGGCGGGTTCATGCGGGCATCCGGAGGCAAAACGCTACCATCTTGATAACGGAGCTGTTGCCGGAAAAACCGATGGGATCTATGTTACTCACCATGCGGTGAGCGGCTTAAACGACGCAGTTGTTGAAGCATTCCGGAAAAAAGGGATACCAGCTGCCGGGATTCATCCGCTTCATACAGCGGTGGCCGAAAATGGCAGGCTCATCGGATTTGAATACCGCCATCTGGAAAAGATGCTTATGCTTGGCATGGTCCCTGTGATCCACGGCGATGTGGTGATGGACCTTTCCCGGGGGGCCTGTATCGTATCAGGCGATCAGCTCGTCCGGTATCTTGCTGTTGCACTGAAGATCAACCGCGTGGGGCTCGCCACCGATGTACCGGGAGTACTGGATGGAGGACATGTGGTGCCAGAAATTTCACAAAAAACTGCACCATCACTCCAGATCGGTAACTCGATGCATACCGATGTCACCGGTGGAATGAGAGGGAAGATTGACGAACTGCTTGGTCTTGCAGATGCAGGTATCGGGTCGGATATATTTCATGTTCTTCGGATTGGTGATTTTCTTTCAGGATCCGACCATGGCGGGACTAAAGTCAGGGGGGGATAATTTTCGTATGACAGATAAAAAAAGGTTCACATCGTCGCGAAAACTCGACCACCTGAGAATTTGTGCAGAAAATGACGTTGAAAGTGGTGATCCCGGGTTTAAGGATATCAGATTTGTACATAATGCTTTACCCGAGTGCGACATGAGCACGATCAACCTTACTGCCAGTTTCCTGAATCACCGGTTCTCTTCGCCCCTCTTCATCTCGGCAATGACTGGTGGTCACCCCGGGACAAAGGAAGTGAATGTCCGGCTTGCCCGGGCAGCTGAACGCTTTGGGATTGGAATGGGCATAGGCTCCCAACGAGCGGCGCTTGAAAACCCCTCACTTGAGGAGACATTCCGTGCCGTTCGTGACGAGGCTCCTCATGCGTACCTGATAGCAAATCTTGGAGCGGTCCAGTTGCGTGACCATGGGATTGAGTGGGCTGAACGGGCAGTTGAGATGATCGGTGCGAATGCCATCGCGATACACCTGAATTTTCTGCAGGAGGCCATTCAGCCTGAGGGAGATCATAATGCCTGCGGTTGTCTTGCAGCCATAGGGGAACTCTGCAGTGGGTTCCGGACCCCGGTCATTGTTAAAGAGACCGGTTGTGGAATTTCCGCTTTAACAGCGAGACAATGCTGGGGGGCCGGTGTCAGCGCCATTGATATTGGTGGCTGGGGGGGGACCTCCTGGTCTGCTGTCGAGAGTGTCCGTGCAGGTGAAAGCAGGAAAATTCAGGACAAAAATCTGAAAACTCTCGGTGAGAGTTTTATTGAATGGGGAATTCCTACCGTTGTAAGCCTGGCGGAGGTGCTCGCCTCCGGCGGGCCGGTTATCGCATCAGGAGGCGTCAGGACCGGGCTTGATATAGCAAAAGGGCTCGCACTCGGTGCAAACCTCTGCGGGATGGCATTACCCCTCCTGAAACCGGCAATGGAAAGTGATGAGGCGCTTGACCGCACAATCGAAGTGATTCACCGTGAACTGGTAGCAGCGATGTTCCTGACAGGATCATCGTCTGTTGCTGGTCTTAAAAAGACAAGAATGTATATCACGGGCAGAACACGGCAAATGATAGAAAAGGATAATCCGGCGCGCTTACAGCGATGAAATGAAAAACCGCCGAATATTAAACAAAAATACTCTAACGAAAAAAAGGAGATAAAACATGGATATTGAAATTATTGCAGTGGGCGGATATGACGAGGTCGGGCGGAATATGACCGCCGTCCGCTGCGGAAAGGAAATTGTCATATTTGATATGGGACTCCGTCTGGACCAGGTAATGATCCACGAAGATGCGGAGATCGAAAATATGCACTCCCTTGATCTGATCAAGATCAAGGCGATACCAGATGATACGATGATGAATTCGGTCGAAGGGACCGTAAAGGCGATTGTCTGCTCACATGGGCACCTTGACCATATCGGTGCGATCCCGAAACTGGCTCACCGGTATAATGCTCCCATCATCGCCACCCCGTACGCCACTGAGTTGATCCGGCAGCAGATCTCCGGAGAACAAAAGTTTGGCGTAAACAACAAGCTCTTTGCTCTCAGGTCCGGGCAGAGGTACACACTCTCCCAGAATCTCGTGCTGGAATTCGTACGTACCCAGCATTCGATTATTGATACAGTCACTCCGGTGCTGCATACCCCAGAAGGGGCAATAGTGTATGCATGCGACTTTAAGCTTGACCGCACACCTGTTATCGGGGAGCCTCCTGATTTTGCACGACTCCAGCAGATCGGCAAGGAAGGAGTAATTGCACTGATTGTGGAGTGTACTTATATTGACCGACCGGGCAGGTGTCCGAGCGAACGAATTGCAAAGGATCTCGTCCGGGACGTTATTACCAGTTTTGAGGATGACAAGAATGCGATTATCGTATCCACATTCTCGTCCCATATTGCCCGTGTCAAGACGATAGCAGAATGTGCCCATGAAATCGGCAGAAAACCCGTGCTGCTCGGGCGCTCGATGGAGAAATATTCGGTCACTGCAGAGCAGATGAAGCTCGTTTCGTTCCCTGAGACAACCAGCGTTTTTGGGAACCGTCGGACTGTTGACAGGACGATGCGCCGTATGATGAAGGCAGGAAAGGATAAGTTTGTACCGATCGTTACCGGGCACCAGGGTGAACCCGGGTCCATTCTTACCCGCGTTGCACTCGGTGATACACCGTATCAGCTGACGAAAGGCGATAAAGTCCTTTTCTCGGCAAATGTCATCCCGAACCCCATGAATTTTGGACAACGCTACAAGATCGAGCAGCATCTCAGGATGGCCGGCTCGCGTATATTTGAAGATCTCCACGTCAGTGGGCATGCATATCGCGAAGACCATTACGAGTTCATCCACCTCTTAAACCCCCAGCATATCATTCCTGCTCACGGCCACCTGAAGATGACCGCCGGGTATACAGATTTTGCATCAGAGCTTGGCTATACGATCCATTCCACCGTCCACATGATGAAGAACGGGCAGCGTCTCATTTTAAAATAACGAGAGGAATCAGGAAATGTCAGAACTTTTACCGTACCTGGAATCGGTGGCAAAAGAGATCGACTTGATGATCGACCGGTATTTTGTTGACAGGGTCGGGGAACTGAACAAAGCCAGTGCCCACCTTCTCACTGCCGGGGGCAAGCGGCTCCGCCCTGCAGTCGTCATGCTTTCAGCCGATGCAGTAAAACGGGGAAGTTCCCAGGATATTATACAGGCAGCACTTGCGCTGGAGCTTACGCATACGTTTACGCTTATCCATGACGATATCATGGATGGCGATACCCTGAGGCGGGGTGTGCAGACGGTGCATACAAAATGGGATATGCCAACCGGCATCCTTGCAGGTGACGTCCTGTATGCACGTGCCTTTGAATTTATCTGCATGGCAAAAGCCAGCGATACGGCAAAAGTCCGGGCAGTGTCCATGCTTTCCCGTGCTTGCGCTGATATATGCGAGGGGCAGCATCTGGATATGTCTTTTGCCAAGAGGAATGATGTCGACGAGTATGAATACCTGGAAATGGTGAAGAAAAAAACCGGGGTCCTTTACGCAGCAGCAGCAGGTATCGGTGCAATCCTCGCGGGCAGTTCGCCCCAGCAGGCAAAAGCCCTCTATCTCTTTGGGTTGAATACCGGGATAGCATTCCAGATCCAGGATGATCTCATCGATCTCTTGACCCCGGCAGAAAAAAGCGGCAAAGACCGTGCGTCTGATCTAAGGGAAGGAAAACAGACCCTGATAATGATCAAGGCACGTGAAAAGGGTATCGATCTGCAGAAATACAAACGAGACCTGACGGACGAAGAGATTGACGGTGCGATCAAAGAACTGAATGATGGAGGAATCATCGCGGATGTCAAATCATTTGCCCATGATCTGGTAGCGGTCAGTAATAAACACCTTTCCCTGCTTCCCCCGTCAAAAGAACGCCAGCTTTTAATGGAAATCGGCGAATTTTTTGTGACCCGGAGCTATT
>Ga0182021_10005342_pt1 | contig 15203 bp, 15 predicted proteins | sample 612E3MmetaG_FD_120493 | JGI IMG/M metagenome (GOLD analysis project Ga0182021, IMG submission 120493) | Permafrost microbial communities from Stordalen Mire, Sweden - 612E3M metaG (Illumina Assembly) | ecosystem: Environmental > Terrestrial > Soil > Wetlands > Permafrost | place: Sweden... | reverse complement strand
AGGCGCTGGGCATCACCGCGCTGGTGGGTTTTCTCATCGGCGTGGTGCTGTCGTATCTGTCTGCCGAGCAGTTGAAGGCGTTCGGCGCCAATATTTTCATCATCAACCTTCTCGGCATGGGCATCATCCGCGAGCTCGGTCCGGTGATCGCCGCGGTGCTGGTGGCAGGGCGCTCCGGATCGGCGATCACGGCGCAGCTCGGCGTGATGCGCGTCACCGAGGAGCTGGATGCGCTCTCGGTGATGGGCATACCCCACACGGTGCGCCTGATCCTGCCCAAGATCGTGGCGCTGGCGATCGCGATGCCGCTGTTGATACTGTGGACCTCGGCCATTGCCTTGATCGGCGGGGCGATAGCCGCCAACACGCAGCTCGGCATCAGCATGCATTCCTTCATGACCGGCCTGCCCGGCGCGGTGCCGACGGTGAATATCTGGCTGGCGATGGGCAAGGGCGTCGTGTTCGGCGCGCTCATCGCCCTGGTGGCTTGTCACTTCGGCTTGCGCGTGCAGCCCAACACCGAGAGCCTGGGCATAGGCACCACCAACTCGGTGGTCACGTCGATCACCGTGGTGATCATCGCCGACGCCATCTTCGCCGTGATCTTTTCCGACGTCGGCATGTCGCTCTCATGAAGCCCATCATCGAAGTCGCAGGCCTGTGGACCCAGTTCGGCGACCACGTGGTGCACAAGGACCTGAACCTCACGGTGATGCCGGGCGAGGTCGTGTCGCTGGTGGGCGGTTCCGGCAGCGGCAAGACCACGCTGATGCGGCAGATCCTGGGCCTGGAGCACCCGGCGCGCGGCACGGTCAAGGTGTTCGGCATTCCGCTGCAGGGATCGAGTGCCCAGATGCTGCTGAAGATCCGCAAGCGCTGGGGCGTGCTGTTCCAGGAAGGGGCGCTCTACAGCGCGCTGTCGGTCTACGACAACATCGCGCTGCCGTTGCGCGAGCTGCGCGCGTTCGACGAGGACTTTGTTCACGACATGGTGATGCTCAAGCTCGACATGGTCGATATCGAGCGCCGCCACGCCGCGAAGATGCCGGCCGACCTTTCCGGGGGCATGATCAAGCGCATTGCGCTCGCGCGGGCGCTGGTGCTTGAGCCCGAACTGGTGTTTCTGGACGAGCCGACCGCGGGGCTCGACCCCGACCGCAGCGAGAGCTTCGTCAAGCTGATCCGCTCGCTGCACCAGACGCTCGACCTCACGGTGGTCATGGTGACGCACGACCTGGACACGCTGGTGTCGCTGTCGGACAAGATCGCCGTTCTGGCGGAGCAAAAGCTGATTGTGTACGGATCGCTGCAGGAGGCGATTGCAGTGAAGCACCCTTTCATACTCAATTTCTTCCTCGGCGAGCGCGGATTGCGCGCACTGTCCGCGGCGGGTGGTTTGGGTAAACTGAAGTTGAACGATAAATCAACGGGGAAGCTCTGATTATGTCTGTACCGCAATCAGAGCTTCCTCTGACTTGGGGGATCTGCAAGGGGGCGCCGCCCCCTTGTTCATGCCATCATTAGAGGGAGGTTGTCATGGAAAACCGCGCGCATGCCCTTGCGGCAGGCTTGTTCACCCTGGTGCTGGGAGCGGCGCTGGCGGCCGTGGGCATGTGGTTCAGCAAGGAGGATCTGAAGCTGGTTCCCTACGTCATGACCACGTCGAGCTCGGTGACCGGCCTCAAGGTCGAGGCGCCGGTGCGCTACCGCGGCGTGGACGTGGGCAAGGTCGACGATATCGCCATCGATACGGCAAACGGCGGCCGCGTGCGCATCCGCATCGGCGTAAAGGAGGGCACGCCCATCACCAAGAGCACCTACGCTCAGCTCGGCTTCCAGGGCATTACCGGCCTCGCCTACGTTCTGCTTGGCGACGACGGCAAGTCCAAGGAGCCGCTGCAAAGCGGAATGGACGAGATCGCGGTCATCCGCATGAAGCCCTCGCTGATGGACGATGGCGAAGGCCTGTTCAACTCCTTCGTCGAGATCGCGGGCAAAGTCAACCACCTGCTCGACGACGAGAACCAGGGACGTGTGCGGCGCACCCTCGCCGGCCTGGAGGACCTGACGCAGCGCGCGAACGCGGTGACGAAAAAGCTGGAGCCGAGCCTGGATGCCATGCCCGGGTTGATCACCGAGGCGAAGAGCATGGCCGCGGACGCGCGCGCGAGCCTGCGGAAGACCGACGAACTCATCGGCAGCGTCAACGGGCTGGCGCTGAAGCTTGACCAGCGCGTGGACACGGTCACGCGCGCCGTCGCCAGTATCGAGGAAGTCGGCGTCACGGCACGCGCGGTGGGCGAGGAGACGCTGCCGCGCACGAATGTGCTCATCGACGATCTGACCAGGGAGACGCATACGCTCGGCCGCGTCGTCAACAATCTGGGAGACAATCCGCAGAGCATCGTATTTGGCACACCGCCGGGCAGACCCGGCCCGGGCGAGCCCGGTTTCACGGGAGGACGATAATGTTGCGCGCTACTTTGCTGCTGTCGCTTGCACTGCTCGCCGGTTGCGCCACGACGCCGCAATCGCGCGACGGCACGGCCGGCTATGACTTCGGCCTGTCTCTCCAGGACAAGGAGGCCAATCCGCGCCTGCAGCAGGATCTGGTCATCGCCGCCGTGACGGCGCCGGCGTGGATGGAAAATACGGGCATCTACTACCGCCTGGCCTATCAGGACGCAAGCCGGCCCCAGGCCTATGCCCTGAGCCGCTGGGTAATGCCGCCTGCGGCGCTGCTCAGCCAACGGCTGCGCGCGAGCGTCGCCCGCGCGAACAAGGCGGCGGTGTTCACGCCTGCCGACGGCGCGCGCGCCGATTACACGCTGCGGCTGGAATTGGAGGAGTTCAGCCAGGTGTTCGATGCCGCGGACAAGAGCCGCGCCGTGGTGCAGTTGCGGGCGAGCCTGATCCGCAACCGCGGCGTCGTGGCGCAGCAGGGCTTCAGCGTCGAGCGCGCTGCGGCCACGCCCAACGCCGAGGGCGGCGTGCAGGCGCTGATTGCAGCGAGCGACGCGGCCGGCAACAGCCTGATCGACTGGCTCGCGGCGAATATGAAGAAATAAGGCACATCTGAATGGGACCGACATGATCAAGAGCCTGGATCACCTGGTGCTGACCACGCGCGATGCCGAGAAGTGCATCGATTTTTACACCCGCGGGCTGGGGATGAAACTGGAAACCTTCGGCCAGGGGCGCAAGGCGCTGCGTTTCGGCGAGCAGAAGATCAACCTGCACGACAAGAGCACCGTAACCGACGGCTATGCCGCCTATCCGACGCCGGGGTCGCTGGACATCTGTTTTCTCGCCGACCGGCCGCTGGATCAGGTGATCGAACGACTGCGTGAGGCCAATATTCCGATCGAGCTCGGGCCGGTGCAGCGCACCGGCGCGCGCTTTGCCCTGCGCTCGGTCTACGTGCGCGATCCCGATCAGAACCTGATCGAGATTTCCGAAGCCGCCTGAAATACGCATTCCTTTCGGTCGGCGTCGAGGGTTTTGACATGAATACGACGAACAGTTTCAAGCTGACTTATTCCACCATGTTCGACCCGCCGGCGGAGCTGCATCAGCGCTTCGACCAGGCGCTCGCCAGGATCAAGGCGAACTTGGGGCGCGAGCATGCCATGCTCGTCGCCGGCAAGGAGCGTTCGAGCAAGGACAAGTTCGAGGTCAGGAGCCCGATCAATCGTGACTGGCTGCTGGGCGTATTCCAGCGGGGGGGCGCCGACGACGTCGCCGCGGCCGTCGCCGCTGCGCGCGCAGCCTGGCCTGCCTGGGCGGCGACGCCCTGGCAGGAGCGCGCGCGCTTGTTGCGCCGCGCCGCACAGCTGATCGAGGAGCGCGTCTACGACATTGGCGCGGCAGTGGCGCTGGAGGTGGGCAAGAACCGCATGGAGTCGCTCGGCGAGGTGCAGGAAACCGCCGATCTCATCGCCTGGTATTGCGCGCAAATGGAGACGAACCAGGGTTACGACCGCATCCTTCTGGAGGATCCGCTCAAGGGCTACACCAGCCGCAACCGCAGCGTGCTCAAGCCTTATGGCGTCTGGGCGGTGATCGCGCCCTTCAATTTCCCGTTTGCGCTCGCCGGCGGGCCGATAGGCGCGGCGCTCGTTGCGGGCAACACCGTGGTGTTCAAGGTGGCGAGCGATACCGCCTGGAGCGGCCGCCTGCTCGCCGAGGTGTTCCGCGACGCAGGCTTGCCCGAGGGCGTGTGCAATTACGTCACGGGCGCCGGGGCGACGGCGGGCGAGAGCCTGATCCGGCACCCCGACATTGCCGCTGCGACCTTCACCGGTTCCTACGAAGTCGGCATGGGCATCTATCGCAGCTTCGCGCAAGGGCCGTGGCCGCGGCCCTGCATTGCCGAGATGGGCGGCAAGAACGCGGCGATCGTCTCGCGCCATGCCGATCTGGACCGCGCCGCCACCGGCATCGTGCGCTCGGCCTTCGGCCTGTCCGGGCAGAAATGCTCCGCCTGCTCGCGCGTCTACGTCGAGCGGCCGGTCGCGGCGGCGCTGCGCGAGCGGCTCGCGTCACTGACCGCGGCGCTCAACGTCGGCGACCCCACCGACAAGGCCAACTGGATGGGACCGGTGATCAATGCGGCGGCTTACGGCCGCTACCAGAAGTGCGTGGACAATCTCGCCGGCCATGGCGCGGTGTTGGCCGGCGGCAGGCAACTCGTGGACAAGGGGCTGGACCAGGGCTATTTCTGCGCGCCTACGGTCGCCATCGCGCCGCTCGACTACCGGCTGTGGCGGGAAGAGAAGTTCGTGCCGATCGTGCTGGTGGGCGAGGTCGAATCCGTCGACGAGGCGATTGCGCGAGCCAATGCCTCCGAATACGGGCTGACCGCGGGTTTTTATGGGAGCACCGGAGAGATCGATGGCTTCTTCACCGGCATCGAGGCCGGGGTCACCTACGTCAACCGGCCACAGGGGGCGACCACCGGCGCCTGGCCCGGTTACCAGCCTTTCGGCGGCTGGAAGGGTTCGGGCACGACAGGCAAGGCGATCGGTTCGTTCTACTACCTGCAGCAATATATGCGCGAGCAATCGCAGACGGTGGTCGATTAGCGCTCTTCACCGCGCTCTTAGTCTCATTGCAGACAGTGTAGCCCCGGAGCAAGGACGTCGCGATGCAACTTCAACATGAACAGCTTGCGCCGTCGGCATGGGTGTGCCGCTTTGCGCACCTGATCGCGACGGGTGGCACGGTGCTCGACCTCGCCTGTGGCCAAGGGCGGCACGCGCGTTATCTGGCCGGACTGGGCTACCGTGTAGAGGCGGTGGACCGCGACAGCGCGGCCCTGGCTGCGCTTGCCGGGGTGGCCGGCGTTTCGACGCATTGCGCCGACCTGGAAGACGCGCCCTGGCCCTATGGTTCAGGTCGGTTCGACGGCATTGTCGTCACCAATTACCTGCACCGGCCGTTGATGGGCGCCATGCTCGACGCCTTGCGCCCGGACGGGGTGCTGATCTATGAAACGTTCGCGCTCGGGAACGAAAGGTTCGGGCGCCCGTCCAATTCTGAGTTCCTGCTGCAGCCGGACGAGCTGCTGCAATACGTAAAGGGCCGATTGACCGTAGTCGCGTTCGAGCAGGGACTCACCGAACGGCCCAAACCTGCGGTGGTCCAGCGCATTTGCGCAGTGCGCCGGAGCATGGACGCAAGCAGGCTGGATTAGGCCAAATTGTATGCTGGCGCAGGGGTAATGCGCTAAAATCGAACATTTTCTTAACGGGACAGCTCTTATGTTGACCGGAAGCCTGGTTGCCATTGTCACCCCCATGCTCGAAGACGGGTCGTTGGACTTCGCCCGATACAAGAGCCTGATCGATTGGCACATCGCCGAGGGCACGCAGGGCATCGTCGTCGTCGGCACTACCGGCGAATCTCCCACGGTCGACTTCGACGAACACAAGCAGTTGATCCGCCTCGCGGTCGAGCACACGGCCGGGCGCGTTCCGGTAATTGCGGGTACCGGCGCCAATTCCACTGCCGAGGCGATCGAGTTGTCCGAGTCGGCCAAACAATCGGGCGCGCAATACAGCCTGTCGGTCGTGCCGTACTACAACAAGCCCACCCAGGAAGGCATGTACCGGCATTTTCGTGCCATTGCCGAGGCCGTCGATCTGCCGCTGATCCTGTACAACGTTCCCGGACGCACCGTCGCCGACCTGCAAAACGATACGGTGCTGCGCCTGGCCGAGGTCACCAACATCGTCGGCATCAAGGACGCGACCGCCAGCCTCGAGCGCGGCAGCGATCTGCTGCGGCGCGCGCCCAGGGATTTCACCGTCTACAGCGGCGAAGATTCGACTGGACTGCCGCTGATGCTGATGGGCGGCCACGGCGTGATCTCGGTCACGGCAAACGTCGCTCCCCGGCTGATGCAGGAAATGTGCGCCGCAGCTTTGTCCGGAGACATCGCCCGGGCGCGCGAGGCCAACAACCGCCTGCTGGGTTTGCATACCAAGCTGTTCGTCGAAGGCAATCCGATTCCGGTGAAATGGGCGCTCGTCCAGATGGGGCTGATCGAGCCCGGCATCCGCCTGCCGCTGGTGCCGCTGTCGGCGAATTTTCATGAAATCGTCAGGGACGCCATGCGCCAGGCCGGCATACCGGTGAAGAGCGGCCTGCGTTTAGTCGAGGGTAAAGCCGTATGAAGCGTAACGTCGTTTATTTCCTCCTGTTCGCGCTGCTGGCCGGATGCAGCAGCATGCAGGAGATGGTCCAGGGCGAAAAAATCCAGTACAAGGGTGCAGGCAAGCTGCCGCCCTTGGAGATTCCGCCGGACCTGACTGCGCCCTCGCGCGACGACCGCTACGCCGTGCCCGACGTCAATCCGCAAGGTACGGCGACGCTGTCCACCTACAACGCCGAGCGCGGCGGCACCGTGCGCGCCGGCTCCACGGAAATCCTGCCCAACGTCGCCAAAGTCCGCATCGAGCGTGCCGGCAGCCAGCGCTGGCTGGTGGTGCCGGAGGCGCCGGAGAAGGCGTGGCCGGTGGTAAAAGAGTTCTGGCAAGGCGTAGGTTTCCTGGTGAAAATCGAATTGCCGGAGGCCGGAGTGATGGAGACGGACTGGGCGGAGAACCGCGCCAGGATCGCCGATGATCCAATACGCAACGTCCTCGGCAAGTTCATGGATTCGACATTCTCGACCGGGGAACGCGACAAGTTCCGCACCCGGCTGGAGCGTGGGACGGAACAGGGCACGACCGAAATTTACATCAGCCATCGCGGCATGGTCGAAGTCGTCAGGACCGAAGGTTCGAGCGCGGTTGGCATGACTAACACCGTTTGGCAACCCCGTCCCGCCGATCCAGAATTGGAAGCCGAGTTTCTGCGCCGGCTGATGGTCCGCTTCGGAGTCGAGGACTCGCGCGCGAAAGCGCAACTTGCCGAGGGCGACGTCAGGGCCGAGCGCGCGAAGCTGGTGCGCGCGGGCACCGGCGCCGGCACCGGCCCCAGCAAATTGGAGCTGACTGAGTCCTTCGACCGGGCCTGGCGACGCGTCGGCTTGGCGCTGGACCGCGTCGGTTTCACCGTGGAAGACCGCGACCGCTCCAAAGGCTATTACTTCGTGCGCTATGTGGATCCGAAGATCGACGGCCAGCAGGGTGCGGACAAGGACAAGGGTTTTCTGTCCAAGCTGGCGTTCTGGAAGAGCGACACGAACCCGATCAAGGCGGAGCAGTACCGCGTAGTGGTGAAGGAAGCCAACAGCATCAGCGAGGTGCAAGTGCAGAACAAGGACGGCCAGGAGGACAACAGCGATACCGGCCGGCGCATCCTGTCCCTGCTGTATGACCAGCTGAAATAGCGCATGCGCTTTGCTTGCCTGGGTAGCGGCAGCCGGGGCAACGCGCTCGTGGTCGAGAAGGACCGCACCCGCCTGATGCTCGACTGCGGCTACGCGCTGCGCGAAACCGAGCGCCGGCTCGCGCGGCTGGGCCTCGAGCCGGGCGATATCGCCGGTATCCTTATAACGCATGAGCACAGCGACCACATCGCCGGCGCCTACAGGTTCGCGCGCAAGTACTCGCTGCCGCTCTGGCTGACCCACGGCACATTCAAGGGCTTCCCCGGGGATGCCTCGGGCCTGCCGCAAATCAACCTCGTAGACAGCCACAGCCCGTTTGCGGTCGGCGAACTGCAGCTGCTGCCGTTTCCGGTACCGCACGACGCGCGCGAACCTGCGCATTTCGTCTTCTCCGACGGCGCGCGCCGCCTGGGTGTGCTTACCGACACCGGTTCGTCCACCAGCCACATCGAGGCCATGCTGTCGGGCTGCGACGCGCTGGTCCTCGAATGCAATCATGACCTCGACATGCTGATGAACGGCAACTACCCGCAGGCCCTCAAGGCGCGCGTCGGCGGCCCCTACGGCCACCTGGACAACCGGAGTTCGGCCGGGCTACTCGCGGCGCTCGATACCAGCCGCCTGCAGCACCTCATCGCGGCGCACCTGTCCGAGCACAACAATACGCCCGAGCTTGCCTGCGAGGCGCTGGCGCAGGTGATGGGTTGCGCGCACGGCTGGATCGGCGTGGCTGACCAGAACGAGGGTTTCGGCTGGCGCGAAATCGTTTAGTAAGTTTCTGTGCGGCCTATGCCGGAGGGGCCGCTGCGCGCCTTCGGAATGCTGCGCATCGTGAGGCAAGAGCGCTTGAACAGGCGCGCTCGCTTCACGCGCGGCGGTCAATACGATGCGGCGGTCCACAAAATAAAAAAGCCGGTCCGAAGACCGGCTTTTTAATGCCCGAAGAACAGGCTTACTTCTTGGCTGCGTCCTTGGCTGCACCAGCGGCATCCTTGGCTGCGCCGGCGGCGTCCTTGGCCGCACCGGCTGCGTCTTTGGCCGCACCGGTTGCGTCCTTGGCTGCGCCTGCGGCATCCTTGGCTGCACCAGCGGCATCCTTGGCTGCGCCGGCGGCGTCCTGCGCGGCACCTGCAGCGTCTTTAGCGGCCTCGGTGGCAGCGGGCGCGGGCGGCGGCGGAGGCGGTGCGGCCTCAGGTGCTTTTACCGGAGCCGGAGGGGGGGGAGGGGGGGCTTCTTTGCCACAGCCCACCAACATCAGCGCGGCGAGCGCTGCGATCAGTACTGAGCGGTTCATTTTTTGATTCCCTTGTTGATAAGTTAATTGGCGTTTGGTGCGGCCCATCTATGAGCTGCCCCAAGCCAACAATTATACTGCTTTTTGCCCACGTTTTACAGGCCGCTGGTGGTTGCGGATACAGCGGGGACGGAACTTTCCCAGATTTCCGAGAACCGCAGAAATATACCCTGACTTTCCTTGTCGTCGTTGAGCGTGAGCGTGGCGCGCGGCTGCGCACATACAGGGCGGCGCACGAAATGCAGCTTGTCGGCGAGCACGAGGCAGTCCTGCACGCGCGCGGCATCGCCCTGCGTCTGGTGGATGAACACGCGGTCGCTGTGTTGCCGCAGCAGGTTGATCAGGCGCGGGCAGTAGTTGCGGATGTAATCGGTATCGTGCACTGCGATATACAGCCGGTTGTTGCGGCCGCGCACCAGGAAAGCGCGCAGCAGGTCGCATTTTTGCTGGGAATTGATGTCGAGATCGGAAAAATCCGGATCGAAAATGCGCAGTTCGCGCTGCGCCAGCGCGGCCAGCCGTTCCAGCGCCTCGCGGTATTCCATGCGCGTGAACAGCGCCAGCCGTTCAGGCTGGGGTTGGACCATTTCGTCGGAATCATGCATGCTGCAATTATATCCACGCGCTAATTGCATGTGTGCGGCCGGCTCCGGCGGGGGGCTTCACGATTTCCCGGGATGGTTTAGAATCGTCCGCAACGTGAAAACCAATATTCTGCAAATCGGGCACCCTGCTCCTCTGTTTTCCCTCGCCGACGCCGACATGGAGTCGGTGAGCCTCGCTGCGTTCAAGGGCAAGAAGAACGTCGTGCTGTATTTCTATCCTCGCGACGGCACGCCCGGCTGCACGCTGCAGGCGATTGAGTTCTCCGATCACGAAGAGGAGTTCGCGCGGCACGATTGCGTGGTGCTCGGCGTTTCGCCGGACGACTGCATCTCGCATGCGGAGTTCCGCGACAAGCACGGCCTGTCGGTGTGCCTCCTCGCCGACCCGGAGATCGAGGTATGTGCAAAGTACGGCGTGCGCGAGGTGAAGGAGTGCGACGGGGTGAAGAAGACCGGCATCGTTCGCGCCACCTTCGTCATCGACAAGAAGGGCCTGCTGCGGCATGCCCTCTACGAAGTCAATCCGCGCGGCCACGCGATGGACGTGCTGCAGCTGGTCAGGAAGATCAACAGCGAATGCAAATCGCCAAAGACAAGGTAGTCTCGCTCGAAGTGCGGCTGTCCGACGTGCACGGCAACCTGATCGAGCAGTCGGCCGAAGCGGTGCAATACCTGCACGGCGATTACGACGGCATTTTCCCCGCAGTGGAGGAAGCGCTGCAAGGCAAGGCGCCGGGAGAAAAAGTGGAAGTGCACCTCGAGCCGGAGGACGCCTTCGGCGAATACGATGCCGAGCTGGTGCAGCTCGCGGAGCGCGCGCAGTTCCCGCCGCAGCTGGAGATTGGCATGCAATTCGAGCAGGAAGGCGGCCCTGAGAACGACCTGCTTATTTATACCGTCACCGACATCGCGGGCGACCAGGTGGTGCTCGACGGCAACCATCCGCTTGCGGGGATGGCGCTGCGATTTGCCTGCACCGTTGTGGCCGTGCGTGACGCGACCGCCGGCGAGATCGAGCGCGGCTACGCCGACGACGATGCGGCCGGACCACTGATCACCGTGGTGCAGTAGCAGGCTGGCGAGCCGGCAGCGGGCAGAGGAGCCCGCGGCTAACAAACAACAAGACGGCAGAAGGGGGGAGTATGTCGGGCATGCTCGGAGTCGTCAGTTACGGGCTGGGGACGGTCGTCGGTTTCATCGTCATCGGCGTCCTCATATTCTGGTTCATCCAGGACGTCACCCAGAAGAAGCACGCGGTGCTGCGCAACTTTCCGGTCATCGGACGGCTGCGCTATTTCTTCGAGAAACAGGGCGAATACTTCCGCCAGTATTTCTTCATGAATGACCGCGAGGAGCTGCCGTTCAACCGCTCCGCGCGCTCCTGGGTATACCGGTTGGCCAAGGCCGAGGGCGGCATCATCGGCTTCGGGTCCACCAACAACACCAACGAGCCCGGGTCGATTCTATTCGTCAACGCGCCTTATCCGGTGCTGGAGGAAGACCGCTTGCCCACGCCCTCGCTCACCATAGGCGAGGGTTACGCGCGGCTGCCGTTCGAAGCCAAGTCCATCGTCAACATCAGCGGCATGAGCTTCGGCGCCATTTCCGAACCGGCGGTGCGCGCGCTGTCGCACGGCGCAGCCCTTGCGGGCTGCTGGATGGACACGGGCGAGGGCGGTTTGAGCCCCTATCATATCGAGGGCGGCTGCGACATCATCATGCAGATCGGCACGGCCAAGTATGGCATCCGCGACCGGGACGGCAACCTGTCGCCGGAACGCGCGAAGGAACTGGCACAACAGGTCAGCGCATTCGAGATCAAACTGTCGCAGGGCGCCAAACCAGGCAAGGGCGGGGTGCTGCCGGCGGCCAAGGTGACCGCAGAGATCGCCCGGATCCGCGGCATTCCGGCGCATCAGGATTCGATCAGCCCCAACCGGCATCGCGACATCGCCAACGTAAATGAACTGCTGGACAAGGTCGCATATATCCGCGATCTCACCGGCCGGCCGGTGGGAGTGAAGACGGCCATCGGCGGCTGGCAATTCATCAACGAGTTATGCGATGCCGTAAACCGCCGCGGTCTCGAATGCGCGCCGGATTTCCTCGCCATCGACGGCGGTGAGGGCGGTTCCGGCGCCGCGCCGCAGGCGCTGATGGACCACATGGCGCTGCCGATTGCCGAAGCGCTGCCGCGAGTGGTGGATGCGTTGATCGAGTCCGGCTTGCGCCAGCGCATCCGCGTGGTTGCCGCGGGCAAGCTCATTACCTCGGCGCGGGCCGCCTGGGCGCTGTGTGTCGGCGCGGATTTCGTCAATACCGCGCGCGGCTTCATGTTTTCCCTGGGCTGCATCCAGGCGCTGCGCTGCCACCAGAACAGCTGCCCTACCGGGGTCGCCACGCACGACAGGCGCCTGCAGCGCGGCCTGGTGGTGCAGGAGAAACGCCTGCGTGTGGCGCAATACGCCACCGGCATGAACAAGGAGATCGACATGGTCGCGCACTCCTGCGGCTGCCGCCAGGCGCGCGAGCTGCGCCGCGAGCACGTGCGCGTCGTGCAAAGTGCTGGGCAGAGCGTGGCGCTGAACATCCTCTATCCCTATCCCGAAGCCGCGTCCAAGCGCAGGACGGCGTAGTGTCGTTTTCATAAAAGATCGCCGATTGCGTACGAATGGGCTTTCATCCGTACGCAATCGGCGATCCGCGCGGACGGGTCGCCGTCCGCGCAAGTTCGATCGCCGCAGCTCGATGTATTCTCCTGCGTCCGCCGACGTCGGCGCGCGGCGATGGCGCGCTGCGCGCGCCAACCATGTTTTTGGTACGGAGGAAAAGCGCTTCCGTACCAAAAACATGGTTATGGATAGAAGCAAGGTCGGAGGCGCTATTTGAGTGCCCACGCATATAGCCGCTGCTTCAGTAGATCGCGGCGTTGAGCAGCGCGCGCGCCGGATCGATGAGCTCACTCGCGGTGATGCCTATCGGGCCGGACCGCTGGCGCGACACAGCGTCGGCAGCGGCCCCGTGGAGCCAGACCGCCGCCGCGGCTGCAGCGCGCGCCCCGGCGCCCTGCGCGAGCAGGGAGGCGATCATGCCCGTGAGCACGTCGCCCATGCCGGCCGAGGCCATGCCGGGATTGCCGCTTGAGTTGATCAGCCAACTTCCATCCGGGCTGGCGATGATGCTGCCGTTGCCTTTGAGCACGGCGACGGCGTGGTAGCGCTGCGCCAGCTCGACTGCCGCTTTCACGCGGTCGGCCTGCACGGCCGAGGTGGCGCAGCCGAGCAGGCGCGCCGCTTCCGCCGGGTGCGGCGTGATCACGCCCGGTGCGCTGCGTTTTGGCAGCCGCGCCTGCAGGGTCTTGCTCGCGGCGATCAGGTTGAGCGCGTCGGCGTCTAGCACCAGCGGAACACTTGCATCCAGCACTTCGCGCAACAGTTGCTCGGCGGACTTGACCGTACCCATCCCGGGGCCGACGGCAAACGCCGTGATCATCCCCGCTTCGAGCAGCTCGCGCGGCGTGCGCAGCATCAGTTCGGGTTGGGCATCGTCGGCATGGGGCGGGTGGTCGGTGAGCAGTCCCAGAAACACCTTGCCCGCGCCGAGCTTCAATGCTGCGCGCCCGGCCAGCACCGCAGCGCCGACCATGCCGTGTGCCCCGCCGAGCACGCCTACGCTGCCGGCCTTGCCTTTGTGGAAATTGAGCGGTCGCGGCGGCAGCGCCTCGCGCACCAGCGCGGATGAGGTGGTGGCCCCTTTGCTCGCAGGCAGCCCGCCGAAGTCTAGACTGAGATCCGCGACGCGGATCTCGCCGCAGTGATCCGGACCATCCAGGGTGAGCAGGCCGGGCTTCAGCGCAATGAAGCTGATGCAGTGGGTCGCGCGCAGGGCCGTGCCCATCATCGCTCCGGTGTCGGCGTTGATGCCGCTGGCGATGTCCAGCGCCAGCTTGGCGCAGGGCAGGCGGTTGACGCCGGCGATGAGCTCGGCGTAGCCGCCTTCGAGCGCGCGGGTGAGGCCGATGCCGAACAGGCCGTCCACCACCAGGTCCGGCCGCAGCGCCGCCGGCGGCGCTGCATAGGTATTGCCGCCGCAGGCGCGCCATTTTTTGAGCGCGGCCAGCGCGTCTTCGGAAAGGCGGTGCTCGTCCCCTGCGAATACCAGCTCGACGCGGTAGAACCAGCGCTTGAGCCATACCGCCACCTCGAAGGCATCGCCACCGTTGTTCCCCGGGCCGGCGAGCACCAGCACGTTCCTGCCGTATTCGCCGAGCAGCTCGCGCGCGTATTCGGCGGCGGCGAGGCCGGCCGTTTCCATCAGCGGCGCGCGGCCGGGCTGCGCTTGGGCAAGGCGCTCGAGCGCGCGGATTTCGCCGGTCAGGTAGATCGGCCGGGTTGTGGTGACCGTCATTTGTTCAGAAGGACGTCGGGTAGCCAGGTAGCGATCTGCGGGAAGATGGTGATCAACACGATGGAAATCACCATCATGAAGAAGAACGGGATCGACGCCTTGGCGACGTAAGTGCTGTCCTTGCCGCTCATGGTCTGCAGCACGAACAGGTTGAACCCGACCGGGGGCGTGACCTCGGCGATTTCGACCATGATGACAATGAAGATGCCGAACCACACAAGGTCGAAGCCGGCCTTCTGGATCATCGGGATCACGATGGACGTGGTGAGCACGATCATGGACACGCCGTCGAGCGCGGTGCCGAGCACGATGTAGACCAGCGACAGCACCGCGATCAGCGCGTAAGGGCTGGGGTGCAGCGAAACCACCCATTCTGCGAGCACCCGCGGAATGCCCGTGAAGGCCATGGTGCTGGTCAAAAAGGAAGCGCCGGCGAGGATGAACATGATCATGCACGACAGGCGCGTCGCGCCCATCAGGCTGTCGAAGAAGTTTTTCCAGGTGAGCGATCCGCCCCAGGCCGCGAGTATCAACGCGCCCACCACGCCGAACATGGCGGCCTCGGTGGCCGTGGCGTAGCCGGCGACCATCACCCAGCAGACGAAGACGATGAGCAGGATGCAGGGGATCAGCTGGCCGGTGGCGATGATGCGCTCTTTGAGCGTTCGATCGTCCTCGAATCTGGGCGTCTTGTCCGGGTTCATCAGCGCCCAGACGATGATGTAGCCGGAGAAAAGCGCCATCAGCAGGAATCCCGGCAGGAACCCGGCGAGGAAGATGCGCACGATGGACACTTCGGCGGCCACCGCATATACCACCATGATGATCGACGGCGGAATGAGGATGCCCAAGGTGCCGGCGCCGCAGAGGGAACCGAGGCACATCTTCTCGTCGTAGCCGCGCTTCTTCAACTCGGGTAGCGCCACTTTGGCGATGGTGGCGCAGGTGGCGGCGGAGGAGCCCGATACCGAGCCGAAAATCCCGCAGCCGAGGATGTTGACATGCATCAGCCGGCCCGGCAGCCAGTTGAGCCAGGGGGCGAGGCCTTCGAACATCTGCT